>ENA-ORXR01000512-ORXR01000512.1-marine-metagenome-genome-assembly--contig:-NODE-512-length-52297-cov-20.146591_pt1 | contig 52297 bp, 42 predicted proteins | sample MGYA00237866_ERZ511479 | MGnify/ENA metagenome assembly ERZ511479
ACACCCAATCATAAGCTTGATGTTAATGGAACTATCCGAGCTAAAGAGCTAATCGTAGAATCTGGCTGGAGTGATTACGTATTTTTACCTGAGTACCAACTTCCTTCCTTAAAGAAAGAAGAGCAGTTCATTGCTAAACATGGTCATCTTTCGGGATTTGAATCTGAGCAAGAAATGAATGGCGAAATTCAGCTGGGTGACGTCACTAATCGTCAACAGGCAAAAATTGAGGAGATGATGTTACACCTGATTCAAGTCAACAAAAATATGGGGCAAATTGCAGCAGAAAACGAGCAGCTTAAAAAGGAGAATGTAGAGATGAAAGCCTCCTTAGAAAAAATCATCCAATTGCTTGACAATAAAGAGCATGGGCAATAAGTTAAATCATGCGCCAAGTTGTCTTGAGCTGTTAACTGGGGACTCCATTAAGGAACTATGATAAAAAAATATTACATAAAAAGCGAAACCGCGTTACCTAATGAGTAACGCGGTTTTTTTCTGTCAGCTTGGCTATTTAAGCAGATACAGACGCCCTTGAAATTAAGAGTTCTCTTTACAAATCAATCGTTTAAAAATGATTGCACAATATCAATTTAAGCGAACTCCTGCAAGAATTCGATTAAATATGTTCACCCAAGTAAACCTTTTTACTAGGTTGAATCTTAAGAACACTATACTATTTACTATTTTTATTTAAACTTGGATTTACACAATGAAACAGCTTTAAGTAAGGTTGCTACAGCATGAACCTCCAAACTATGCGTAATTCAGATTAAATACAGGAAATAAGTTTGCTAGGGAGTATGCTAGGAAATATTGAAAATAACGACATATAGTACAAGCATAACAAATAATGTTATGCAAATTACTTAAAAATAATGTTCTCTTGTCGTGAAGCGCTTCAAAGTAATTACCACGTCAATCGAACTAAATTAAACTAATAATGGAGATAAGGTGTACCTGCCTTAGTTTAAAGGTCTCATTTGGCACATTAAATTCTATATTTTAACTCAAAAATATAATGTTTGTATACAAACAACCAAAGGTTATTTGAGTGCGAAAATCGAATTTCTAAATCCTAGGGGAGATTTTAGAATATTTTAAGAGGTTGATGATTAATTAAATATATGTAGATTGAATAAAATATCCAAGATTTTACAAATAAACCATAGAAATTTCAGTAAACAACTTACGAAGAATAGCTATAATTATGCTTGTTATCAATAAATTCTAAAATCCCAAGGAACATTCGTTCACAAGAATACCCTTCAGAAAACCGTTTAGCGGCTTGACTCATGGTGTCATACAAATCTTGATCAGTAAACAGCAATTCGATCTTAGTGACAACCGCCTCCCACTCATAAGCACTGATCTGATATCCGTTTTGACCCTCCCGTATCAACTCTGAAGGACCGCCAACAGGAGGACCGATACAAGGAATACCGTAATGCATCGCCTCCAAAAGTGTCATGCCGAATGTCTCCACCCATTCATCAGGGCGTGATAAGTTTAACACGACACTAGCGCGGCTGTAAAATGGATGTACGTTTTGCTGTGTAGGGTACACCACTAGATTATTTGGTAAGTAACTTCCTTCGAAGTAATTGGCAATGCTACCCCTGTCACTATTGAGTACCAGCTCAAATCGGATTTCAGGTAGGCGCTCTGTTATCTTTACAAACTCCCGAACACCTTTATAGTCTTTTAGAGAACACAGCATCAGTACAGTAAACGCCGCCTCCTTTTGTTGATCTGCTTGCTGATATTGTGTTGCCGCCTCCAAAAATTGATTAGACAAGGCATTAGGAATAACCGTAGACTTGACTTTAGCAATCTCCTCCGCTTCTGCTAAAAACTGGGAAACATAAATGACTTTATTGGCGGAAACAGCCGCTACCCACTTCAAAAATCGCTTGAGTATTAAGGGTTTTAACGAAGTCTCATGACAATGATAAACTACTTGCTTACCCATCATCCTACCGGCTAGCGCTGCACCAAATGGCAGTAAAGTATTCACATAAATCAATACCTCCTCATTTCGATATTGTAACAGTCGAAAGAACAACCTCACCTGAAACACCAGAAAAGCGACCAACCGAATCCAGCGATTCGAATACCACTTATAGTTGATCAACCGATAATTGACATCTAAGTCTGAAAGAAACCCTATAGTGTCTTTGCTTGTCAACAAATCAACAGCAAAGCCTTTTTCTCGCATACTTCGTACCACTGTAGACAGGATCAATGGACTACCACTAAAATCATTTAATAGATGTACTGCAACTACTTTTTTCATAGACTTCGTTTTAAGGGGAAACACTTGAGTTATTAGTATTTAAAGGGGCAACTGACGTTTTCTGATCCAATACCCTGTTATAAATCGAATGAATACGCCGACCTTTCACCTTCCAATCAAAATGCTCCTTAAATCGTTGTGTTGCTCCTTCTGACAAGCATTGTAATTGGTCAGGAGATTTGTATAACATACTCAACGTATCAGCTAGTTTGCGAATTGTTGGATCGTAGGTCGTATACTCAATAGCGATACCACAAGAAGCGTTGATGAGCTCCCCTGGTCCAAAGTTATTCAAACATAACACGGGAATTCCGTAGGACAATGCTTCTGGTATCACCATTCCAGCGCCTTCATGCGAAGGGAATAAAAAGAGGTTCGCTTTCGCAAATAGTGCAAACAGTTGCTCTTGAGGCATCCATTCAATCAGTTGTACAATGTGACCGAGATTAGCTTTTTGGATCGTATCTTCCAGCTCTTTTTTCATCGGCCCTTTACCCACCAGTGTCAAGGAGCATCGTTGTTGATCTTCAGGGCGCAATGACTGATAAAACTGAAGGAATGATTGCAACGTAAGATCGAACCCTTTCAAGGGCACAAAACGTCCTACACTCAGTACATTAAACTGTTTTCGGGTGGTCTTTTGCTGTTGTTTTGGTGGCACTGCTCCAACCGCTGGAAGCGCTTCCCATCTATCTGTTTTCAATGGCAATCGATTGGCAGTATCCCTGTTGACTGTGAAGATGTAATCTGCTTTATGGACAGCTATTCTTAGAAAGATATCAAGTTTATAAAATACGTTTTTGACGCCCCATTTCAGTTGGTCTTTGATTTTATTGGAATGGCCTTTTTGATGATTGAGATAGTCTTTGGGAATAGGAGGATGATGTCCAATTGGTCCCCAAATGAAAGGTTTTCCTAGGATCCAGAGGAAAGAAGGCACCCAATCGGTATGAAAATTCAACCCATGTGCGATGTCAAACTTTACTTTTTTATGCAGTACAAACAAAGGAAGAAACAGTTGCCACAAGTAAAAATAGAGCATTGCGCCCCTCGATTTTCGTTTCCAGAATCGCGCCCACTTCGGTAAATCGTAGTACAAGAAGCTCAATTGACTGTAGTGTGGCTTTGGCTGTTCCAGCAGATATCGCTCAATCGCTTCTCTGTTGTTTTTTCTAGTAATGGCAATCACTTGGTTGTGGCGCGCCACTTCAGACACGATATTCCAGCCAGTTCCGTCTTCTGATCCTTTGTAAGGATTGATGGCATATGCTGTAATCAATATTTTGTTCATAATTAAAGGGCTAGTATTTCTTCTTCTAATGGTTTTGCTGGCACTCTGGTTTTCAATACTTTTGCCGGAACACCACCGATAATAGAATTGGCAGGCATTGACTTGGTGACTACTGCGCCTGCAGCAATAATACAATGATCTCCTACGCTGACGCCATCTAGTATTGTTACCTTGGATCCAATCCAGCAGTTGTTTCCTATTTTTATACCCTTTCGGGAAACACCTTGCAAGCGAATAGCAGTATCCAGATCAGCGTAGTTGTGATTTTCAGGATGACACGAAAAATATTGTCCGACAATCGTCTCGTCTCCAATCGTAAGGCCGCCGCCACCTCCTAAATAGGCAAACTCTCCGATGCCGACGTTGTTGCCAATAGTAATGCCTACTCCTGGGTTGTTAAATGAGGTAGAGGCAATCAGTTGACTGAAAGCGCCTATCCTTACGTTGTTGCCCAGTCGCACTGGTTGAACGCTTAACGCACTTACTGTGACCTGTTGTTCCAACTGCACCCACTTCCCTAATTTGATATTGCCAGAATTAAAGAAGCGTACGCCACGTCCTAGGAACAATAACCTAGGGATTTTTCCTCTGAATAAGAGTTTGAAGCTCCTCAACAAGGCTATTCCCTTCTGCAATATCAATTCCAGGATGGCGGTTGTACTTACTGCCGGATGGAGCTGAAAATGAGGGTTTTTCCGTTGAATAGTTGCTGTAATCAACTGTCTCATAATATCTGTTTGCAGTATTGAATAATGGTATTTAATGTCCGTTGCTTCTCAATGTTTTCAATGGCTAGGTATTGCCCGTTGCCGCTATATTTACCATTTAATTCTTCAAATAACGAACAGTAACCAGTAGTCAGTTGACGGATGGTGGTCACCGGCAATTCCTTCTTGCGTTTTCTGATGACTTCTGCATCCGCAAAGAGGAAAAAATTCAGGGCGGGTTTGTGAATGAATCGGTACAATGGCTTGGAAAGACCATTAGGGACTTTCAGGTTTGATCGTTTACCATCGACGATAAAATCAAAGTAGTAACGATCATAAATCACGATGTAATCGCGGCAGACATACTTCAGGAATACATAGATCTGTCCAATGATATAATCGAGGTAATAATACCCAAATCGGATAAACGACCCTACACTATTGCCTTTATTGGTTCCAGAATGAGGTAGTGTGGTGGCGGCCTTGTGTTCTGCCTTTTGTTTGCCGTATCTCCAAGCACTGATAATTGGTAAGAGGGAAGGCCGATGTCTTAATACTACTACCTTTTTGCGGTATTTATTAGCAAGCGTTTCTCGTGTCAGTTCAATCATAGTACTCTTCCCTGCGCCATCGACACCACTGAAGGTGATAATTTTACCATTGACATGGAATAAATCCCGAATCGAATCCAACAAGTATTCCCCATAGTGCTTCATCCGTTTTGTTGCAGTATTTAATGGCGACATTCGAAGTTTGCTACTGACTTCACTATGAACTGTAGCTTCATAAGTTGCTAATTCTGATAATGACTGGAGGTTTAACTGATAACTCCCATTGAGATATTCTAGTAACGCCGTCTGCTTTTCCTGGGACTGATGACTGAAGTGCTGAATATATTTTTGAGGCACACCACTAGCATTCAGTATGTTAAACAGGAATACGTGTTCTAGTAGCCGAAAATCGTCATAAGTTGGTATGCCGTTTTTGGAGATGGTATTGTTGAGTAATTCCTTGGAATCCAGGTATACAATTTCTTTTCGGAGGAGTTTAAACAATAAATCTATTTGCAGAAAGCTGCCATCAGTGAAGAAAAGGAAATACTGCTGCATGGCGTGCTTTTTGACGGTATCCAATCGTTCTATATGAGGAAATTGCTCAATCACTGTTTTGAATTTGTTACTATCCTCTTTGAATACCAGAAGGTCGATGTCTGCATACGAATCCGCCTCCAGTTTTTCCTCAATATGCTTTAGCACCAGCTTTTTACAAGTAGCTGTTTGCTGCATAAAATATTGAATGAAATCTTCTTTCTGTTGCGTCATACTAATTTTATTGTCCTTCTAGTTTTAATGCATGCTACTCAAAGCCTAAGGAGCCGACTGGTTTTGAGCTCGAGGTAAATTCTGCTAAGTCTAATTTCATCACTTCTTTACTCAGTGCATCCGACCAGCATTGAATCAACCAGTTGGCCTGTTTGTGCAGTTGTTCTTGCCTGCTATACAATACCAGGTATTCACTGATGTTGTGCAATAGATAATATCGTTTATACTGTTCGAAATCGATTGCATACTGTTGAACTATCTCCTGTACTACTGTGTGCTTGCTCAATTGCTCGATTTCCCACTCAATACCACTATATCCAGACCGTTTTATAAGTACCCCAGTTTGAAAAACAAAATGAAACAAGTCGTACAATAGTGGGGTGTTTTGATTGGCAAATTCCCAATCGTACACATGAATTTTATTCTCCGAAAGGAACATATTCCATGATGTAAAATCGCCATGACAAAGCCCTGTCGACCAATTGCTTTTTGATCGTAATTCCTGATACAATTTTTCCAAGTCACTGTGCATCGTTTTGACAGTTTCCTGCTTTAATCCTTCGTTAGTTTTGTTGTCAACGGTTTTGATATAATCAAGGTTAGATCTTATTCCTCCAAAAAGTGTGTCTGATGATTGATTATTGATTACTGATTTTGCATACCACTCTCTTACCGCGATAAGATGCTGCGATTTCAATTGGATATTATCTAATGACTTAGAAGGTTTAATATTTGTCAATTGCAGTCCTTTCCCTTGCCAGGATGGGGCTGGAACCTCGGAATGTTGTAGGGACATTTGACTCAACACTTCTAGCTGATTATTTTCATTTTTCACCAAGTTTTCTGACTGGCTTGTCACTGGAATTTTAATGAAATATTGAGGCCGATTGCCATCATTTAACTCTAGTACAATTTTTCTATTGGGGCCAACAGTTCCTGTAAACAATGACCAGTTTTCCTTATTGGAGTTCAAGTGTTTTTGCAACGGGACTTTGCCCTTACTAAACAACGAAAAATTGCCTGATATTAGTTGCTTTGACATTCCAAATTTCCAACCTAATTTAAAAATTAATCGGATCAGTTTACTACGTAGTCCACTGGAATTGTATAGATTTAAAAAGTAAGGGTGTTTAGCAGTTACAGGTAGGATCCAACGGATGGAATTATCTGGATTATTGATGTAGGAAAAACAACGTTCCTCCTTGTTCTTTTTGTGATTAAAATTAAGAATTGCCCTAACATTAGAGCTGGAATAGAATTCATCTAACGTCGTTCCTGCAAGATTAAAAACAGTGTATTGTTTTAATGGATTTTCTTTAAGTAAATTCTTGAGCTGTATAGCAGTATGAATTGTTCCTGACGAATTACCATATTGTTTTTTCGCCAAGACAATCAAATCAGTATTTTCTACCACAAACAATTTGCTAAGAATCAACAGGTCTTCCTTCATTAATTGTTTCATAAAATGATCTTATTTAAAGAGACTTCCTTTTTTTCAACGGAAAAAGCGAAGAAAAGGATAATAAATTGGTAAAAAAGAATTCCATAATTTGATTCACCAAAGATCCCAAACTCTGTTATTGAGTTAATAATCAAAGGAATAAGCATGCCTACGGCTAATAATCCCAGTCCTTTTTTTTCTGTAGCACTAATGGCATAAAACAGGGTTGCCATTTGTAAAATACAGATAAACGCACCTACTAAGCCGAGATTAATCAAGACTTGAACAAAGGTGTTATGTGTCATTTTCGCGGCATAGGCATGTATGCTATGGAAATAATCTGAATAACTAATCCGCATAAAACCATATCCGAGTATGGGTTCTTTGGGAAAACCATCAGTGATCAAATCCTTCCAAAAAGGCAGGCGACCCGTCATACTCATCACTTCTTCGATATCTCCGGCTTTTACGATAATCGTCTGCACAATCACAGGAATGGCTAACACGCCTCCAATAATCGATGCCAGTTTCAATTTTTTACTAGGCGATAAGTACACAAACAACCCCGTCGTCAACGCAAATGAGCCCAGAGACGAGCGTGATTGTGTCAACAGTAAAGTGACCACACAAATAACGAGTATCAAGCAATTCCATATGAGATTACGCCCCTTCAACATTTCGTAGTACACCATCGCACCACCCAACACCGCCAACATTCCCAATTCATTTGGATTGATGATAAATCCGCCTAGCCTTGATACCGTTCCGCCATGTGTTTGACGATAAAATAGTCCTGGGTCTAAGAACAATCCCACTAAAAACGCAACAGAGATAATGCCGATCGCGACCCCAAGAATATGACTGAACTCAATAGCATCAGGATACAAGGTTTGAGCCGCCATGAGCACACAAGAATAGAGTATAACAAAAACCAGACTTTCCGTTGTCATAATCCATTGTAACGAAGAAAAACCGATACCGGTACTCCATAGAAAAGAGAGTAATCCGAGCAAGAGATAAAACACATAAAGGATAAGCGGCAACCTGAAAACGGACTTGAATTTATGATACGGTAATTTAGTAGCCAACATTAACAATAAGGCAGCAGAAATGCCAGTCATCACTAGGCGCAAGCCTATTTTGACTACTCTTGTCAATCCTATTGAACTAGGAAACAAGGTGAAATAACTGGTGACTCTTATCGCCATCATAATGATAAGTACCACCAATAACACTTTTGCCTTTTGCTTATCGCTTGCCTTCATACACTTCTATTAACTGATTGGCGATGTTTTCCCAGGTAAACGCCTCTTTCACCATACTCTTTGCGTTTTCACCAGTCCAATGTAGGGTACCGTTTTGATGATATTCAAGGGCAGTAGCCATTGCTGTTGACACATTTTCAGGGTTGCTGTCAGTAATGGGAATTCCTGCTTTCCAAGTCTTTATATACGGATTGATATTTGTAGCATCGCTTGTGATGCAGGGCTTGCCCATAGCTGCAGCCTCCAATACAGCAGTAGGAAATCCTTCCATGCGTGAAGGGTGCATGAAAACATCAAAATCCGCTAATACCCGAAACTTGGCGTCACCAAATAAAGCACCGTGAAACACTACGGAATGTTGCAATCCCAGGGCATTGGTCAGCTTTTCCAATATAACACGATCCTTGCCGTCGCCAATCAGTTCTAGAGTGCCCTGATAGCCTTTAGAGAGGTATTGCTTGAAACCGGAAATCAGATTATCCAATCCCTTGTGGTATTGGTCGAGACGGCCACAAAACCCAAAAACTAAGGCGTCGCGACGCTGCGGTTTTTGTTTTTTCCAAGGACCACCTTTCGGCAATTCCTGACCATTTGGGATGAGGCAAGTGTTTTCTGTATTGATTAACGTATTGAGATGATCCGCTTCTCCTTGTCCCAACAACTGTACTTTCAAGGCATTTTTCACAATCGATGACTCAATCCATTTGAAGTACAATTTTTTCTTTAAGGAACTCTTTTGCATTGCCCCTTCTGTCAGTGCGCCGTGTGGTGTGTAAACGTATGGAATCTGTCTTCGATTTAACAGCCGAGACATCAGGAAAAACTCTGGCAGGAATGACCCGTGAAAATGCATTACGGTATCATTTTTTACTTGGTGAATGGCCTGAACTAATGCAGGATCAAGTGACCACTTTTTAGAGGATTGTTGGAACAAGACGGTCTTGAAATTTCGAGAAGGGTAATCGTGTTTTAGTGTGTTCGCAATGCCCCACAACTCAATGTCTCTGCCCATTTTTGTCATTGTTGTGGCGAGTTGATTGGCCACTTTGTTCACACCATTCATCCGATTGGGGTTGGCCTTTCCTAGTACTACGTGTATTATTTTCATATTGTTTAATTTAAATCGGGTTGTAAAACTGGAAATCTAGCTTTAGTTACTTGGTATTCGATAATATAAACTACAATCATTAGGAACTGAACAAGAATTAATCCTGCAACAAACCCTGCAACACCAAAACTCTTGAGTAATAGTGGCGCTGCTAAAAAACTTAAGACGGTGCCTACAAGATAAGCGATAAACAGTGGTCTCGTGTGCTCAATGGTTCTAAAGTAAATTCGTGCTGGGATACTGATAAACACCAATACATATAGTCCCAAATAACCTAGTAGAAGGATATAATTCCCATCAAGATTTGCTTTGAAAAAAGTCTGAATCACCCAAGGGCTAAACAACAGAAACACCAATCCGACTCCAGCAAATGGTAACGCCCAACGCACCGTATTTTTTCTTAAATAACTCAAGAGGGAACCGCGTCCTTTCTCCTGTAAGCACTTAGCAGCTGCAGTAGGCATTAAATTTTCCATCGCTAAAAAGAGAATGTGGATTAAGCCAATCAATTGCTGCACAATTCGAATGAGACCGACCATCGCAGTACCCAGGATACCACCCGCTGCAATAATAAAATAGTTGGCCGTAAACCACTGCATCAGTGCCGTCATAGACAACCAACCCGAAAAACGGATATGAGTCACTGCGGTTTCAGTCAGCACTGCCATCTCCAATGTTGGTCGCGGAATGAGATTAGCAAACAATAGTAAGCAAATCGCTTGTGTTACAACGAGTAACGCAAGCACACGCTCTAGCGTAAACAGTCCCATAAAGTACAACACCAGCATTCCGGTTATCTGCCAACTATACAACACAATATCCAGCAATAAGCTAGAAGGAATTTGAGCAGTAGCATAAAAACACTTCCTATAAAAATCGTAAATCAGTTGATTGATCACCAGCAAGGCGGTTCCAAGTAATAATGCACCAGAAATGTTAAGTATTCCCAGCTGAACTGTAAGTGAGCCAATGAAAAGTGTCAAAACACCTCCAGCAAATGCTAGGAATAGTTGCCAAGTATGTACTGCATTCAAGTAATTGGTAGTAGCTTGTTTCGCGATAAGCGTCAATAAAGGCTTTGTAATCATAGCCATGTTAAAACTCAATGCCAACAAAACGATCATCCATAACAATGTAAACACGCCGAATTGCTGCAGTCCAAGCCATCTGGCAAGCAATAACCCCGTCAAGAAATTGCCACCGCTGACCACAATTTGATCTAGGACCCCTAGCCGGGTATTACTTTGATATTTCTTTAGTTTTTCAAGCATTAGGTTTTAGGTCTGATGGCTAATTTGGGGATTGGTAATTTTACATTTTGAAACCCTTTAACCCATGATTTCCTAGGCCGTTTGTAACCATTCAGCAAAGCATAAACCCTTGGTATTTTCCATTCTGTTATCAATGCCTTCAACTTCCTTACAATCCGCATTTTTGACTTGCGGTATCTAGTAATCAGGATATTGACATCGCTTGATTGCATGAGCAGCATGGCGTCCGTTACATGACCAATAGGCGGCGTGTCAAAAATGATAAAATCATAGGATTCTTGTACACTGTTGATGAGTTCTTCCGCTCTGGATGAAAAAACGAAAGCAGAAGGTATGTTTTCCAGACTTCCAGCAACGATCACATCGAGATTTGACTGATGCTGTTGAATTGCCTCCTCAAGTGTACAATGCCCGGTTAGAATGGCTGAAATACCGCGTGCTGGATCCAGATTAAACAGTTTATGAACGCTGGGGTTACGCATATTCAGATCGACCAATAGCACTTTTTTGCCAATACTGGCGGCGGCACTTGCCAACATAGTCGCCACAAACGTTTTCCCCTCTTTTTCCTTCATGGAGCTAATGGTGACGACTAGGCTCCTCTTGTCCTGTTTGTCATTCTTTTTAATGATTTCGAGGTTGGTATAAAGACTTGACATGACTTCGATATTGGAATCTCTTTTCTTCATTTTACTCACGGTTCCGATGATCGGGATGTCTAGGAGGTGTCCTAGGGCTTCCTTCGATGTAATCTTGGCTGAAATGAAGTACCATAGATAGGAAACAACCAGTCCTAGAAGTAAGGAGAAGAATACCGCCACACCATAAATTAGTGGCTTATTGGGCCAGATTGGTGCTGTTGGGATATCCGCCTTATCAATCATTTGGTGGAAGGAAATATCAGACGATTTGGCGATCGTGTATTCCGTTTGTTTTTCCATCAGATGATTGTAAAGCTGTTCTCTGATTTTAACTTCCCGTTCCATGGTTTGCAGTTGCCGCTCTTTGTCTGGATAGGACTGTAGAGTTTGCTCAATAGTTACAATTTCATCATCTAATTGCTTGAGTTTAACCTTCAGATTACTGACTGTTTTTTTGGCACTTTCTCCTATAAACGCTTTGAGACTATTCGCTTTTTCGTTGACTAGCTGGATTTCATCACTTGTTGGGGTGTACTTGTTGAGTAGGTCGATTTTTTGTAATTCGTAGCCTTGTACTTTCAAGTAAGCATCTTTGAGCACACCATCCTTGAGTGCTTCAAAGTTGGGTGAAAAATCATTAAAACTGCCTCCTGTTTCCATATACGTGAAGATGTTATTGAGCTCTGCATCCTCAATTTCCAGATTGACTTTTTGCTGTTTTAGCTGAGCAATTCGCTTGAGCACGACGTCTGTCTCCTGGGTGGTGTTGATGATATTGTTGTTGGACTTGTAATCTGCTATGCTGGCTTCTGCTTTACGTAGCTCCTGAGTGGCATCATCAAGGATTTTATTGATAAAGCCTAGGGTTTTCCCTGATCGTAGCGTCTTCTGAGTCTGGTTGTCTGCAATGTAAGTTTTAATCAATTGATTGGTAAACAATGCTGCTTTTTCTGGGATTTCATGATTGTAATATACCTTTAGAATTGAAATTTCCTTATCCACTGGTTTCACAAAGAAATTTTCCTCCCCAACACTTTTTACTAATGCCTTGATACTATTTATTTTGAATGCGAACACATCTCCTGTATTGAGTGTGAACGGTTTTTTATCAAGGAGCTTTTTGTTTGGAATTAGCGTCAACATCAGGCTTTCATTGACCCATTTCTTATTGATTTGCAAGGAATCAAACGGTGTCGTCTCCTTGTCTTTACTGATAACAAACTGTTGATCGCCTTGATATTTCAAGTAAAAGAGTTGATCCATACAAGTGCTATCCAAAATGGTAAACTCTATTTTAAAAGGAGCTTCTCTGTAGAGTTCAGTCTTTTTAATTTCGCCGACTCGATAGTATGTAATATCAAAATTCAATTGTTCAAAGGCTTTTGCCCTAAGCTGTTTTGACTTAAATACTTCTAGTTCTGTAAGAAAATTTTGTTGAGAGGTGAGCCGTGGCATACCTCCGTCGTTATAGAGCTGAAAATCTAATTTCCCAGCATCTCTATTGTCGATTTTAACGGCAGCCGAAGCGCGGTATTCCGTATTACTGTATTGCACCATTCTTCTGCCAGCATATAAACCGAGACACGCAAATACAAATAGAATTGGAATTCCATGGATAAGCGGAAGTATGATATTTCTAAACTCTTTGTTCATGTTTAAGGAGTTCCTTTACCTTGAATACTCAGGATTGCTCCCTTAGGTTTACGGAATACCTTAAAATTAGTTTAGGAATAAAGAGATTAAAACTGCGACACCAGTGATTATCCCTACAAATGGTGCTGCTTTGGCTGCTTTCTGTCCGACCTCCTTTCCTTTCTTGGGAATGACATAAACGACATCATCTGGTAGGATTTGTATATTTTGATTATGAAAATTTTCCGCTTTTGAAAAATCAATTTTATAGTTTTTAGCGCTTTTATTTTCCTTTCGAATAATCCGAATGCCATCCTGACGCGCATAATCAGTCAAGCCATTTGCTTGGGCAATCAGCTCTATAAGTGTGATGTTTTCATTATCAATTTTATACTTGCCGGGGCTTTTCACTTCTCCTAGTATACTCACATAATGATTAAGGACTTTTACATTAATAATTGGATCCTTCAATAACGTTGCATACTGTTGTTCTAGAAAGAAATTGGCCTCTTTGAGCGTGTATCCTTTGATCAAAAGTCTGCCTAACTTAGGAAGGTTGACAAAGCCGTCATCATCAATCACCACCCATTTTCCTGTTTCCTCATTGGAGTTGTAGACACTGTTGACTGAGCCAATACTGAGGTCCTCATGTCCCCAAATACTTATGGTGAGCTTATCGCCTGGTGCTAATTGCGGATCACTGATTTCTTTGCTGAGCTGGGTTGCGGACAGCGTGGTGCTCTCATCTGTGTCCTGAAATAGGATGGTGGGTGTGCTGCATCCCGTAAAGAGAGATACGCATATAAGAATCACCAGTAAATTGTCTTTAGCTAACATACATTTTTTGCATTTAAGCCGAATTCAAAATTTTCTTTAATTAATAGAAACTAACAGAAATTTGACTTTAGATTTAGTTCGTTTTGTCCTTTTTTCATGATAAAAAAGAACGAAAAAATCTAGGCTTTATAGTTTTACCCTAAAATGAAAAGCCAACCCGCATCACAACCCAAGCCGTTCCCTTCGGTCACTTCAGGGTTGCTCATCTTGCTCTACTTATTTCATTTCTTTACGGCTAAACCTATAAGGCCGGGAGCATCTGATATTAATAGAAATACGTAGTTAGTAAATTGACATTTGTTATACATAATTTCCAGTATTTTGTTAGATAGAATATTGTAGTAGGGAATTCACTTTGATCTGAAAACGAACATCCTACTACATAAGCTAGTTTAAGATGTGTAACGGTAGGCTAGCCTTTAGGTTGCACTAATCTTGATGAAAACAACAATCTATGTACTTTCATCGTATACCAGAATGTTACGCCCTTCAGGGCTTTGATCTTTAATCATTTTGACCTAGGTCGATGCCCTAGGCTGATTTGTACAACCCCGTTGGGGTAATTTCATAAAAATGAAATAGTCAAGGCTCAGCTAGCTAAAATAAACTTTAGCCTGTACCAGAAGATTAGTTAAGCAATGGCGCTAACTTTGTTTTTACTTATTTGAATAAAGGTTTTGTAACTTGGCGAAAAAATACTTGAGATGAGAAACGAATTTGTAGTTTTTTCTATTCTTTCTTTGTTAATAACGGGATTGATCACCTACTTCTGGTGGACACCATTTATCTGGGCATTAGTCGTACTATTGCCATTGATTTTAATCGGATTTTATGATTATTTTCAAAAAGGAAATGTTATCCAAAGAAACTTCCCAATCCTAGGACGTGGCCGTCATATGATGGAAGTGTTGAGGCCTAAGATTCAACAGTATTTTATTGAGTCAGACACAGATGGAAAACCCTTTAATCGACTGGAACGAGAAATAGTGTATGCTAGAGCCAATAAAACACTGGACACCACGCCTTTCGGAACACAATTGGACTTATATGCCGAAGGATATGAATGGATGAATCACTCTATCACTTCTCTTGATCCACATAACTTGGAAGCACATCCCAAAACTATTATTGGTGGTCCGGATTGCAAACAACCTTATTCGGCATCCTTGCTCAATATATCTGCAATGAGTTTTGGCTCCTTAAGTAGCGCCGCTGTCAGCGCATTGAATGGAGGCGCAAGAATTGGAGGATTTGCACACAATACAGGCGAAGGCGGTATCTCTCCACATCACGATAGTATGGGCGGAGATTTGATTTATCAGATAGGAACTGGTTATTTTGGTTGTAGAAGTGAGGAGGGAAGCATTGACTGGGAAGCTTATGTGGAAAGAACCAAGGCCGATAATGTCAAAATGATTGAATTGAAATTATCGCAAGGGGCAAAACCTGGCCATGGTGGCATATTGCCTGCAAAAAAGAACACGCCCGAAATCGCAAAAATAAGAGGCATTAAGCCTGGGATGGATGTCCATTCCCCTCCTTATCATAAGGCGTTTCATTCTCCGGAGGGATTGCTTCAAGTCATAAAAAAAATGCGTGACCTAAGTGGCGGAAAACCTATAGGATTTAAACTTTGTGTAGGCGCAAAATCTGAATTCTTTGCTATCTGTAAAGCTATGGTGAAGACTGGTATTACTCCCGATTTCATTACTGTTGATGGTGGCGAAGGTGGTACTGGTGCTGCTCCTTTAGAATTCTCAAATTCTGTTGGTATGCCATTTAAAGAAGGCTTGGCATTTGTATACGATGCCTTACTGGGCTTTGATTTGAAGAAGGATATTAAACTCATTGCAAGCGGTAAGGTAACTACTGGTTTTCATATGTTTAGAGCGCTTGCCCTTGGTGCTGATGCTTGTTATAGTGCTAGAGCGATGATGTTGGCGCTAGGGTGTATTCAAGCTTTAGAGTGCAATCATAACACCTGCCCTACTGGAGTCGCCACTCAGATTCCCGAGCTGGTAAGTGGCTTAGTGGTTTCTGATAAAAAAGTAAAAGTGGCTTCTTTTCATAAAGAAACGATCAAAAGTTTTGTTGAGTTATTAGCTGCAGCTGGCCTTTCAGACCATACTAAAATCAACAGACGTCATATCAATAGGCGTGTATTTATGAACCTGACAAAAAACTACTCAGAAATTTATCCTAATGTGGAAGTTGGTAGCTTTTTAGATGGGCAAGGGATACCGGAAATCTATCAAGAAGATCTTAAATTTGCTTCCGCAGAATCTTTTGCTTAGGCTATTGATCAAGATTATGTAAAGGTAATTACTTAGGAGTGGAGAGTGTTTATCACCACAGATTTACGCAGATCTTACACACGCTTCGCTATTAACCCTGGATCAAGCATTTTCAGAAATGAAGCTTCATCCCTTCATGGGATGCCTTAAAACCAAGTTGCTCATAAAATCGCAAGGCTTCAGGTCGTTGTTTATCAGTGGTTAATTGTACTAGATGTGCTCCACGGTCCTTGGCATGTTGGATTGCCCAGGTAAACAGTTGTGCTCCTATTCCTTTTCCTCTTTGATCTTCGTGAACTCTGACTGCTTCAATCTGTGCTCTGATACCGCCTTGATAAGTGAGATACTGTATGAACGACAACTGTAAGGTGCCAATGATTTTGGTGGCTGTTTCCATAACGACTAAGTCCTGATTACTGTCTTGGGTTATATTTTCGAAGGCCTCGTAGTAGCAGGAAGGCAAGGGTTCCCTGTAGGCTTCTCGCTGTTTTCCGAGTTTATCATTGGCAATCATTTTGATAATTTGTGGAACATCTGCTTGTGTTGCTTTTCTGATTTTCATTAGTATTGTTTTTTGCTGATTGGCTAATGATATGAATAATATTTAATATTTTAATGTGCTGATTGATTTAATTGGAACTATAAATTCATCATCTGATAGGTAGGATAGTTAGTTTTCGATTTTAGAATTAAGAGTTTTCATAAATCCTTGGTGTTGGTGTGATAAATAAACATATTTTTTGATGTTTTTTGTCATGCCCAAGTAATGTTTCTATTTCTTACTTAGCGCTTTTCATTGTTTTATTTCTTAGGGTTAGTATCATAACTATTTATTTGACCTCGCTTACTACAATTTATTTAATTACAAAACTATCAAATGCTCTTATTTGGTAGGTTCCTGCTGCTAAATCGGTAAAACAACTATCTAAACCAATTGGTCTAATCGGTGTAGAAGGATTTGTACTCGCATCAAATAATTGGTACTGATAATAACCTGGAGGCCAAGGACGGCCTTCATCTGGTGTTCCGAATATCCAGCCACCACCTAATCCATCACAAGTGGCAAGTTGCCAAGTCGGCGTCAGTTCCAATTGCATGTGTGTACCTGTCACTTCGACTTGCTGAGTGATCCTGCACCCATTAGCATCCGCTACCTCTACGCTATACATCCCGCTTGCTAATGCAGAAAATACGGAATCGGCTTACCCGCCAATTGGCATCACTATTGGAGCAACTATAGTGTTATTATAGATTGGATTTCCATTACCATCTGTAAATGGTGTGCCTCCATTAATATGCAAGGTAATCGTGCCATTAGATTCACATCGAGACTCCGTAGATTCGAATGTAAAAGATAGCGGAGGATTACCAGGACACTGCACCTTTAGCAAGTTAGTACAGATTAAAGCCAAGAATAGTAATATACAGTGTATCAATCTCATATTATCACTCGTTAGTAGCAACTAATTTAACAAAATTTGACCACTTATGTGCGAATCCATTTCCTAATAGAAATGATAATTATACCTTTTATACTTTATGTGGAAATATGCAATGTTGAAAAGTTGCTGGAAGTGCATGTAATTGTCAATAGAGCAATTAATAATTTGATTTTTCGATTTCTTGATCAACAAGGGTTAAGCCAAGCGTACTTCACCCTATATGTCTATGTGTTAAATTTGAACACGCAATTCGGTTGTTGGACTCCTATATTGTCGTATGTGTCACATTTCCGATTTGGCTATAAACATATGACCTGCCTGCTAACGCAAGAAGTCAGGTCTATTTTTGGTCATAACTGTATTATTCAACCATAGGACGAACGATAGGAGGTGTTGTTTGAACGAAGCCTGCCTGCTGACCGCAGGAAGGCAGGCGCAGCGGAGAAAGTGCCGGATAGCGTGTACCGTAGGGCGGCCCATACAATGTTATAAACCTATCCCATTTTATAACAAAATCTTAATATCTTTGTCCAAATTTTAACCGATTATACATGAAACATCTCATCATTGCCGTTTTTGTAGCGGTTGCGTTTACAGCCTGTACCCCAAGTAGTACAAACAGTCAAGCAACAATAGACAAGGAAATAAAAGCCTTGACAACCAATGCTGCAAAAAAAGATTATTTGGCTAAAATACTTTCGATTGATCAGCAATTTCGGACAGGACAGGAGGAAGAAGTGCAAAAAAAAGAAGGCTTAACGTCTCAGGCCTACAAGGACTTTTTGGCCAACCGTACAAAGCTAGATCGAGAGAATTATAAAAAAATTGATCGGTATCTAGCCATTCATGGACATCCAAAACCAATGGAGGTAAGCCTTAATTTGACTTCAGTGCCTTGTACCGTTATTCACCATGGAGGCAGTTATGAAGAACAGGCGAGTCATTTTAAAACAATGCACCAAGCCTACAAAAGCGGTTATTTTACCAATTACATTTTCATGTTGTATCTCAATGGTATGTACGACCAGAAATTTGATAAAAGACTGAAGCTGGAAAGCCCGTATACTGAAGAAGACGAAATAAGTGCCATCCAAAAAGCATTGGGTTTATAAATACCTAAATCAAATCATTGTGAAAAGCCTTCAAGCCTTAATCGATCTCCTCACCCTGGAACAAATTGACACTTGTCTGTTTCGTGGACAGAATTACAAAACCCCCTGGGGGCGCGTCTACGGTGGTCAGGTACTAGGACAAGCGTTGAACGCGGCATACCGTACTGTCCCAGAAGACCGTATTGCACACTCCATGCATGGGTATTTTGTCCTGACTGGCGATATCCACAAGCCGATTATATACCGAGTAGAAACGATTAGAGATGGTGGTAGTTTCACCACACGTCGCGTCACTGCCAGTCAAAACGGCAAACCAATATTTGTAATGACGGCCTCCTTTCAACTTAGTCAGCCAGGACTTGATCACCAACCCGAAAAACCAGAAGTACTGGATCCGGGAAAAGTGAAAACAGACATGGAACAAGCGGATTCGATCAAAGAATTTTCACCGGCATTGTACGAAAAAGTAAAGGCAAGAGAACAGAATGCCATCGTCTTCAAACCGATTGATATGTTTTCTTTTGATGGCACTATTCCTGGCAATCCGCAACGTAAAGTATGGATGAAGACCACCTCACCGCTTGAAATGTCGTTGCCAATGCAGCATCAATTGTTAGCATTCTCTTCAGATTACGATTTGCTAGTAACAGCATTGTATCCTCATATGGGAGCTGTCGATCTCAATAAACTATTTTTGGCAAGTCTTGATCATGCAATGTGGTTTCACCGTTCAGTTGATCTGAATGACTGGTTGCTGTATGTCATCAATAGTCCCAATGCTTCCAACTCAAGAGGGCTGGGCTATGGAAGTATTTTCAATCAGGCAGGTGAACTCGTTGCTACTGTGATGCAAGAAGGGTTGATGAGGAAAATGGAGTAAGCATTATTTTAGGTCTTAGGTTTTAAGTTTTGGCAGATAACTTTAGGTGAACCCCAACAGCAACTCCCAACCAGATAGCCCCAAGAAAATTTCCCATAACTTCTAATTCATGTTTTTTATGTATTTTTACAAGTTCTTATAATTGGGTAAGATATTTGTTAAGGAAAAGAAGTGCGATCGAAATAAATTGAAGAAATAACCGTTATTTATAAACATTCCTTTAATAGTTTCGTCTAATAAATTGGCTTTACCCGTTAAACAGCATATAGTGAAAAAGACATTAATTATCATAAGTGTACTGTTTGCAAGCATTTTGGCTTGTGCTCAAACCTATGAATTAGGTGGATGGGGTGGTGTATCCTATTATCTTGGTGATCTAAATACCAATTTTGATATGAGACATCCTGGGCCAGCAGGTGGACTATTTGGCAGATATAACTTCAATGATCGTCTTGCAGTAAAGCTAGGTGCAAATTATACGCGACTCGGATATAAGGATGAATATTCAAAATACACTTGGCAAAAAGCGCGAAATCTTAGTTTTGAGACGGATGTCGTAGACGCCAATATACAGTTCGAATTCCACTTTCTGAGATACATTCACGGATCTCGAGATCACTTCTTTACCCCATATTTGTTTGGCGGTGCTGGGGCTTACTTTTTTGACCCAAGAGCAGAATTGAACGGAGAATGGTATCATCTACAGCAAATGGGGACTGAAGGACAAGGAAAAAATGAAGAATATTCTTTAGTTCAACCTGCACTCAACTACGGTATCGGCTTCAAGTTTGATCTCAACTTTTTCTGGAGTCTTAATCTGGAAATCAGTGGTCGCCGCCTGTTTACCGACTATTTTGATGATGTCAGTCACAAATACGTCGATGCAAAAGGACTTGCTAGTGATCGCGGCGCTATCGCTCCCTTATTAGCAGATCGCAGCTACGAAGTTGTAGAAGCGCCAATCGGAATGGCAGGCAGACAACGCGGAGACTCTCAGTCTCGTGATATGTTTGGCTTTATCGGTATAGGTATTGCTTACAACTTTGCCAATGTCAAATGTCCGGGATTCTAAATTAATGTTTAAACATTAGTGTTAACTAACTAATCATTATTAAACTGGTTTAAACTGTTCAAACGTCCGCCAATATTTGTCTTTATACAATTCAAAACTTATAGGAGAGGGATCTATTTGCTGATCAACGAGATCGTGCAATACTTTAGACGGTTCTCTAAAATCCTTGCACGCGAAATAGATCTGTCGCTGGTTGTTTCCTGTTTGTCTTCCTATAAAAATGTATCCTTCTATTTTGGGTAGTAAGAGGTATAAATCATCTTCCTGATCCTCTAGTACTTTTTCTACATCGGTTGTAGGAAATCCGTTATTATCTTCACCATCGTAGGCCATCGCAACTTTTAGAATCCAAGGGTGAGAGGCTTTCTTATCCCATCCCAACACATCTGTGTTCATTAAGGCGATTACGGGTTTACCTTCTTGGTTGCTTCCTTCAAACAAGGTATGTTGGTCTTCACCAGAACTTCGCCAGATGCCTTCATAACGCTCCACAAATTCCTTGTTTCTCCAGTTTAAAAATGCTTTTAATTTACGAATGGGAATCAACTCTTTTTCAGCTGCTGCATGGCTGCAATAATCGACATGATCAATGATTGAAATACAGTTCAACTCACCGATGTACATATCCAAAAACAGATGGGTACCGTTAGCAATAATCTCCTTGACCTCATCACTGTATTTGACATGGACGAAAGTAAGATCAATCAAATCTGGATATTGGTCACTATCATTCGAATAAAAGAACAATTGGTCTTGCTCGAACACATATTCTCCATACTTAATCGATACATTTTCGACATTTTGGGCAGGCTTGAAAGCGGTAAATTTCCAACCGTCAATTTGTGGTGCCGATGCCACTAAGCGCTCAACAAACTCCACATTCTTTATATTACCATCTGGTGTAAGGATGAGCTCCAACAAATCATTGTCGTATTCTCCAGCCAAGAAGAAAATCTCGTCCCTTAATCGTCCCAGACTTTCAGTCAGTTGGTCAAAGAACAACTTTTCAATATCCGCTCTTTCCTTGATCACAATTGAGAACTGCTGTTCATTGTCAATAAACCAGTTCCAAAAATCCTCAATAGTAAACTGATTGTGTTGCTCTTTTCCGGATATTTTTTTTAAATTTTGCATCTCAAAAAAATTCGGTTATCCTGGTATTTTCATACAAATATAATTATTACAAATAATTTGGCAATATGTACGGACAGATTACTTTCATTTCTTTTCTCATTTTAGCAATTGTTGGTTGTAATGTTACACCAAACTCTGTCTCCTCGGAACACAATGACATTGAAAACAATTTTATATTTCTGGACACTACCTACGAAATGACGCTTAACTACATTGGAATGGGGTGTCCTTGTCCGCAATGGGCCACAGCTGAAAACACAACCTTGTTTGAAGAATCATTGAACACTATCGCGATTCCCATGGACTCCTTGTTTGTGACATTGTCACCACAAACAGCAACTACTGTAAACCCATTTAGTCTGGAAGGCGGCAATACTTCATTCGTGTTCACTGGTCGGCTATCTTCCAACAAGTATACATGGATGGGAGAAGACGGTTCGGTATGGTCTAATCTAGTATTCCAGTACGAAAAGGTTCGTGTTGACTAAAATGCTGTCAAAAAGGCCCCACAAATCCAAGTCCGATCTTCTTTAGTACGAAAAGTACGGATTGACTAAAATACTGTCAAAAAGGCCCCACAGAACCAAGTCCGACCTTCTTAGTCCACAATTTCAACTTGGAAGTTGAGTGCTGAAGGCACGGCATCTATCAGCCCAGGGTGGCGCGCAGCAGAACCCTGGGATCCTAACGCCTCACGTCACCAGAGCGCTGTAGGTGCGACATCAACTTTTTTACGTTATTGTTAACTTAAGTTATGGATAGCATTTTCAGTACTCAATGCTAAAACCCCGACAATAAAAAACCCGAATCTTTATCAGATTCAGGAATTGGGGGGTGTTGTTTATTTGAGGTAAATTCTATTGTTTAATTGGGGTATGCATTTGGGTATTTATAATGCGAGTAATCTAGTAATCCTTTTTAAACCTCAAAGAAGTCATGCGACAAGGGGTACACCCATTCCTTACCTTTACCAGCCTTTACAGTGCCTAGTATGGGAAAAATAAGGCATGCTAGGAATAGAAAGGGTAGGAATAGAAATCCGATTAAAAATAAACAAAGAGCGAAGGTGAAGAAAAATAGCAAACAAGAAGTAATCATCCAGTTGAAAATATGTAGTCCGTGCCTGCGAACAGTCTCAGATTTGTCTTTTCCGTACAACCATAATCCAATTGGGGCAACTATATTCAAACCTGGGACTACGAAACCTCCCAATTGACTAGCGTGCATTAGTGAGCAATAGGCATCTTCTGTCATCCCAAAAAGATCCGAACGCTTTTCGTCGGCTAGGAACAGATCAGGTTCTGAGTGTCTTTCTGAATCAAATAAATCAGGATTTGCATACTTTTCTTCAGCAAAAGATTGGTTGGAGGAGATCATAGTAAAGTTTTCCATGTAGTTAAATGATTTTTAGATTATTAATTATCAGTCGTTTATCAATGGCTTGTATCATAATAACACCAAGAAAGCTTCATTAAGTTCCACAATGCTTCTGATTCTCGACTAGTCACTAAGAATTAACGACCAATAGCTATTTCTGAAGACTTTTTTCTGAATTCGGATATTAATTGCGGTTGGCTGAGCTGCCTGGAGGGGGCGACTGAAAGGAGCAGTGCGATTGTAGCCAATTTGGATACAAGCGTACCGAGCAGACTTGCGAGCCCAGAAGGGAGCGACCCAATATAGTAGTGCTATGGTTAATTGACCATAGTACTCTATATTGGGACAGCCCCAAAATAAAAATCTAATTCAGTCCTAAGCCACAAGGATTAACACAAAAAAGGACAACCCTTTCGAGCTGCCCTATATATCATTGATCAACGCAGATCACCTTTATTTTGCCAAAATCAATTTTGTTGTTTTAACTGCTTGTCCAGAATGCATATTTAAGAAATAGACACCTGGCTGCAATTCATTAGGCGGTTTAAAGTCAATTTGATGAGAGCCACTCATTTGCACGCCTTGATTGATCGTATGCAGCAAATAACCATTAACATCAAACAAATAGAAATCAACTTCCCCGTCTTCAGCTAAACGATATTCGATGGTAGTGCCTGTACTAAATGGATTGGGTACACACCTTAAATCCATATCAGAGGTAGCGGCCTCCTCATTAGCGATTTTCATAAGCGGTGGGGTGCTAAACATTGGTCCATTATTCGGAGCAACAGCACTGGCTGTTGGTGGAGTGGGATTTGTAAGACAATTGACTCCGATAGAAGCTTTAAAGTCACTTCCATTTTTAGCAAAAAAACCAGGCCTCAAAAGGATGGTGTTTCCGGCATTGTAATCAACATCACCACTTGGTTGAATGATCTGAGTTGAGGTAATATTGTTTTGAGCCTCATAATTGATTGTCGTTGATATTGTGCCTGTTAAGGTTAGATTAGTTGGACATCCGACGCAAGAAGCAGGGACATTAAATGCTTGATTACCATCAGATCTGTTATTCGAACTTCCTTGATTGGCACCAACACCCAATCCTCTTTTGGCAAAAGCATTCCAAATCAAGCATTGATTAGCACCATTATAAAGCGCTTGATCTGCAGCAAGAATTGCATTTCTTCCATCAACAAATCCAGGACTACAAGGCTGTAGTTTCAATCCTTCGATAACTAACTGAAGCGCAATATTATTACCACCATTTCCATTGTAAATATCTGAATCATAACCATATTGAGCAATTAGCGCCCAAGTCATTTCCCAAACCATCATACACCATACAGACCCAATACCATGAGGCTGTGAAGTACCACTAAAGCTACTAGCATAAGTATGTGGGTTAATCCCCATGTTGGTACTGTAAGGATGAGGACGAATACCTCCTGAATTATTAAACAGCCAATCTCCAACTACACGACCATCAGTTCCCTGATCTCCGGATTTCATGGTCAACATTAAGCCAACGTAATCACTCCAGCCTTCGCCCATTTGTTCTGCATTATTAAGGCAATTCGAGTTATTTGGCCCACCTGTTAATCTGTTAGAAAGGCCATGTCCATATTCGTGAAGGATCACCAAATTTGAATAATCCCCGTCACGACCATTGCATACATACATACTCATTGTTGGTCTTATTCCTTCTGTTGGTGTACCAAAAAAGGCATTACACACAAGGCCTATCTGGGAGCGAGCAATTACATAATCATTACCACTACCTCCTTTATTATAGTTGTTTTGCTGAAAGTTTCCACTTGCTTCATTAAAACCATATTGGTAGAATATATCATGAGCCAGATTATTCCAATAAAAGAGATTGGTAATTCCTGCGTTTTCGTATGAATCCGGATTCCCGTTTAAATTTAGTGGGAAATCGAATACCAATCCACCACCACCACTTGGACTGTATCCAGCATTATTTCCAGAATCAAAAGCATGAGCATTGTTCCCTCTAGTAATAGTAAATTCTGATCCAGGAGATCCGTTAGTATCATGCCAACCGTAGGGAGAGGCAACGCCGTTATCTGGATTATTAACTAATGTTCTACCACCTTCTCCCGGATGTGCTAAGGGTAAAGCAAAGACTCTATAGCCACCAACAAAACCAGCGTTTTCTTTAAGGTTTTCGGCAGGTTTCGGAAGTTCGAAATGGGCATGTCCCTTACCGTGCTTTGTGCATTTATGATTGCTGTGCTTATGTCCAAAGTTACATTGCGCCATCCAACTATCCTTTTCCAGGATTTCTCCAGTTTTCGCATCAACTCTAATACTCCACCACTCTTCTTTTTTAGTTTCGTGGATGGATAAGTCCCAGGCTAATGCCAGATTGCCATCACTTTTCAACTGATAGACTAGTTTAACAGGGATTTCCTTTCGGGAAAGTTTCCCTTTGCTAATTTTCTGAGAGCGATCCGACGATATAGAATGTTCCAGTACTTCAATATTGCCTAAATCTGAATACCAGAGATGTTTCCCTGCTGCAGTAACTGCTTGCACAGGATCAATTACTGGAGCGGCGCCAATTGAGGGCAATTCAGTTGACAGTTTGTTGTTAAACTTGAAGACCGTGCCATCCGTTTTTAGGTGTATACTGGATTGCGTTCCAATAACTTCTAAATTGTTGATGGTTTGTCTAAAATAGTAATGTTCGAGTTTGCTTTGTTCACTTTGGTGAAAGTCATTAACTTTCAATTGGAGTGTCTTTCCTTTATCGGTTGAAACATCGCCCCAAAGTTGAGTTTTTACCAAGGAAAGGATAATGTTATCATTTTTTTGTTGAGCGTTTAATATAAGAGGTACGAAACAAAGCCATAGGAGGTGTATTTTTATTTTTTTCATTTTAATACAATTTAATAATGAGCCTATTCAATTCAATCACATAATTCCACAATTCCCCTGAAACACCTGAATTATAATGTTAAAATACTACCTTTTTTTAAAAGATTACACAGAATCACAATATGAATTTAATTTTAAAATGTTTAGAAAACTGCGGGTTTAAAAATCTCGAGTTTATATGCTGCTTTAATCAGCATTTTTATGCTGTTTACTAAAAATGGCAATCTCTTTCGAGACTACCCTATATGATGATCAATACACGTCATATTTATTTAACCAAAATCAATTTTGTGGTTTTAACTGCATTACCAGAGTGCATTTTTAAATAATAGACACCAGGAGCTAAATCCCTAGGCATAAAGTCTAATCGATACACGCCAGCAGTTTGTTCCCCTTGCTCAATTGAATGCAGTAACGAACCATTGACATCAAACAGATTAAAGTCAACCGCCGCATCTTCAGTCAAGCGATATTCGATGGTAGTGGCCGTACTAAATGGATTCGGCATACACCTCAAATCTATATCAGTTGGCAATGCTGCCTTTGGTTGTGGCATGTTATCAGGAGACGCGTCATTGAGTGCAGTCTCGTCTGTGGGCTCACCCTGAAAATTCTGGCAAGTACCAATGTAGGCCCGAAAATCTGAACCATTAGTGGCTACAAAACCAGGATTCATAACAACCAGATTACCGCCTCTATAATCTACATTGGCGAAAGCAGTTAATGTCTGTGTGGACGTCACATTGCTTGAGGCCTCATAGTTTTGAGTGTTCCCGATAGTCCCCGTCAAATTTAAGTTGGTCGGACAACCAGTAGGGCAAACCTGTAAGCAAGAAGCACTGTTAATGCTAGCACGTATCAGATTGCCCGGTTGCGTACCAAAACATAGGAGAACCCAATACGAACATTGCTTAATAAATGGCAATAACTCATAATAGTTCCTTGCCCCTGCGTTGGCAACGCTGCTGTAGCGCAACCACCAGGATTACCAGGATACCCTGCAACAGGACCACACCCATCAATGGCAGTATTATTTCCGTTCCAAACACAAGCATGGGTATGTCTCGACCCTAGATTATGCCCCATTTCATGCGTCAGCACATTAACCGACCAAGAATAGGTTGGAAAATTACTGTAGTTACTGTAAATATAGCTGTACGCATATTTGTAACTAGTACAAAGTGAGTTTACATAAGCAATTCCTCCTCCAGTAGGTGCGCCTCTGGAAACCAAATGTGCCAAATCACCATTAAAAGACGGTCGGTTTGATCGGAAGGATTGCAACGCTGCTAATGACGTTCCAGTGGAGTAACTATCTGGGGTAGGCCAAGTAAATATTTGAGAAATATTCGTAGTAATGTTTTCATTTTGGTACAATAAAGCCACTACATTCCACAGCCCTGTCATAAAATTGATAGCACCACTTGCGCCTCCTTTTTCTGTAACCAGTTGATACTCTAGCTCAAGATAAACCCGAACACATTTATCTACCTTATACGAAGACGAAGCAGCATTTGCTAACTTATGCAAATCTTCCAAATTGGTATTTGCGATCAGATTATCTCCAGTTTCACAAGAAAAGTCATGTTCAGAAATTAAATCCGTCTCATAATATCCAACATGAGTACTACCAGCATTATTGACTTTTCCTACAATATAGGCTTCTTCTCCTTTCGGAAAAACCATTGCTATGATTTCATCCTGAAAGATGCTCACTGCCGCAAAAGAATTCGGATCACCATCAACAATACCCCGATAATATTTTAATTTTTTGAAATTATTTAATATTGAATTAATAGATAGGGTTCTAGCGGGTGGGCTTTAGGTTGTTTTGATTGATAACATTAAACCTAACTTCATTACATAACTTGGTAATCTAAAGACACTAATTGTTTCATATACCCAACAGAATATGTGAACTATTTTCCGCCTAAGAACATGACTATAGATTATGATTTTGGCTAATGCTTGATTTGCAAACTATTAGTTGGAATAAATTATAAATTATAAATTTAATTTAATTTTATTTAAAAAATGAAAAAGCCTGCTATTTCGTAAAGTCCTACTGAAAAAACGAAGCAGTATATGATATAGGCTCCATTAAAATCCTACACAATTGCTATATTTGCCAAATGTCTTATTTACAACAAAAAACGCTCTATCCTCCCCAAATCGAAACCACTCCAAGTCCCCTCCTCAACAAAATTGTAGTTATCCCGTGCTACGATGAGCCACATGCGATCCAATCACTCGCCTCGCTAAAACACTGTAACGCACCAAGCGGACACACGGAAGTCATCCTAACCATCAATCAGTCTAAAGCATCACCGCCTGCAGCCATAGCGCAAAACCAAGCAACATACCAGCAAGCAGTTGAATGGATAACAGCCAACAGTACCCTATCCCTACAATTCTTTGTGTTATTCCTTGACGACTTACCACCGAAACACGCAGGTGTAGGACTAGCGCGAAAAGTAGGTATGGATGAAGCAGCATACCGCCTAGAGCAAATTGGTCGCCCTGATGGCATCATCATCTGTTATGATGCCGACTCGAACTGCGATCCCAATTACCTCATTGAAATTGAACAACACTTCGAACGGCATCCGAAAACACAAGCCGCCAGCATTCATTTCGAACATCCTACTCAGGGAACTGACTTTCCCAAATCTGTTTACGCGTCTATCATCGATTATGAATTACACTTGCGGTATTACCTCAATGCCTTGCGTTTTGCGGGGCATCCACATGCCTATCACACGATTGGCTCAAGCATGGCTGCACGCTGTAATGCCTACCAACAGCAAGGCGGAATGAATCGTAAAAAAGCAGGTGAGGATTTTTACTTCCTTCACAAGTTTATTCCGCTAGGCCAATTTACTGAAATCAATACAACACGGGTCATTCCATCACCACGTCCTTCTCATCGGGTGCCTTTTGGTACTGGAAAAGCGGTTCAAGACCGACTCAATGCTTATGAGGCTGGCTGTACTACATATGCAATGGATACCTTTATCGAATTACGAGATTTCCTGTTGACAGTGCCTGGTATTTATGATCGAATAAGTACCAGAGCCACAGCTATTCTCCTAGAGTGTTCTCCTGCTATTCAAGCATATGCAGAAGACCGGAATCTGGAGTCGCAGTGCCGGACTATCTACAAAAACACGGCAAACCGACAAGCCTTTTTCAAACGATTTTACCGTTGGTTTGATTCATTTCAAGTGCTCAAATACGTACATCTAGCAAGGGACCTCTATTATCCTGACGCGCCTGTCGGACAAGCTGCTGTCGCATTACTCAAGGCGGTAAATGTTGAAGTGCAGCCCAAAGCAACCCATCTCGAACTACTTGAGGTCTATCGGCAATTAGACAAGGGAAACACTGATCACTCTTAAGTAGGTGTTGGGTATAACTAAAAGATCTGTTACTTCTCGTAGAAGTGAGAGATCTATCCGAAAACTATAAAATTAGAAGTCTATCTGAAAACAAAGGTCACTCTCTCAGCTGACCACTTGAACTAAACTCTAATATCTAAGATCTTGTTACTTCACAACATTATCACTTCAAGTCCTTTCGTCATTCATTAATCATTTAACATTAACCATTTTAAAAAATGCTCCTACGAATGACCGCAGGAGCAAGTATTAATTGTAAATCAAGATGTTTTAGAAATAGTTAGTACAGTTTAGTATTCATGAAGAGCGTAATAAAAATCTAGTACATTCTTTCTAATGCGACTCTGTCGTAGTAGCCGAATTCTCCATTTGTGTTGCCATTAAAACAAGCCAACATAAGGGAATTCCAATCTATACCAGATGGCGTCCCAGGAACATTCACTGCACCGACACCCGCTTGACCTTCATTACTATTCTGGCCACAGCTTGCTCTGCTAGCCCAATCGGTATGTCTCATACCCAGGCAATGCCCGATTTCATGAGTGATTACATGTTCTACAACATTAGTATTATAGTTATTCATACCAGAAAAAATCTGAACCCATTTGTAGGGTCTGCCGTTAGAAGGGAATCCTGCCACACCGCCTGCTTGTCCGTTATTGACATTATAGACAACAATGTCATTGGCATTCGTGTTAGTCCCATAACTAAGTGTAAAAGTCAAACCGGTATTTAATCTGTTATAATTGTTAACTGCCCAGCTCAGCCCCGTTCTCATTTTACTTGACAACGCATACTGACCTCCAGAATAACCTAATACTCTAATTGTTCTAGGGGAGTTTACCAGGTTATATGTTCTATACTGGCGTAAATCACCATCCATTTCCTCTTGTAGATCTTCCAATTCTTGCCTTGTGAGTGCAACATCATTCTCAAGTAAGAACTTTTCTTCTACAGTGCCATCCGGGTACTCAAATTCAAAAGTTTCCAAATTGTCTAAGTCAAGATTCAAGGAATGAACATGTGCTGTAACCTCTTCATCATAGTTTAAATCTAAACTCGCTTCTTCATGATCAGTAGTAATCTCATGTTCGATTACAGCCACAGCTTCAGGTTTACAAGAGTAAAACATAGTCAATGAGCACACCAACAACGCTAAGGTTAAAAGTTTGATTGTCTTGTTCATAATAATATTTTTTTTGTGAATTACAATAATTAATACTTTATAAAACATTCATAAGTATTATAATCTAATTTACTATCCTCAATGCAGAATAGAGAATTTACATACGTATCAAATCAACACTTCTTACGCTTCCAGAGCAATTATTCATAATAATATTCGTCAAATATTCAACCATAAAGAATAATTATTAAGCTAATTGCATCTTAAGCAATAAAAACAGTATCCATTCATGGTCAAGAGCGTAGCAGTTATAGTAAAGCAATAGCTACATTGCAGTCATTTCGGATCATGGTATGATTCTTATACGCTTATTTTCAATGATTCAGCTTCAATTTCATGGTTTAAATCATCATATTTACTAGATCTTCTAATTTTCATTTCATTCTATTGCTTATTGCACTTCTATGACTTACGCATTCAAAATATTTCACACTCGAAAGGGATTTATATTTAAGGCAATCAATCTATGAACTTTTCTCAACACCTCAGATTACAGTTAACTGTCATTATTCATTAAATTCCTTCTATTAACAATATTATTTCAGATTGTTGAAAATCATTCTTTAAAATCAATTCCTCATTGTCAATTTATTCCTATTTTTACAACATTCAACTCTATTAAGCTGAGTTCGATTATTATTGTGCAGTATAATTCATATGCTGCGTAAGAATAATCGAACTCAGGTTATTAATAAGACCAAATCTGTATGCCGGAATTTTGCCACCTTCATTGTCATTCACAATACAGCCTCCTGGATGGAGCCTCCGAGATCGGAGCCATGATGGACAAAGCCAAAGCAGACGGACAGAAAGCAGTAGCACTTACCGATCACGGTAACATGTTTGGTGCGTTCAAGTTCGTAGCTGAAGCTAATAAAAGAGACATCAAACCCATCATCGGATGTGAGTTCTACCTCGTTGAGGACCGGCATAAAAAATCATTCAAAAAAATCAATGGCGAACGTGACAAGAGATTTCACCAACTCATGCTCGCAAAAAACAGAAAAGGGTATGAGAACCTCTGTAAACTCTGTTCCTTAGGTTTCATCGAAGGATTGTACAGTAAATTCCCACGAATAGACAAAGAGTTAATCGAAAAATATCACGAAGGATTAATCGTTACAAGTTGTTGTATCGGGGCAGAAATCCCTCAGGCTATCATGCATGGTCAGCTAGAAAAAGCAGAAGAACTGTTGAAATGGTGGCTCAACATCTTTGGAGAAGATTACTACATCGAAATTCAGCGCCACCGAGGCCTAGACAATATCGACGGATTAGGCATAAGTCAGGAAGACATCAATCAGGAGCTCCTTAAACTAGCCAAGAAATATAACGTTAAAGTCATTTGTACCAACGATTCCCACTACATCAATGAGGAAGATTGGATGCCACACGATATCCTGCTTTGTATCAACACCGGCAGCAGTCTGAATGCAGAAAATAGATTCAAGTTTCCTAGCTCCGACTTTTACTTTAAGTCGCAAGAAGAAATGAGTATCATCTTTACGGATCAACCAGACTCCGTCTACAACACCATGGAGATTTGCGACAAAGTGGAGCCACTTCAACTTGCAAGAGATGTACTGCTTCCAGCCTTTCCGATTCCTACAGGTTTCGATACTCAAGATGCCTTCTTGCGGCACCTCACCTACGAAGGCGCAAAAAGACGGTACGGAGAAATCAATGCAGAGACCTCAGAACGCCTCGACTTCGAACTGGAAGTTATCCGAAATTCAGGATATCCAGGCTACTTCCTAATTGTTCAAGATTTTACTAGTAAGGCAAGAGAAATGGGTGTGTCCGTTGGACCTGGCCGTGGATCTGCAGCGGGTTCAGCAGTGGCTTACTGTACAGGTATCACAAATGTCGACCCAATCAAATACGATCTACTTTTTGAGCGATTCCTGAATCCGGAACGGGTGTCCATGCCCGATATTGATATTGACTTTGATGATGTCGGTAGAAGTAAGGTAATGGATTATGTGATTGATACCTATGGCAAAAACCAAGTAGCTCAAATCATCACTTATGGCTCTATGGCAGCAAAATCATCCATCCGAGATGTAGGACGTGTAATGGATGTTCCCTTATCTGAAGTTGATAAGATCGCAAAGGCATTCCCACTAACACTAGGCGCTTCGCTCCGTCAAGTACTAGCAGATGGAGATATTGCACCAAAACTAAAGGATAAACTGAACAGCGACGACAGGGAACGCGCCTACAAATTTCGTGAAATGTCCGAGGGCGATGACGTCATTGGAAATACCATCCGAACGGCTAAAAAACTAGAAGGGTCGATCCGGAATACTGGAATCCACGCTTGCGGAGTCGTGATCACTCCTGATGATATTACCAACTATGTTCCAGTATCTGTTGCCAAAGATTCCGAATTACTCGTCTCACAGTTTGATAACAGTGTAGCAGAAGACGCAGGGCTTCTAAAAATGGATTTCCTAGGCCTTAAGACGCTTACCATTATAAAGGATGCCTGCAAAATGATTAAGTTCCTTCATGATGTAGACATTGATCCTGATGAGATCGATCTGGAAGATGAGAAAACTTACGAACTCTTCCAACGTGGAGATACCGTTGGCATTTTCCAATATGAGTCAACTGGAATGCAACGGTACATGAAAGAATTGGTTCCTACAAAATTTGAGGATTTAATCGCCATGAACGCCTTGTATCGACCAGGACCACTAGCCTATATTCCCAATTTCGTAGCACGGAAAAATGGTAAGGAGAAGATTGTTTATGACTTACCAGAAATGGAACAATACCTGGCAGAAACTTATGGTATTACAGTCTACCAAGAGCAAGTAATGCTCTTGTCCCAAAAGTTAGGAGGCTTCTCAAAAGGTCAGGCGGATTCTCTTCGAAAAGGGATGGGAAAGAAGAAAAAGAAAATCATTGATGCTCTTTATCCTAAATTCTTATCGGGCTGTGAAGCGAATGGGCATCCTAAAGAAAAAATCGATAAAATCTGGAAAGATTGGGAAGCGTTTGCTTCTTATGCTTTCAACAAATCACACTCTACTTGTTATGCTTTAGTGGCTTTTCAGACGGCATATCTCAAGGCGCATTACCCCGCAGAATTTATGGCTTCTGTTTTGACACACAACAAAAGTGATATGAGCAAGGTCAATTTTTTCTTGCGAGAATGCAAGCGAATGGGATTAGACGTACTAGGCCCGGATGTCAATGAATCTCACCTCAATTTTATGGTTAACAAAGCTGGAGCGATTCGTTTTGGCCTGTCAGCTTTAAGAGGTGTTGGAGAAGGTCCTGTAGAACTCATTGTCGCAGAACGTGCTGAAAAGGGGGACTTCAAATCTGTATTCGACTTTGCCCGTCGTCTCAATTTGCGTCAGGTCAATAAAAAGTGCTTGGAAGGGATGGCACTTGCTGGTGCCTTCGATTGTTTTGAAGTCATGAACCGTGCAATGTTTTTTGCCCCATCTGATAGGTACGAAACCTTTATGGCGCATATCTTGAAGTATGGCAATGCTTATCAGGATCAACTCGCAATGGCATCTACTTCTTTGTTTGGAGATGCTGAAGAAACCATGGTGCAGGAACCGCCCTACCCTGAAGTAGAAGAATGGAGTCTTATCGATAAACTGGAACGTGAAAAAGAAGTTGCTGGTATCTATATTACTGGTCACCCGCTTGACAACTACCTCCTTGAAATTAAAAATTTCACGACTTGTAGCATTGACCAGATGGATAATTTCAAGCAAGCTGGCGAAATCAAAATTGCAGGTATTGTAACAATGGCCAACCATAGAATTAGCAAGAAAGGAACAGGCTGGGGACAATTTACGATTCAGGATTTCAACACCTCTCTGGAGTTAAGACTATTTTCTAACGATTACATGAACTTTAAACAATTTTTCGAAAAAGGAGCCATTCTTTACCTTAAAGGAAAATTTCAGAAAAAATGGAATAGCGAGGATGAGTTTGAATTCCGATTAAAAGAAGTACAGTTGTTAGAAGGATTGGCAAAAAATAAAACGGAGTCTATTTCTATCAAATTAGATGTCAATACATTGACTGTAGAATTAAGCAAAAAGATTGAGGCACTTTGCGTAAAACATAAGGGAACTCACAAAGTCAAATTGATATTTATTGACCCGAATAAAAAAATTAAACTCGCCATGCATTCTAAGTCTCACAAAGTACTAGCAGATAATGAATTTGTCAGTGAATTAACCAAATTGGGCCTTCGCTATAAACTGAATTAGATTCGTAAGTCTATAAAGGCACGTAGTGTCGTCCCTATTTGTAAAGCACTAATCATGCGCAAGTCTATAAAGGCACGTAGTGTCGTCCCTATTTGTAACACACTAATCATGCGCAAGTCTATAAAGGCACGTAGTGTCGTCCCTATTTGTAACACACTAATTATGCGCAAGTCTATAAAGGCACGTAGTGTCGTCCCTATTTGTAAAGCACTAATCATGCGTAAGTCTATAAAGGCACGTAGTGTCGTCCTGCCTATCTACGATAAGCAGGCAGGCCCTATTTGTAAAAAACATGTTTAAATGCATGTATGCGATATCGTTCCAAGAGAAATTACAGCGAGGGCTATCTCAGTTTTTAAAGGACAATTTTCAAACCAATTTGATTACCCAATCCAACATAAATCCTAGTAAAAATTGCCTTGTTCTAAGAAAAATTTAATACATAATGTATTCACTTATTAGAACTTCTTCCAGAAATAATCTAAATTTGAGTATTGATAGACCTATCAATATCCTGTTACTACTACTATTTACTGCTATTACTCTGATGCTCTTTGGTATATCTATGATATACCTATTCTTAATTAATAAACAAATAAAAATATGATTACCAGGATTTTACTGCTATTTGCAATCTGTTTTTCCCAATTTAATATTGGATACTCAAATGATAACGTCTGTAATGCGACTTCAGTGGCTCTTGGCCCTATCGGAGTTTCTCAAACTTTTTCTACAGCTACTGTTCAAATAGGAGAAGATGCCATTGCCCCTCCAGGAGACTCTTGCGACGACCACAGTTGGTGTGAAGGAACAATACATGCTTCTCTTTGGTTTACATTTACAGCACCAGCTTCTGGGAATGTAAATATTTCACTTTGCAATTCGACCTTTGATACGCAACTTGCCATATACGCAGTCGGTAATTGTAATGATTTTAATACATTTGATTTACTAGATGCCAATGATGATAGTCCTAATGGAACACCAGGTTCTGAGTGCGGTCCAATAGATCCTAACCTTCCTGGGTACGGTCGAAGTTCTGCGATTGATTTAGCCTGCTTAACTCCTGGATTAACCTATTATGTTATGGTAGATGAATTTTCTGCTGATGGAACAATAAATGGTGGTACAATAGACCTCGTCATTACAGAACGTGCTTCTTATATCCCAGTAGCAATCAATGGGATCAATATCTTGAACAGCGCCTGTCCAAACTTGAATACAGGGATTGCGCAAGTAGATATTATTGGTGACTACCCTGTTCAAATATTATGGAGTAATGGCGCAACGACTCCGACAGTTACAGGTGTCGCTGCAGGAACTGTGCTTACCGTTACCGTTTCAAATAATTGCGGGAATTCGGACAATGGAGCCATCACAATGACTACCCAAGCTCAAGGAGCACCGTTATCAGTTCAAAGTACGATTTCAACCCAAACCAACTGTGGACAAGGGTACGCAGCAATTTTTGCAACAGATGGTAGTCCACCCTACACTTATTCTTGGAGCAATGGAGCTACAAGTCAGTTAACATACCTTCCTGCTGGACCATACCAGGTCACAGTTGAAGATGGTTGTGCAAACACTATTGTTAGTACTGTTCAAGTAAGTGCGGGAGTGAATGCAGGGGCCGACACCACTATAAATGGTGGATCCGTTACACTAGGAGGAACGCCAACCGCAGATATCCCTACTGGCAGTTCTATCACTTATAATCCTGATCAAGCACTAGAGGAAAATATTGCCTGTAGAGGTGGTGGTTTTATCTCTGACAATGAATTTTATCATGCTTATGATTTGGCAACGGACTTTGGGATTACAAGTACATTTAACCTTTCAGAGATAGAGATTGGCATTTTTTCAGCTACTGCAGGTGGTGGTACAGGAGCTCAAGATTTAGAAGCTAGGTTGTATTACATAAACAATCTGGATTTGTCAGTTGCAACCTTGACATTTATATCAAGCGCTACTATAACAATACCAGACGTTACTGTTCCTTTACATTGGAGAATACCGCTTAGCGCATCCATCCCTGCTAATCAATTGTTTGCTATAGGCATTTGGAATCCAGATGGTACAACATTTGAAAATACTCTTGCTTTAGCAACCAATCAAACACCGTTAACTATCAGAGAAACTTATATTAGTTCAGTTGGCTGCGGGATCACATCTCCTACACCAATGTCTTCAATTGGATTTTCTCATCAAACTGTTATCAATCTGGTTCAAAATTCAGCAACCACAAACAACTATACCTATAGCTGGTCACCAACACAGGACTTAAATGATCCAACCGTTGCGAATCCAGTATGCACACCCTCTCAAATAGGAGCTACTATGTATACTGTAACCGTTACAGATACACAAGGGTGCATGATTTCTGACGATGTCGTTGTTAATAACTCAAGTGGTTGTACAGGCTTGACTACCATAATACCGACCAATTCCATTTGCAACCAAGCAGACGGAAGTGCAGATCTCAACGTTTCTGGCGGCGTCCCACCGTTTTCCTATCTATGGAGCACTGGAGCAACAACGGAAGACATTTCTAACTTGAGTCCAGGCAATTATGCCGTTACTGTCACCGGATCTACTGGTTGTACTTATCTAAATCAAGTCACAATTGGCTCTGTTAATGGTCAAATCGCAATCTACGCTACTGCAACACCAACAGGCTGTGATTTAAATACTGGAACAGCAACTGCCTCAGCGCCTTTAGCTACTAGTCCAACCTATACGTGGAATACAGGACAAACTGGAGCAACAATTAACAATCTAAACCAAGGATGGTATTCTGTTACAGTAGTCGACAATGCTACAGGCTGTTTTAACCATACTAACGTATTTGTGTCATCAAGCACCTCTTGTAAGGTAAGAATAGAAGGAAACTACTGGAATGATGATATCAACTTTGACTGCATTTTTGACTCGACCACCAAACCACTTGCCAATAGAATTATTGTCTTACAGCAAGGAGGAACAGTTGTGGACATGACATTTACTGATTCAACTGGGTTCTATTCTTTTGTAGCAGATACTGGGACTTACGACTTGGTTCTCGGGACGCAAGTCTCCGATTCTTTAATCTGTCCAACAAACAATGTCATTACAGTCGCTGCGCCTTTCCAAGGGCTAGTCTACGAAGAGAATTTCTATGCGGTTTACAATGAAATCAATGACTTAAGTGTTTATATCATCACGAATCCAGTACGCCCTGGATTTACCACAAACTATTTTGTTAGATACTGCAATGATGGAACCGATCCAGCGAGTGGCACCGTGGAACTGGTTCACGATCCTTTAATGACTAATTTTACTTCGGTAGTCAATCCTCCTGCCAGTTATGATGTAATAACTAGTACTGCGGTCTGGAACTATAACAATTTACTTCCTGGCGAATGCCGAACTATTCCCATTGTCCTAACGACTCCAACGGGTACAGCACTAGGCACAATCATCAGTCATACAGCAACGGTCAACCCAATACCAGGAGATTTTACGCCATTGAATAACACGATCACTTCCAATCAAACAGTTACAGGTAGTTATGATCCAAATGACAAGCAAAATCTTGTTGGTGAAGACCCTCTCGGAGGTACGGTGCATCCTGACATCACTACTTATCACTACTTGATACGATTCCAGAATACGGGTACGGATACCGCATTTACTGTAGTCGTAACTGACACAATTCATCCAAGTTTCGACCTTACTTCTATTCGAATTGTAGGTGCATCACACAACTATACAGCGGATATCGATCAAGGGAATTTATTAACCTTTGAATTTCTCGATATCATGTTAGTTGATAGTAATGCGAATGAGCCATTAAGTCACGGTTTTGTATACTTTACTATTGATTTAAATCCAGGAGTCCCAATAGGATCTGAAATCTGGAATACCGCCAACATTTACTTCGATTTTAATGATCCAATCATTACAAATACCGTCGAAAACACAGTGGAGTTTCCTGCTTTTATTCCAAAAGATAAAAAACAGATTTTTGGGTTAAAACTTTACCCTAATCCTACAGCACAAGACATCATGGTAGAACTGGATATGAAAGAATCCGCAACCGTTAGTCTCCAATTGTTTGACATGAGTGGGCGACTAGTCAAATCATTGAAACAAAATGAACGGATGCTTGATGGTTCCTACAACATTCCAATTCGAACTTCGGATCTAGGTCCAGGCGTATACATGTTAAATCTGTCTTCTGATAAAGGACAAATCACTAGAAGAATTGTAAAACTGTAATTCTTTAAGAAAATATTGAATCGAAGCCTTGTCGTGATGACAGGGCTTTTTTTATGGTGATAGATTTGATGCCACTCAAACTAAAGGTTTTCCTGCAAGTAAAGCCTTTCGTAACGGCTCACATCCACTCAATAAAAGAGACTATCGTTATAAAATTTAATGCTATTTTTAATTGAAATTTTTTAGAATGCTATACACGTGTTGACATTTATAGATTAAACACGTATCTTTTAAGAAAATTATTATGAATACAAAACTAACATTAACAATCGAAAAAGAAGTAATCCTGATTGCAAAAGAATATGCAAAGGAAAAAGGACAAAGTCTATCTGATTTAGTTGAGAATTACTTCAAACTTATCACTAACGAAAGAAGACCTTTAAAATCTGAGGAGTTGTCTCCTAGAATTAAAAGATTGAGAGGTATTATAAAGGCTGATAAAGAATTAAACTACAAACAAATATTAACTGAGGAATTACTAAAAAAATATGGTAAATAAAATATTTATTGACTCCGATGTTGTAATCGATTTTTTTACTGACCGAACACCATTTGCCAATCCAGCAAGTGAAATTTTCGAATTAAATGAGCAAGGCAAAATTCAACTCTACCTATCAGCAGCCAGTATAAATAACATTTATTATATCGTCAGAAGATTTTTAGGTCATAAAAATACCTTAAAAGTAATTGAAGATTTAACTGAAATGACTGAAATAGTTGGGACTTCTAAGCAAGAAATTTTACAAGCATTAAAAAACGACTTTAAAGACTTTGAGGACTCTATTCAATATTCATGTGCCCTAACTATTAAAGATGTTGAAGCTATTCTAACAAGAAACGTTAAAGACTATAGTAATTCAAAAATAGCTGTCTTTACTCCTGAAAATTATTTAAAAACAAAAGAAGAAAACGAGGGCTAACAAATGGATGTATAGCTATGTTTTGGGGTTGTAAGTAAAGCCATAAATAACTACTTACAAATACAGTCAATCAGTCATGTAAGGCTTTACCTACGGGGAAACCTTAAATCCTCAGACCTGCCTTCCGTTGTGCAGCAGGCAGGCCTCAAACTAAAGGTTTTCCTGTAAGTAAAGCCCTTCGTAACGATATACACACCTCCACTCAATTCAATAGACAGTCCATGTATGACTTATTTCCGCCGTCCCGGTTCCTTCACTTTTAAACTGTCGTTTAAAACTCCTCGAGGTCGTTCTGGAATATTTGAGATCGTTCTGAATCTGCGGGAAACCTTAAATTCCAGGATTTCAACCTTAATGAACTACATTAAAAAGTTTACTTGTAAATTGATCTCCGTATTGTACAGTAAGGATATAAACTCCTGAAGCATAATCGGTGACGTTAAAAGATCCAAGTTGATTTGTTGAAGCACTACCATTTTCTATAGTTTGTCCTAGATAATTTCTAATACTGTATTGAATCAAACTGTATTTGTCCGTATCGATTTGAAAATTGAGAAGACCTTGAACAGGATTTGGATAAATATTCAACTGAACATTAGCATTGTTCAGATTAGAATTAGAAACAACTCCACAAGGACTGCAAGAAGTAATTTCAGAGATCGTATTACAACCGGAATCATTACCATTCAAAGCAATTGCTCCACCTATCACTGTTGAATCGATATCGTCAGCAACAAGTAATGGACATATACCACAGCATTCATCTAGAATTGAGTTATTGGAAATCTCAAGATCAAATGTAACAGAACTAAGTTGATTTAGCCCATTTAGATTCGATAAAATCAGATTGCTATTTATATAAAGGGAACCATCTATAGCAGTAAGTTGATTTAATCCATTAATATTGGTTAATGAAGCATTTTGTCCAATCTGAATATCATCATCGACATATCCTAGTTGACTAAGTCCATCTATATTTGTTAATGATGAATTACTATAAATACGAAGGTATCCATCTAGTGATGTGAGTTGGTTTAGTCCATCGATGTTAGTTAGCTTCTCATTGTTTGTAATACTCAGGTATTCCCCAATAGTGGTAAGTTGGTTTAGACCATTAATATTAGTTAATGAACTGTTCCATTCGATGACGAAATATTCACCAATAGAGTTTAGTTGGCTAAGTCCATCCAAATTTGTTAAGTCATTATTTATCCAAATATAAATATATTGACCAACAGTTGTTAATTGATTGAACCCATTAATATCAATCAATGCATAATTATGCCCAATTCTGAAGTGTCCATCAATAGATGTGAGGCTATTAAACCCATTTATGTTTATTAAGTTTGGCACATATTCTATTACAAGATTGCCTGTAATTTGTGCAAGTTGATTTAATCCATCTAATCTTATTAATGCATTTGACGAAATAGACACATCTCCACCAACAGAAACTAGTTGATTGAAACCATCTATATTTGCCAAAGCCGAATTACTTGCAATAGAGAGATCTCCACTTATGCTACCAAGATTAGCAAGACTATCCAAATTGGTAAGGATGTCATTGGAATAAATTCTAAGTCCTCCATTAATTGAGGTGAGCTTATTGAGGCCATTTAAATTCGATAATGCCAGATTGGACTCAATTCGAAAATCTCCACCAATAGTTGATAGTTGATTAAGCCCATTTAAATCAGTGAGGTTTGAGTTGGATGTAATATATAAATCTCCTCCAACTGAAGAAAGTTGATTAAGTCCAGTTAAACTAGTTAGATTGGGGTTGGTTGTAATTCGAAAATCTCCAGCAATCGAGGTTATATGGCTGAGGCCATTCAAATTAGAAATCACTGTATTTGTGTATTCGTCAATCGTAATCCCAACTGAGATCGAAGTACATCCAGGATAGTTGGTTGCAAAATTGTCTATATCAGATTGTGTTATCAAAGTTAAATCTAAAGTAGGACATTGTGCCTTTCCAAGAGAATAAAGACAACAAACTATTAATGTTAAAAATAATCTCATAATATTAGGATAAGGATTGTATTAGAGTGCAAAATCTGTTTTATAATTTCTTAAGATACAAAGTTATATTATTATTTCATTTAAAAATTATACTTCGAAAATCTCACTACCCCAGCACATCCTTATCACCCATAAATGGCTGATTGTAAAACCGCTTACCAGTCGCGCGATATAAGGCATTAGCCACCGCGCCCATAATTGGTGGGTAAGGCGGTTCTCCCAGGCCAGTAGGATCAGTAGTGCTCTCTACAAAGTGAACTGCGATATTAGCAGGAGACTCACTGTGACGAATCATACGATAATTGTTGAAATTACTTTGTTGTGGCAAGCCGTCCTTGAAGGTTAACCCACTGTAAAGCGCATTTCCGATACCGTCAACAATACCGCCCTCCGTCAAGTTTTTGGCAGCATCGAGATTGATGACAATGCCACAATCTACTGCACAATGTACATTTTCGATTTTAGGTTTTCCGCTGATGGTTACCATGTCCAAAATCTGTGCAACGTACGTATTGTGGCAGTAGTAGGCAGAAACGCCACGATGTAGGTGCTTAGCACTGTCCTTGCCCCAATCCGATTTATCACGGACCAACTCAAGTACGCCAGCATATCGATTGGCGTCGTAATCGTTGTTCTCTCCTACAGGTTTTTCCTTGGCACGTTGCAGCAACTCTAAGCGAAAGGCGATGGGATCCTTGCCCATCTCTTCTGCCAATTCATCCAGAAAAGATTGCTCCGCACCTGCAATAAAATTGGAGCGAGGTGCGCGGAATGCGCCAACAGAAATATTGGACGCCACCGACCAGTCTTCTGCTAGATAATTGTCGATCGCACCAGCAGGAAAACGATTGGCCATTAATGGACCTTCAGGAATCCCACCTGCTCGTACATGAAATCCGATCAAGTTATTGTCTTTGTCTAGCGCTGCACGATAGGTCGCGTAGTAAGCTGGACGGTAAACACCTTGTGTCATGTCGTCCTCACGCGTATACATGAGCTTCACGGGCGTTTTGATATGTTGAGACACCAGTGCCGCCTCTAGCAGGAAATGGCCGTACAGTCGCCTTCCAAAGCCGCCACCCATTCGTGTCATTTGGATATCGATATTCTCAAGTGGCATTCCTAGGCGCTCTGAAACTGTTTTTTCCATGTATTCTGGGGTCTGAACGGGACCAATTAACTCGGCTTTATCAGCGGTAACGTTGGCATAAAAATTCATGGGTTCCATGCAGTTATGTGCTAGAAACGGTGCAGAGTAGCTGCGTTCAATTATTTTTGCGGCCGATTTAAAAGCTTTATCCGGATTGCCATCTTTTCGGACTTCCTTGGCTAATTTAGCCCCCAATTCCTTCATTTGAGACATATGTACATCAGAACTCTCTAGAGCTCCAGGTATTTTCTTTTTCTCTACTTTCCCTCTAAAGTTTTTCATTGCCACGGAATGCTCGCCTGTTTTCTCCCATTCAATTTTCAAGGCTTTCTTGGCGTTTAGTACTTCCCAGGTCGTATTTCCAACTACAACGACCAACTTGGTATATGCTGTGGCATCCACGAATCCCCTTGCCTGGTCCTTTCCAAACAAGTCGATAGTAAAGACATCCTTGATGCCAGGCATCGCTTTAGCAGCAGCAGCATCAACAGATTTGAGTTGCATGCCAAAAGCAGGTGGGTGGGTGATCATTGCTATCAGCATCCCTTCCTTTTGTGTATCTAGTCCGAATAATGGTTGTCCAGTAACAATTTTATGTCCGTCTACATTCTTACGACTAGAGCCAATGATACTGAAGTCCTTGACGTCCTTTAGGGCGACTTCCTCGGGTACTGGTAATTGAGCAGCAGCTGATGCTACTTCTCCGTAGCCAATAGACTTGTTAGTTTTGTCGTGGAATATCACCCCTTCTTTTGTTGTCAATTCTTCTACGGGCACATCCCATTGCTTGGCTGCTGCTTGCTTTAACATGTGTTTTGCGGTGGCTCCTGCCATTCGCAGCCCTTTCCATCCCTTTCGAATGGACTGACTTCCACCTGCTAATTGTCGGGTATACAGTGTCGTATTTAAGGCGGCTTGCTCAACGACTACATCCTTCCAACTTACGTCTAATTCTTCTGCCACAATCATTGGCATTGAAGTCTTGACATTTTGCCCAATTTCTGGATTTGGAGACTGAATCGTGACCAACCCGTTTTCGCCAATTTTGAGGAAACCGTTGAGTTCAAACCAATTATCTGGTATTGGTTTTACGGTAGATTTTGGTTGTGGGCTATTGCAAGAAGCCAACCAATTAAAACTAAGCAACATTCCGCCACCGACTACTGCCGAAGATTTTAAGAAGGAACGTCTGTTATAGGTTGTTTTGATGACTGTCATGACTCAATAATTTTGAATGTTGTGGGACTGATAAAGGGTGGACGGTTAGCTGTTTTTTGCTGCTGTTTTAATGGCTGCCTTAATGCGTGTGTAAGTACCACATCGACAGATATTACCATTCATGGCGGCATCGATTGCCTTGTCATCTGGATTCTGATTGTCCTTGATCAGTGCAGCAGCGGACATGATTTGTCCTGCTTGACAATACCCGCATTGCGGCACATCATGTTCGAGCCAGGCTTTCTGAACCGGATGGTCTCCGTTTTCTGACAACCCTTCTATGGTGGTCACGGCATTGTCTCCAACTTCTGATATCGGAAACACGCAGGAACGCATGGCAGTGCCGTCTATATGCACCGTACAAGCACCGCAGGAAGCGATTCCGCAGCCGAATTTCGTTCCGACTAATTGCAGGTGATCTCTGAGTACCCAGAGTAGCGGGGTATTCGGATCTACATCTACTTGTTTATTTTCTCCGTTGATTGTCAAATTAAAGGTTGCCATAATGAGATATAATTGTTAAGAATGCTGAGATAGGCATGACTAAGATAGTATTTTCAATTGAATATATTAAGTATATATCGTTAAGTTAAGCACTAACTCGTTGATGGGCTAAAGTTTATTTTGACTGGCTGAGCTTTGAAGTGTTACGCCCTTCCAGGGCTATGACCTTAAATCGTATTGACCTAGGGCGATGCCCTAGGCTAATTTGTGTAACCCCTTTGGGGTAATCGTTTATATAAAAAAACCGCTTGCCAAAAAGACAAGCGGTTAATTCCGTTGCAGGATATATTAATCTTGTTTTGCAAACACTTTCTTCATTAAGTCTGTAGTTCTTTCTGCAGGATTTTTTCGAATCGCTAACTCTTCTTTTTCAATCATTACAAACAATCCATCTATTGCTTTATTAGTAACAAAGCCATCCATAGAGGGGTTCACTTTTTTAACTAAAGGAAGCGTATTGTACTTGGTAATCACTCTAGACCAAGCATCTAATGCTTTCACCTTACTGAGTGAAGTTTTGATCACAGGGTTGAAGCTATTAAACAATTTCTTAGTTGTTGTTGATTTGAAATATTGAGTGGCAGCATTTTTTTCGCCCATCAATATGCCCATCACATCACTAAATGACATGTTGGTAATTGCATTACCAAAAATTTTGCCTGCTCCTTTTGCAGCATCTTCAGCACCACGGTTGATTTTTTCAACGACATTAGCTGTCAATAAACTACCACCAGGAATTTGGTCCAGGGTATTTTTCACCTTCTGTGCTTCTGTAGGAAACGGAATCTTAATTAATGGATTTTTGAAATATCCATCTCTCTTTGAGACCAACGAAACGCCAGTCATGACTCCTTTCTTCAAGGCTTCCTTCAGTCCACGTCCAGCCTCAGCATTGGTTAGAGGTGATTCAGAAGATAGGAGATCAGTTCCAAGTTGTGATAGTTCTGCACAAGCAGTTAATTGAAAAACGACTAGTATAAAGAATATTTTTTTAATCATGATGAATTTGTTTTTAGTTTCATTAATGAAAATATTGTGCCAATGCATTTGGATTATACGCATTATAGGGCACAAAGTTATTGTTTAGACTCGATTTATTCAGAACGGTAACGAATATAGGGAAAATTTATTTATCTGAGTTTACACATTTACAAAACAGCACCCAGCACGTTGATTAGCGCTTCCAGATCCGCAGGATCATTGTATACATTGACAGCAACACGAAGGTAGTCTCCACGCAACGAAACAGAGATCTGCTTGTCAGCTAAAATTTGTTTTAAGTGATGAAGATCAATGCCCTCAGGCAATTGCAAGCCAAACAGATGTTTCGAAAAATAAGGATCCGCCTCCCGAACAATAGCAGTGCCATCCAAGAACTCCATCAAAGGAGCAATCAGCTCACCACAATACTGCTCTATGTTCTCAGGTCCCCATTCATTAAGCTGCGTCAAGCTAGCTTTGAGAATTGGGGTCAACAGAAAGTTACTGTTTTCGCCTACGCTGTACCGACCAGCGCCTTCCGGATAACCCGTTTCGTAATTAGTAAGTCGTTGAAAATTTCGAGCATTGCTTTTATTGATCCAACCATCTTCTATGGGCAGGCCGTTATCAAAGGATTCGTTGTAGTACGCGACGCCTAGGGAGTAAGGTCCCATCAACCACTTATAACCGGCGCAGATCAAGGCATCTACTGGCGTCTTTTCTACATCAAAAGGAATCGCACCGACAGACTGAGTGCCGTCGACTATGAGCTTTGCATTGACTTTCCGGCAATGTTCTCCTATCGCTTTGAGGTCAAATTGGCTACCTGTCATCCAGTGCACAGTAGACACGAGTACGACAGATGTCTGATCTGTGATCTGTTGCAGGATCTGGGCGTTCCAGTCTGCCATACTGTTATTCTTAGGTCTTGGGACGGTGGTGAGTTGATTATCGTTTTCCTGACACCATCGTTCTAATGCGTAATAGCCACTAGGAAATTCGTCTTCGGTGATCAGTGCCGTGCCCTTGTGTTTTCCCTTGATATTAGCTAGCGCGGAGCGAAACCCGTAGGACGTGGCTGGGATGATCGCAATGCGCTTCGGTTGTGTATTGACGAGTCTGGCAAACTGATGTCTGATGTCTGTGGCGTCATTAAAGAAATCCGGAATTCCTATTTGGTGAGGATTCTTATCCCTTTTTAAGGCGGCGAGGCAGGCTGCCTCTGCACTTTTGAGCAATGGTGCTTTGTACGCGCAGTTGAGATAGTGCGCTTCAGGGTCTAGTGAGAACAAGTGTTTTTGACATTCCATAGGGTTAAAATTAATAATTAATAATGAATAATTTACAAAGTGTTAGATGGCATCATTCCTCTTTTTTATGTAAATTACCCTCCAATTTTTAATTCGGTAAAATATGATTTTCAAACCCAAGGAACTAAAAATTTATGAAGAGGAAGATAATCTAAACATCACCTACAGTTGGTTTGATATGACAGCCATTCCTTTGTTTGTCTTTAGTCTATTTTGGTGTGGCTTTTTGGTAATGTGGTATTCCATCGGGTTTGCTACAGGAGCACCCTTATTAATGTTTTTGTTTCCGTTGCTCCACGTTGCTGTTGGCATTGGTACGATGTATAGTGCTTTAACGAAGCTCATCAACAAAACGATCATTGATGTCTATTTCGGGCAATTGAATATTGTGCATAAACCAATTCCGTGGATCAAGGGAAATACCCAACTGAATCAAGATGACATCGAACAGTTTTACAATCTTAGAGCAAAACTAAGAAAAGGGACTGACATTTCCGTATTGGCCATCAACGCTACTGATTCTCATATGATATTACAGTTAATAGAACGTCTTGAACAATTCATGGACATTGAAGACCAACGCGTAAAAGGCGAATTTGGTAAAACGAAAGCCTACTACCAACAAAAAGCCGATGCGCTTAAGAAAAAACGAAAAACGAGACAAGGGCGCAACTTCAATTATGACTTGAAAAATGGGTCTTAACTAGCTGTAAAAAAACATAACCTTACGGTAATTCACACCACTCAACATGATTGGAAATCCGGCAATTCTGACAAACTGTTCCATCTGGTGTCTGAAATTAAAAAAGACAACCTACTTTAGGTACGCAAAAAAGGAAATCTGTATGCATCTTATGTAGAACATGAATTAACAATTGAAGAACGGAATCGAATCAAATTTAGTCCGAAATATTCTGCTCGAAAGGTTATAGTGGATGGTGAATATTATATTAAAGCTGCTGTACTAAAAGCGTATTATTTTTAGTCAATTCTTGTCTGCCATTTTTTTAAGCCAGTTTCGTTCCGCAATTGTCACGTCACTATCTAGTAATTTTTTGCATTCAGCTAGGGATGTGAGCACAGATGTAGAGACTGTTGCTTGGTTAAACTCATTCCAGGTGACTCCAAATCCTACAAATGGTACTATATACATTGAGATTGGAGCACCAGAAAATCTCGATGCACAGATCAGCATTCACAACCTAACTGGGCAATCCGTTTATCGCCAGCAGCTAGCGATCAATAAAGGCTTGCAGACACTGTCACTTGACTTGTCGAATCTTACCAGCGGTGTTTATTTTATATCAGTACAATCTGAGCATGCTGTTGTGACTAAAAAACTTATTAAGCATTAGTAGTATTAGCAGTATTTACGCACCCGAATTTCTAGGAATTCGGGTGTTTTTTAATTTATAGTGTTTAGTGTTTAATTATTCTGTGCGTCCAATTAAACATTGGGCTACACACAGGGCCGCACCTGAAGGCAGTGATTAGTTACAACATTAACATTATTTACGTTTGAATATTTTACGTTTGCAACATTAAACATTAAACATTGAACATTAATCATTAATAATTCTAATTTTGTGATTAATGAATCGTCAGCTATATAACGGCGTTAAGAGTGCTCGGTTGCTCTTTCGAAATAAGTGGATTAATACTTCACTTAAACTCGTCTTTGTGCTGTTGTTGTGTATTGTGATGTACAACCAAACGCTAGGTAGGGACAATTTCTTTGAGATTTATGCGACTTTCAAGGAACGGCTCCAGGAAAGCGAAAGCTGGTATTTGATTGTAGCCCTATTGCTAATGCCAGTTAACTGGTTGCTGGAGACGCTTAAGTGGAAGGCATTGGTTGATCCCATTGAAAAGGTACCGCTGTTTAGAGCTATTAAGGGTGTGATGATAGGTGTTTCGCTGTCGCTGTTCACTCCAAATCGAATTGGTGAGTATGGAGGTCGAATACTCGTTGTAAAGCCAGAGAACAACGTTAAAACAGTCGTAGCGACAATTGTCGGTAGTTTCAGCCAGCTTGTGGTGTTGCTCGTTTTTGGAATGATCGGCACGTCTTATTTTGTCCACTTGTTTCTGGAAACACCAACACTAGTAGAATATGGGATTGGATTGACCACAGTTTTAGGATCTATCGTATTGATATTCTTTTATTTTAATGTGGATTTGGCGATTCCGATCTTCAGACGCTTGCCCTTGTTGCGTCGCCTTGTCAAGCACATGGAAATCCTTAGGACTTATGGTACGGATTTACTGATGAAAGCCTTGAGTTATTCCTTTCTACGTTACCTGACCTACTCGGTGCAGTATTATCTGATTTTGTGTTTTTTCGGTATTGAGATCGACCTTCTTGTCGGATTATCTGCTATCGCTACCATTTTTTTAATACAAACCAGTATCCCCATGCCGCCTATCTCTGGACTGTTGGTGAGAGGCGAGGTAGCCTTGAATATCTGGGGGTTCTTTCAATTAAATGTCATCAGTATTTTAGCGGCTACCTTTGGTTTATGGCTTATAAATGTTATTCTTCCTGCGCTGTTTGGTACAATTTTTATTCTAAACATCAACGTACTAAAATCATTAGGCTATGATAAGGAGGTTGATTAAAGTGGTTATAGGAATTGGGATATCGATGTTGGTACTGTCTTTCGCCTTCCCAAAACCAACCATTTTAATGGAAACTCCAGATCCTTGTTACATGGAAAACACCACCTTCCTAGATGGGGAAGAACTGATCTACAAGGTCTATTACAACTGGAATTTTGTTTGGATTCCTGCCGGATTTGCTACATTTACGGTAACCGATATTGGTGATCAATGGCATTTAGTAGTGATTGGTCGAACGATGAAGTCCTACGAATGGTTTTACAAAGTCAATGATCGGTATGAAACCTTTATCGACAAGCAAACCATGTTGCCTGTTAAGTACATACGAAGTCTTGAAGAAGGTGGTTATCGGTTGTACAGTCGCATCGAATTTGATCAAAACACCCAAACATTGACTAATTGGTGGGGCGACTACGAAACTGACGCCAAACCTACTGAATACACTGTAGATGCTTGTATGCATGATCTGGTGTCTATCGTCTATTACATGCGCAACATTAAATCCGCTTACACTCAAAATACGGTAATTCCGGTAAAGATATTTCTGGACAAGGAGGTTTGGAATCTCAGTGTTCGGTTTTACGGTGCTGAGAAGAAACGGATAAAAGGCAGTGGCAAGTTTAATGCGATACGGTTTAGCCCTGAACTCATCATCGACGGGATGTTTGAGGAAGGGGATCAAATGATGATCTGGTGTACTGATGACAGTAATCGGATACCACTGTTGATCGAATCCCCCGTGTCTGTTGGCTCTGTGCAGGCATTTCTGGATTCTTATGACGGATTGCGGCATGACTTTGAGGCTAAGGTGGAGTAGTACGAGTTTATCCACAATAATTATTTTGTAAGTTTATAGTATGAACAAAATCCCCTTATACGATGCAGAGCAACATCGTGACGTTCTAGGTGTCCATGAGTTGAAATCTAGTAGCGACTATGATGATACGGAGTTGCACCGACATTCCTATTTCGAATTCTTCTTTATCAAAAAGGGGAAGAGGAGCTTCAGTTCATGACTATCGTAAAAGATTACTTGGGCAACACTAAAAACATTGATAAGTTTACGATAGAAATCTACTTCAAACAACTGGTGCTGTTAGAAAACGGGAACGCTGATGATTATTTCGGGTTTAAAAACTTATTGTTTAGCTCACTCTCCTCGTTTGATGCTAATGAATTGCGACAGTTTTTGGGTTTTATGTCTAATTTTTGCCTGCAAATGATTTTTAATGGACATAGTGAGTTTCTTTATGAACGATTGGAAATTTACAAACAAGGAATCGCTCTTAATTGCTGGACTTCTGGCGTTTACTTCTCCAGACATCAGTTCATTAATATCGTAAAGACTGGATTAGGCGCAAATGAAAAGGAATGGGTGAACGAGTTCATCGAGATGTATGGTAGTAAACTCGCGCCCTCCATACAACAAAAAACGCTACACCTTTGTAAAGCGATGGTGGCATTTGAGGAGAAGGCTTACGATGAAGCACAACAATTATTGTTCAGGATTAGCAGATCGGATGACTTTGTGCATCATTCATTGATGGAAGTCCTTCAGATAAAAATTTACTATCAAAATGAAGAACTGACATTTGAAAACTTTAATATTCATCCTATTCATGCAAGAATGAAAGCTTTTAATGCGTATCTCAATGTTGCTTCTGGAAAGAAACTCTCCAATTCTCGACAGGCAATCTATTTCAACTTCCTGCAAATCCTTAAACAAATTATGCAAATCAGAAAGAAACTGTTTTCAGACGCCAAAATACAGAATCGCACTATTGAGAACTTACATGACAACTGTACAACACTTAAACCATTAACAAAACGGGCGTGGCTGTTGGAACAAATACAATTGCTATCCGCAGGTTAAATTATCGACATTTAATATTTGTTTCTAAGTCAAATAAAACTCTGGTTGCTTGACTAAAAAAGATAATAACGACTTGTATTGATTAAAGGTCCAGTTAATGTCATAGTTTAAAGTCCAAGTGCCATCATCAAAATAGTTGGACGGAATGGACCATTTAAATGCGATGACGGCACGTACCACTTGATCTGGCGGGAGGTCAACAACAATAAAGTGCCGCACCACGGCTTCTGTAATGACTTGTGGATCGAATCCAGAAATTTCTACCATATAGATTCTTGTGCCAAGTCGACCTCGGATCAATCTTCCGATCACTTCAAATTGATTCGCCAATCTATTTCCAGAAGGATATCCATTGTAGGCATTAGCATTGTTGTAGGCGGCCTGAAGGGCATTGTTATAAATAAATCCATTGTTGGCGACCCTTCTTACATATCGTTGTTCAATATCAGCTGGACAATCTTGACCTACTGCAGACAGCGGGAATAACTCTTGACCATTTAAAAGGGAATTAAATTCATTGTAACTACTCAGTACAATTTACGAGTAAATTTGGTTTTGCCAGTGCTCTGAATGGATGAATCCCTTGTTTAATTGC
>ENA-ORXR01000513-ORXR01000513.1-marine-metagenome-genome-assembly--contig:-NODE-513-length-52246-cov-16.493109_pt1 | contig 52246 bp, 36 predicted proteins | sample MGYA00237866_ERZ511479 | MGnify/ENA metagenome assembly ERZ511479
GCCTTGATGCAAAAAGAACCAAAAAAATCAAGAATTATAAACTCGTTCCACTCAAACAGTATAATTCGGCCATCCCATGTGGTTGCTTCATGAGACTTTATCAATTTAGCAATATATATTTAATTTTATCTTTATCTAATTTATTTTTAAAAAAAACCACCTTTTTAGAGCAGACTCCTTGATGCAAAAAGAACCGAAAGCCGGCCCAACAAAAAAATCAAGAATTATAAATCGGTCAGCCGACGCTGTAGTTCCACTCAAACTGGTTCGCCAGCCGTTATAATTCGGCCATCCCGCTCGGTTGCTTTCTATAAAAAGGGGAGTTTTCGGTCAGATACTAAATAACAACATGGCAATTTGAATTAATTTGTTAAAATAAATTGTTAAAAATAATTGCATCTTTAATCTTAGGAATACCAGTTTTAATATTTTGTGTAACTAGAACTGATAGGAAGAATTTAAAAGCGATTTTTTAACGCAATAAGGTCTGACTTCTAACACTACATCATTCATAATGAACAAATTAATCATTCTAAAGATTCTACTCTTTACTACCATTTGTGTTTTTGCAACAGATCCAGTATTGTTATTTTCAGACATCGAATCCGGACCAAAGAATGAATGGAGTGTCGCCGAACCCAACAAAGGGGCAGCAGTGAGTGTTTGGGGGAAAGATTTCGGTAATACCAAAAGCACTTCTTTTATTACAGTGAATGGCACTGCGCTTACTGCTACATCAGATTATGCGGTTTGGGGAGAACACTGGCCCACACAGTATTTTCATAACAACTATTTGTAGTTAATTTAGTCTTAGACCTCAGAATTTAAGGTTTTCCCGTAGATTCCAGAACGATCTCGAATATTCCTGAACGACCTCGTGGAGTTTTAAACGACAGTTTAAAAGTGAAGGAACCGCGACGGCGGAAATTAAACGACAGTTTAAAAAGAGATGGAACCGCGACGGCGGAAATAACGACTATGACTTACTTGACTTTATTGAGTGGTTTAGCGTTCCCAGGTTCGCAGTTACGAAAGGCTTTACTTGTAGGAAAACCTTTAGTTTGAGTTGAGCGTTTGCTCTATCCCCTATTTTTATTAAGTTCGTCTTGTAATTGTCTACCAACTTTCTGTTCTCTCTCTAGTGCGATGCGTCTATGTTCTTTAAACTCTTCTTCTAGCTCCGTTCGAGCAGTTTTAGCGGCGTTGGCTGCTAAATTACTATTCTTGAACATAAATATAAAGAACAAAAGAAAACCCAACAGTGCAGCGATGATAGACCACATTAAGGAGTTATAGCCTACTTTGCTCATTTGCATACCTAATAACACCATGCTATCCTTCTCTTTATCAGTTGTAGCTAATGTACCTTCAGTTTTTGCTAAATTAGTTTTGAGCGTGTTTATTTCCTTTTGTTGTATATTAACATTATTGATTGTGTTGTCTAACTTAGTTTGAATGGCATTTAGAGAATCTAATGTATTTCTCTTAAGCCCTAGCATTAGCGTCCGTCTTATTACCTTATAAGTTTGTCCTTTTGAGTTTGTATAATCATTCGATACTTTCAATATTTCTTTGAATTGATTATCAATAGATTGTGCTTGTTGTTCTTGCGCTTGGAGATTGGCATTAAGGGAACCTATAAGAAAAATAAAAACTAAATATTTAAGCATTTTCATAGAATTATTCGATTAATTTTAACGCACAAAGATATGTATTAATTTCCAAGACTTTAGTCACTACGGCAATATCTTTATCCTTCCAGATCAAGTATTCAATTCACTATATTAAGCATATGACACTTTTTAGCCCTGCGTCCCCTTACTCATCTAGTAAAATACACATCAAAAATCAACTTACATTGATTTGAACACATTGAAGAATGTCTAAACAAGTTTAACATAAGTTTGTTAGAGAGATTATTGTAAAATACTAAAGCATTTAAACAAAATATGGAATTATTAGATAAGCTAAATTGGCGCTATGCTGCTAAAGCAATGAATGGCAAAAAAGTACCTCAAGAAAAAGTGGATCACATTATTGAAGCTATATCCTTGGCACCAACGTCAAGTGGATTACAGCCTTTTGAGGTTTTTGTCATTACAAATCAGGAGGTGAAAGAAACGATTAGACCGATCGCGTGGAATCAGTCCGTGATAACAGATTGCTCACACCTACTGGTGTTTGCGGCTTGGGATACTTACACTGCCGATCGCATCAACAAGCAGTTTGATTTGACAAATACGATTAGAGGGTTCAAAAATGAAGGTTGGGAAAATTATCGTCAAGTGTTGTTAGAAAGTTATCCTCAAAAAGATGCAGAAGAAAACTTCAATCATGCTGCGAAACAAGCCTATATTGCCTTAGGACATGCGCTCATCGCTGCAGCATTCGAAGGCGTAGACAGTACACCGATTGAAGGTTTTGATCCACCATCATTAGATAAAATATTAGGATTGAGGGAAAAAGGATTGAGAAGCTGCGTCATCCTAACCCTAGGGTACAGAGAAGAAGATAAAGACTGGTTAGTCAATCTTAAAAAAGTAAGAAAAAGTAAAGCAGATTTAGTGACTGAAATTGCTTAGTAAGCCGTAAACCTCAGGCATGATAAAAGCACAAGGTACTGGATTTTTAGATACCGCTCCCTTATGGGAAGGCAAATATTTTGAAATCCAGCAATTTGAATTTCCTGGAATGGAGTTACGGCAGTTCCGTCCGAAGCCCATTCCAGGAAACATTCGTTTAGGCCATCAAATGGAATATGTCTTTAAGCAATTGGTAGAACGCTCCCCTTCCTACAAGGTTCTATTGCACAATCTCCCTATCAGTCAAGGAAAAAGAACGATTGGAGAAATTGATTTCATCCTTGAAGACACTGCTAGTAATAAAGTAATCCATGTTGAATTATCCTACAAGTTTTATGTCATCAATCCTGAGACTTCTGACCCAATTCTCCGATTAATTGGTCCAAACTTAAGGGATACGTTCTTTTCTAAAATAGAAAAAATCAAGAACAAACAATTCCCTTTATTGCACACGGAAGAAGGATCTAAAGCTTTAAATGCCCACAACATAAACCATTTAGACATTGAGCACCAATGCTGCTTCAAAGCACAATTGTTTCAACCTTATCCTAGTAAAACTGTCAATATTGAACCTTTAAATAAAGCCTGTATGACCGGTTATTGGTTGCGATTTGATGATTTCAATAATTCAGCATTTGCATCCGCTCAATTTTACATGCCTTCCAAGTCAGAATGGGTCGTTGTACCAAACGATCAAGTCTCTTGGAAAACCCACGATAAAATCATTGTCGAGATCAGTAATAGACTGTCTCAAGAAAATGCCCCGATGATTTGGCTAAAAACTGCTGATGCTACATTCGAAAAACTCTTTGTGGTTTGGTGGTAATTACTGCTTTATGCTTATTTTTTTCATGTAAATAAAAAACTTGTATTACAACAACTACAACGAGTGCAACAGGAATCCAAGATCAAGTTGCAACATCAACATTCGAGGCTTGCGGATCTGATATTAAAGATGCGGAAGGGACCCTTACCACTACTTCCACAGCGAATGGTGTAACGTTCACATCAACGTCAGTAACTGAATGTAATTAGTATTTACAGCCCATAAAGTATTTATTTTCAACAATTAAAGACCTCTCTTTATTTAAAAAGTAACAGGTCGCTCGTTGATTGCTTAAAAACAGAAGTTTTCGGTCAGGCACTACTTCGGTACAGTCGAAAAAGCACCATTATTAGCATTCCATAAGATTCTATCTGCACCAGTCACATCACCATCCTGATTTAGATCTCCAACAAGATAAATATTGAATAAACCATTCTGGATTTGCCAGATCGCTTTATCTGAGCCATTGATATCATAACTGCCTGCATCTGTAGGATCTATATCACCTGCTAACATCCCCCATACTCCAGTAGCGAGTTGCTTCTGTCCAAAGCCACCTGTCGAATAACTATCAGCAGTACGGAAATCGTAGGATAGCATACCGTTAGCCACACTTACAGGTTGTGGAGACATGACACCTACGTGGTTGCGATGCTCTACTACAACATGCACAGGCGTGTTAAATTCACCAGGAAGGACATTATCGTCAGGAAAATGGATACAGCCATCAGGTTTCAGTAAACCAGCAGTCTGAGCCACCTCGTCCACTTTTGCAGGTGATGTCCGAAAGGAGACTAACACCCAGTCCACAATATTGGTTATCGTACGGGACTCCGTTCCTGAGTAATTCCAAGGCGCTTGATTATAAGCTTGTGTTGCTGGCACAAGGTCCAGCGTTTCCAAATTAGTCGTCATCAGTCCGTTATTGCTATTATAAGTTCCTTCTAGAAAAGCACAAACCTCTAGTACTATGGGAGCACCACTACAATTCTGACCAACAGGACAAGGAATTGGGGTATGCTGAATACCTGTGCCTGGCGACCAAGCCCAAAGATGAGGATTCGGTCCGGATTCAATTTTCATTCTTCCGCCATTTGTCCATCCCATGCCTTCATTTGCAAAATCCCAAGTATTCCCGCCGTCAAACGACACAATGAATCCTATAGAACTGGCGTCGTAACCTCCAGAGTGATAACTTAGTGAGGAAGAGGCATAGATGATATCTGAGTTATTAGGGGCAATCGCAACACCTCGCATCTTATCATTGGTGTAGAGTTTTGTCCATGTCGTGCCGGAGTCATTACTACGGTAAAGTCCTTTGTTTGGACCAAAGCCTGTAGCATAAACTCGGCCTTCTACATTAGGATCTGGTTGAATGTCGAAAATCCCTTGCCATTGATCTAAAGGCGGGTTATTCCATGGCGTATTGTAGGTAGGTACAATGTCTGGAAAATTCATAATAGCACCAGGTACGGATGGGACATAACTCATTTCAGGCAAACCAACGTCTGTCCAGGTATTACCAGCATCCAAGGACCTCCAAAATCCATTTTCTCCTCCAGCGTAAACGATCTGGCTGTTAATTTTATCCACTGCGGTAAACTTCAATCCGCCAACTTGTAGGACTGGAAACCAACTCTGGCCGTCATCTACTGATTTAAAGACAGATCCCGCTTGCGTAATATAGAGAGTTCTATTCGTAACCGGACTATTTACATCAAGAGATAGACCGTGCATTGTAAGGCCAAAAGGATCTAGACCAGTGTTACTCATAGTCCAGTTTTCTCCATATTGATCACTTCTGAAGAGGGCACTTTCTGTATCGGGTTGCACCTTAGAGAAGGTGGCCCATACCACGTTTTCTCTAGCAGGATCACTAAGCACGATATTAGTATTTGATCCACCACCTGCATACCATGAATAATCTGCATAGATCGAATTATCAGGTATGGTATATTTCCATGATTCTCCATGGTCTAAAGAATACCAAACCCCAATATCATAGGCACCCATGTAGACGACATCAGTGTTTTGATCGTTGACATCTATTGCGTTACCCTCGATATTTTCCATGCCAGTAGAAAGAAATCGATCATTCCCCTTGTCTATAGTTGAGATATTATTTAAGGTAGTACCGCCATCTATAGAGCTCCATGCCCATTGCCCGAATGCACCATATAGTCGATCTGGATTAAATCTATCTTTGCGAAGTGTTTTGTTCAAGCCATTAAACCCAGCAGCCCAAATAAAACTGGTACTCTTTGCCCAACCCTTAAACCAGTTTTGAGTATCTCCTGTCCTTGCCCAAGTTGAACCTCCATTTGTAGTACTCCAAGTTCCGGATCTACTATTATTAGTTCCTGGATCAAAGATATCGGTAATACTGATGTTATCTGGATTGTTTCCAACACTAATGATTCCGGTTTTATCAATAATTTGTTGGAAGCTAACACCTCCATCAATGCTCTTATAGGATGCACCAAAGTTCGGACTTCCGTATTGCCACATCGCAACGCTGCAATTGCCTGCCAAGAAGGTACTTACATAAATGATATCTGAATTAGTTGGATGAAGGTCCACATCAAGTATATCCCCTACTCCAGTTGCTATAGGAATGAAATTGCTTCCACCATCAGTTGATCGATATAAACGCGGGAGACTACAGCCAAATCGTGCTTTACCAGTAAGCACGTAAACTATATTAATATCTGATTGATCAACCATTATCTTAACAATCCGGGCATTGACACCTAAACCAGTTGCTGACTGAATTGTCCAGTTCTCTCCAAAATCAGTTGTTTTAAGAAAGGAAAGTGGCACATTCCAATTATCATGATGCGCCATATACCCAGTGCTCCCTGTAGTCATGTCCATCGCCATACTTTCGACAAATCCCTTGCCCGTGTTTGGTCGTGCTTCCATATTTACTGGATAAATCGTGTTTCCACCATCTACTGTTTTGAATGCGCCAACTCCTGTTCCAATCACAAAAGTGTTACCATCTTGAGGATGAAATCCGAAACAAGTAATATTGGTTTGTGTCAGCCCTTGTGCGTTTCCTAATACCTCCCAGCTTGCACCATTGTTGGTTGTTTTATAGATGCCACTTAAGTCTGACGCACTCAGTATTGTTCCATTAGCAGTGGCTCCTACTAAAGCAATGGCACCACCACCTCCTGGGTTGGTTCGTTCCCAGGCATGTTGTTGAGCGATAAGATTCAAAGAAGTGAAACAGCATAAAAGTAAAAGAAGGAAGAATTTGGTTGACATACCTATTTTTTAGTCTTGTTAGTAAGCAATTATTTCTTGAAGATAGATATTATTAACCATTCTGTTTTAATCTTTGAAGATCCAGACGGAATTAACCCAGATTAATAGAATGTTGTAGCCCTAATAAAGAATTTCAATGTGAGGTGATTCTTTCTTAAAAATTATATTCAATCATAGCTTTGATGAAAAAGGGTGTTCCAGGGGTAAAATGGATTTCTTCTACAGGTAAGATTTCGTTTTGGAGTCTGGATTCTGTTGCAAATTGAGTTTCATTCCAATCTACATCGAATAAGTTCTGAACTTGAATGCCCAAGCTAATTTTTCTCAAATTGTAACCAATATTCAAATCCGTAATTGTATACCCTTTTGCTATGATAGAATTATCTTCATTTGCAGGGCGGTCGCCTAAGTGACGTACATTTAAGCCACCATACAAACCTGATTTGTGGCGAACATTGATACCGCTGGCAAGTGTAAAATCAGGTGCTAAAGGTATGTAATTCTGTCCCTCGGATTCTTCTATGGATCTAGCATAATTATAATTGGCATCCATGTTCCAAAACAACCAAGATAGTGGCTGATAACGATAGCACAAGTCGATGCCCTGACGTCTTGTTTTTCCACTAGGTTCTACTATTCCTGCATCACCAACATAGACAAATTCTTGTTCAAGAAACAGATACCAATAAGCCATATTGAGAACCATTTTGGGTGTCGGTTTCCAAATAAATCCTGCATCGACACTATAGGCAGCTGGCAGTATTTTCTTGCTTTGGTCGACCACCACTACTCGAGTATCGTTTGAATGAAATCCTTTGCCCGACTTAAGGTATAACTGAAGTACCTGAGAAGAGGTATATAAAATGTTGAATTTCGGACTTACAATAGCCTGGGTTTCTGCTTGTGTTTTGTAGGCAGACACTAGGGCATCGTTGTACTGGAAGTCGAAAAAATCTACTCGAACCGAAGGATTAAATGTCCAATTGGCAATGTTTATAGTTGTTCCTAAATAAGCGCCCAAATTGGTTTCACTAATATCGCCTAGTTGAATTTGCTCAAGGGTTTCGGTGCGGTTTTGGGTACGCGAAAGTTCATTGTCTACACTTTTGTCGGTACGAAGGCTTATACCAGCATGCCAGTCACCATCTAATGAATTTGTAGAAAAGGATCTTTTGTATTCGCTATTCAACCCATAAATAGTTCGATTTTCCTTTTGCCGTATTTGGTCTCCGTTGATGCTGTCTTCTAAGAAAAACGTAAAATTAGAATAAAGTTCAAAATCGTATTGACATAAAAAAACATGACTTTTTATAGATGATTTTCCATCGATAATTTTGTTGTAATTGATTAGCAGATTGGTTCTGGAGGTATTGCCTCCTTCTGTATCATCGATAGCTCCAAATCGAGATAGGTCGCCACTAGCTACTGCACGTTGAGGTATTTGTCCAGAAGCATCCCACTTGCTAGTAAAATGTGATGTGGTAATTCCAAACCAATCGGTCTCGGAAATACTTCTGTTATATTTTCCAAAGACATTTATTCTGTTGAAATTTTGAGGGCTTTCAAACGGGCCGTCTGTAGCAGAGTATTCTGTAGCAATGTAGGCATTCTGATCGTTGTTGTCCAATAAATTCAACATTCCCAGTACGCGGTAAGTATCAAACTGTCCAGCTTCCAATTTTATAGAACTTTTATCCAATCTGTTTTTCGTCATAAAATTGACATAGCCCGCGGTGTTAAAGTTTCCTATATTTTCATAGTAAGTGCCCTTTCCAAAGTCAATTTTATCAATCGTTTCTGGTATTACGAAATGTAAATCTGCATATCCTTGCCCGTGTGCATGCGAAACTATATTTACTGGAAGCCCATCGACGGTGAGACTTATGTCTGTGCCGTGGTCTATATCAAAACCTCGTAAAAAAATTTGTTCCGCTTTACCTCCACCTGCGTGCTGACCAATAAACAGACCAGGCACCTTCCTTAACACATCTTGAGAAGAATTCACTGGATTGGCCTGTATGTCGATGTCTGCTATTAGTTGAAGGGCATTGATCCTTGGAGAAATGACTATTTCACTGAGGTTGATTTCATTTGCAGGCAATACTACATTTAAGGTTGCTTCTACGTTTTTAACTTCAACTATTTTGAGTTTGTAGCTTATATGGTAAAACTGCAAGGAGTCACCACTAGACACATTTTCAAGAATAAATTTGCCTTGTTCGTCTGAAATGGTAGCTTGGTTGGTCGTAGTATTCAAAATACTGACTGCCTGAATTGAATTTCGGAATTCGTCAATCACTATTCCTGTGAATGTTTGGGCGAATACTGCACTATGTATTACTATGAAAAGGCAGGTCAAAAAATTTAACTTCATTTATAATCGCTGTTGATCGTTAATTTCTCTGTGTTTTTTTATAATCTAATGCAATGTTCCTAAAACGCCGTTCCCGCTGCTGAACAAACCGCTTTCGAAGCAACTTACGTGTAAAATTAATACATTGGACTTATTTTTTACTGAAAAATCAACTTTTATAAGATTTAACCCATATTATTCATGTAGAAATTAGCTGCAACGACAAATTGCTTAGTACTAAACGTTTGAACATACAATTCATTCAAATAGAATAGGTTTGATGAATCTATTCGTTTATTGTATTGATTCTCTAGTTAAACAGTTGATAAAAAATTGATTACTTACACACGGAGCAAGTTTATCAATGATTCTCGGTATTCTTCATCCTTTTCACTGAAGAAAATCACCCCTTGATTAAAATCAAAATTGGCATATAACTCGGTTTGATCGGTTTCTTTCTCTATAAAAATCTTAAATCAGTAACTGTATGACTCAAAGTTAACGGCTTCACTATTCAGATTTGCACAAGTAAACAGTTGTTGTTCTTTCATCACAATAGAATCGGTCTTTACACCATATATATAAGCAATTGCTTGAAGCAATAAGTATGATTTTGCGACCACTGTTTGGTTTGATTGCCTTGAGCATTAAAAAAGAAGTATGAAAAAGGATACTAGTTTTCATTCAACATAACACAAACTTATTTTGGGCGTGCCTCTCGCTTCGTACTCCTCTTTTACAAAAGGGCAGTACTTGCTCGGGTCGGGTCGTCCGGCACTCTCATCACCAAACCACTTCACGACGCTACGCTGCTATTCTGGTGCTGTTCAAACAACACCTACCACCCCTCACGCTCCTTACCTATTGTAAAAGGGTTGTACGACAGGCGAAACTCTAGCAACACAGTATTTAACCCGAATTATCCATTTACATATTCCGATTTAAATAATAATTAAGCATAGTAAAAAGCCTTAATTCATAAATAAAAAGCTATTTTAGATAGAATAAATCATGCAATAATGATTTTTCTTTCATTCTAACTTTCTAGCAAAAAAAGACTAATGGACTACTACAAAATTCCCTTACTTACTTTATTTACTTTCCTTCTCTATTCTATCAATTTGAATGCTGGAATAACCTGGGAAGTTGGTCCTACCCGAACGTATACAGTTCCCAGCCAAGTTTCAAATCTGGTAGGCAACGGCGATACCGTACTCATTGATGCAGGAACTTATATAGGTGATGTGGCTTCCTGGAATGCCGATGATCTAGTCCTCATAGGAATGAGGGGCCGCGCTCATTTACGTGCCAATGGAAACAATGCTCAAGGTAAAGCGATCTGGGTCATCTCTGGCAATAATAACCAAGTTATCAATATTGAGTTTTCTGAATGTTCAGTGCCAGATCGTAATGGCGCAGGAATTCGACAGCAAGGAACTAATTTAACCGTAAGGTATTGCTACTTTCATGATAATGAAAATGGGATTTTAACCGTCAATGATGCAAACAGTACCATCTTAGTTGAACACTCTGAATTTGCTAATAACGGTTTTGGTGATGGATTCTCACACAACATATATGTCAATAGAGTCGGCACTTTTATTTTGCAATATTGCTATATGCATCACGCAAAAATAGGGCACAACGTTAAAAGCAGAGCCAATCAAAATATCATTCGCTATAATAGAATAATGGATGAGAATACTGGTAACTCTAGTATGTTATTAGATCTGCCAAATGGTGGCGAATCACTTGTGATTGGCAATCTGTTTCACCAAGGAGCTAATGCTACAAACAACAACAGCCTAACCTATGGCCTGGAAGGATTAACTAATTCCTCAAAAGAGTTGTATGTTGTCAACAATACCTTTGTTAATAATAGAGTTACTTGCGATTTTGTTACGCTGCAATCTGGTGCCATAGCAGAACTAAGTAATAATGTTTTTGCGGGTGTTGGTAATATTGTTGACGGCACTGCCACACAATCCAATAATATCAATGTCCTTGATCCTACCACCCTTAATTTTACTGATTTATATAACTTTGATTACAGCCTCACCACAAACTCAGCCCTTCTAATTGACCAAGGCATAGCCCCAGGAACTACAACTGGTGGTCTATCCCTTATTTCTGTGCTCACCTACCTGCATCCTCAACAATATAAGAGTCGACCAATAAATGGTTCCTTGGACGTCGGAGCCTATGAATATTCGATCGACACACTCCCAGACAGTGATCTGATCATCACTGTAAATGGAATGGAGACATTATGCCCTGGAGATTCTACCTCACTAAGTATTCCCAACAGCTACACTTCCACTCAATGGTCCACAGGTGAACAAGGCACCAATACAATAGTGGTTAATGACCCAGGTATATACAGCGTCACAGCAACCGATCCAGATGGAAACATTGAAATGGCGTGTCGGGTAATTACAGTGAATTGCAACTGTACTGGTGCTCCAAACAAAGTCATCATAACAGAGGTCGATGGCGTTACCACCAATAATTATCCAGTACAAATAGCCCGTCCTTTTAAAGAAGGAGAAATACAGGAGTTCCCTCAGGCAAAAATCAATGGCAATGCAGTTCAGACTCAAGCATTGGTTCAAACCAGATGGGAAGATGGGACAGTAAAACATGCTATTTTGAACTTTTTGATCCCACAATTAGCTGCCAACCAAAGACTCGAAGTTACATTTCAAAACCAGTCCAATGGGCAGCAAACAGGTGGTCTCTCCCAAGCACAAATGCTGCAAAACGGATATAACTTTAACGCAGTCATCGAGTTGAAAAATGGAGGAACCACCCGTACCGCCTCAGCACGCGATATGCTTTCCAACGGTGATTTTGAATATTGGCTACAAGGAGAAGTAGCAACATCTATAATCCTAGGAGATCATTCCACCGCTCGTCAGTATGACATTGGATTTGATGCCAATAAATCCTTCCGTCCCTTGTTCTATGCTACGTTTTGGCATGCAACACAGCAAGTAGATATTAGGTATGTTGGGGAAATCACGAATTCTGAGTACCTACAAGATATGACCTATGAACTTGATTTGTTAATTGGCAATAATAATTCGACTTCTGTTCATACCAAAGCAAGTTTCACCCATCATGCACTCAGTCGTTGGACCAAACAATATTGGCTGAACGGAGCGCCAAGTAAAACCAATATTGATCATTACCTGCCTTATTTAGTGGAAACGAAGCTGATCCCCAATTACGATACTGATAAAGTTGTTTCTGAACAAGTGCTTGCTGGCGTTTATCAAAGTAATTACAATTCTTGGACGAACGCAGATAAGGGAATCAACGACCTTGGTAATTGGACGGCCTATATGCCAACTACAGGAGGAAGACGCGACATTGGGCCATACCCAACCTGGGTGGTTCACTGGTTGTATACCGGAGATTGGCGGATGCTGGAACAAAGCAGCGGGAATGCGGATCTTGCTGGGGCGTGGCCCATGCATATGCGGGAAGGAAAATCAACGAAATACTATGATTTAGATAAGACCATATTGGGATTAGGAAAGCCCATCTCTATCCGTGATCGCCCTACTTTTTGGTTTCTCAATTTAGACTTTCTCTACACGAACCAAGCAGACCGGGTAACACCCGTAGGACCAAAAACAAACGGTGGCTGGACTCCTGATAATGCCCATCAGCCTGATCCATATTCTCTATTGTATATGTTGACTGGAGACTACTGGTACTGGGAACAGCTCGACTTCTGGTCCTCTTTCGGGGCATCAAATTCCAACGGCGCCTTTACTACAGGCACTTATGGAAGAGGGCCTACTGGTGCTGAGGGAGGTATTCCCGGACAAGTAAGGGGGCAAGCGTGGGTATTCAGAACAAGAGTGAGAGCAGCGATGCTAGCACCAGATAACGCTCCCCAAAAAGCCTATTATAGTTCCCTAACAGATGATGCCATTGCCATTTGGGAAGGAGAACACAACATTACCAACACCAAGCATTTTCAAAGTGCCAATTGGAATTGGGGGTATTCTATTATGGGTGGTGATGATCCGTCTCCCTTATATCACTGGGATAAAGGAAATTCGGGTACAGCGCAAGCCTCTTGTCTTAATTTGAATCTGGTTTGTGAAGCGTCCTCTCCCTGGATGGATAATTTTATGGTGTTTGCTTTGGGAAGAGGAGAAGAATTAGGATATGATGCTGAATTAATTCGACAATGGGCAGCGACACATCTGATCGATCAATTAACACATCCTGATTATGATCCTTATCTAGTGGCATCTTATAGAGAACCTACCACCGCTCAATCAAACTGCGAATGGTTCAACTCATGGGGTGATATGGCTAACACGCTTACCTCAAGCTGTACTCCTGCCATCGTTGGTTTTAATAATACCAAGAATGATGCACAACATGGTTATACTAACATCGCATTGGCAGCGTCGGCTTATGTTACGGATCTCGAAAATGGAGATAACGCTTGGGCATTCATGTCTCCTTGTCTCGACAATCCGGTATTAGATGACAACCCTAAATTTGCCATTCGTCCCAATTTTTATCCACCGCTATTGAAGATGAAGCCTCTGACTTGTGGAACTAGTCTTACTGGTGATACTCGTCCTATAAGCAATCGATTATTCCCGATGCCTTCTTGCGGAGATTTTGAGGATAAAGGCGCTGCGGGTATCTGGTACTCTTTGGTTGGCACGGGAGGCGACATTTCACTGACCACTTGCAGCGCAATTACAGATTTTGATACACAAATTGCTGTTTTCGATGATTGTATGAATTTCAATTGTATCGCCTCAAACAATAATTACTTCTGCTCCTTTATTAATAGCTATTCAAGCCTTACATTTACTTCAATACAGAACAAGCACTACTACATCTTTGTTAGTGGACGAGAAGTAACGGACAAGGGGTTATTTGAACTTTCAGCAGTTTGTCAACCTGTTGCCGGCGCTATCCACATGGGCCTATGTGTCGCTCTTGAAGGACCATACAATGTTAATGATGGTACCATGCGTACCACCTTGCAGGATCTCGGTGTTCTCACTCAACCTTATAATCAATCACCCTGGAACTACCTAGGGAATGAGGGAATAGGCTGGACGGCAAGCGATTATCCTGTCAACAGTGTGGATTGGGCGCTGATCTCTTTCCGCACCGCTACTGATCCAATTTCTGAAATCGCTCAGACTGTTGCGATTATACAAGAAGATGGTTGTTTGATTTTTCCAAATGAGAATGTACTGAGAAGTGGTGCTGCTGATAATGGTTTGTACGTGTTAATTGAACATCGAAATCATATGGCTGCCATGAGTCCGCAGGCTGTTTTTGCACCTAATGATACCTTATCCTATGATTTTCGACTTGGTGATAGTTATGCTGTGGGTGCTGGTTTCGGGCAAAAGCAGTTAACAAATGGAACCTGGGCGCTATACGCAGGGGATGCCGATCAATTCGAGCCATTGGGTTATGATATCAATGGTCTTGACAAGATAGTTTGGAAAGGTTTGAATGGAATGTTTAACGATTATCTAATTCCTGACTATAATTTTGATGGCGATGTAAACGGTAGCGATAATATTCTGTGGTTTTATAACAATGGTTTTTCTTCTGCAGTTCCAAAGTAGCATCTATTCTCAGTTAATTATGTATGCCGTTGCAGAAAAGAATGATGACTACGCAACTGTCAGCTGTGTGTGAGATTGTCAACGAAAGGCATTACTTGCAGGAAAACCTTTACTCTAAGCAGCACTAAATTCAAGGTTTTCCCATAGGTATAGCTTTAAATGACATCCTTACAGATGGCTGTTTTCCAAATAGGATTTATTCAAATAAACAAAAAAATACAACATGTTCTACAAAAATGATAACCAAGCCTATTTTTCCTACGAATGTACTTTAATATATAATTTCTAACATAATAACCTTTTAAAAAATAATATTCTGATATAAATAATTAAGCTTATTCTGATATTTGAAATTGTTAGTAATAGTGTTATTTTTCGTCCTATTTAGAGCATTTTCTCAAGCAGAAAAAAAATCATTTTAATTTTATACCATTATGAAAACTACTTTACTATTCCCACTCCTTGTCTACAGTCTTATTTTTTCTCTAAATCTATTTTCACAAATTCCTGCAACACCCACTATTCTAGAAATTACTGAAGATGATCGAGCTGCAGTGATGTTCTGGAATTCAAAAACAGCTACCTATCAAGATGGTAATGATCCAGATGAGCAACAAGGCATTTATTCCTATCGAGTAGAATGGGGTCCTGTAAACTCAGGGTTTATTCATCAAGAAGTAACCCCATATAAAGTCTTTCAGGTGCAACCATTGACACCCGGCACAGTCTATCAGGCAAGAGTATTCGCATTGGATAGCGATGGGAAGAAGTCCACTGCATCTAATGTCATGCAATTTCAACATTCTGATGTAAAAGTAAGTGACATGCGTAGCCGGCTCAATGGATTTTTCGATGATTTAATCAACCAATGGGACCATTTGATGAAACCAAATGGAATCAGTCGTATTCCGGCTGTAATAGGCCAGGTTGGAATAGCCAACATATCAACGATGAGTTTCATGGGCATCATGTAATAGCAACTAATGGTGAATGGTCGTCCTTCGGTATACGATAAAGCTCTTTCGTCTCAGGTATTAGGCACTTATCTACCAATCGAGATTACAGTAAATAACAGCAATACGCAACCTACATTGAATGCCAAGGTGCTTCTAGAAGGTGCCTACGCTGGCGCCAATCAAATGACTACCGAGTTAATCTCCAAACAGTTATTAGTCAAACAACAACCCTTTACGGTAGCTCCTTGGTTCTATACTGGTTCGGAACAAGTAACCTCCTTCCCACCTAATGTAGTAGACTGGGTACTCGTATCCCTTCGTACAAGTGTTGACCGATCGACTGAGGTGGTAAGGTTTGCGGCGCTACTTACTGTCGATGGACAAATTGTAGATGTTGGAGGGTGTCCACCTGCCTTATCCGTGAATACTGCAAGCCCCTTGTTTGTTGCCATTTATCATCAAAATCATTTGAATGTAGTTTCTCCAACTGCCATTCCTTTTGACAATGGTCAATTCAGTCATGACTTCACAAGTGAAAACAGTTTTGTGGCGGGTTTTGGTCAAAAAGAGATATCTCCTGGCGTATGGGCTATGTATTCAGGTAATGGTGATCAAGAAACATTGGCGGAAAGTAAAGATATTAATGGGCAAGATCAGGCAAAATGGATTTCCAACAACGGCCTGTTCAATCTCTATACCCCTTGGGACTACAATTTAGATGGTGATGTGAATGGATTAGATAAAATTCTCTGGAGTTATAACAATGGGGTGTTTACTGGAGTTGATTAACCACTATTCAATTTCTGCATTCAATTAAAATTGTTATTTTTACATTAGACTAACTTACTACATATGAAAGCTTTAATCAACATTATCTCAATTATTCTATTCATCCTACCAACTTTAATACTTAAAGCTCAGCTGCCTACAGCACCCACCATACTTGAAGTCAATGAGGATGACAGAGCAACTGTTATTTACTGGAATTCAAAAACACAAACCTATCATAGTACTTATGATCCAGATAAACAGCAGGGCATTTATTCTTATGTTGTTGAATGGGGGCCAGTTAGTGCTGGATTCATCCATAAAGAAGTAACTCCTTACAGAGCCTTTCAGGCACAACCGCTGACGCCTAACGTCGTCTATAAAGCCCGTGTATTTGCGTTAGACAGTGACGGGAATAAATCACTCGCTTCTAATGTCATGCAGTTTCAACACTCGGATGTAAAGGTAAATGACATGCGAAATCGGCTGAATGGCTTTTTTGATGACTTTAATGCTCCCATGGGTGGTTTTGATGAAACAAAATGGAACCAAGCATACAATGGATGCAATGAACCTGGCTATCAAAGCCAACACATCAACAATCAATTTCATGCGCACAACATCCTTCGTAGTGGCTACTGCGACCGAGGTGTAGCAAGTTCACGTGTGCGTGAGGTCTTTGACTTCACAAACAGAACAGGTGTTATAGAGTTTGATATGGATGGATCGAAAGAGCGTCAAAGATGGTATCTTGATATTTCTCCTGCAAGTACAAAAAATGACATCACTGGCCAAATTCATCTGCCTAATGCTAACCCTCCTAAGGCAGATCCTGGCTTTATGCTACGAATATTGGAAATTGGAAAGGTTCAAGTACAACTTGCAGATCAGAATGGTAGATTGTATATGTTGCCAAATATGTATCGAAATGGCGCCTGCGGAGAAAACTTACGACATTGTCCAGGAAACAACTTAACCCCCATACCAAATGTTCGAAAGCACTGGCGAATTGAACTATCTAAGACCGATCTGAGAATCTTCGTGGAAGGCATACTTGTAATAGATGTTAGTCTTCAGACAAGCTATACACCAAACGGACTCACTTTCGAACAAGCTCAGGTCAATTGGATCTTTTTCTCTTACAGCACACAAAAGGCAAACCTTACTTCTGGCATGATACATTGGGACAATTTTGGATTTGATGCTCCTGTTGGCTGGACAGACAATACGATCGTTCACAATTATACGGATGGAACGCTTGTAGCTAATTCTCCTACTTCCCTTGGAAACAGAAAAAACGCTGGTGCATATGTTCAGCTAATCGATCCCGGTATCTTTCAGATTCCAATTCCAGATCCAGTACAAGACCTTCAAGGCAATTGGCCGCTACAAACAGAGTTAATGTTTACATTGCAAGGTTCCCAGTATACATGGACTACAAATGACTACATTACGGTGAACGGGCATCAATACAATTTCCCTGAACCTGTTTCTAATATTGCTAATTTAACAGAGAACGAACTGATTGGTACCAACAACGGATATACGGCCATCCTAAATATTGATCCCGCACACTTAAACACAGGCAACAATGAGCTTAAGTTTTATCTGAACAGAGGATATATTTTAAACGTGCATATAGAACTGGAGTTTCCTAAAAGTCAGGCACCATCCTTTACACAACCTATGAATATCTTTCCAAATTATATGCAAACGTTAATGGAATTTAGGAATAATTATGAAATGGGTCCTGGTTTTTACATCAACGAAATTAATGGCGTACGGACAGCGATAAGCTCGGAGTTTGCAGCGGTAAGAGATAATAATAACAAACTTATAAAATATGTCAAACAAACACCTGTTTCTGGAGTTGTAGATTTCGATATTTCAGCAAACTCCGATGGACAATTGACGGGTATGGCACATGCTTTTGGTATTGAATATTTTGACGTATATATTGATAGTCAGATCGTAGAAACTGTCTTTGTAAATGCGGATGAGCCTGTTGCAGCATTCTCCAAAACATATCAGATCAATACCGATTGTCTTGCCAATGGGCCACATGATATATTCTTTCGGGCATTTGATGTGAATGGTCGTCCTTCGGTATACGATAAAGCTCTTTCGTCTCAGGTATCAGGCACTTATCTACCAATCGAGATTACAGTAAATAACAGCAATACGCAACCTACATTGAATGCCAAGGTGCTTCTAGAAGGTGCCTACGCTGGCGCCAATCAAATGACTACCGAGTTAATCTCCAAACAGTTATTAGTCAAACAACAACCCTTTACGGTAGCTCCTTGGTTCTATACTGGTTCGGAACAAGTAACCTCCTTCCCACCTAATGTAGTAGACTGGGTACTCGTATCCCTTCGTACAAGTGTTGACCGATCGACTGAGGTGGTAAGGTTTGCGGCGCTACTTACTGTCGATGGACAAATTGTAGATGTTGGAGGGTGTCCACCTGCCTTATCCGTGAATACTGCAAGCCCCTTGTTTGTTGCCATTTATCATCAAAATCATTTGAATGTAGTTTCTCCAACTGCCATTCCTTTTGACAATGGTCAATTCAGTCATGACTTCACAAGTGAAAACAGTTTTGTGGCGGGTTTTGGTCAAAAAGAGATATCTCCTGGCGTATGGGCTATGTATTCAGGTAATGGTGATCAAGAAACATTGGCGGAAAGTAAAGATATTAATGGGCAAGATCAGGCAAAATGGATTTCCAACAACGGCCTGTTCAATCTCTATACCCCTTGGGACTACAATTTAGATGGTGATGTGAATGGATTAGATAAAATTCTCTGGAGTTATAACAATGGGGTGTTTACTGGAGTTGATTAAGACATTTTTAAAAAGTCATTGAAGAAAAAGGAATAATATACAACGATGAAAAAAGACTAGGTTGAGTTTTTGTGTCTGCGCACAAAGAGCGGAACCTACAAAGTCCATTGGATAAACTGGACTTAAATACTAACTTTAGTGTATATAAATATAATTGATGTCGAAGAGTAGGTCCTAATACATGCGATATATACGGAACTGTGCTTGATATACTAATGTTGTTGCATAACATATGAAACAAAGAATTATCATAATGGCATTAACCCTCTTTACAATTGCTTGTAATAATGGTCCTAAAGTAGTGATCTACGAAGACCCCGAAACTAGCAAAGTAAAAACTAACAATTTGCCGTTTAGAGATTTGCGAGATTTTCCAGAAGTAGCTAAAGAAGGAAATATCGACTCTTTGATTTCAGGGATGATAAAAGGCGATTGTGTCTATGAAAGTGCAGTTGGATTTGGAGGTTCTTATACTAAAGAATATGCTTGCTTTGAAAGATTATCCGAATTGTTAAATGAAATAGAATTTTTTAAATTGACTAGTCACCCAAACGCTCATGTTAGACTTTACGCCTATAAAGCATTAGTGAATAATGAATCTGAATATTTAGAAAATGCAAAAACAAGCTTAAAGTCTGATACAGCTAATGTATGTACCTTTAGTGGTTGTATGAAAATGACAATGAAACTAAAGGATATAGTAACTTTTGAAACGAATTAATACGTTGCATATCATTAGGTTATTAAACAAGGAGTAAAGTAGACGATTATCGTTAAGAAGAGCAGACGATAAAAAGAAGAAAGGCAATATACCATCTCAATTATCAGTAGTGTTATTTTCCTAGGGCTAACGTGCAGCTACTGAGTCGCTATTTTTCTTGGGATCGAAGACCCCTCAAAAAATGGACGCTTACCATTCTAAGATTCTAGGTAGGTAAAACGGGGAGGTTCTTTCTAGGGGAATAGACGAAAAAAAGATGAATTTAACGTAGAAAGAGAATAGACGAACTAACGCAGAATGAAGAGAAAACGTTATGCAAAAAATGCAACCAACGTCCATGCAGCAATGTAGATTCTTTGGGAATTTTACCTAGGAAGTTTTTGTTTTCGCTCATTAAGACGCTTTATTAAAATTTAGCAATTTTAATTCGCTTGGTTTCTGCTTGAATTTAAGATTTTATCTATATTTATGCTGCACGGCGTGGCTTGCGAAACGTTGTGTAATTAAATAAAAACTAATGGAAATAATTGAATACATTAAGGAATGGATAGTTGTACATCCTTTTACAACAAGCATTCTCAAATATGTCATTTGGGTAGTTGTAATCATATTTATAATTTCATTTCTTAGGAGAATACTCAAGAGACGTCTTCCTGATAGTTCAGTTCGCTACAAATCCCAAAAGGGAATTGAAATTGTAGGTTATATTCTAATAATACTATTATCAATATCATATTTCACAGGAAATGTTAAGGATTTTACTCTTGCAATTGGATTGCTAACGGCAGGAATTGCAGTAACTCTCCAAGAATTAATCTTGAGTATAGCTGGTTCGTTTTATATATTTTTTGTTAAAGTTTATAAGCCTGGAGATAGAATTGAAATCAATGGAATAAAAGGAGATGTAATTGATATTGATAGCATTTATACAACAATGATGGAAATTGGTGAATGGGTTTCAAGTGATAATTATAGTGGCAGAATAGTCAAATTAAGTAATTCATTTGTTTTTAAAGGAGCTATATACAATTATTCACAGGACTTTCCCTTTGTTTGGGATGAATTTAATCTGCCAATACGGTATGATTCGGATATTGAAATTGCCAAATCAATAGTGATTAAAATCGCATCTGAAACTTTATCTGAATATGTGTCTAAATCTATTTCGAAATGGGAAAAGGTTGTAAACAAATATTACATTGAAGATGCTCAGGTAGAACCAACTTTAGCAATTACAATGACTGACAATTGGATACAGTTTAACATTCGATACATTGTAGACTACAAAAAAAGAAGGTTTACTAAGCACTTATTAAATGAAAAGATTGGAAAGGCTATTCAAGAGACAGGTGGAAAAGTACAAATGGCTTCAGTAACTCTTGAAATAGTTAAGATTCCTAAATTAAACATTGACGAAGAAAAGGGAACTACACACAACAATAGATAAGAAGTAAGAGCTCCTACGTCAGTCCTTTTCCTCGCAGATTGCCCTTTTGTAAAACCAACACCAAATCCAATCAAATATTCTCTATCCAACTTTTCCAAGTCTAGCGCTTGACAATGCTCCCACAGTATGAGATCTGTGTATATACCGACTTTATAACCTGAAATTTCACCTTCCACCAATGGGATAAATGACTTATTCGTTATAGTTAAATTATCATGTTTTGTATGTTTTGTGATGAATCACTCTTAATGTTTAATATTCGAATATTATTCTCATAGCTACCAGGCCCACTAAAACAAAAACAAATAAAGAAACTAGAACCGCCCCCTAAGACTCAGTAAAACATTAAGGCCAGAAGCACTGATACCAGAAGAGAACGTACGGTAATGCTTGTCTAAGAGATTCTCAGCCCCAAGACTAACCGTAAATTGGTCAGTTATATTGTAGGAAGCGTATAGATTGATCGTGTACCAGGGAGGCGTGCCATCAGGCGTTGCTTTGTCAAAGTTATCAGAAGAGCCGAATAAGTCGTAGCGATCCCGCTTTTTCCAACCATTGTATTTAGTCATGAGCTCCACCTGAGCTTTCTTTTTGTGCTGGTAGGTTAGACTTGCGAAGCCATAGAGTGGCGGGATATGAGACAACGGTGCCCCATCCGAAATGTTTTGGCCACGGGTATAATTGATCACAGACCTGAATGTCAAATCTGGCAGTATATTGACTTGGAGGTTTGCGGAAAGGCCGTAGATAAACCCCTCACCAGCATTGAAATTCCGTTGAATAGAATCGTTGGCACCATCAAAATAGAGCGTCGACTCTCCAGTCGCTAGAGTGTCAGACTTTTGTACCAAGGCGTCAAATAAGTAGGTGTAGAAATAAGTACCGCCGATCTTTACGCGTTCATCAAAACTCTTGGACACAGAAAGTTCAGCGTTGAGTGTCTTCTCTGCGACGAGTTCAGTATTAGGAATAATGACATAGCCACTCTTTGAGCGCACTTTACCAAAATCATCAACGTTCGGTGCGCGGAAGGCAGAACTAGCGACTGTACGTATGTTAAAACCTGCTCCAGGCTTAACCGTAAACCCTACTCCACCAGTCAAAGCGGTTGTGCTCAGAAATACACGGGACTTAGGTAGGTTAAAGAAGGCAGTATCTACAAAATTAGAAGTTAGCGTAATATAGGTTTGACGGAGGCCAGCAATGAAATTAGCTTTATTCCCCACCTTGTATTTTCCACTTAGATACCCAGCAACGCCCATCATAGTACTTCCGCCATCAGGATATCTAGTAATGTTTCTTTCATCCTCTTCACCAGTACCAATGTGTCTGAGATAAGCATCAGAAATCACTTTATTGAAGTTGTATTCGATACCATACAATATTTTTAGTTTGTCTCCTAGATTTTTAGTCAAATCTGCATTAAAGGAACCAACATGTACGTTTTCTTCTTGAATATTCCGCCAGTCCACGTTATATCTCCTAGTAATTCGATCTTCGTCTATCTTTTGGTAAGATGCCAGTAACTTTGCTGTGCTATAGAGTTTGCTGTTAGATTTGATATTTGCTGACAACGAGATAAGAAATCGTTTTTGAGGACCATAATCCCAATCAGAATATTTAAAGTTTTTAGTTTCGAGGTTGTTGTCTAAAGTATCTAAATCACCTTCCGTAATTTGATCGTATCTAGGGACATTCGAAGAGGTAGAGTATTGTGTATTGAGTTGAAAGTTAACCTTTTCATTAGGCTTGAACCTGATCTTTTGTAATAAGTGAACGGTATTATATTCCGTACCTAACTGCACACGGGGGTTTGGATTAGGAGCTGTAAAATCTACATCATTTTCATTTCCAGTGAAATATAGTCGATCACCATAACGATCAGGATGGTATTTATTCTTTTGAGAACCAGATCTTAAATTGTCAAAATCTGAAAAAGTAATACTAGATAATGATGCCCATTTGTTATTACCAAAATTGAGATCAATATGACCCGTTTTTTCAAAATTGGCGGAAGCAGTTCTCAAACCAGCATTGATATCGAATTTCTTCTTATCGTCGGTATCATAAAGCTTAGGATTTTTTGTGAAGAAATGCATGACACCACCAAGTGCATCACTACCATACATCACGGAAGCAGGGCCAAAAATGACTTCCGTTCGGTCTAATATGGCATTATCGATGCTGATTACATTTTGAAGATGTCCATTTCTGAAAATGGCATTATTCATTCGTACTCCATCAATTACAATCAATACTTTATTCGCTTCAAACCCTCTGATAATTGGACTACCACCACCCATCTGGCTTTTTTGGATAAACACACTCCCTGTATTCTCCAACATATCAGCTGAAGTCTGAGGATTTCTAAACTCAATATCTTTTATTTCGATGACTGTAACCTGTGACGGCACGTCATCTGCGCGTTCTGCAAATTTAGAGTTTGCGGTAATAACTAACTCGTCAAATTGATAGGAGGAATTGTCCAGAAAGACGGCATTGCCATTAGATATAATGTCTTTCAGTGTTGTTACTTTAGTTGTGAAGCCGGTATAATCGAAATACAAAGAGTCTGTGGTACCAATCCCTTTAAGGTTTGCTTGTCCTTTATAATCAGTAGTAGTTGCGAACACTCTGTTCAAATTATAAATATGGACGCCAGGAAGCGATTCATCCAGTTCCTTGTCAAATACAGTAATAATCAGATCATTATTGTATTGCTGACCGGAAAGTAATGAAGAAAAGAGTCCACTTAAGCAAATGATAGCTAACAGCCTAATATAGCACATACACTTATTAAGTTCAAAGTAGTTTATTGGTTATATCTCGGAAGGGAAACCCTAAAAGTTGTTCCTTCGTTAATAATTGACTTTTTTACAAATATCCTGCCAGAGTGGTAGTTTTCGATGATTCTTTTTGTCAGGCTCAATCCTAATCCCCATCCTCTTTTCTTTGTGGTGAATCCTGGTTGGAATACTGTTTTTATCTTGGAACTTGGAATTCCTTTCCCCGTATCTGAAATATCAATATGAATAAACTTCTCATCAAAAAAGACTTCGCCCTGAATAGTACCTTCATTTCCCATTGCATCCAAGGCGTTTTTAAGCAAGTTTTCAATCACCCAATCAAATAAAGGAGGATTGATATTGACGTTGGCTTCATTAGGATCAAACTTTAAATCAAATTTGATTCTTTTTGAGGCTCTACGATTCATATAGGTAAAGTTTTTCTCCAACTGCTGATAGATATTAGTGGCTTCCAACTTTGGTTTAGAGCCTATTTTCGAAAATCGTTCTGCAATGAGCTCTAACCGACCAAGGTCTTTGCGCATTTCCTTTAATATTTGCTGAGAATCATCGTCCCCTTCTGTTGTTATTTTCAGGTGTTCGATCCATGCTACTATTGACGAAATTGGTGTACCCAATTGGTGTGCTGTCTCTTTAGCCATCCCTACCCACACTTGATTTTGTTCGGAGCGCCGCGCTTGTGTGATTACCATATAACCGATTGAAACAAACATACCAATGAGCAATGCCTGAATCCAAGGAAAATAATTCAATACGGTGAGCCAACGGGTGTTTTTGTAGTACACATATTGTCGATCTTGGGGCAGTCCTCTGGAAGTTAGATCAATAATAACAGGATCATGTGTCCCCTTCATCACTATTAATTCTGATTGGAGATAACCTGTGTCACTAACAATTTTTAAGGAATCAAGGTTGGCATATTGCAGGATTTTTCCCTTGTAATCAGTAATGATGGCGGGGATATCGTTGGACTGAATCACCTGCAATCCAAAGGTTAAATCAGTGGATAATGGGTCTGAGGAGAGTTTTTTAATGGCTTGCGCCCAAAGTTCAACTGATTTTTTCTCAGATGCTTTAAGTCTTGAAGCGATTCGATTGGTGTAAACAACAGTAACTCCGACTAGTATAATCGCAGCGATCACCAATAAAATTCTCCAGACTGAGTTTTTCTTATAAATGTCCAATATGCTTGTGGTTTATAACTGTATAACTGAATTATAGCATAAAAATTACTTTGAAGTACTATAATTTCAAATTGCAGGGTAAATTTAGAAGAATTTGGCTTGTTTACAAGAAATCGTAAGACTAATCGATCTCTTCATCTAATTCAGGGTCGTATTCCTCATCAGGTATTTCGTCATCGGGAATTTCTACAGGAGTTTCAACTGGAGGTTTGACATTAAGGATTTTTTCTAGTTTATCATCAATTTTATCTAAGACTTTTTCTACTGTTTCCGTTACATTTTCTGGTTCCTCATCTGGTACTTTCTCTTCTTCTTCAATGGATTTCGGTTTCGCAAGGTTATTGACTTCTTCCACTCTAGGCAACGTCTTTGCGCCTGATTCCTCCCAGTCTTCTGGTTCGTAGAGTGCTGCTACGCCTAGCTTACTTCTGATTTCTTTACGAATGATCCTGAAATGTTTATCTAATCTCGCTTTTTCTTTATTGTAAGACTTTTTACTTAACTCATAGTCGTAATCTTCTGTTGTTCCGAAGACTTTAACATGGATATTCCAAAATCCTTTCTTCTTCGCCTTTACTGGTTTATTCTTAGGGTTGTATTTTTTAAATTTGTTTAACAAAACCTGTCCAGCATTGACTTTGGTCAAATACATTATATTATCTGTACGCAGGTTGTGACTGCCTGACAATGAAAGATTTAAGGCATTGCTTTGAACAAACATAGTTGGCACATAGAAAATACCTCTTTTGATACCGAATTGATTTCTTGTTTCTGTAAACTGGATGTTCTCTAAATCTTTTAATTTTACAAAATTGGAATAATCCTCCAAAAGCTCTAATCCTCTAAGCTCACCATCTTTCATTTTAACATCTGCTAGTGCATACAATTGCTTAAAATCGAATTCTCCCTTTTCGTTCCAGAAGGCGTGTACAAGGATATCTGCATCCAAGTTGCCATCAATATTTTGGTATTCTATGACTGATTGACTAAAGTTATTACATTGTCGGAATGCTTCTTTAGCATTGATTTGATGGCATTTAATTTTGACTTCCAGTCTTGGTTTTTCTTCTAGAAAAGCTTTACCATCAAGGTTGATAATACCATCCATCGCATCTACTCTTACACCTCGAATGACGACTGTGTTGTTTTTTATAGCGACCTTTCCTCTGAAATCTTCCCCTTCTATTTTATCATAACTAAATTGATCAATTTTAGAATAAAAGGTACCATCTAGAAAGTTAGTAAACGGTTCTCCCTCTTCTTCATCTTCCTCGCTATCATCAGCATCTTTACTATACAGATCCGCTAGCAGGAACAACTCCTTAAAGTTGATCTGTTTGGCGCTGAGGCTCACATCAAATATTAGTTTAGCTTGATTGGAGTTTATGGAGTCGGAAAGCAATACAGGAACAAGATTCTTAGCCGATCCATTCAATGTAATATCGCTATCTGCCCCAGTGATATTGAGTTGACTAATCTTAAAGTCATTATCTGAAATCGCAAGTAAACCCTTGTTAATGCTCAGTTTTTCGCCATTGATCTTTAGCATAATATCTTCTAGGTCAACACTTCCAGTTGCATCTATTTTGTAGGCCCGTTTAGGATCCTTCATATCTTTGAAATATCCTGAAAGGTTTAAGTTTTTTAAGTTTAAGACGCCTTTGCCATCAGATATTGATTCTCCTAGTAATCCATAAATCGCATCGAGATTCAGTTTGCCTGAGAAATTGAAATTTACAAAGGGGTTTGACAAATCTCTTGCATCCATTCTCAAGCTCAGTGGCTCACTACGCAGCAATCCTTTAAAGTCCTTTATTTCGAAAAGGGCATCTTTGCTTTGTCCGTTCTTACCATTTGTAAACTCGGCATTAAATGTTACGTCTTTTATTGGATAGTCTAATCTTGGACTGTTGATCCGACCGTTCTTCAAGCCAAACTTTGCAGCAACATGAGGCGTTTGGCTGACTGAAAATTTACCCTTTACTTTGGCATCCACGTAAAATGTTCCCTGACTATCGAAATCACCTAACATCTTTTTGTAGGAAGGCGGTAAAACCTCAATCACTGAATTTAGACTGCAGTCCTTACTTTTTAGGAGGAGATTCACATTAGAGAACTTGTCTTTAACAGCAATAGAACCTTCTACGTTAAAGGAATTGTCTTCAATTTCAAGGACCACTTCTTCAAATTTGTATAAATTATCTTTAAGATTTACATCAATCTTAGCGGTATAACCTAAACTAGTACCTGCAAGAAATCGACCTTCTGGCGTATCTACAAACGCGGAATAGATATCAGCATAGCTGTTGATAGTAAATTGATTACTAGAAAACTCTCCATCTATTTCCGCATAGTCGACCTTAGTGGCGACTTCCGTCTTTTTTAACTCATTAACATATATCACTTCGATATCGCTGAGCGTGGCAGTTTCCAAGACAATCGAGAAATCAGAATCTTTATCTTTTTGGGGACTGATAGATGGCTTTAAAACGTCAACGCTAGACTGTCCCTTTTTGTCGTAGTAGGCAAAGAATGCACCATCTGAGATATTGATTTCATTGACTTTATATCGTTGGCTAAAGATGCTCATCGTCCCGAACTCTAATTCCATTTCCTGAGCTTCCAGCAACATACCGCTGCCCTCAATCGCACCTGGAAGTTTCACACCACTTAGTTTGATGGTAGCGCTGGGGAAATGGGAGATCAAAGACAAATTGATATTAGATACTTCGAGTTTTGTTTTTAAACTTTTGTTCAATTCCTTTACGAAAAGTGCTCCGACTTCATCCTCAAAGAAAGCTGCTATAACAAACAAAGCTATTGCAAAGGCTCCTAGTATAATTCCGATAAGAACACCAAACTTCTTTAAAAGATTTTTCATGAAATGAGATTAATTGTAGCGATTTCATTAGAAACTACAATTGATATAGTTTAATTGTGCAAAAATACAATTTTGAAAAATCTTTAACGATGATTGCTCATTAAACTTTTGTTAAGCAATATTTTTACAAGAAATCTTTTCTAGGACTGAGGTTACTTAAGTTAGTTTTGTTCGATAAGAGTAGTGACATTCCATATTCCACTTTATCCCTGATAATCCAGGTTAAATTGTTCATTATTCATTATTAACTACTATTAATTGTTCATTATTTATTCATTGTCAACTATTAATTATTCATTATTCTTATTAAGTTAGGAACTTATTTTAGCAAATCATTGTTTTTTAAATCGTATGATTACTGATCTCATCCAAGGAAATCCACATTTCAATTACAATCCGTTTGGGGGCTTATCTGACAAGGAGTTAAACGGTATCCTGCTTCCTAAATTTGATTTGAAGGACATTGCGAATCAGTTAAGAACCACCCCTTCAACAGTCATTGAGTTTGTAGGAAAAAAGGGAAGAGGCAAAACCAGCCATCTCAGAATGCTAAGCTATGAGCTACCAGAAGCCGCGTTGTTCCTACTCGATGACAAGTCAACAGTAGCAGAAATCGAGCAATCTGAGTCCTCTATCCTCTTGATTGACAGTATACACCATATATCAGTACTTGATCGGAAAAAGCTGTTCAAACTACCCAAGGCGATCCTATTTACCACACATTGGAGCAAGCGAATAGAGTTATTTTGTGCAAACCAAGCACTAAAAAGTTATTCCTTTAAAGGAATTGACATTAAAAACCTCAAAAGGATCATCGAAAACAGAATCACTCAAGCGATACCACAAGGACAACCCTTTACACTAAACGCTGATTATCTGGATCGAATGATTAGTAAACACGGTGACCATTACAGAGGCATTATCAATGAATTATACCACCAATTTCAACAATAAAAACAATGAGTGCATTAAACGCAACCTATGATTTTAAAGGAGTTGAAACCAATTACAAACTTGGAACTCCGATTGATTTTATCCTTACCATCCGTCCTAGAGAAAACATAGATTTCAAAACACTGACTTGCCAAATAATCGCTGAAACGAGAGGATTATTGCCAAGAACTAACGAAACCGTAAGCGATTTTAATATAGTGATCAACGACACCCTGCGCAACGGACAGATATACGAATTTCCAGTGACACTTAAAAACAATCATTCTGTCACCTATAATGGGGTTTCAGTGTCAAAATCTTTGGTGCTACAAACAATAGAAGTGCGTTCTGACAAGGTTTCTTTTTTGGATAAGGTAAAGAAAGTATTTGTAGAGCCAGTTCCGTTAATTAGCAGGTCAATAACCTTTGAGACAAATCCTTCTGATTATAAGGTTGTTGAGTCTACTTATAAACTGAAAAGTAAATTTGGTTCTGGCTGTCTCAAACTTCTTAGTTATTTTTTCACTTTTCTGCTAATGGGTTATTTGGCAATGACATTTTTTTATCCATCAGAGGCTAAGAAAATTTGGGTTAAATTACCGGAACATTCCCTAGGGTTCTTGATTGGAGCAGTCTTATTGGTTGTTCTTATTGTTCTGATGATTCACTTTATATTGGAGTGGAAGGTTGGAAAGAGTACGATTAGATTGTTCAATACTGAAGGCGACCAATTTGAGGTATCCGTACATAATGAGAAAGACTGGGAACATTCTGCTGAACTAAATGTGAGTTTCAAAGTGGTTGAAGTAGTTGAAGATGATAGAGGAACATCTACCACTTATCATAGAAAACCGATTCACCAATCTCTTTCAATTCCAATAAAAACGCCAAGGAATGGATCTAAAGTCGCCTTTTCATTTCCAGATTTTTCAATTCCACGACCAGGTGAAATACCAAATACTACCTTTATTCCTACAATTTCTGTAGAGAAGATTACAAAGTTATTTGGTATTAGGAATTATACTACTATTATTGAAATAGTTCAATTAGAAGCTAAAAAGATGAGTGGAAATTACGACAGATAGCGCAAATTATAAGGTTATTATAAGTAAGAAGGTTCGTACGAGCCCGAACCCATAATTATTATCGTTTATCGAAGTAGTGTCCCATGATTTTCAGCAATGATCGTTTCCGATTTATGAGTGACCACTTAATCTCATTTCTGGTTCTTTCGTTGAGCACATCAGCATTCATATGTTGTCGGATATCCTCGTCCAGCTTTGGCAATTGGTACCACGCGATCCAAGGAAACAAGTGATGAGGAATGTGTCGGTTGAAATTCAGCAAAATAAAATTCGACCAAAAAGGAATGTGCTCACAGGAATGAGACACGGCGTACTGCTCTGAAAAGTGTAATGGCTTGTCTGATGTCTCTAATAAGGGCGTCTCCGCATGATGCGGCAGGTTAATCAACTCCTCTATAAATAAAAGAACTACAAGAGCTGGCAGATACCATAATAGCACAAAAGACAAGGAATAGAAGCTAAACAAGAGCAATGCGGTGATCAAATACAAGGCTAAATATACCCGAACATAAATACGTTCAATTTTCAGTTTTGGATGATCATAGTCCACATGTGTTTTTTGGAATGGATCCAGCCATAACCCTACTCTATCGTTTACCACTAACAGGGGAATCCAACTTTTCCAAATCAAATCAAGTTTTTTGGCGGTCTCGTCTGTCATTACTGAAAACCGGTCAATGGCTCTTTTGTTTGCGGGATCAAGCGTCGGATGACCAGTATAGCGGTGGTGTAGGAGATGAGAGCGCTTTCGTGCTAAATAAGGAACAAAGATGATCCAACTAAACAGATGACCAATAGTATCATTGATGATCCTGTTTTTCGCAATCGTGTTATGTGTGGCCTCGTGTTGAAACAAGTAAATATGTAAAAGAACAAGTGACAACAAGGCCCAGGAAAGTAAGAGATACCAACCTCCTAGTGAAAGACAAACAAAAGAAAGTGCAAGTAAAGCGGCATCACAAACCCAAATAGCTAATGTGCGGATAGAAAACCCTTGGTGTGGGAATTCTTGTCTTAACTTATTCCATTTTTCTTTTTTCATGGCAATAATGATTAATAAAATATAATGATTATTTACTAACTGTCTGTCGTTCTTCGATATGTTGATAATCCGATCGGTTCTCCCACAAATCTTGAAAACAAGTGTTTAGGGGTTCTGGTATACTACAATTCTTGTCGAAAATAAAAATTGAAGATGGTTCTTTTTGCTCCTGTCCGAAGTCTATATCAACAGTGCCTAATAATGTAGCATTGAAGTATTTGGCATACTTATCAGCTCCAACTGTATTTCTTGCAGTAGAATAAATATAGTTGATATCTGTACTAGTGAAAATGCTCTTTACATAACAAGCTACAAGCAAATGCCCCACTTTACTTCTTCTATATTCTTTAGATACTGAGATTGAGCTTCCAATATGAAACTGATTCCCTAGACTTCGTACAGTGTTTTTTATATTCTCTGGAACAGGATAGGAGAAAACCGAGTCTTCAAACAATAAGGGATCTTGAGTTGCATATTTTTTCAACAACAATACCCCAGCTACAGTTTCCCCATCTACAATAACATAAATATGGTCCTGTCTACTAAATTGATCTGAAATCATGTCTTTTTTAACGCCGAGTTCTTGCCAGACTTCACTCCAAACTCTTTTCCAAGAAAGATAAGCTTTCAAATATAGATTTGTATCAAAATTCTGTTCAAAATTTCCAGATAAGATGAAAAGTTTTAGGTTAGATTTCATTAAATAATAGATTGACTTCTACAAAAATAAGACATTTTTCCATTTAGAACAAACACATATGTTTTTACTACAACTAATTGTATAATAATAAATTAGGAAATGAAATACAGCTAACAAACGTTACATATTTTTACAATTTTTAATCACCTATTAACCAGTATTATATTGTATTTAGATATAATTAATTTTAAATAGATAAAACGATCATAGTTTAGATAAAAAAATACTATAATATTGTTTCCTTACATTTCTTTTACGCTTTACTTGGAATTATTCATTCCTTACTTTTCACTAGTAGTACCTATTACTATATAGGTTACTTTCAATATTTGTATTATCCATCCAAGATTACAATAAAGAACTATTACATCATGCGAGTTTAATTGTTCATTATTCCCAATTATTATTAAATCTTCATTATTTTAGCACGTTTATTGTATTTTGCAAATAAAAATTAATGAAATATAGTTTTCTATTTGTACTAATTTGTTGTTTTGCTTCCTGTTTAATGTCTCAATCTGAATATGGGAAAGCGTCTTATTATGCTGACAAATTTCAAGGAAATAAAACAGCCAACGGCGAACGGTTTGACCAGAAAAAACTGACTGCAGCTCACAGAACCCTACCTTTCAATACTTATGTGAAAGTCACTAACACCAGCAATCAGAAATCAGTCATCGTGAAAATCAATGACAGAGGTCCATTCGTAAAAGGTGTAGTAGTCGACCTCTCCAAAGCAGCAGCAAAGAGACTTGACATGATTCAGTCGGGAGTCGTCAATGTCAAACTGGAAATTGTAAGTGGTCCTGCAGAAAAAAGTACCTTATCCATCCAACAAAACACTAACAAAAACAATACAGTAGCAGTAGAACAACCTAAAACTGTTACACCTCCAAAGCAACCTGTAAACACGATATCACTAAGCAGCTCAAAACCAAGAATAGGCAAAAGTACTAACCTCTTCAGTGTAACCGTCAAGGAACTGGCACTCGAAAACTATGGGATTCAAGTCGGATCTTATGCGCAATATCAGAATATTCTGAAGGCCATTAATACGACACAACAGAAAACAGAGCAACCTTGTATGGTATTTGTCGGCAAAAGTAGTGATGGTAACGCATTATACAAGCTCATCGTAGGACCATTCCCTTCAAAATCAACAGCAGAGAGGTATCTTGCCGCCTTAAAAAAAGAACGAATTAATGGCTTTGTAGTAGATTTGAAAAATATCAAGTAAAATTATTCAATTTCTCAATGAATAATTTCCTACATTTGCACCCATGACACCAGAACAACTAAAAAAATTGAGACTTCGTTTGGACGCTTTAAAACAGTATCTTTGACGTAGATCACCGTAAAATCCTAGTACAAGATCTACAACAGAAAACCCTTAATCCGGAATTCTGGAACGATCCAAAAGCAGCAGAAATAGTCCTCAAGCAAATCAGAACACACAATAGCAGTATTGATGACTATCAAAGTGTGGCAACACATTTTGAAGACCTACAGGTACTCAATGATTTCCACCAAATGGGAGAAGTCAGTGATGAAGAACTGAGTAATCAGAACGACAAACTCCTTCAGCTACTAGAGGACACCGAACTGAAGGCAACACTCAACAAACCAGAAGACGAACTCAGTTGTATCCTTGCTATCAATAGCGGTGCAGGTGGTACCGAAGCAAACGATTGGTCTGAAATGCTCATGAGAATGTACCTGATGTATGGCGAAAGCAAAGGCTACAAAGTCCGAGAACTCCATCGGGTACCAGGTGATGTTGTTGGCTGTAAATCCGTCACCCTTGAATTAAGTGGTGACAAAGCCTATGGTTACTTAAAAGGCGAAAACGGAGTACACCGATTAGTGCGAATCAGTCCCTTCAACGCCCAAGGCAAGCGACAAACCACCTTTTCAAGTGTTTATGTCTATCCCTTAGTCGATGATACAATTGAAATTGAGGTCAATCCCTCAGATCTTGATTGGGATACCTTCAGAGCTTCAGGAGCGGGCGGACAACACGTCAACAAAACAGAATCAGCAGTTCGGGTAAGGCATTTGCCATCAGGAATTGTTGTAGAATGCCAGGAAGAACGATCTCAACATCTCAATCGAGAAAAGGCGATTAAAATGTTGAAATCAAGACTTTACCAACAAGAATTAAAACGCCAAAACGAAGAACGGGATACGATTGAAGCGTCTAAGGAGAAAATTGAATGGGGTTCTCAGATCAGAAACTATGTCCTTCATCCTTATAAATTGGTCAAAGACGTACGTTCTGGATATGAAACTAGTAATACCAAAGCGGTTTTAGATGGAAAAATTGATGATTTTATAAAATCTGTCCTACTTACAAACAAGAAAAAATGAACAATCGATTTTCGGCACTAAACCGAGATGCTATACAAAAGGAATTAATAAGCGATGAATACGATATCATCGTTATTGGTGGCGGTATCACAGGCGCAGGGATTGCGCTGGATGCAGTAAGCAGAGGACTTAAGGTCGCACTAATAGAAAAGAAGGACTTTGCCTGGGGAACCAGTAGTCGCTCTACAAAACTCATCCACGGTGGATTGCGTTATTTGAAACAATTCGAAATCAATCTCGTCAGAGAAGTCGGGAGAGAACGCGCCATAGTGCATAGAAATGCACGGCACTTGGTAATTCCGGAAAAGATGCTATTGCCCATCGTAGAAGGCGGATCGCTTGGAAAAGCCCTTAGTTCTATCGGCCTTTGGGTCTATGATTACCTGGCACATGTAGAACGTCAGGAACGTCGTAAAATGCTTGACAAAAAAGAGGTGATTGCAGTAGAACCACTTGTTAGAACGGACATCTTAAAAGGTGGTGGCTTGTATTTTGAATACCGAACAGACGATGCTCGATTGACCATTGAAGTCATGAAATCTGCTGTTAACCGAGGTGCTGCTTGCTTAAACTATACAGAGGTTACAGGATATGCCTACAAGGGAAAACAAGTTAGTGGTGTTAAGGTCACCGATCAGTTATCAGGGAAAAGCTATATCATTAATTCTAAGAAAGTGATCAATGCCACTGGGCCTTGGGTAGATCATCTAAGAAAGCTCGATTCAGGAAAAGTCACTGGTAAACGCCTTCATCTGACCAAGGGCGTTCATATTGTTGTCCCACGACACCGATTGCCCATTCAACAAGCAGTTTACTTTGATGTAGAGGCTGACGATCGAATGCAATTTGCTGTTCCAAGAGATGAAATCACTTATATCGGTACTACAGATACCACTTTTAAAGCGGACCCAGATCATCCAACCTCAAAAGGAGAAGATGTTGACTATATACTGGAATCTACAAACCATATGTTTCCGGGTATCAATCTGACCCGAAAGGACGTCGTTTCTTCTTGGGCTGGACTGCGACCATTGATTCATCAACAGGGAAAAGATCCTTCAGAATTATCTAGAAAAGACGAAATATTTAATGCCAAATCAGGATTGATCTCTATTGCTGGTGGTAAATTGACAGGATATCGAAAAATGGCGGAACGTATCGTTGACTTGACCATTGATAAGCTAGGAGAAGAGTATGGCGCACCTTACTCAGATCTTCCCTACTGCCAAACGGAGCTAATACAGGTCTCTGGCGGCGATTTCAACACTGATCAATGCGTTGACACCTACATCACAGAGAAAATCGAACAGGCGGAGCCTTTAGAGCTTACAGCAATTGAAGTGACTCGATTGGTAAGACGATATGGGAAAAATCTGGATGTCATCCTTCAGAAAGCGATTGACATCATGCCGCAACAAATCGACCCTAATCAAAGTATGTTGGTTGCTGAAATCTGGTATGCTGTCAACTTCGAGCAGTGTAACAACCTAAATGATTACTTAATCCGAAGAACTGGCCGCCTTTACTTTGAGCGGGAACAACTCGGTGAGCTCTACCCTCTTATTGCCAACGAAATGGCAAAGGTGTTACAATGGAGCAACAAGCAAAAAACAGCAGAATTGAAAGCATTCGAGAAGGAATATTTAGAGGTTCTGGAATTCTAGAGGATAATTGAATAATTAATAGAAGGCTATTAGTAATCAATTCAGGCAAGGCGTAGTTGAGCCTATGTGTCTATGTGTTAAATTTTTGAACCACATAGATCATAAAGAAAACATAGTATGCTATTCGTAATCAATTCAGACAAGGAGTAGCTGACCCTATGTGTCTATGTGTTAAATTTTTGAACCACATAGATCATAAAGAACAGTTAAATTTATACAAGGAATTGCTTTAAGCAATGACGTTCATTAAACATTAAACACTGATCATTAAACATTGATTGTATGTGTCTATTTGTTTTTTTGAACATCTAAAATTAATATTCTGACTCAATCATACAGCGATTAACAAATCAATAACACATCTTATTCATCAATTTTTGTAGATTTACACCCAGAAATGCGTCAGAATCACATTATATATCGCTGTTTTTTTATAATCATTTGCTTCGCAATTGTCGCAACTGCCTGTAAATCAACAAAACCGGCGACTAAGGTTGCTATGGACGAACTCTATACTACATGGAGAATCGATTCTGTATACATGGTTGGTAATTTTGTTCCCAATAGTGAGTTGGAAGGTGGAACCATTACCTTTACTCAAGATAAAAAACTAATCACAAAGACGGGAAAAAGAGAGAACAGCATTACTTTTGAAATTGTAGATAATAAAATCATCAATACTGATAAACCAGCAGACCCAACACTGAATATCGAAGAACTTACCAAAGAACAACTGATTCTGAAAAGTGAAAACGAAGGAATTGTTAAATTAAGAATGATCTTATCTCCTTTAAAATTTTAACTGTGAAAAACTATAATTTAATCTTACTATTTGGTGTCCTTCTATTTATTGGATGCGACGGGGAAGACAAGAAAACGACAAGTAATATACAAGGGAAATGGCTATTAGAGACTGCTGCAAGAAACGGCACCCCAACTAAAACATTGTCAGGTGTTTATATTCATTTTTTAGATGATAAAAACCTAGAAAGTAATCTCCCCTTTAGTAAAACAGTAACTGGCAAATACACTTATGGTTATTTGATTGATGATCAATTTATCAAATGTCCAGAAGCCCCTGACTTTAGTATGAAAATCAAATCATTAGAAGGCAATCAGCTAGTAATGCTAGACACGTTGTATAACTTCCCATTTGAATTTACCTTTAAAAAAGAAGGGGAATAGCCAATATAAGTCATATATTTTTTCCTATTTTTGCGGCTTGATATTTTTATGCAAACATTAAACTGAATACCGATGTCTTTTAACAATATACAATCCATACTCGGTAAGGATGCTGAGCATTTACTTGGATATAAAACTAATAAAATTGATAAATCCAGAATCTACCAACCTGGTCCCGATTTCATTGACCGTGTGTGGTTAGGCTCTAATAGAAATATCCAGACAATCAGAAGTCTGACATCATTATTCAATCATGGTCGACTTGCGGGAAGCGGTTATTTGTCTATCCTTCCTGTAGATCAGGGAATTGAGCATTCAGCAGGGGCATCTTTCGCACCAAACCCTGACTACTTCGATCCTGAGAAAATCGTTCAATTAGCCGTAGAGGGTGGTTGTAATGCAGTAGCGAGTACTTTCGGTGTACTAGGATCAGTTGCTAGAAAATACGCTCACAAGATCCCGTTTGTGGTTAAAATCAACCATAATGAGTTGTTGACTTATCCAACTAAACACAATCAAGTATTGTTCGGAACTATAGATAGTGCTTGGAATATGGGCGCTGTCGCTGTTGGTGCAACGATTTACTTCGGTTCTGAGCAGTCCAGTCGTCAGATAGTCGAAATCGCAGAAGCATTTGAGTATGCTCATCAACTAGGAATGGCGACCATTCTTTGGTGTTATGTCCGAAATCCCGGCTTCAAACATGAAGGGGTCGACTATCATGGTTCTGCTGATATCACAGCACAAGCCAACCACATTGGCACTACGATTCAAGCAGACATTATCAAGCAAAAGCTTCCTGTAAATAATGGCGCTTACACTGCAATCGGTTTTGGTAAAACACACGACAAAGTATACTCAGAACTGTCTAGTGATCACCCAATTGACCTTTGCCGATACCAAGTAGCCAACTGCTATATGGGACGCGCAGGGCTGATTAATTCCGGTGGTGCCTCTGGTGGAAATTCTGACCTTTCAGATGCTGTAGCTACTGCTGTCATTAATAAACGTGCAGGCGGAACTGGACTAATTTTAGGTCGTAAAGCCTTTCAGCGTCCAGTAAAAGAAGGCGTTGAATTGTTAAATGCCGTACAAGATGTGTACCTTTGTAAGGATATTGATTTAGCATAAGACCAGTAAAGAAACAAGCAACACCTATTATTTTCACCTCTTAAATGAGTTAAACTATGAGTTGGTTTAAACGTCTCAAGGAAGGTATTAATACCAGAAGAAAAAAAGTCATTCCTGATGGTGTATGGTATATGTGCCCTGATTGTCGCAGCGCTGTTACTACCAAAGAGCATGCCCAGAACTTTCATGTCTGCATGACTGAAGACTGTCAATACCACACCCGTATTGGTTCTGCCGAATACTTTGACATCATTTTTGATGGTCGAAAAACACTGTTATTTGAGGATCTGGTTTCTAAGGATTTCCTTAACTTCAAAGACCTCAAAACCTACGAAGATCGACTTATTGCAGCTAGTGAAAAAATAGACGTCAAAGACGCGATAACTGTTGCCCGTGGCAAAGTCAATCGAATGGACTTGGTTGTTGCTGCAATGGATTTTAAGTTTATTGGTGGTTCTATGGGCTCTGTTGTCGGTGAGAAAATCGCATTATCTATCGACTATTGCATAGTGCACAAAGTCCCATTTCTGTTGATCTCAAAATCTGGTGGCGCAAGAATGATGGAATCCGCATTTTCACTGATGCAGATGGCTAAAACCGCTTCTAGACTAACCCGTCTTGCCAAGGCTAAAATTCCTTTCTTCTCAATGATGACGGATCCTACTACTGGTGGAGTCACTGCCTCCTACGCGATGTTGGGTGATATCAATTTTGCGGAACCCAAAGCACTCATTGGTTTTGCAGGGCCGCGTGTCATCAAAGAAACTATTAAAAAGGATTTACCAAAGGGCTTTCAAACATCTGAGTTTTTACTTGATCACGGTTTCCTTGATTTCATTGTGCATCGTAAAGACTTAAAACAGCGAATCAGTGATCTGTTACATTTGTTTAAACCGGCCAAAGAGAAGGATACGGTTGGGGAAGCGGGTAAGGAGGCAGTTGCGGTCAAGGTAGAAAAGAAAGAGTAGAAAAACTGAAAATTAGCTTTTAAGGCAAGGATAGTTCATGTAATTATTCTTTGTAAACCAACCAGCTATTCTCTTTGGTTCGAGTTTCTTCTTTAGGCAACCATATCATATTTGACGTGTCTAAAAACTTCGAGACAATTGCTATAGCCTTTTCCTCATCATCTATTTCTGAAAGGATACCAACCATTGAATGGTACATTACTGTTTGTGATTGTGAAAGGCTTAAAGAGTTTTGTAGGTGCGGTTTCCCAGTTTAAATTGACTTCACCGTTTATCAAAACCTTAAATTCTTCATTGCTTTTCCTTTCAAACATCACCTCCGCCTTGAAAAAGTGCGAATTGTAAATATAAAAACTCCCTACCCAATCATCTATTTCCTCATCATAGGAAGATGCCTCCTTTCATTTAAAAGAAGTGGTATATACACAAAGTCAGTACTTTCTTGCAATTCTGTGAAACTGAATTTTGGAGCAATTGAGTTGCCTTCAGAATCATTATTACTGCCTGCGTATAAATCCAAAGCCCAACAGAGGAAACCTTGTTCTGTAATTATTCCTATGATTCCTTTCGTTTCGAAGGGAAATTCTGTGGTGTCGATTTTATATAGTGGTTTGGTGGTATTTTGCATGATTTTGGCTGTTTTGTAATTGTTTGATGTGCTTTAATGCTTTACTCTATCGTAATCACTTTTACTCAGCTTATTCCAATCTTGATTATCACGTAATGCTAATAATAAGTTGTGAAACTGACGAAGTCCGAAAGTCCCGTTTATCCCACGATCTGCTATTTTCTTTTGTTGACCATTGTTGTAAAAAATAGTAAGGTCAGCATAGATGCCATGCGAAGATTCCAAACTATACTTTTCAGACAAGTTTTGAAAATCAAGGTAGTTTAACATACTTGTTAATTCTTCCCATTGTTCATTTTTAATTTGTGTCTTGTAGTAACCACCAATTATACTTTCCTCAAAGAAATATCCCATATCATGGCATTTTGAGTTACCGTCTTTTATTAAAGTATAAGAAAACATAGGGCAAGTACCATGACATCCACTTCTTGTGTATTCTATTTTTGTAATGTTGAAACTAGAGGGTTTTAAATTCCTTTCGATAAAGTTTCCGTAGTTATAGATCAATTCACTAGTGGTAAATTTTTGCCCTTTAAAATTCCAATTAAAACCATCATAACTGAAATGAGCATCATTTAAATGAGTTAGTTCAATAGTACCATCCTTTTTTACAACAGGAAACTCACATTCTGAATAATATTTTCTGGAAAAGTAATTTATCCTGATGGAATCTTTAGGATAACTAAAGAAAGTAAAAATTTGAAAGAAATGTCTATCCCTGGCAAATACCATAAGATCAGTCATTCCATTGTCATCAAAATCTGTTTTATAATGACTCTTTTCAATTCCAAGTGAATCTGCCATACTCTGACAATAATCTACTTCGGAATAAATACTCGTAAACTCCTGAATTCTGATAATTTCAAGTGATTTAAAGTAGTCATCATTGCCATCCATAAATGCCTTGACATCGGCTTCTGTCTTAAGACTATCTATTCTGCCTTTTTGTTGCTGCTTGTGAGCTTTTTGAGAAAAACAAACACTAGAGACAAAACACATAAGTAACACCAAGATGATTCTTATCTGATAATATTCTTTGGTAAATAAGGAATTCATAATCATCAATTGTTCCTTATTATAATGACTTACCTTTTCCTCACTATGTCGGCGAATGGCTTCATTGAAAAGTTGTTGTTCTGTTGCAAGTAGCACTTATATCCTTTTTCCAATTTCAATTTTATTCTGAATATTATCATACTTCTTCACATACACTTTTACAGAATCATCTATCCAGCTCAATAATTCAATTAAATCATCTTTTATATTTTCTGCTTTACTAAAATCAATATTTCTCCCATTGAAGCATATTGGCTCATTATGATAAATTCGATTCCTAAAGTCTCTTATGTTTTGCAATTTAACACTGATTGTGCTTCTATTTACATTAGCCGGTTTGTTTGGAAAACAATTAATTATTGATCCACCGATAAGTCTGTAATGATGGGGCTCAAACAACGTTGTCCAAAATCCAAAATTTTGTTCTGCAATCACTTTGCCTACTGAAACAACTAGTCTCCTTCGAATGATCTTATTCTCCGCTTTTATGACTTGATTCTTTAGAAAGAATCTAGATGGTCTTAAAGTACTATCATTCATAAATCCATTTTTTTCAACTATGATCCAATTGGGATTCGAAAAATAAAGACTAAGCTCTTCATGTATTTTGTTTCGCAGTACGATTTCAAATAAGTTCATTACTGGGTAAAATGCTTGCGCAATTCTTAAGTTTGCTCTATATAATTTCTTCGATTTCAGTTTTTGATTCCTACAAGCGATCAAATATCTGTCGAGTCGTGGTGGCGAAACATATTTTTCTAAATTTTCGTATTTCAAAACTACTTGAATTTATGGCTGAAATGTACTATCTTTACATGGTAATGCTTAGTAAAGCCTCTTTCTTTTTAAGAAACGTAACTAAGTTAAAGATAAAAAAGGTTCTTGGAATATCATTCTGAGAGCCTTTTTGTTTTACCACATGTAAAGATTCTAATTTTTACTACAAAAACGACTTCCCTTCTCCCCTATACGTCTTCACCTGACCCACAATCTTCCCCTTTGAAATCAAATACAAATCATTAAATCGTTCACAGAGTTCTCCCGCTTTACTATGTCGCATGAATACAGGATCACCGATTTCAAGTGATTCCGTCCCCTTATACACCACAGGCGTTTGTACTTCGCCAGCCATTTCGTTTTTGGTAAGAATCGCCCCTTCCGGCAGATAAACACTAGGCGCTTTGTCAGTTCCTACGCTACCAGATGCCACATAACCACCTCCAAGACAAGTGTAAATGTCGTTTGCAGGCTTGCGTACCACCTCTATCGCATAAGCAGCAGACGGGAGATGACGGAATTTCACGTAACTATCAAACAAGGTTGAGGTATAAAAACCAGAGCCGATAGTGACCTCAGTCACCCACTCCTCTTCCCTAGTAGATTCAAGGCTCCCAGTACCACCACCATTGACGAAATCAAGCGTATGTCCTGCAGACTTTACCAGTTCCACGACTAATTGCCGCCGCTTGGTGATTTCTTTGAGAGATCTCGCTTTAAGCTTACGGATGACTGCATTTTTCATGGCTTGACCGCGTACATTGTCTCCTAGACCTGCGATTTGCGCCTCGTAGCCCATAACACCTTTCAACGCTACCTTAGGACAATCCTTCAGTGCATTCAGATACGTCTTACAATCTGCTACAGAAGCAACGCTGGACCGTAGGACACCAAAGTGGATGCCCGGGAATTTACTAGACATATCCAGATCCAGGCAAACTGGTAAACAAATATCTAGTGCCGCGCCAACAGCATTAATTCGTTGCAAGTGTTCCGGATGATCTGTCATCAGGTAAATCCGTTTACCCTTTTTGACTTCACGAGCCACTGCCTCTAGGTGTTTGGGATGCACTGTAGGGTAAGCAATCAATAGATCATCATATCCCTGTTCACTTAGCCATACCGCCTCTGGTGCGGTAAAGCACATTAAACCTTGAATATGATCACTTTCCTTTAATAAAGTATCCAAAATAGTCCGACAACGGATTGATTTAGTGGCCAATCGCACTTGCTTTTGTTGCGATCTGATCAGCAATTGCCTTGTATTCTCTTCCATGATATCGAGATCGATAAACGCAAACGGCATTTCATGGTGTTCAAAAAGCGTTTTGTAGTAGCTGTATGTCATGTTAAGGAATAAGTGTCACGGTGGCATCTTTCGCTCTGTACTTTGCTGTAATCTGTCCTCCTGCTGCTGTTCCTTCAGTTAACGGCAATCTAATTGTACGCTCCATATAGGCAGGAATAACCCCAATATTTATTTTTCTAAGAACGGCATCGTCCAACAACAATGTATTTGATCCAACCACTGTTTGCGAAAACTTTTCTTCACTAAGAATCATTTCTACGCGCTGATCTTCACCTAGTGGAGCACCTAGCCAAAGCACAGTAAACGGTTCAAATTGAGGAATCGTGTCTAGTGTTGGCTCAAAAAATATAGGTTCACTGATAGGAGATTGATTCAAATATACCTCACCTGTTTCCAATGTTAATGAGAAAGAACCCGTTACAATTTGCCCACCGAAATATTGAACTACATAAGCACTAATATCTTCAACATATTTCATGGTATCCCCGTTATATCTAAGCTTAGCCTCCTGATGCAACTCTAAAACCTCCGACGTTTCACCGTTTCTAAATTGCGCAAAAGCAGTCGTTATTTCTGCATTTTCGTCATAAGTGACATCGTATATCGAAACCATCTTAGTGTTATCAAACTTAGGATCATCTTTCTTGCAGCTAGTCACTGCAGCCACAAGGATAAGAAGGAACAGGATATTGAGATAAATTCGGTTCATATTACATATTTTTTACAAAGTTAACAATTGCTGCAAATACCTGTCCAATAGTAGTAACTTAAATTAGAATACGCAGTTTTGGATATTATTTAGGGGCTATCCACCACGCCAAACGTCAAGGCTGTCGCCTTGTCTTTTTGGGTGGTGGTCGCTCCCTTCCGTGCTCGCAAGTCTGCTCGGTACTTCATTTCATTTCGCACTCCTCCTTGCAGTCGGCCACTCCAGGCAGCTTAGCCGCATCCTAGAAAAATTTGTGTGATTGGTGTTAGATAAGTCATGTGTGATATGCTACGCACCTTATTCGGGATTAGACATTAGAGTTTGCTACAAATAGGGACGGCTTCGCCTGATGCTCTGCACCTTATTCGGGATTAGACAATAGATTTGCTACAAATAAGGACGATACTCTGCACCTTGTAAGTGATTAGCCTTACTACAAATAGGGATGACCCTCCGCACCTTTTGAGTTATGGGATTATCCTTACTACAAATTAGGGATAGTGCTCTGCACCTTTTGAGTTATGGGATTATCAGTTACTCGATCTACAATTCTCTATAGGCACATAGTGTCATCCCTATTTGTAAAACACCTCAATCCTAATCACTTACAAGGCACATAGTGTCGTCCCTATTTGTAACAAAACCAATAACTTAAGATCTACAAAGGCACGTAGTGTCGTCCCTATTTGTAACCAAACCAATAACTTAAAATCTACAAAGGCACATAGTGTCGTCCCTATTTGTAAAACATCTCAATCCTAATCACCTACAAGGCACGTAGTGTCGTCCCTATTTGTAAAACATCTCAATCCTAATCACTTACAAGGCACGTAGTGTCGTCCCTATTTGTAAAACATCTCAATCCTAATCACCTACAAAGGTGCTTAGCATCTAAAACCGTACAATATCAAAGTACTAAAAGTCTCTATATAAAAGATAATCAGGCATTACGATTAAATAATTAGTACCTTTGTGGAAATTTTACCTCTTTCCTACAAATTTTAAGTTAGTGAAATTGTTTGTGTGGCTGGAGAAACTTTAAAATGTAATTATGAAATTTGTTGAATTGGATCTTGTTGATCCAATATTAAGAGCCGTTGAATATAAAGGCTACGAAAACCCTACTCCTATTCAGGAACAAGCGATCCCCGTTGTATTAGAAAATAATGATATCCTAGGTATAGCGCAAACAGGAACTGGTAAAACAGCTGCCTTTGCAATTCCTATTATTCAGTCGATTTATAAATTGAATAAAAATAGATCTGGCAAGCCCAGAATACAAGCTCTAATCGTAACACCTACCAGAGAATTGGCGATCCAGATTGATGATAATATAAGAGATTATAACAAGTACACCAATCTCCGACACAGTGTGATTTTTGGTGGTGTAAAGCAAGGAAAACAAGTAGATACCCTGAGAAGAGGTGTGCACATCCTTACAGCTACTCCAGGTCGATTATTAGATTTGATCAATCAAGGCTTCATTTCATTAAATGATTTGAAAATATTTGTATTGGACGAGGCGGATAGAATGTTGGATATGGGTTTTATTCATGATGTTAAAAAATTGATTAAGATTATTCCTAGAAAAAGGCAAACGTTGTTCTTTTCAGCCACTATGCCTGAAAACATCATTTCCTTATCCAAATCAATATTGACTGATCCTGTAAGAATCGAAATCGCTGTGCGGTCCTCTCCTACTGAGAATGTAGAACAATCACTCTATTATGTAGATAAAACGAATAAGCTTGATTTGTTGATACACCTATTAGAAGACAATGAGGGTCAAGTGTTGTTATTTTCAAGAACGAAACATGGTGCTGACAAATTGGTCCGTAAGCTCAGTAAAGCCGGACACTCTGCGGTTGCTATTCATGGAAATAAAACGCAAAATCAAAGGCAAAAAGCCTTGAAGAGTTTTAAGGAAGGAAAAAGAGACATTCTTGTAGCGACTGATATTGCTGCTAGAGGAATTGACATCAAAAGCCTGGAACTTGTCATCAATTATAACATTCCGAATGTAGCAGAAACTTATGTTCACCGTATCGGTCGGTCTGGTAGAGCTGGAGAAAAAGGAAACGCTATCACAATTGTTGAGGGTGATGAAAACAAATTGGTTAAACCAATCGAAAAGCTAATGGGTAAATCGATTCCTGTAGTTAAAGAACATCCTTTCCCACAAACAAGACAGACTTATCCGACTTCTTCCAAGAATGGGTCTGGGTCTGGGTCTAGTGACAAACCTAAGAGTAGAGGCAACAACTCTAGAAACCGTAAATATCGAGGGAGAAGACGGTAGAAGCATGACCATTATGGTTTGTTCAAAGTAAAATATAAATCTAAAAATCTGGAAGGGTTTTTAGATTTTTGTTTTAAAGGGAGGATGTGCTATCGTTTAGTTGGATGTGTAATTGGGTTACGAAAGGCTTTACTTTCAGGAAAACCTTTAGTCGCAGTTCCTAGAATTTAAGGTTTTCCTGTAAGTAAAGCCTTACATGAACCCTTTGAGTTTTGTGTTAAACGTTCCTTCTATATAAAAGAAATCGAGACTTGACTGTATTTAATGGATTCGTGTGTGCTTTTTCCTTTAGTTCACCTCATAATATTTACCCTAGGAATTGCTTTAAGCAATGACGTCATTAAACATTAACCATTGAGTGCACTCCGAAAAGTCTCTTTTGTCCAAACTCGAAATGTCGGACCACATCGTTTTCAAGAATTTTAAAGTCCTCGCTCTATCTTTTACTTACAGAATGTAGCGCTATTAACAAGAGTTAACTGCGGCTCTAAAATTCTTTCAGCCTCGATTTTGACCAAAATAGTACTTTTCGGAGTAGACTCATAAACATTATTTTCTGATCAGAGTTCAAAAATCATAGTACAAATTCCTACATTTGCGATCTGTAACACATTATTAGAACAAATTAACAATTAAACATGTCAGACAACAAAGTCATCTTTGCAATGGAAGGAGTATCAAAGATTTATGCTCCTAGCAAACAAGTCTTGAAGAATATCTGGTTATCGTTTTACTATGGTGCCAAAATTGGAGTTTTAGGACTCAACGGTTCCGGAAAATCCAGCTTGCTAAAAATTATAGCGGGATTAGATAACAACTATCAGGGAAAAGTCACCTTCGACAAAGAATATAAAATTGGCTATCTGGCACAAGAACCAGAGCTAGACGAAACAAAAACCGTCAAAGAAGTCGTGAAGGAAGGTGTTCAACACATTGTTGACATTGTAGATGCTTATGAAGCGATATCACTCAAGCTCGGCGAACCAATGAGTGATGAGGAAATGATGAAAACCGTTGAAGAGCAAGGAGAATTGCTTGACAAAATGGATCATCTCAATGCTTGGGAACTCGATCACACCCTTGAAGTCGCTATGGACGCCATGCGGTGCCCACCAGACGACGCAAAGGTATCAGTGCTTTCTGGAGGTGAGCGAAGACGTGTTGCGCTCTGTAGACTCCTTTTAAGCAAGCCAGACATTTTACTATTGGATGAGCCTACTAATCACTTGGATGCTGAAAGTGTACACTGGCTAGAGCAATTCCTTAAATCATTTCCTGGAACCGTGATTGCAGTAACACACGATCGTTATTTCCTTGATAATGTTGCAGGTTGGATTCTAGAACTAGATCGTGGTGAAGGTATTCCTTGGCAAGGTAACTATAGCTCTTGGTTGGATCAGAAATCCAAACGAATGGAAAATGAGGAGAAACAAGAGTCTAAACGTCAAAAGATTCTAAAGCGGGAGTTGGAATGGTCAAGACTCGCGCCTAAAGCTAAGCAGGCTAAAGGAAAGGCACGTTTGAATGCCTATGAATCCTTGAGCAGTGCAGAATCAAAGGAAAAAGAAGCGAAATTAGAACTTTATATTCCACCAGGACCAAGACTTGGAGACAACGTCATTGAGTTAAAAAACCTAACAAAGTCTTTTGATAAGCGGGTTTTGATTGACGATTTGAGTTTTAATGTGCCTAGAAACGCTGTGGTTGGAATTATTGGTCCGAACGGTGTCGGTAAGACTACCCTCTTCCGTATGATTATGGGTGAGGAAACACCAAACTCAGGTACTGTTGAGATTGGTAGTACTGTAGAAATAGCGTATGCAGACCAATCTCATGAAGATCTAATTCCTGAGAAAACTGTTTATGAAGTTATTAGTGGCGGCAATGATTTGATTACGGTTGGCCATAAAACAATAAATGCCAGAGCTTACCTAAGTCGTTTCAACTTTGCTGGCGGTGACCAGCAAAAGAAGATAGAAGTACTGTCTGGTGGTGAACGGAATCGCTTGCATCTTGCGATTACAATGAAGGAGGGCGGCAACGTGCTATTACTCGATGAGCCAACCAATGATATTGATGTCAACACATTACGTGCTTTAGAGGAAGCGATTGAGCACTTTGCGGGTTGTGTTTTGATGATTTCTCACGACCGTTGGTTTATTGACAGGTTAGCGACACACATTTTATCGTACGAAGATGACGGACAATGGATTTTTTACGAAGGTAACTTTAGTGCTTATGAGGCTAATAAGAAGGCACGACTGGGTGATATCACCCCAAAGCGACCACGGTTTAAGAGTTTGTTGTAAGGTCATAAATAGGGACGGGCAGGTTCTATAAGATGAAAATAAAAAAGAACCACATAGACATATAGAGTCAGTTACTGCTTGCTTAATTTTATTACGAATAGCAAACTTGATATTCATGATTGAACGGCTTCCCCAATGGGTAAATGTTTTGTTTATTCTGACGACTATAGTAACGATTGTCTTTTTTTACTTTTCAAACGGTAAGCCTTTGAAACTAACCGTCATAATTATACTATGGTCAATTGTTCACGCAGTCCTTGCGTATAGTGGTTACTATCTAGTCACTGATACTGCAATACCTCGATTTGGACTGGTACTCATTCCTATTACAATGCTCATTATTTATAGTTTATTGCCGAGGCAGAGAGATATGGTTTTACAAGCCAGAAACCTTAAAATCAGTACGTTCTTGCATGTTGTTCGTTTACCAGTAGAGATTGTGTTGTTTCAGTTGTTTGTATATCAGATGATCCCAAAACTTATGACGTTTGAAGGAATTAATTATGATATCCTAATGGGAATTACTGCTCCAATTATCGGTTATTTATTTGTACGTCATAAATTATCTGAGAAAGGATTAATTCTTTGGAATATGCTTGGATTGTGCTTGATTTCTGGTATTCTCCTCCTTGGTATTTTATCGTCAGAGTTGCCGATTCAACAGTTAGCGTTTGATCAACCTAATCGTGCGGTTACTTATTTCCCGTATATATTGCTACCTGCTACTATTGTCCCAATTGTTTGGTGGACGCATTTGACAGATATCTTGAAGTTAAGGCAAGAAATACTATGATTAATAATGATTAATTGTTAGTGTTTAATGATTAATTATTGACGTAAATGAATGTACAGTTTTCTATAGGTATTTGCCATGTTGTTTTAGGTTTTTGTGAATAAGTTGAATGCATTTCAAATTGAAATAAATAATAGTATTGTGATCTAAGGCTACTGCGACCCATAACGGGGTCGGCCTACCTTCCGTTGCGCAGCAGGCAGGCCTCTCCTTGATTTGCTTGTGGCTAACAGCGCAGCGTACTTTGACCACGATGTGGTCATGCAGCGAACATTTACTATATTGTTGTCAAAGCATACTGTTGTTGTAATCAACCACAACAATTGGTTATAGGGAACGGGGCGGTGACCACATCGTGGTCAAAGTACGCTGCGCTGTTAGCTAAAACAACAAGTATGAAAATCGACCCTGTTATGGGTCGCAGTACGTTTATACTTTAAACTCCCTTTAAAAAGAAAAGACATAAGCATCCGTGATAACAATGATTAATGGTTAATTGACAATTAGCGTTTAATTAAAAGTTGTAAAGTATAGTCAACTTATGGAGAATAAGGATTCATAATGATAGGTAAGCTTCAATGTCAATTGTTAAACTTAATAAGACAATCTGAGTTTAATTCAATATCTTAGTAATATTACTAATTATAAAGTTCGTACAAATGAGAATTTTACTAATATTAACTCTAACATTTCTAATTACTAATGCACTTTTTGCACAACAACTAGCTCCAGCTGGTGGCGGGGAATATAACATCCAGCAACAAGATCAGTGTTTGTCAGAAACAGAACGCATCAGCATCAAAGCACAATTGGCGGATAATGTTGTTACACTCAAAAAGAAAGGTTTATTGCAACAGCAAAAAGGGAATATTCCTGCTTTTGACTTTCCATTAAGAAAAGCACCAGGCTTTACATTTTCTAACTACTTTGGTCTTAGTAATTATGTTGATCATGATCCTGTAGCTACTGGAACGAGCCATGGTAGTTCGAATCTGGACTATAATTGTGGCAATCGTTCTTATGATAATACAAATGGGTATAATCATGCAGGCATAGACTATTACCTATGGCCGTTTGCGTGGTACATGTATGATAATGACCTTGTTGAGGTAATTGCTGCTGAAGCAGGCACTATCATCGGTAGATATGATGGTAATTTTGATAGAAATTGTTCGTGTTCGGGGAGTTGGAATGCCATTTATCTGCAACATGCAGACGGAACAGTAAGTTGGTATGGACATCTCAAGCAAAATTCACTAACATCTAAGGTGTTGGGGCAATCTGTAAGCAAAGGAGAATACCTTGGCGTTGTAGCAAGTTCTGGTTGTTCGACCTGGCCACACCTTCATTTTGAAGTATATGATAACAACAACAATTTGGTTGATCCTTATTCCGGTCCTTGTAATAGTATGAATACGGATTCCTACTGGGCCAATCAAGAAAATTACACTGAACCTCAAATAAACGCAGTGTTGACTCATGATGCTGTGCCAGTACATAGCTGTCAAAGAGCTGATGAGCAGTCCAATATAAGTAATCAGTTTACTTCTGGGCAACTTGTATATTTTGCGACATATTACCGAGATCAATTGACTGGATCCGTTAGCGCTTACCGGATCCGACAACCCAATAATTCTATTTGGCAATCGTGGTCACATACTTCACCTGACAATTATGATTCTTCTTGGTGGTATTGGCCGTGGAATTTACCTAACAATGCGGCATCTGGACAATGGACATTTGAGGTTGATTACAATGGTACTACTGTGGTGCATCCGTTTTATGTCAATTCCCGCCCTATTACGCTCAATGTACAGGTTAATCTGGAAGGCGCATTCGATTTGAGCACACAAACTATGTTAAACGAGATCCAAACTCGAGCAGTATTGCCAGAAGGTGGTCAGCCCTACAATACTGCACCTTGGAGTTATAATGGAATGGAGGGCATCGGTTGGCAAATCAACGACTATCCTGCAAACACGGTAGATTGGGTGTTGCTTTCTTTCCGAACGTCTCTTCAACCTTCCACTGAGATCGCTAAAAGAGCGGCGGTGCTGTTGACTGATGGAACACTATATGGCATGCCTTCGATTCAAGTGGAGAATGGGACCAATTCCTTGTTTGTTGTAGTCGAACATCGCAATCATTTACCAGTGATGTCTGCACAGGCAATTCCAATCTCTAGTAACAGTTTGAGTTATGATTTCAGACAAACTGCTGGTTATCTGGGTAATTCCGGATTTAGTCAAAAGCAACTTATGGGCGGTTCGTGGGCAATGTATGCTAGCAATGCAGATCAGTCCAATCCTTCAGGTTATGAAATCACAGGCGCTGACAGAATCCTCTGGGATGTTGAGAATGGAAATTTTGATTTATATCTTAATGTCGATTTCAATTTGGATGGTGATGTCAATGGAGAAGACAAGGTCCTTTGGAATAGGAATAATGGGGTTTCTTCTACGGTTCCTCGGTAGTGGTGGCACTAATTTTTAAGAAGTTTGAGCTCTGCCTTCAGTTGCGCAGCATGCAGGACTGAAAGTATGACATATATTATCTAAAATTCTATTTTTAGCGATGTATGGATTATTGACTAAGCTGTTGTCGTACTTTCAGCACTCTAGTTTCTTTGGGGTAATGAGTCCCCAGGGTTTTACCCTGGGCTGACAGATGCCATACTTTCAGTATTCATTGGTAGTACTTTCAGCGCTAAAGGATTTGGGGGAATCTTGGTCCTAGGGTTTGCACCGGTTTTACCCTGGGCTGACAGATGCCATACTTTCAGTATTCATTGGTAGTACTTACAGTGCTACAGGATCTGGGGGAATCTTGGTCCTAGGGTTTGCACCGGTTTTACCCTGGGCTGACAGATGCCATACTTTCGAGTATATATTGCTAGTACTTTCAGTGCTAAAGGATTTGGGGGAATCTTGGTCCTAGGGTTTGCACCAGTTTTACCCTGGGCTGACAGATGCCATACTTTCGAGTATATATTGCTAGTACTTTCAGTGCTAAAGGATTTGGGGGA
>ENA-ORXR01000514-ORXR01000514.1-marine-metagenome-genome-assembly--contig:-NODE-514-length-52030-cov-4.708179_pt1 | contig 52030 bp, 56 predicted proteins | sample MGYA00237866_ERZ511479 | MGnify/ENA metagenome assembly ERZ511479
GGGCACTGTCATCGGTGTAGAAGGGCGGCACATCGGCCCCCATCGCCACGCGCGCCGCCCCGGTCAGGGTGGCCATATCCACGATCAGGTCCGGCTGCTCGCTCGCGGCCTCGGCCAATGCATCGGCAAGGACCAGCCGCCCCTCCGCATCGGTATTTCGGTTCTCGACCGTCAGGCCATTGCGTGCGGTCATGACGTCGCCGGGGCGAAAGCTGTTCGCGGCCACGCTGTTCTCGACCGCCGGGATCAGCACGCGCAGGCGCACGGGCATCTTCGCATCCATGATCATGGTCGCGAGCGCGAGGATGCAGGCGGCCCCGCCCATGTCCTTTTTCATCAGGCCCATCGAGGCGCCGGGTTTGATGTTCAGCCCGCCGGTATCGAAACACACGCCCTTGCCGACAAGCGTCAGCGCGGGACCGGCATCACCCCAGCGCATGTCGATCAGCCGCGGTGCGCGGTCTGCTGCGCGGCCTACCGCGTGGATCATCGGCAGGTTGGCAGCCAGCAGATCGTCGCCCGTTGTCACCTCGATCTGCGCGCCGTGTTCGGTTGCCAGATCGCGGGCGGCCTGCTCAAGCTCGGGGGGGCCCATGTCGGCGGCGGGGGTGTTGATGAGGGTCCGGGTCAGGGCCTCGCCCTGTGCGATGGCTTCGGTGCGGGGGGCGTCGATCGTGTCCGGCGCGACCAGCTGTGCGCCCATCGGCGGGGCAGATTTGTAGCGCCCGAAACGGTACCCCGCCAGCAGCCAGCCCAGTGCCTCGACCTCGGCCGCCTCATCGGGCAGACCGCTGGCGATGGTATAGATCCCATCGGGCAGTTTCACAGCCCCTGCTGCAAGGGCAAAGCGGCCGCGCGCGCGGCTGGCCCGCGTGCCGTACCCGACCAGTGCCAGTGTGGCTGCGCCATCCGTGTCCGGCACCATCAGCGTTTGCCCGATGCGCCCTTCAAACCCGTTGGCCGTGACCCAGGCCTGCACGCGGGCGGGCTGCGCCGCACGCCATGCTTCCAGATCGTCTTGCGCCACAAGGTGCAAGGCAAGCGCGTCAGAGGCGGGATCGGCAAATTTCAGGGACATGATGCGATAGACCTTTCAGGGAAAACCAGTTGCCGCGCAGACTATCCCATCCGTGTTCGGCTGCAACCGCTGTCACAGGCTGAGATCCTCCATCGACCAGATCGCGGAGAGTGACCGCTCCCCGATGCGCAACAGGCGCGAAAGCGTGGCGGCAATCGCTACCTCGTCGCGTGCGTCGATGCTGTGCGTTACATCCCCTGCAACCTGTGCCAGCCGCGCCATGCCCAGCTGTTCGGAGATCGCGATGAGTGAGCGCGCGTGCTTGCGCAGCTTGGCGATGTTGCCGGTCCGCCACAGCGTTTCGCATTGCGCCATGCGCACGGCCAGCTCTTCCATCGCGCGGCTGACCACATTTTCGGCCCCGTTTTCACCCAACTGCGCAAACAGCGTTCCCAGCCGCGCCTGATCCAACTGTATTTGTTCCGATAATTTGATCTCGACAATCTCGTTCATAACTCACCCTTGAATATGCCCCCACGGCACAGCGCGTTATGAAGCACAGGTGTTTTCAAATCATTGCAGTAGCGTGCTATTTCCACTCGAAATCCGCGCGAATTCAGTCTAATTGGGTTGAATTGCGATTGAAGGAGGCGTGTGCGCCATGAAGGATGCAAGGCCGCTACCGGCATATTTGGTGCAGCGCTACCACGGTTGGAAAGCGACCAGCTTTGCCGAAAACCGCGCGTGGTATCGCAAGCTGGCAAGTGACGGACAGCACCCGCGCGCGATGATTATTTCGTGCTGTGACAGCAGGGTGAATGTGATCTCGATTTTCGGCGCGGATCAGGGGGAGTTTTTTATCCACCGGAATGTGGCCAATCTGGTGCCTGCGTACAAACCCGACGGGCTTGAGCACGGGACTTCGGCGGCAATTGAATATGCGGTGGAGGTGCTTAAGGTCGCGCATCTGATCGTGCTGGGCCATTCCAACTGTGGTGGTGTGCAGGGCTGCATGAACATGTGCTCGGGTGCCTCGCCTGAGTTGGAGGAAACCGACAGCTTTGTCGGGCGCTGGATGGATATTTTGCGGCCCCGTTACGAGGTGGTCAAGGATATCGACGACCCGGCAGAGCGGTTGCGCGCGCTGGAAAAACAGGCGGTGATGATCTCGCTGGAGAACCTGATGACCTTTCCATGGCTCTCGGCCAAGGTTGCATCGGGTGAGCTTACGTTGCATGGCATGTGGACCGACATCGGTGAGGGCGGGCTGGAGCATTACAACCCTGTCAGCGACAGTTTTCAACAGATCTAGGGGCAGGCATTTGGAACATCATTCCGCACAAGGACCGCACCATGTCTGAGTTCCTCAGCCTCGCAGGGCAGAACCTGCTCTCTCCCATTATCCTGAGTTTTGTGTTGGGGCTGTTCGCCTCGCTTGCGCGATCCGACCTCAATATCCCCGAGGCGGTGGCGAAGGGCATGTCGATCTATCTGTTGTTCGCCATCGGTTTCAAGGGCGGCGCGAGTGTCGCGTCCTACGGGCTGGATGCGCGGCTGGGGTTTTCGCTACTGGCGGGGGTGATCCTCTCGGCGTTGCTGCCGATCATCGCGTTCGGCCTGCTCAAGACCATGACCGGGATGAGCCGTCTGGACGCCGCTGCGGTCGCTGCGCACTATGGCTCCATATCCATTGTTACATTTGTGGCTGCCACCTCCGTGCTGGAGGGGCGGGGCATCCCGTCCGAGGGCTATATGGTCGCAGTCGCTGCCGCGATGGAAGCGCCCGCAATCCTGTCCGCGCTGTGGCTCATCTCGCGTGGGGGCGGCGACGATGCCAAGGGCATGGACAGCGCCCTGATGCGGGAGATCATGCTCAACGGCTCGATCGTGCTGCTGGTCGGCGCCTTTGCAATCGGCTGGGCCACGGGCGAGCAGGGGTTGAAAGAAATCGAAAGCTTCATCGTCAATCCGTTCAAAGGGGTCTTGTGCCTGTTCCTGCTGGACATGGGGCTGGTCGCCGGGCGCGGCCTGCGCGGCGGGGGCGGTGTGCTGACGCGCGGCGTTCTGGCCTTTGGCATGGTGATGCCGCTGGTGGGGTCAGTCTTTGGCCTTGGCGCGGGACTGTTGCTGGGGCTGACACCCGGCGGCGTGGCGCTGATGATGGTGCTGTCGGCCTCGGCCTCCTATATCGCGGTGCCTGCGGCCATGCGCGTGGCGCTGCCAGAGGCGAACCCGTCGCTGTATCTCACGCTGTCTCTGGGCGTGACATTTCCCTTTAACCTGACCATCGGCATCCCGCTTTATGTGGGCATCGCGATGGCTGTCGCCGGAGGCTGAGACATGCAAACCCACAAAGCGAAACGGGTGGAGATCACCATCGAAAACGTGATGGAGTCGCGCCTGACGGATGCGCTGCGCAAGGCGGGGGTGACGGGCTATTCGGTGCTGCCGGTGCTGGGCGGATCAGGGCGGTCCGGCGCATGGGACCGCGCAGGGCAGGTGAGCCGCGCACAGGGCATGGTGCAGGTCGTCTGCATCATCCGCCCCGAGCGTCTGGATGATCTGCTGGATGCGGCCTTTGCCGTGGTCGAGCGCCACATCGGCGTCGTGAGCATCGTCGATTGCGATGTGCTGCGCGCGGAACGGTTTTAACGCACCATTAACCATATGCGGCGCAGTCTTGGGTATGGATTTGGAATCAGTCACCCTCAAGCTGCCGCGCGACCTGTTGTCAGGGGCGCAACGTGTGGCCACCGCGCGCGATGTCTCCATCGGGCATATGGTGCGCCAATTGCTCAAACGCGAGGTGGATCGCCAGCTGTCTGCAAAAAAGGACGAAGGCACCGATGCGCGCTTGCTTGCGGCCCTTTCGGCGCTGCTTGCCCGCGATATGTCAGCGGCGGATAGCTGGGATGATCTGGCGGAACGGCTGCGCCCGCACGGATATGCCCTGCGCCCTACAAAGGGCGGTGTTGACCTGTTCAAAACCAGCTGCGGCACGCGCGTCTGCACAGTGTCGGATATCGGGTTCAGCTATGGTGCGTTGGTGAAACGCTTTGGCGCACCGATACCGGATTATCCCCATACAGCGTCCTGCGGTGGCGTGATGCCTGCGGGGCAAATCGACCCTACCCGCCACGCAGTGCTGTGCCGTCATATGTCAGATGCGCGCAACTGGCCCGACCTGATTAACCGCCTCGCCTGCGAGGGGATGGAACTGCGCAAAACGGGTGCCTCCCTCGGGGTCTATGCTGTGACAACGGGACGGCACCTGTGCAACTGTGATGCGCTGGGCACAGGGCACGATGCGTTGGCGCAGCGGTTCAACGCGCCGATGCCTGCTGCACGCCAGTAGCGGCGCAGCACAGCGCGCGGCGGGTTAGCGCAGCACTTTGCCGTCAGGCCACCGCACTGTCTGTTCTGTCATGATCTCGACTGTACTGTCGGCCTGTACGGTAATATCCCATTGGATCAATCCGCGCCGGTCGTCGACGTCGCGCGCGTCCGGCGCGGGTTTTGCGCTCCAGTCGATCACCAGATCGTCCTGCTCGCTATAGGGGGCCGCCTCCATCACCTCGACGTCCCACGCCTTTGACCCGATGTTCTCGATCGTCAGGCGGGTTTCGGTTGTCTGCGCGTTCGAGCGGTTGATGAGGCCGCGATCCCCCTCGCTGCGGTCCAGCACGGCATGGCGCAGGCGCAACGCCTCGATCGGGCCAAAGGCCTGCGTGATGTCGCCACCCGCAGGCACGGCGGCAAAACCGGTCTGCCCCACCAGCGCTCCGTCCACAAACAGCTGTGCCGTATTCGCTGCCAGCAACGGCTCGCGGCTCTCGTTCATGGCCTCCGCCATCAGAAACGCGGTTGTGTCGCGCACGGGCACCGCCCGCGCATACACCCGCGCGTCAAAGCCGAGCGTGTCCAGCTCGACCCGCGCGTCCTCTGCGCCTTGGGCAATTGTTATTGTGTCTGGCAGCGCATAGGTCACGCCGGGGCCGTCAAAATTGGCAGTCGGACGCGGCGCCATCATCGCGGCAGGCGCTGCATCGGATTCCATCATCAGATCGGCACCCGCACCGCGGCTGCCGCGTTGCAGGTCCTGCTGTTTGTATTCGATCTTGTCCTCGAACCGCAAAAGTTGCGGATACAGCTCGGAGGGGACGACCTGCCCGCTGGGCGCAAGGGTCGACAGGGTCAGCATCACGTCCTCCCAGTTCTCGCCGCTGTTTTGTGTGATCAGCGCGGCACGGCGCAGGGTCAGCGTATCGGCATCGTCGCGCGCCAGCACCACATCGTAGGTCGGCTGCCACGAGGCGCGCACCGGATAGCTGACAGAGGCGATGATCGTACCCGCCTGCGCTGCCACGACACCTACCGCCAACAGGGTCATCGGCGCGGCGGGCGGGGTGAGGGCGGCAAGGGCCGCGCGCGCATCTGCCAGCTCCCGCTCCAACGGTTCGCGGTCTTCTTGCAATGCGCGCGCAGCACGGGTGGCGGCAAGCTCTGACTGCGTCGCGGCAAGGGTCTGTGCTGCGATCATCTGGGCCAGATCGGCCAGCGCTGCGGGGTCCGATGGCAAGGTGTCACTGCCGCCAAGGCCCGCCAGAAACGCCAGCTGCGCCTGCGCTGCTTTCGCGGCAAGGCCCGCGTCCTGAACGGCATCCTCCAGATCGCGCAGGGCGCGCTTGGCTCCCTCTATCCGTTCCTTTGCGGCAGTGACGGCGGCGCTGTCCGTGTCGGGGCGCGGCGGCAGGGCATCGCGGCGCAAGCGCGTGCTGCCCAGTTCTGCACCGCGCACCGCGACACGCAGGCTGCCTGCATCGACCCATTGCGGCAGATCGGGCAGAACAACCTCATGCGCACCGGCGATGATATCCACGCTGACCTGTCGCGTCACCATCGCAAACCCGCCATAGACGGTCACGGCGGTTGGCAGGGACGTCACGGTGTAAGTTTCTGCCAGTGCAGACAGGGGCAGTGCGGGCAAGGCCAAAGCGGCAAGAGCGAGGGATTTAAGGCGCATGATCTCAGGTTCCTTTCAGGGCTGGGGCCAGCATGACGCTTTGCGCCCCCAAGCAAAAGGGGGCGCCCCGAAGGACGCCCCCAAACCGTTTCCTGATGGGCGGAAATCAGCCTTTCTTGAGACACTCGCGGCCCAGCAACTCGGCGATCTGGACAGCGTTCAGGGCCGCCCCTTTGCGCAGGTTGTCAGAGACGCACCACAGGTTGATGCCGTTGTCGATGGTGCTGTCCTGCCGGATGCGGCTGATGAAAGTCGCGAAATCACCCACACATTCGATCGGTGTGACGTAGCCGCCGGCCTCGCGCTTGTCGATGACCATCACGCCGGGGGCCTCGCGCAGGATATCGCGGGCCTCGTTCTCGTCCAGATGGTCCTCGAACTCGATGTTGATGGATTCGGCGTGACCGACGAACACCGGCACGCGCACGCAGGTCGCCGTGACCTTGATCGATGGGTCGACGATTTTCTTGGTCTCGACCATCATCTTCCACTCTTCCTTGGTATCGCCGCTGTCCATGAACACGTCGATCTGCGGGATCACGTTGAACGCGATTTGCTTTTGGAATTTGTTGGGGGGCACATCGGTCACGGGATTGTAGATGCTTTTGGTCTGGTCCCACAGCTCGTCTGCGCCTTCCTTGCCGGCACCTGACACGGACTGGTAGGTGCTGACCACCACGCGTTTGATCGTGGCGCGGTCGTGCAGCGGCTTGAGCGCCACAACCATCTGCGCGGTCGAGCAGTTGGGATTGGCGATGATGTTCTTGTTGGAATATTTGTGCACGTCCTGCGGGTTCACCTCGGGCACGATCAGCGGGATGTCCGCGTCATAGCGGTAGAGCGACGAGTTATCGATGACGACACACCCTTGCTTGGCAGCTATGGGCGCGTATTTCGCGGTCGCTTCCGATCCGACAGCGAACAGCGCCATGTCCCAACCGGTAAAGTCGAACGTATCAAGGTCCTTCGTCTTGAGCGTCTTGTCGCCAAAGCTGACGTCCGTTCCCAGTGACCGGCGGCTGGCCAGCACGGCCAACTCGTCCACGGGAAACTGGCGCTCTGCCAGAATGTTCAGCATTTCGCGGCCCACATTGCCTGTGGCCCCCACGATCACGACGCGATAACCCATCTCGTTTACTCCAGAATATATGATTGATGGTGCGGGCCTGTTATACCGCTTTGGGCGCGGGGGGAAGGGGGATGCCTCAGGCCGGGTCGGGTTTGGTATCACTGGAGAACAGATAGATCGTGATGCCCGCCGCCAGCGCTACGATAAAAAAGCCGAAGATCAACGTGTAGGGCGCAGCGGGGACAGCCGCATCGGCGCTGGTGGCATAAATGCGGCCTGTCACGAATTGCGCGATACCGACCCCGCCGATCGAGCACAGGTTGAGCAGGGTCACACCGCGCCCGACCAGATGGCGCGGCAGCAGGCTGCGCCCATGCGCCATGATCGCGGGATAGGTAGAGCCGAAGAATCCGATCGCGCACATCAGGATCACGGCCCACAGCACACTTGTCTCCAACATCACCAGCAGCGCGACGGTCGACGCCAACATCGCAAGGCTACCCGCGAACACGACCCATTTGCGCGTGCCAAACATCCGGTCCAGCGGGCTGTAGGCCATCGGCCCGATGACCATGCAGATCCCCATCGCCAGTGTCGCCTGCCCGATCAGGCGCGGGGCGGCGTCGAAAACCTCTGTCAGGTACGGGCCGACCCACAGGCCACGCAGGGCGCCCAACTCGGCATAGCTGACCAGCATCAGGGGAAAAATAAACCACAGCGCGCGGATGCGCAGCACCTCGGCAAAGCTGCCCTTGCGCTCCGATGCTTCCTTGACCGGATCGTGTACGGCGCGCCAGATGCCTGCCGCCGTCAGCGCGGTCAGCCCACACAAAACCCAAAGCGCCGCGCGCCAGCCCATCGTCTCGGCCGCAAGCGTGGTGGGATAGGAGGCGACGATGTTGCCCAACGTGCCCACCCCGACCATCAGCGCCGCCAGAAAGGCAAAACGCGCAGGCGGATGGTCAAGCGCGAAGATATAGTAAGACGCCATGAGGACGGGCGCGCAGCCCACGCCGATCAGCGCCATCGCGACCGCAACATGCGACGGGGTGGTGGCCAGCGCAAAAACCGCAGCCCCGCCTGCGCCCCCCAGCATCAGCAGCATGGCCGCCGTGCGGCGTGGCCCGATCGTGTCCAGCGCCCAGCCGATAGGCGGCTGCATTGCGGCAAAGGTGATGAACCACAGCCCCGACGCAAACGCGAGATCCTGCGGCGTGGCGCCGATGTCTGCGGCCAGAAACGGACTGAGCACCGCCAGAAAGGCGCGGAAAAACTGGCTGAGGACATAGGCAAAGGCCAGCAGCGCAATGCCGGTGTTCATCATGGTGTCATGCCTTGGTCGATTGCCACTTGGCCGCCAGCGCCCGCGCGGCTGCGCCCAGCAGCAAGACATCCGCACCCACGGCGACGAATTGCGCCCCTGCGGCGATGGCGTCATTGGTCATCTGGTCGCGCGTCGACAGGATGCCGGGCGCTTTGCCCGCCGCGCGGATACGCGCCAGCGCATCCATGATTGCGGCCTGAACATCGGGGTGATCGGCGCGGCCCATGTGCCCCATGTCTGCGGCCAGATCGGCAGGGCCGATAAACACACCGTCGACACCCTCGATGTGCAGGATCTCGTCGAGGGCAGCCATACCGCGCCGGTTCTCGACCTGCACCAGCAGGCAAACCTGCGCATCTGCCGTAGTGCCGTAATCCGTGATCGCGTTAAACCGCGAGGCCCGCGTCAGCGCATAACCGACACCGCGGTCGCCTTGCGGCGGATAGGTCACATCGCGCACCAGCTGGCGGGCCTGATCGGCGGTCTCAACCATAGGGACCAGCACGGTCTGCGCCCCTGCGTCCAACACCTGTTTCACCATATACGTCTCGCCCACAGGCAGGCGCACGACGGGGTGGCTGTCAGTGGCGGCCAGCACCTGTAACTGCGACAGGATCGAGCGCAGATCGTTCGGCGCATGCTCCCCGTCGATGACCAGCCAGTCAAAACCGGCCTGCCCCATCAGCTCGGCCGAGAACGCATCGGCCAGCCCCAGCCAGCAACCGAATTGCATCTTTCCCTCAGACAGGGCTTTCTTGAACGGGTTGATCGGTGCAGGCATCGGCAGCATCCTTTTGCGGTGGTGTGCCGCACTCTAGCGCCGGTTCCGCCTCCTTGACCAGAGGGCGCGATTCTTTCACATGCTCCCACGCGGTCTGTAGTCTTTTGCGCGTGGCCTGTGCCGTGGTGGCGGTGTGGCCAGTGGTTTGCAACGGGGTTACGGCCTGCGCTGCGCCTGCCGTTCCTGCGGCGCGCACGACCCCGTCACGCACCAGCGCGTTGAACACGGCCTGCGCCGCGTCCGGTGTCAGGCGCAACTGGCGTGCCAGCAATGCAGGGCTGACCGTTCCGCGTGCCCGCGCGATCAGGTGCGCCCAGGAATAGGCGGCGTGGGGAACGACAGGTGCGGCGGCAGGCAGCATGGCCGCCTGCACAGCGGTGGCCGGAAGGGCTGCAGCCCCTGCCAACGCCCCGAGGGATGCGGTGAATTCTCGTCTGTTCATAGGCTTTAACATAGGCACGCATGGCCCGGATTGCGAGCCATTCGCAAAAATAGCACCTAAAGAACCTTGATCACATCCTTGTCAATCGCCAGCATATAGCCACGCCGCGCGATGTTCTTGACCAACAGCTCACTCACCAACTGGTTGCCCAGCGTGTCGCGCAGCCGCTTGATCCGCGTGGCCCCTGCCGCCTCGTCACAGTCGGCAGGGGCACGTCCCGAAATCACCCCCTCGATCTGAGAGCCGGACATGACGTCATCGTCCATCCGCGCCTCTGCCAGCACAGCCAGCGTCTCCATCGCGGCATCGGTAAGCTTGAACCCGTGGTTGTTGAGGTAGACGGTATTTTCCTCACGGCTGATCAGCAGCGAGGACACCTGAATGCCCGTCCGCTCGATCTGGGCCATGCGGCGGTTGAAGGTGATGAGCAGCATCAGAAACACCACAGCGGCCAGCAACATCGCAGCGGCGAAAATCAACAGCACGCCGATCAGCACGCGGTAGTTGCGCAGCGTGTCGGAAAACGCGGTGCCGGACTGTGCCAGAATTTCCAGCAGCTTGATCTCGGCGGGAGAGGTCAGCGTGTCGTTCTCGACAAAGATCTGCTCGACCCGCGTGTTGAACGCATTGGCATCGGGCAGCGCCCAGAACATGACAGCCGCCCCGACGACCAGCATCGCGGCCACGACGCAAATGCCGATGACGATCAGCCGCCCGCCACTGCGGCGTATTTCAGAAGCGGAGGTAGTTTGATCCGGCACTGTCTTTCCTTTGCGCAAGTCCATCCGCCCCGAACACCGAAACGATGTTGAGCAGGGTCCAGCCCTGTGCGTCCAGCCGCTCGGCCAGTTCGGTTGATGCGGCCTCCGGGGTGCAGGGCTGGGAAATCTGGGCCACACCGTAATGCAGCCGCAGCGGGTCGTCTTGTTTGGCCTTGTAATCGGCAAAGCAGTCCGCCGCCAGCGCAGGCCCAGACAGGGCCGCCAGCACGGATGCGCAAAGGAATGTGGATATGTGTTTCATGGTGTCGACGATGCGACTTTTGACGTTGATATACAATAACCACCTGCACGGAAGCGGGGCGTTATCGGATAGCAGGGCGCTGATATTGCCTGACGCTGCCCCACGGCCCCAGATTGAGGACAGACCGCCGCACAGCCCATTCGTGCAGCGCCCCGTTTAACAACAAAGGATAGTCCTCATGCGATTTTCAATGCCTTCGCGTCTCGTCACAACGCTCACTGCTGCGACTTTAGCGATTACCACCTTTACGGCTGTACCTGCCGTCGCGGATGAACAGCGCGACCAGCGCGCCGCCCGTGCCATCGCCACGGTTCTGGGGATCGCCATCGTGGGCTCTATTCTGAATGACCGGCGCAAGGATCGCGACGATCGCCACAGCCAACCAGCCAGACAGCCCGCCCGCACGGATGCCCACGGCCATAACGGCATCACCCACACGCATGACCGTGGCGGCCGCATACATAACCACGGGGCGCAGTCGCCGCGCATCAAGGTCCAGCCGCGTCCGCTGCCCCGCCGCGTGAGCCGCAACCTGCTGCCGCCGCGCTGCCTGCGCAGCTTTTCCACCCGCGAAGGAAAGGTCCGCATGTTCCCCCGCCGCTGCCTGGAACGGAACTATAGCCATGTGAACCGCTTGCCGCGCGAATGCTTCCAGCGGATCCGCACGCGGGATGGCAAGCGCGCGGGCTTTGGCGCGCGCTGCCTGCGTCGCAACGGTTTTCGCCTCGCGCGGGGATAACACCGGAATTCGGCGCGCACCCTTTGTCCCTCGCGCGCCGGACCCCGTGCAGCTTGTCCCGCTGCACGGATCGGGAAGGGAGAGATGTTCGGGCATCTCTCCCTTTTCACTTGCACAGCATGCGGTCATTGGGTCTGTCCTGCCACATGGAACCGGATTTTTCTTTTGAACAGGCGGCCCGTGCGCACGGCTATGCCCGTGTCGCAGGTGTGGACGAGGTCGGGCGCGGTCCGCTGGCCGGTCCCGTGACCGCCGCCGCTGTGGTGCTGGACCCCGCGCGCATCCCCGCAGGCCTTAACGACAGCAAAAAACTCAGCCACAAGCGGCGCGAGGGTCTTTATGCGCAGATCATGGAGGTTGCAGATGTCTCCATCGCCCATGCCACGGTCGCGGAAATTGACGAACACAACATCCTGCGCGCCAGCCACATCGCGATGGTCCGCGCGCTGGACGGCCTCAAAACCCCCGCTGACTATTGTCTGATCGACGGAAACATGATTCCGCGCGGATTATCCCTGCCTGCACAAACAATCATCAAGGGTGACGCGCGTTCTGTTTCCATTTCGGCGGCCTCAATTATGGCCAAAATATGTCGGGATTATGTCATGTTGTCCTTGGCGCAACAGCACCCTGGCTATGGCTGGGAGACGAACATGGGATACGGGTCAAAAAGCCACATATCCGCATTGCAAAAACTGGGTGTGACCCCACACCATAGACGCTCTTTCAAGCCCGTCCACAAGATGTTGTGACAAGGTTAATTCTCGAAACTTTGCCTCAAAATTAGAATTGACCGGGAATCACTCTGCCGCCATCCTAGTGCTCAACCAACGAGTGCAAGCAATGCACCGGGGACAGAGGCAGAGCTATGACAGTAAAGACGAAGGAAGCGCAGGCGCTTCCGCTAAACACGATCCTGAGCGGTGATTGCATCGACGCGATGAATGCATTGCCCGAGCAAAGCGTTGATCTCATCTTCGCAGACCCCCCCTATAACCTGCAATTGCGCGGCGATCTGCATCGCCCCGACAATTCCAAAGTCGACGCTGTAGACAACGACTGGGACCAGTTCGACAGCTTTGCGGTGTATGACAAATTCACACGGGCCTGGCTCAAAGCCGCCCGCCGCCTGCTCAAACCCAACGGGGCGATCTGGGTGATCGGCAGCTATCACAACATCTTTCGCGTTGGCAGCGCGCTTCAGGATCAGGGCTACTGGATTTTGAACGATGTTGTCTGGCGCAAATCCAACCCCATGCCGAACTTCCGCGGCAAACGCTTTACCAACGCCCATGAAACAATGATCTGGGCAGGCAAGGACGAGAGCAGCAAATACACCTTCAACTACGAAGCGCTCAAGGCGCTCAACGAAGGTATCCAGATGCGCAGCGATTGGGTTCTGCCCATCTGCAACGGCCACGAGCGTCTGAAAAACGCGGAGGGTGACAAGGCGCATCCGACCCAAAAACCCGAAAGCCTGCTACACCGCGTTCTGGTCGGCTCCACCAATCCCGGCGATGTGATCCTCGACCCGTTCTTTGGTACAGGCACGACAGGCGCTGTCGCTAAAATGCTGGGCCGTGATTTCATCGGGATCGAGCGGGAGGAGGAGTACCGCAAGGTCGCCGCCAAACGCATCGCATCCGTGCGCAAATTCGACAGCGAAGCATTGCAAACAACCACGTCCAAACGCGCAGAGCCGCGTGTTCCTTTTGGCCAGCTGGTCGAACGCGGCATGCTGCGTCCGGGCGAAAACCTCTATTCGCTCAACAACCGCCACAAGGCAAAGGTACGCGCCGACGGCACCCTGATCGGTGACGATGTAAAAGGCTCGATCCATCAGGTCGGTGCCGCCCTCGAAGGCGCGCCCAGTTGCAATGGCTGGACCTACTGGTGCTATAAAAAAGAAGGCAAACGCGTGCCCATCGATGTCCTGCGCCAACAGATCAGAGCTGAATTACAGGCCTGATCCACCCCGAAATTCCGAACACCGCCAGTGTCTCTGCGCCCTCCACATGAGGGACCGCAATGTAGACACTCACCTTGGCCCCGCCTTCATTGGCGGGGCTCTTTTTGGTTTCACGAGGGCTGCCCCTATTTTCTCTGACCGCAAATACTCCGGGGGGGCGCCCCCGTAGGGGGCGATGGGGGCTGGCCCCCTGCTGCCCTTAACTCACCCGCGCGCGTTTTGCGATCGCCTGCTCGACATAGCGCACGCCGAACTCCGCTTTGTTGACAACGTACAGCACTCCGGCAGAGGCAGCCTTCTCCCACATAAACGGGGTGGGCCAGTCGCTGACCATGATTACCGGCGTATGCGCATGCAGCGGATCGGCGGCCAGCTCCATCGCGAAATTCGCGCCGATGCCGTCGGGCAGGTTGTTATCGAGAAGGATCAGCGCGATCTCACCACCTGCCAGCACGGCGCGGGCGGATTTCAGGTCGGCCACCACCTCGACCCGCATGTGGCCGGGCGCGCGCGCTACGACGCGGCGCATCATTTGCTGGTCGAACTGGCTGTCCTCGATGATCAGGCAGGTCGGGTCCGTTGCGGCCCGCGCCTGCACCGGTTCGGACGTGAGTGTGGTCTGCTGCATAATAATCCCCTGATGTCTGCATTACGCAGCAGATATGGCAGTCAGGGATTAAGAACCGCTTAGCGCGGCATTGGTGTTTGCGCACGGTTATAAGCGCGCCAATCCGTGACCTCGGGGTAATACATCTCCCGCCAGCGGCGCACACGCGGGTTCATCACGCGCCGCCACAGCGGCGGCATCATCGCCAGCATTGTCATCACCGGATACCCGAACGGCAGCTGGGGGGCCTCGTCGGGACCATAGTTTTGCAACACGGCAAACCGGCGGTCGGGTTTATAGTGGTGGTCCGAGTGCCGTTGCAGATTGATCAGCAACCAGTTCGAGGCTTTGTGCGCGGCATTCCAGCTGTGGCGCGGTTGAACATGTTCGTATTTCCCCTCGCCCAGATGTTTGCGGGTCAGGCCGTAGTGCTCGATGTAGTTGACCAGTTCCAGCTGCCAGATGGCAACGCCTGCCTGCACCGCAAACAACCCCAGCCCCGACCATCCGCCAAGGACCAGCGCCACCAGCGCAAAGCCCGCCTGCAATCCCCAATAGCGCCAGAACGGATTGCTGCGGTCCGTCCACGGCAGGTCCTTACGGGCCAGCATCGCACGCTCTGCGCCGAAAGCACTGCGCCAGCATTGCCATAAAACGCGTGGATAATACCGGTGAAAGCCCTCGTTGTAGCGGGCCGTGACCGGATCGCGCGGCGTCGCAACATAGCGGTGGTGCACCAGCATATGTTCGGACCGGAAATGCGAATACAGCACCATGGCCAGCAAAATATCCGCCATCCAGCGTTCGACCTTTGGTTTTTGGTGCATCAGCTCATGGGCGTAGTTGATGCCGACGGTGCCCGTGATGACACCCACGCCGAAGAACACGCCGATGCGCTCCAGCGTGCCCAGATGTTCGGCCTGCGGGACGTACCACAGCAGGCTGGCCAGCAGGATGAATTGTACGGGGGCCCAGACCAGCGTGATCATCTTGTACCAGCGCATGTCGTCCTCGCTGGCTGACAGATCGGCGTTGCGCGTCTCTAATCCCAGCGCCGCATCCAGCGCGCTAAACAGATACCACGTCACCACCGGCACCAGTACGATGCTCCAGCCGCCAAAGGCCGCACTGATCCATGCCAGCGGCACCAGCCCCAGCGACAGCCAGAAAGGCAGCGCGCGGCTGAGTTTCGCCAGTTCGGCGGGCGGGACGGGGCGTGCGGTGTCGGTCATCGTCGGGGCCTCGGATTTAGGTCTGGGTTTCTTATAACAGAGTGTCGCGCGCTGTCCCATGTGGCGTTGCGTCCTGTGCGGCCAGATCAAACGCCTTGCGCATCAGCGTCGGCAGGTCCGTGGGGCGGAACTGCGCCTGCGGTACAAACTCACCGCAGACCGGGGTGCAGTCGTGCGGCAAGGTGGCGGTCAGCACGCGCAGCACCAGATGGAAATGGGTGAAGGTGTGGCGGACCTCGCCCGCGATCACGGACCAGTCCGCCTGCGCGGGCGGGGGGGCGTCCGGCTGTGGCTGGGTTGCGTCGACCCACGGCGATCCCGGCCAGCCGAGCATCCCGCCCAGCAGACCTTTTTCGGGCCGCGTCTCAAGCAGCCAGGCGCCATCGCTGCGCTGACCCAGATAGACTGTGCCGTGGCGAACGGGCTTTGGCTTTTTCGGGGTTTTTTTGGGCAGCTCCGCCATCGTGCCTGCGAGGCGCGCGGCGCAGGGGGCGCGCCACGGACAAATGCCGCAGGCGGGTGATTTGGGCGTGCAGATCGTGGCCCCCAGATCCATGACCGCCTGCGCGTAATCGCCCGGCCGCGTGTCCGGTGTCAGGGAGGTGGCGTGCGTCATCAGCTGCGGTTTGGCAGCGGGCAGGGGCGTGTGGATGTCATACAGCCGCGCCATTACCCGTTCGACATTGCCGTCCAGCACGGCGTGCGGCAGATCAAATGCAATCGAGGAAACAGCCGCCGCTGTGTAGGGCCCGATGCCCGGCAGTTTGAGCAAGGCTGCGTGCTCGGCGGGAAACGCGCCGCCGTGCTCGGCCACAACCACGCGCGCGCATTTGAGCAGGTTGCGTGCGCGCGCGTAATACCCAAGGCCCGCCCATTCGGCCATGACATCCGCGTCGCGGGCCTGCGCCAGATCGCGCACCGTGGGCCAGCGCGCCAGAAACCGCGTGAAATAGTCGCGCACCGTCGCCACTGTGGTTTGTTGCAGCATGATTTCGCTCATCCAGACGGCATAGGCGTCTGGGCGCACGCCTGCCTTGCGGGCCTGCGGGGCCACGCGCCACGGCATCTCGCGGGCGTTGGCATCGTACCACGCCAACAAGGTTACAGCCATGTTATCTTGTTCACGCACTGTTTATGAACCAATCCTGAAATGCCCTAGTGGCAGGGCCGTTACGGTACGCTATGCTGTTGAGAGATCGCGCAGCGCGTGCCAGTTTAGGCTGCACCGCCGCCAAGTGAAACCAGATAGAAAGCCGCCATGCCCCCGCGCCGCGCCACTACAAAGGGATTCGCCCGCACCGCCAGCTTGTTGTCGGGCAAAATCCGCAAAGCCTCCGAAAGCCGGGGCTTTTCCCAGTCGCGCCTGCTGACCAACTGGGCCGAGGTCGTGGGGCAGGACGCTGCCGCGATCTCGCGCCCTGTCGAGGTTTCGTATGGCCGTGGCGGCATGGGGGCCACGCTGACCTTGCTGACCACGGGGGCCAACGCGCCGGTGCTCGAAATGCAAAAGGAACAGCTGCGCGCGCGGGTCAACGCCGTCTATGGCTATAACGCGATTGCGCGGGTGCGCGTGACCCAGACCGCCGCCACAGGTTTTGCCGAAGGGCGCGTCGCGTTCGAGCATGCCCCGAAAGCACCCGCGCGCCGTGATCCAGCCCTGCGCGCACAGGCCGACAGCACCGCCGCTGCGATCGGGGACACGGGCCTGCGCGATGCCCTTGCGCAGCTGGGCGAGAACATATTGAACAAGAACAACCGGTGAGCAGGCACAGCCCGCTCCACCCTGACTGACACTGATCAAAGGATAACCGCTATGAACCGCAGAAATCTCCTCCTCGGGGCGTTTGCCGCGCTTGGTCTGGGCGGCTGGTATCTGACCAGCAACCGCGCCAGCACAACTGTTGCCTTTCCGGGCGCGTCGCTGAATGACGACACCGCACAGCTGCCGGGGGCCGCGAACGCGCAAACCACCAGCGACGGGGGCGACACGGCCAGCATCCCCGACATGATCGCAGGCAACCCCGACGCGGCGGTCGAGATTATCGAATACGCCTCCTTTACCTGCCCGCATTGCGCAAGCTTCCACACCGGCGCCTACAAACAGCTCAAGACGGAATACATCGACACCGGCAAGATCAAATTCGTCTACCGCGAAGTGTACTTTGACCGCTTTGGCCTGTGGGCCTCGCTGGTGGCGCGCTGTGGTGGCCCCGAAAAATTCTTTGGCATCACGGATCTGCTGTATGCCGAGCAGGCAAAATGGACCCGCGCAGGCGACCCCGCCGCCATCGTTGCAGAGCTGCGCAAGATCGGCCGCCTTGCCGGTCTGGACAACGAGACGCTGGAGGCCTGCCTGCAAAACGGCGAGCGCGCGCAAACGCTGGTCGCGTGGTATCAGGAAAACGCCGAGGCCGACGCCATCGACAGTACGCCCAGCTTTATCATCAACGGCAAGAAACACTCGAACATGAGCTATGCCGACATGAAGCAGATCATCGACGACGCGCTGGCCGGCTGATGGCTGCACCGCTCGCTGGTCTGAAGGTGATCGAACTCGCCCGCGTCCTTGCCGGACCGTGGGCGGGGCAAACCCTGTCGGACCTGGGCGCGGAGGTCATCAAGGTGGAAAGCCCCGCAGGCGACGACACGCGCCAGTGGGGCCCGCCCTTTGTAGAGCGCGGCGATGACCGCTCTGCCGCGTATTTCCATTCTGCCAACCGGGGCAAGGCATCGGTTGTGGTGGATCTGGCCACAGCGGAGGGGCAGCAGAAAATGCTGGATCTGCTGGAAGATGCCGACATCCTGATCGAGAATTTCAAGACTGGTGGACTGGCCAAATACGGGATGGATTACGCCACCCTGTCAGCCAGATTTCCCGCGCTTATCTATTGCTCGATCACCGGTTTTGGCCAGACCGGCCCCTATGCCCACCGGCCCGGCTATGACTTTATCATTCAGGGGATGTCCGGCCTCATGTCCATCACCGGAGAGCCGGACCGACAGCCGCAAAAGCACGGCATGGCCATCACCGATATTTTCACGGGCATCTACGCGAGCACGGCGATTCTGGCCGCCCTCCACCAGCGCGCGATGACAGGACTGGGCCAACAGATCGACATGGCGCTTCTGGATTGTGCCGTGGCCATCACCGGCAATCAGGCGATGAACTATCTGGTGACGGGGCAGGCGCCGACGCGGCTGGGCAACGCCCATCCCAACCTCACCCCCTACGAGGTGTTCGAGACATCGGACGGCCACATTATCATTGCCACCGGCAACGACGGGCAGTTCCAGCGGCTGTGCACCCTGCTGGGGCTGGAGCAGATGGGCCAGCATGCCGATTACGCCAGCAACGCGGACCGTGTGCGCAACCGCCCCGCCATGAACGCTGCACTTGAAGGGGCGACCCGCACCCGTACCCGCGACGCCCTGCTGGCGCTGTGTGAGGCCAACACCGTGCCCGCAGGGCCGATTAACACGATGCAGGACACCTTTGACGATCCGCAGGTCAAGGCGCGTGGCATGCAGATCACGCTGGACGGGGTGCCGGGCATTGCCTCCCCGTTCAAATTCTCGGGCGCAGATCTGGCACTGCACCGTCCCGCGCCGAAGCTGGGTGAGGACGACTGAACCGCACCGGGCAATGCCCGCTCAGGCCGCAGGCCCGTTCGCGATGCGCCCCAGCGCCTCCCACAGCGCATTCTGCTGTGCCAGTTGCAAGCGGACGGGCAGGGTAATCACCTTGGCGCGAAAGGCGGCGGGCAGACGCACGGCGTCCTTTTCCGTAGTGACCAGTTGCGCGCCCGCCGCTTTTGCATCTGCCTCCAGCCGCCCCAACAGGCCGGTCGTCAGGGGTTGGTGATCCTCCAGCGGTTCCGCATGGATCAGCGTGGCGCCAAGGCCGCGCAGCGTGGCAAAGAATTTCTCGGGGTGGCCGATCCCGGCAAAGGCCAGCAGCGGCGTGTCGGTCCAGTCCATGCCGGTTTGCAGCGGCACCAGATCCGCGCGCACATGCGGCAGGGACGCGGGTAGGGACAAGGGCAGGATGGCGGTGTCAAAGGCATCCTGCGCATCAGACCCGCCAATCGACAACAGCAGGTCAGCGCGGGCCAGACCCACCGCCGCAGGCTCGCGCAGCGGACCGGCGGGCAGGCACAGCCCGTTGCCGAACCCCTTTTGCGCATCCACGACAACCACGCTCAGATCATAGGCGAGCGCGGGATTCTGCAAACCGTCATCCAGCACGATCACCTGTGCGCCCGCCTGCTGTGCGGCGGCGGCACCTGCGGCGCGGTCGCGGGCGACCCAGACTTCGGCAAAAGCGGCCAGCAGCAGCGGCTCGTCCCCGACCTGTGCGGCGGTGTGGCGGGCAGGGTCCACACGCACCGGCCCCTCCAGCGTGCCGCCATATCCGCGCGACACGATGTGCGGCTCCAGATACAGATCGCGCAGGCGCTCGACGATGGCGATGACGGTGGGGGTTTTGCCCGTGCCACCCGCGTTGATATTGCCCACGCAAATCACCGGCACGGCCATGCGCACAGGCGTTCCGCGTGCCAGTCTGCGCGCGGTCGCGCGGGCATAGAGCGCGCCTAGCGGTTGCAGCATCCGTGCGCGCAGGCCGGGGCGGGGACGGTGCCAGAAATCAGGTGCGCGCATCATTTGAATCCCTGCTGTGTGTCCAGCGTGTCCTGAACCAGATCGGTGATCCGGTCGGTCAGGGCGGCACCCTCGCTCACGACCTCCCAGCCGGCGTGGGCCATCGTGGCGGCCTGATCGGGTGCGACCAGCCGCGACACCGCCATGCCAAGGGCGGCACTGTCGTTGATGATCCGCGCAGCCCCCGCAGTCGCAAGGCGCGTATAGCTTTGCAAATAGCGCCCCACACGCGGGCCATACAGCACGGCAGACCCCAATGCGGCTGCCTCCAGAGGGTCCACGCCCGAGGGCCCCGCCACCAACGAGCCGCCAAGGAAGGACACAGGCGCCACGCGGTAGAACAGGCCAATGTCGCGCGTCTCTTCCGAGACAAGGACCTGCGTCGTCTCGTCGGGGAAATCGCCATCATCCCAACACAGCACACGAAAATCCTGCGTGCGGATTTGTGCGACCGCGTCGGCAGCACTCAGATCACCGGCGGGATGCAGCACCAGCAGCAGGCGGTGCGACAGACGCAGCGCCTGACGATGGGCAGCCAGCACTGTAGGCAACTCTTCGTGGTGAATGCCATTGGCAAACCAGATCGCGCGCCCCACACAGGCCGCCGACAGATCGGCCAGGTCGCTTTCGTTGCAGGGCAGAGCCTGCCCGCCGGCCTGTAGGGGTGTCGTTATTTCGACCTCGTCGCGCCTGAGGCCCAGCTGCGTCAGCCGCCGCGCCGCTGCAGGCGTGCGCACCATAACGGCGGCGAACAAGGGCAACAGGGTGCGGGCCACGTCGGGCAGCCAGCGGTCGCGCCGCCCGTCGAACCCGCCCGTGCCCACGTTGACCAAGAACAGCGGACAGTTCCGCGCCGAGGCGGCCAACAGCAGATTGGGCCGCAGCGCACCCCACGTCCAGACACAGCAATCGGGCTGCCAGTGATCCAGAAAGGCGGCGACGCTGTCGGGATGCTCGTCGGTGATGGTGCAGACGTGGACGGCGTTGTGAAACCCGCTGTGCTCCGGCGTTGTGGCCTTGGGCAGGGCGGTAAGGGTCACCAGAACGCTCAGCTCCGGGCGGCTTGCAATCTGGCGCGCGGCGAGGTCCAGCGCAGCCAGGTGCCCGCCCGCCTCGGCACAGTGGAGCCACAACAGCTCCCCCTCGGGGCGGGGCACATCGGTGGCCGGCAGTCGCGCCTCCCCGCGCCGCGCAAGTGCGCGGTAGGCCGTGAACCCCAGCGATCCGGCCACAACGGGAGCCTAGCCCAGTTCTTCGGTCGAGGAGGCGGCTGTTTCCTCGTCGCGCAGGCGGTGCAGGTGCGCGATGAAATAGCGCATGTGCGCATTGTCGACCGTGCGCTGGGCCTCGTTCTTCCACGCGTCATAGGCGGCGGCATAGTTCGGAAAAATACCGACGACGTGCAGATCATCGGTGTTCTTGAAGGTGTTTTCGCTGGGGGTCACCAGCTCTCCGCCAAAGACAAGGTGCAGGCGTTGGGTCATGGGAATGAATCCTTAAGAGGTTGCTTGGAGGTGTGTGTGCACGCGCCGCGCCCCCCCCGTCAAGCGCAAGCGCACCTAGAGCAGTGCGTCGATCAGGGCAGGTTGTAGCGCGGCACCCCCCGCCACGATCCCGTCAAGGCGCGGATCAGGGGCGTTGAAAACCAACGGGGCGCCGCGCTGGTTGGTAATGGTGCCGCCCGCCTCTGCCACGATCAGCGCGCCGGCCGCGATGTCCCATTCCCAGCTGGGCCGCAGGGTCAGCATCGCGTCAAATCGCCCCTGCGCCACCAGCCCCAACCGATAGGCAAGCGAGGGGCGGTAGGCTGTTTTGAAGGTCGGACAGGCCCCTGCGCACCAGTTGTTTCCGGCCAGTGCAGGTTTGGCCGACAGCACGGTGGCCTGATCAAAGCTGGCGACGCCGGAGGCGCGGATGGGCGCCCCGTTCAGAAACGCGCCGGCCCCGCGTGCGGCCGTGTACAGCAGTCCGCGTAGCGGCAGATAGATGACCGCTGCTGTGATCTGCCCCCGTTCGGCCACCGCAATGGCATGGGCCCAGGTGTCGGCCCCTTCGGTAAAGCTGCGCGTGCCGTCGATGGGATCAACGATAAACACGCGCTCATGGCCCAGCCGGATCGTGCCATCCTCGGTTTCTTCGGACAGCCAGCCATAGTCGGGGCGCGCCAGCAACAAGGTCTGTTCCAGCAGGTCGTTTACCGCCAGATCAGCCTCGGTCACGGGGCCGTGGCCGCCGGGCTTGTCCCACCGCTTTGCGGTTGTCCCGACAAAGCTGGTGGCGACCCGTCCGGCCATGCGCACCGCGTCGATCAGAAGGGGCAGGTCAGACGCCGGCAATGGTCATCCCCGGCACCAGTAAGGAAGGCACGACGCGGCTCAGGTGTGTGCGCGCATCATTGGCAGGTACGATGGCGCGCAGCATATCGGCCAGATTGCCCGCGATGGTACATTCGTTCACGGCATGGGTGATTTCGCCGTTTTCGACCCACAGGCCCGCCGCACCACGCGAATAATCGCCCGTGTTCGGGTTGATCGTAGAGCCGATCATCGAGGTCACCAACAGCCCTGTGCCCATGTCGCGGATCAGGTCGCCGCGGCTGGCGGATCCTTGGGTCAGGGCCATGTTCCACGGGCTCGGTGACGGGGATGAACCTGCACCGCGCGCGGCATTCGCCGTTGATGGCAGGCCCAGCTGCCGGCCAGTTGCCAGATCGAGGGTCCAGCCCCGCAGCACGCCGTCCTCGACCACAGTGCGTTTGGCGGTCGGCAGGAATTCGGCATCGAATGGTCGGCTGCCGCCGGTGCGCGGGCGGTGCGGGTCCTCGACCAGCGACAGCCCCGTCGGCAGGATTTGCGTATCCATCGCACCGCGCAAAAACGAGGCCCCGCGCGCAATCGCAGTGCCGTTGATGGCCCCCAGCAGGTGCCCGATCAGGGTGCCTGCGACACGCTCGTCAAACAGGACGGGATAGGCGCCCGTGGGCGGTTTGCGCGCATCCAGCCGCGCCAGCGTGCGCGTGGCGGCGGTGTGCCCGATCTCGTCGGGCGCGCGCAGGTCACGCTGGAAAATCCGGCTGTCCCCGTCATAATCGCGTTCCATCCCCGTGCCTGTGCCCGCAATCGCCACACAGCTCAGCGCGCGATCGGTGCGTGCATAGCCGCCCGAAAATCCGTTGCTGCCCGCCAGATGTACCTGCCGCGCGCCATAGGCTGCGCTGGCCGATTGCACCTGTGTGATGCCGGTAACCGCAAGGGCTGCTGCCTCTGCCTGTGCGGCGTCTTGTTGCAACGTCTCTGGCGCAGGCTCCGCCGTGGGGTCGCACAGCTCCAGCGCATCAACGTTCCAGTCGCGCGTGATCTGCGCAGGATCTGCCAGCCCGGCAAAGGGGTTTTGGGGCGCCTCACGGGCCATTGCAACCGCACGCTCTGCCATCTCGGCCAACGTGCGCGACGATGTGTCTGAGGCCGAGACGATGGCGGTGCGTTGTCCGATGAACACCCGCAGGCCGATATCGGTGCCTTCCTCGCGCTGTGCCTCTTCGAGAGTACCGGCGCGCACGTCCACAGACAGCGAGGTGCCGCGCACTGCCATTGCATCGGCGGCATCAGCCCCCGCAGACTTTGCCGCATCCAGCACTTGCGCGGTCAGCGCATCGAGGCTTTGTGTCATTACATTCTCCTGATCAGGGCTAGAGGTAGCGGCGCGGCCCATCCCCCGCAAGGGTCGCGGCGCAAAGAAAAAGCGACCCGCACAGGGCCGCGCGCCGGGCCTACAGGCAAAGGTCCGTTATTTCACGCGCCTGCCGTTCGCCAGAATCTGCCCGTCCTGCGTCGCAGTGAGGGTGGAGGTGAACGTATCAGGCGCAGCCCCCGGCACGGCGAATACACCCAGCATTATTTTCGCAGCCGCGACGTTCAAGGGGGGCAACAGGCCCGTCGCACCCAGCCGGTCGACCAATGCAGTGACGCCGGTCAGGTTCATCGTGACCTCGCCCACGGGTTTGGGAAAAGCGGGGAAACCGGGCAGGGTGATGGTTTTGGCGTTGTCCAGCGTCACGGCGCCTCGCGCGCGCAGCGTGGCACCCAGTGCGTCGATGTCCAGCCGGTTTATTTGCAGCGCGTCAAGTTGCAGCGGTGCAGTTTGATTTGCGGCCATCCGGTTCATCGCGGCAGCATCCAGGTCATCGAGCAGCACAGTCGCCTTGCCGTTCAGATCAACGGTCACGTTCACAGGGTCGCGTGGCAGTTGCGCAGAGGGATCGAACGCGGCCCAGATGATGTCCGACATGGTGAAATCCGTGAGGCTGAGCGCGAGGTCGAAATCCTGCGGGATCTCACGTTTCAAAACAGGGGCAGTTATTTTGAAACGGCTGCCTTCCATCTGTGCGAACAGCGGAAAGGGCAGGCCTGCAACCCGCGCGCCCATCTGCACCTGCTGCGCCTGCACGCCATAGCTGGCACCGCGCGCCGATACATCCAGCGTCAGCGCCGTTTGCGCCACACCCGTCTTGATGCGCGTCGTCCCCTCGGCCGAGGTGAGCGCGATCTTCGTTTCGGTTTGCTGCGCCGTCGCGGAGGTTTTGACCTGCACACCCGCCTTGAGCAGGGCAGTCAGGTCGTCTGCGCCCCGGGTCCCGTCCAACGGCAGCACGCTGGTCCCCGTCACGACCAGCGATTGCGTGTCGGTGTCGAATTGGAGGGCGTCGATCCCGTTAGGGGAGGCGTAAAACAGATCATAGCGCAGCGCGCCGATCCGGATGTTCTGGTCATAGCTGCGCACCGTCCCCACGCGCACGCCGGTCATAGATTGCAGCGCCTCGGCGTTAAGGGAAAACTGCACAAGGTCATCGGCCACTGGCGCGCCGTCGATCATCAGCCCTGCCAGATCCAGCCCGACCGCATCGGCGCTGTAGTCATAGCGCAGGTCACCTGCCGCGCCGCTGACGATCATCTGCGTACCGGTCTGGGCGTAGGTGAGCGTGACTTGCGCCGCCGGTTGCAGCGCGTCGGCCGCAATATCGAGGGTGACAGGCATGGCATCCGGCACGACGACCTCGACACGGCCCCGATCAATCTCGGTAAAGACCAGCGGTCCGAACCGGATGGTTGTCGCGGCGTCCGGCGCGCCTGTCTCAAGAACGATGTCGTCCACTGTCAGGGTGGGGCCTTGTGCCGATTGTGTCCCGCTTACGCGATAGCCGAACCCTTGCAGGTAGCCGCGCCAATCAGCCCAGACCTGCGAGGCCGTCACATCAGCCCGTGCCGCAGTGCCTGTCAGCGACAGACAGATGGCGGCGGTGGCAAAGGCGGCGCGTGTTCGGTGCATGTCTGGTGTTCCTAGTCTTTGCAGGTCTGCGCAGAACGTCTGGCAAACTGCACAGAGGGTCAAGGGGCCGCGCCCGCAGATGCAGGGTGGCGGGTAGGCCACCCCCGCGCTACGTTTCGCGCAGACCCCTGACCCAAACCTCACAACAACAGGACAGACCAAATGGATATGACCGCAAAGACCGTAATGATTACAGGTGCCAGCCGCGGCATCGGCGCCGAAGCTGCGCGGGTTTTCGCCAATGCCGGTGCGAATGTCGTGCTGCTGGCCCGCTCGCAGGACGAGATCGCTACTCTCGCAGGTGAAATCGGAGAGCGCGCGATTGCGATCCCCTGCAATGTCGCACGCTACGGCGAGATGTCATCGGCTGTCGCCACGGCGGTGCAGGCGTTTGGCGGGCTGGATGTGCTGATCAACAACGCAGGCGTGGTGGACCCCATCGGACATCTGGACGGCATCGACCCCGAGGCATGGGGCCAGCTGATCGACATCAACGTCAAGGGTGTGTTCAACGGCATGCACGCCGCGCTGCCCGCGTTGAAATCAGGGGGTGGCGGCTCGGTCCTGACGATCAGTTCGGGTGCCGCGCATAACGCGATCGAGGGGTGGAGCGCCTACTGCGCCTCCAAGGCGGCGGTAAACATGATGAATCGGTCGCTGCATCTGGAGGAGGCGGCCAATGGCATCCGCGCCATCGGTCTGTCACCCGGCACGGTGGCCACACAGATGCAGCGCACGATCAAGGCGTCGGGCATCAATCCGGTCAGCCAGCTGGACTGGGACGTCCACATTCCCGCCGATTGGCCCGCGAAATGCCTGCTGTGGATGTGCAGCGCAGAGGCGGACAGGTATTGCGGCGCGGAAATCTCGCTGCGCGAGGACGACATCCGCCGCGCGGTGGGCCTGATATGATCGAGCTGTCGGAAGAGGGTGGCATTCTGACCGTCACCCTCAACCGCCCCGACAAAGCCAACGCATTGACCGAAGCGATGCTGGTAGAGCTGTGCGAAATCATGGAGCGCGCGGGCGATGCCCGTGCCGTGATCCTGACAGGGCGGGGCAGGATTTTCAGCGCGGGCGCCGATCTGGACGCGGCGCGCGCAGGCCTTGCTGTTTCGGATTTATGGGAGCGTCTGTCAGGGGCGATTGCACGGCTCGACGGCCTCACGATTGCGGCGCTGAACGGCACGCTGGCGGGTGGTGCGATGGGCATGGCGTTGGCCTGCGACATCCGCATTGCCGTGCCGGAGGCCAAATTTTTCTATCCGGTGATGAAGCTGGGGTTCCTCCCGCAGCCCAGCGATCCGGCGCGCATGGCCGCGCTGATCGGACCGGCGCGCACCAAACTGATCCTGATGGGCGGGCAGAAAATTCCCTGCGATGTGGCCTATGACTTTGGCCTTGTCGACCGTGTGGTTGCGGCGGACGCACTATTGGAAACCGCACAAGCGCTCTGCGCCGATACGATCGCCGCACCCGCCACGATTGCCCACGGGATCAAGGCGATGTGCCGCTAGGGCCCCCGTGCATTCAGATCAGGGGCACAAAGGGGACGTCGCAGGCGGCAAGGATCAGAAGGGATGTCAGGACAAGGGCGATGCGCATCGGGGGGCTCCGGTTAATGGCTGTACCCTTTGGACGTACCGCGCCGCCTGCGCGCCGTCCAGCATCCGTTTGAGCGCGCGCCCGCTACGGCGGATTGGCGCTGCGCAGGTGTCGCCATATCCGGCACAAAACAGCGGGCACAAAAAAGGGGCCTTGCGCTGTGCAAAGCCCCCTTGCCGTGACGGGCGCGCTCAGACGCTCATGCAGATGTATTTCATCTCCAGATAGTCCTCGATGCCGTGGTGGCTGCCCTCGCGGCCAAGGCCCGACTGTTTGACCCCGCCAAACGGGGCAACTTCGGTCGAGATAAGGCCGGTGTTTACGCCCACGATGCCGTACTCCAGCGCCTCGGCCACTTTGTAGACGCGGCTGAGGTCGTTGGCATAAAAGTAGCTTGCCAGACCAAAGATCGTGTCGTTGGCCATCGCGATCACTTCGTCTTCGTCGGTGAATTTGAACAGCGGGGCAAAGGGGCCGAATGTTTCGTCCTGTGCAACCTGCATGTCCTGCGTGACGCCCGTGACGATCGTCGGCGCGAGGAAGTTGCCGTCCATCTCGCCGTTGCCACCAAGGATCACACGCGCCCCTTTCGCGAGGGCGTCTGCGATGTGCTCTTTGACCTTCTCGCCCGCGGCAGGGTTGATGAGCGGGCCAAGGTCTACGCCCTCGTCGAACCCGTCACCGATCTTCATCTCACCCACACGTTTCTTGAGCTTTTCGGCAAAAGCGTCATAGACGCCGGCCTGCACATAGATGCGGTTGGCGCAGACGCAGGTCTGGCCGTTGTTGCGGAATTTGCACAGGATCGCGCCCTCGACGGCAGCGTCCAGATCGGCGTCGTCGAATACGATGAACGGCGCATTGCCGCCCAGCTCCATCGAGCATTTCATCACCTGATCGGCGGCCTGCTTCATCAGGATGCGCCCCACCTCGGTCGAGCCGGTGAAGGTGAGTTTGCGCACGGCAGGGTTCTCGCAGAATTCCTTGCCCACCGCGGAGGAGGAGCTGGAAGGCACCACGTTGAACACGCCCGCAGGGATGCCCGCACGTTCGGCCAGCACGCCCATGACGATGGCGCTGAGCGGTGTTTCGGCGGCGGGGCGCGCCACAAAGGAACAACCGGCCGCCAGCGCGGGTGCTGCCTTGCGGGTGATCATCGCGTTGGGGAAATTCCACGGCGTGATCGAGGCGGCGACGCCGATGGGCTGCTTGATCACGGTGATGCGTTTGTCGCGCTGGTGGCCGGGGATCGTCTCGCCGTAGACGCGCTTGGCCTGCTCGCCGAAAAACTCGATGAACGAGGCGCCGTAAGCAACCTCGCCCTTGGCCTCAGTCAGGGGTTTGCCCTGCTCTGCCGTGAGGATCGCGCCCAGATCGTCCTGATTTTCCATCATCAGATCGAACCAGCGGCGCAGCACGGCAGCGCGCTCTTTTCCGGTCCATGCGGCCCATTCTTTTTGTGCGGTCTGGGCCTGTGCAATGGCGCCGGCCACCTGTGCGCGACTCAGATTGGCGACTTTTGCCACCACATCGCCGCGTGCAGGGTTCAGCACGTCGAATGTTCCGTCATCCCCGTCGACCCATGCGCCGCCAATATAAGCGCGGGTTTCCAACAGGCTAGGATCTTTGAGCATGGATTTGAGATCGGTTTTCGAAGTCGTCATATGCACTCTCCTTGAATTCGTCTGGGCACCCAAAGCAACTATGGATATGATTGTCCAGTTCACATTGAAAGGATCCACGCGATGAAGCTGGACGATGCTTATGCCAACGCAGCCCACATCGAGGGGGCAGATGCCTATCCTGCGCGCTGGCAACGGGCCGCCGAGACGTTTCGCGCCCATCTGGGCGCGCGCGCGCAGCAGGGGGTGTCTTATGGGCCCTCGGCACGGCAGACGTTCGACATGTTCCAGCCCGAAGGCGTGTCGCGCGGCACGCTGGTCTTTGTGCATGGCGGATACTGGAAAGCGTTTGATGCCGCCCAGTGGTCGCATCTGGCCGAAGGGGCGCTGACGCGGGGCTGGGCCGTGGCCATGCCCGGCTATGATCTTTGCCCCGATGTGCGTATCAGCGAGATCACGCGCCAGATCGCGGCTGCTGTGCGCAAGATCGCGGACCGGACCTTTGGCCCGCTGGCGCTGGCGGGGCATTCTGCGGGCGGGCATCTGGTGTGCCGCATGACCGATCCGCTGATTTTGCCTGCCGAGATTCGCGAACGGATCAAGCAGATCGTGCCCATTTCGCCGGTGGCCGATCTGGCCCCGCTGCGCGAAACGTCGATGAACGAGATCCTGCGCATTGATGCCGCCGAGGCGGAGCGTGAAAGCCCCGTGAACATGCAACCGCCGCACGGACTGGACGTGAGCATCTGGGTCGGGGCCGACGAGCGCCCCGCCTTTCTGGATCAGGCCGAGCAACTGGCCCGTGCCTGGGGCGCGCGCCGCGTGGTCGAGGAGGGCAAGCACCATTTCGACGTGATCGACGGCATGAAAGACCCCGACGGCCCGATGGTCAAAGCGATGCTGGGATTGAAGTAGCGGTGCGGTCAGGGCGCGCCGCCCAACGCAACCGCGTGCCTGTGGCGGGTGCGGGATTTGAGTATTTATAGTCAGAGAAAATAGGCGGTCCCGCATCCCGATGCGGGGTGCGCGGACCGGCCGTGTTGCTGCCCGCAACGGACGGGCGTATGAAGGGGCACGGTGTTTTGATTGAAGGAGACAGGACATGGCCGCACTTGCCCGCCTGATGGTTGTTGGGTTCATCGTGCTGAGCGCAATCTATATCTGTCTGTCGCTCTATTCGCGGGCTGTCCGAAAGGGGAAGTTGCGGGCAGAATGGGAAGAGGGCGCGCAGGATCAGCCGCTTGAGGCGTTTCTGGAGGAGGGGCTGGAGGATTATGACAAGTCCTTGCGTCGCAAACTGATCCTGTCGGTCTATGTTATTCCGGTGATCCTTGTGTCAGTGATCATCTATCTTACAAACTTCGCCTGAAAGGGTTTCGCATGCTGGGTATTCTTCGCTGGACGTTCTGGATCAGTATCGTCGCAATCATCGCATCGTTTTTTCATTATACGTTGCCGCAGACGGATATCGTGCGCATCAGCGACACTTATGAAAGCCGCGAGAACCCCACGAAATACACCCTGTTTTGGGGACCAGCCGATATTGATGCCAGCGGAGCCGAGCTGCCGCGTGACGTCTTTTTCATCCAGACGCGCCGCGTGGACGGCGATGTTATGGTCTACCGCAACGAGGATACAGGGTGGGGCTGGCCACCGTATTTCAAATTCGACACATCCAACCTTCAGGCGGAAGCGGGCGATCTGAAATCCACGGCTGATGCGCCGAGATATGTTGCGGTCAAACACTATGGCTGGCGCAACGAATTCATGTCGATCTTTCCCAACGCGATTTCTGTTCGGTTGGTGGCAGGGCCCGACGGACCCAAAGGCATACCGTGGCTGAACATCATCATCATCGTGCTGTTCTTGGCTGTGGTCTACGCCATCTGGGTCAGATGGCGGCGGTTCCGCATCGCACGGATCGACCCGACGGTGGAGGCGATCGAGGATGATCTGGCTGGTGCGACCGGTGCTGTTTCGGGCTGGCTGGGGTCGTTGCGCAAAAAATAGCTGCGCGCTAGGGCGCTTTTGCGACCATCCGGCCCATCGGGCGGCCACCCAGAATATGCACATGCAAATGCGGCACTTCCTGTACGCCGTGGGCGCCTGCATTGCTGATCATGCGGAACCCCTCATGGGCATCCAGTGTGATGCCTTCCATCCGGCAAACCTCCCCGATGGCGCGGGTGAAATCCACGATTTCGGTGTCCGAGGCGGCAGCGGCGAAATGATCATAGCTGACATAGGGTCCTTTCGGGATGACCAGCACATGCGTGGGCGCCTGCGGATAGAGATCGCGAAACGCGAGGCTGTGTGCCGTTTCCAGCACCGTAGTATTGGGAATTTCGCCACGCAGGATTTTGGCAAAGATATTCTGGTCGTCATAGGCATAGGCCATGGCGCGTCTCCTTGATTTCAATCGGCAAACAGATAGTCGGTGGCCGCAATCTCGTGGGCCTTGTCACCTGCGACGCCCAGAAACCGCGCTAACTCCTGAGCGTTTTCCTCGGCCGAGGCAGCTTCGCGAATGCGGCAGTGGTTCTCGAAATCGGCATCACGGATCGCATCGCTCTCGAAAATCATGTCGTTGCGGATGGTGGGCAGCAGGCGGTCCAGCGTCTCCTGCGATGTCTGCTCTCCGGCCAGTCCGACGCGCATCGCGTGGCCAATGAGATAGTCATCGGTAAAGCCGCATTCGATTTCGAGGATGCGGGTGACGGAACGGTCGGCGGCAAAGTCCTCCAGCAGGTCAAGGTTGCTGGGATCCATGCATACGATCAGACGGTCCGTTTCGAAATAATCGAACAGCATCCGCATCAGGGCGCGGCGGTGGCGCGTCCGCTTGCCCAATGTCTTCTCGATGCCGCCAAGGGCGGGCAGGGGCGCGTCTTCCTCATTGAACACATATTCGATGGCGGGCACGTTGGTGGTCTGGCGAATACGCTCCAACACCCGTTTGGCAACGTGCCATTTCTTGCACACGACGATCAGCAACTCCCGCTCGCGGCCCAGCGTGCTTTCCGTCTCCCAGAACCGCATGGCAAAGCGGCGGCCGATCCGGCCCCGTCCCGTCAGGAATTTGAACAGGCTGCGCCCCTCGTTGCTGATCTGGAAGCGCACGCCCTGCGCGGCATAGAGCAACCCCAGCCGACGCTTGAGATCCTGTGCATCGGGGCTGATTTTACGCGCGAACAGATAATCCTGGCTGAGCAGCAAATCATAGTGGTCGTTGTAGAAGGTGACCGGCATCCCGTAATCGGTGAACATCAAAAACGTCAGCGTGCGCGCGCGGATTTCATTTTCGGGCACCAGATGCCGCACGAGGGTCTGGAAAAATGTCTCGTCCGGGATCCACGTTGTGCGGAAAAAGCGGATGACATCGCGACGCTTTTTGCAAAACGCCAGCAGCCCCTCGACGGTCTGGCGGCGCAGACACCACCACTGGCTGCCGATCTGCACCTGAATGTCATGCGGAATTTCGCGCGTCAGACCAAAGCGTTTTTGCAGATTGAACATCGCATAAAACAGCGTCTTTTGCGTTCGCTCATTGAACCAGTGGCGATAGATCAGCCGCTCTTCCTTCCAGCCGGTCTTGATCCAGTCACTTTCGAAATAATCAAAGCTTTCGACGAAATCGGCGTCGTTATCGTCAAGGAACTTATGGGTGTATTCAGCAGATTTGATCGCCATGCAATCGCCCGACAGCATGTAAAAATGCGTGGCGCGGGGGAAACTCTCGACTGCGGCCTCGACGGCGTAGAGCGTCGCCTGCACCAGCGACCATTCCCCCCAGCCGCATTTGATCCGCTTTGTTGCAAAGGTTACATTGGGGTTGGCATCCAGCGCCTCACGGATCGCCCTGTAATGGGCGGGGCTGGCACTCGCGTCGAAATGGATCGACATATAGTCGCCCACATTGGTCAACCGCTCCGCCTGCTTGATGATGGAGTCAGGGTCTTTGTGACACAAAAGGATGTAGGCAATTTTTGCCATTCAGGAACCAATAACCTCGGAATTTGAGTATTGTTTACATAGATAGTGGTGAACACAGATTGAATAAACAGCAATAATTTGCTTTTGTAGGGTTAAAGCAGCCCCAAGAGGCAGCACAAGAAGCATGAGCAGGAGTTAAAACATGGGTTTCCCCGGCACTTGGATGACCGAGAGCGAAAGTGTGGTGTACCGCGTCGTACCCAAATGCGCCTGCTCTACGATTGGTCAGATTATGTATTATTCGGATCATGGCGCGTTTTTCGACGGCGATATCCATGATGCAAAGGGGGGCCTGCACAAATGGGCCCTCGACGACTCCCAAGAGCCGATCGCGCGGAATGTGCAAAACCACAGCTCTTATGCCTTCACCTGCGTGCGCAATCCCTACACCCGCATCCTTAGTTCGTTCTTTGATAAAATTTGCGGCATCCAGCGCAACGGCAAGCGATACCGTGGCAATTTGGTCCCGCTTCTGGTGCAAAAATACGGCATCGAGGTGGGCGGTGACGACGGCAAGCAGGAGTTTGACCAGATCGCCAGCTTCCGCCGTTTCTTGTTGTTCGCACGCGACACGATCCGCTGGCGCCGTCCGATGGACCCCGATATCCACTGGTCCGCCATGTCCGGGCACGTCAGCACCTTCATCGTGAATGGCGGCACCTACGACAAGATCGTCTGGACGGAAACATTCAACGACGGCATGCGTGATGTGCTGGATGCGGTAGAGACGCCACATGCCATCGACCTCGCGAACATCCCCCGCTTCAACGAAAGCGAAGGGCACGGGCCCAAGCGCGCCCACCCGGTCGAGGATTACTTTGACGATCTGTCGATGCATCTGGTCTATGAGATCTACAAACGCGATTTCAACCTGTTCAAATACGACTTTGAAAACCCCGGCAATAAAATGCCCGTTGGCGAAATTGATCTGGACGAGGTGCACGCAAAGCTCGGCGACTAAGCGCGAAAGGGTCCAGATGGACTATGTTTTCCCCGCCCCCCCGCAGGCCAGTCTCGCGGTGCAGGGCAGCACGTCACGGTTTCCGGTGCGCCGCATCTTCTGTGTGGGTCGCAACTATGCCGCCCATGCCCGCGAGATGGGCAATGACCCCGACCGTGAGCCGCCGTTCTTTTTCACAAAACCCGCCGATGCGGCGTGTGACACACCCTGCACAATTCCCTATCCGCCGCTCACTAATGATCTGCACCACGAGGTTGAGCTGGTCATCGCCATCGGAAAAGGGGGCGCCGACATTGCGCCTGCCGACGTGCCTGACCACATCTGGGGTGCGTCCGTGGGCATTGATCTCACCCGCCGCGATCTTCAGGCAGAGGCAAAGGCAGCCCGCCGCCCGTGGGACTGGGCCAAAGCGTTCGATTTGTCCGCCCCCATCGCGCCGCTAAGGCAGGTGGCCGATGTGCCCGACCTGACCCGTGGCCGCATCTGGCTGGCTGTAAATGGTGCGGTTCGTCAGGACGCCGACATTGCCGATCTCATCTGGTCGGTGAACGACCACATCGCGACCCTCAGCACTGCCGTAACTCTTGCCCCGGGTGATCTGGTGATGACAGGCACGCCCGCAGGCGTGGGCGCGATTGCCGCAGGCGATGAAATTACCGCAGGCATCGACGGCATTGCCGATCTGCAATTCACTCTCGCACCGCGCCCCTAAAACACCTCGTTCAGGCGCCTATTTTCTCTGACTAAAAATACTCCGGGGGGATCCTCCCCCTTTTGGGGGAGGATGGGGGCTGGCCCCCGCCCCCGCGCATGAAAAAGCTACCTGCGGGGGGGCATGCCCCATTTGTTCGTCTCTTCTTGCGTTTTGGTGCAGTAGAAAACAATCAGCACGATCCAGCCGATCAGCGGTATAAACATCATCAACAACCACCAACCGCTGCGGCCGATGTCATGCAGGCGCCGGATCGAGACAGCAATCGACGGCAGGAACATCACCAGCGACGCCAGTATCCCGATCGGACCGGTGTCGCCCATGCCAAGGCTCAGATCCAGAATGCCTGTGACAAAGCTGATGATGACGGACCACAGCGTGAACCACCAGAACTGCGATCTGGTCGAACGGGTCTTGAAATCGACAAAACGCGCAAAGGCATCCTTGAGCGCCCCGACAAACGTATTGGCATCACTGCGCGCAGGGTCTTGGGTGTTTTCGGGTGCCATGCGCGGGGGCAGGGCCTGCGCTGCGGCTGCGCTGCCCGCCCGCCCGTAAGGCAGCCAGTCTTGCATGCCTTCCTGCCAGACCAGCGTGTCACTCCGGATCGTGCCGACGTTCACCAGCCCGTCGAACTCCTCTTGGCTGACCGGCCCGTTTGAGGCCCCTTCAACCGCGTAATACCATTCATTGCTCATCGCAGTGACCTTTCAAAAAACCCGCGTTGCCGCCAACCTAGCGGCACATGTCGCGTGCTGCAATGCGCTCAGACCGCTTGGGTCGCCAGCGTTTTGGCCGCGCGGGCGCGGGCTTCCTCGGCCAAAGCGGGCAGGCCCGATTTTGCATAAACCTCCCCCAGCATCAGGTTCAGTGGCACGCCGTCAGGATCATAGGTGCGCCGCATCTCAAGCACCTGTTGCGCGCTGGAGGCACGACCATCCTGCACCAGCGCATCCAGATGGATCTGCTCGAACAGATCGCGCTGGGCGTGGCTGCCCCCGCATTCTGCCATGCGCGGCAGCGCCCGCGCCATGCGCGTGATTGCCCTGTCCCAATCGCCATGGGCATGGGCAAGGATCGCCTGCGCCGCCGGCAGGGCCACGTCCTGCCATGCGACATGATCGTGCTGGCTGTCATCTTTTGCACGCGCCTCGATCGCCTGCATCAACACATGCGCCTCTGCCCGTTCCGTGCGCGCCAACGCATAGAGGTATTGCAGCGACAAAAATGGATTGACCGTATCTGCGCCGCGTTGTGCCACATGATCTGCCACATCGCCCCAGCGCGTGCCCACATCAACGCCCGCAAACTCCATCCGCGCCAGCAACGAGGCAGCACCAACCTGATCCTGCGAATAGTCCTTTGCCAGCCCCCAGATATGGCTGTCAAACGCTTGGCGTACATCGTCGTGCCGCCCGAGGCTGAGGTAAAAAAGCGCCAGATGCCACCAATTATGACTGCGCATAAAACTGTTCAAGTCGCTCCATGTCTCCGCCACGCTTTCCAGAAAGGCAGCCCCTTCGGCCACCCGCCCTTCGGTCAGCATGACGTGGGCAATGGCGTGATGCGCCCAGGCCTCGTCATGTTGCAGGGTCATGGCGTGGCGCGCGGCTGCCTCTGCGCGGTCCAGCAGGTGACATTGCTCATAGCCAAAGGCGATCATCCCGTGGGCATAGGCGATGTCGGCTGCATCCGGCAGGGATTTGAGCGCCATGCGCAGCATCCCCGCCGCATCACCCAGATTGAACAGATGGTATTGCGCCAGCTTCAGGACGGCCATGTCACGCGGGTGCGCGCTGGTGATTGTGTCGCACAGGGCCAGCGTGCGCGGCACGTCCCCCCCGACCCATGCCGCAACCGCATCCACAAGCAGCTGTTCGCGCATGGTCGCTGCCTCCCGCGCGGCTTGGGCACGGGCCAGATAGGGGGCTGCCTTTTGCGGGGCGACGGGCGCCTCCAAAAACATCCAAAGCATGGCGGCATAGGCGTTTGCCAGCGCACAATCGGGTGCGGCATCGGCCGCCGCAAGGATGTGCGTCGCCTTGGGCTGGTAGCTGAGGAACCCGTGGATAAAGTCATTGATCCCCTCCAGCGTGGCGGGGCTGTCGCAGGTCACGGGCAGGCCGTAAAGATCGGTGGTCATGTGGCGGGCTCCTCTGGCAGCTGGGCAAATCGGATCAGGTGTCGGGCCACGGCATCAGGGGCATCCCAGTGCAGCGAATGACCCGCATCCGCAATCAGGTGAACGGGCATCCGGCCCAGCGTGGGACGCGCCAGACCGGCAGGCAACAGCAGGTCATCGCGCGCCAGCAAGGCCTGCGCGCGGCAGGGCAGCGTATCTGCATCCTCGGGGACATATCCGTCAAGTGCGGCAATCTGGTGCGCCATCGCCTGCGCGCTTTGGGCATGGGGATAGGCAAGCGACAGCATCGCGGCCTGCGCCACAGCGCCCTGCGTCTCATAGAGGGCGGGGGCAAAGAGCCACGCAAACAGCGCGTGCAGCCAGACATCGGGGGCAGCATCGCTTTGGCGGATGGCCAGCAGGGTCTTGAACAGCACCACATTGCGCTCCAGCCGCAGCGGTGCAGAGGCGGCCAGCGTCAGGCTGCGCACCACATCGCGGCCCTGCGCACAGGCCAGCCGCATCGCGATCATCCCGCCCAGCGAATGCCCCATCACATGCGCAGGCCCAAGGGCCAGATGCGCCAGCAACGCGGCACAATCACCCGCAAAAATATCGACCGAGGCAGGCGCATCCATCGGCACGGTTCGACCCGTGGTGCGGTTGTCGGGGCGGATGACAGTGAAATGCGGCTCCAGCAGCGGCACCAGCGGCGCCCAGCTGGCGCTATCGCTCATCATGCCGGCGATCAGCAGCAGGGGCGGGCCGTCGCCCGACACCTCGTAGTGCAGCGTGACATCCCCGCAATCAAATGTCGGCATTGGCAGTCCTCCAGCAGGGCATCACGTCGCCCTCGGCGGGCGTGGCCTCATAGACCGCACGGGCGATGGCGCGGCTCAGGCACAGGGCGGCAGCATGGCCGGTCAGCAGCACATCGCCCGCAGGGCGCGCGGCGGTGGTCAGGGCAAAAACAAGGTCGCCGTCATTGGGCGTATGGGCCGGCACGCAGGCCCGCGCAATGCCGTCATGGGCGGCTGTGGCGACACGGTGGCATTCGGCCTTTGTCAGTATGGCATCAGTGGCGACAATGGCGATGGTTGTGTTGGCGCGACTTGTCAGCGTGTTCATTTTGCGGCTTTCGCGGCTCAGCCCCAGACCGCTGGCGGGATCGGGGCCTAGGCCGCCAAATTCGCCTGCCATCTCGAAGGGGGCGGCATAAAAATGCCTGTCGCCCGGCGTGGTCACAGCCCCCACAGGGTTGGCCGCGACCAGCGCCGCGACCGTGCTGCCGTCGGGCAGGACCAGCGAGGCCGTGCCCAGCCCGCCCTTGAGCATCGCGCTCAGCGCGCCGGTGCCTGCGCCTGCCGTGCCAATCGCAAAGCGCTGGTCCGCTGCGCGGTAGGCCGCCAGCCCCAGCGCGCGGTAGGGGTTTTCGACCCAGCTTTTGTCGCCACCGTTGAGCAGGTCAAACAGGATTGCACCCGGCACCAGCGGGATTTGCGCATCGCCCACGCAAAAGCCCCGCCCGTCGTTGCGCAGCCCGTCCACCACACCCGAACAGGCGTCCAGCCCAAAGGCCGATCCGCCGGACAGCACCAGCGCATCCACTGCGGCCACGGATTTGTCGGGCGCCAGCAGGTCCGTCTCGCGCGTACCGGGCGCGCCGCCCATCACCGCAACAGAGGCGACAAAGGGCGCATCGCCCACAACGACTGTCGTGCCGGATTTGAGTGCCGCGTCCTGCGCATTGCCCACGCGCAGGCCCGCGATATCGCTCAGGCTGTTGGTTGGGCCGGGTTTCATGGTTACACCCCGTGCAGGTCGGGCAGCACAGGTGCCGCGTTGATGAGGGTTCGGGTATAGTCGTGTTGCGGGTCGGCAAAAACCTGTTCGGTCGCACCCTGTTCGACGATTTTGCCCCGCTGCATGACCAGCACGCGGTCCGTGATGGTGCGCACCACGCTCAGGTCATGTGAGATGAACAGATAACTTAGGTCGTATGCGCCACACAGATCGGCCAGCAGATCGAGGATTTGCGCCCGCACAGAAACATCAAGCGCGCTCACCGCCTCGTCGAACACAATCAGCTCGGGCCGGATAATCAGCGCCCGCGCAATCGCAATCCGCTGTCGCTGGCCGCCTGAAAATTCGTGGATGTATTTCTGCGCATCCGCAGGGGTCAGCCCGACAGCGGTCAGTGCCTCGTCGACCGCCTTTTGCCGCGCGGCGCCTGTGGGTGGGCTGTCGAGCAGATGAAACGGCTCTGTCACCTGACGTGCAACGCGGTGGCGCGGGTTAAAGCTGCCGTAGGGATCCTGAAACACGACCTGCATCCGGCGGCGCACGGCGAGGTTCGGTCGGGCCCCTGTGAACACCGGCTCTCTGCCCAGCGTGATGGTGCCCTGCTGCACCTGCTCCAGCCCCAGAATAGCGCGTGTGAGGGTCGATTTCCCACAGCCGCTTTCGCCCACGAGGCCCAGCCGCTCCCCGCGGTTGAGGGTGAATGTTACGTTGTCGACGGCACGGAACGTCCCGGGTTTGCCCAGCAGCGTCTTGCGCGGTGTACGGTAGTCGCGGCTGACGCCCGACACCTCCAGCAGCGGCGTGCCCTGCGCGGTTTGCGGCAGGGTGACGGTGTGGGCAGAGGCCGCGAACAGCTGGCGCGTGTAAGGGTGCTGCATGTTGCGCAAGAGGTCGTGCGTTTTGCCCTGCTCCACCAGCCTGCCGTGGCGCATGACGATGATGCGGTCGGCCATGTCGGCCACCACAGCAAGGTCGTGGGTAATCATCAACAGGCCCATCCCGTCCTCGCGCGCCAGCTTGCCCAGCAGCTTGAGAATTTGCGCCTGCGTAGTCACGTCCAGTGCGGTTGTCGGTTCATCCGCGATCAGCAGGCGGGGGCGCAGGGCAATGGCCATCGCGATGACAACACGCTGGCGCTGCCCGCCCGACAGCTCGTGCGGGAAACGTGACAGCGGGAATTGCGATTGCGGCAGGCCGACCCGCTCAAGGGTTTGCGCGGCGCGGCGCAGGGCCTCGGGTTTTGGTGTGTTTTCGTGAATGCGGATCGTCTCGGCCACTTGATCCCCGATGGTTTTGACGGGGTTGAGCGCGGTCATCGGTTCCTGAAACACCATGCCCATGTCGTTGCCGCGCAGCGCGCACAGGGCCGGCTCGGACAGGGTGGTCAGATCTGTCTCACCCAGCATGATCCGGCCCGTGGTGCGCGCGCCCTGCGGCAACAGTTGCATCACCCCCAGCGCGGTCATGGACTTGCCCGATCCGCTCTCGCCGGTGACGGCCACAATCTCCCCCGCCGCGATGGAAAAGCTCACGTCGTGGAGGACGTCGAAGGCGTGGATCGACAGGCTCAGGTTCTGGATGGACAGCAGCGTCATGTGCGCCTCACCCGCAGGCGCGGATCAAGATAGTCGCGCAACCCGTCCCCCATCAGGTTCAGCCCCAGCACCGTCAGGATAATCGCAAAGCCGGGCATCAGCGCCATATGCGGCGCGAGGCTGACCATCGTTTGCGCGTCTGCCAGCATCCGGCCCCAGCTGGGCGTAGGCGGTTGGGCACCCAGCCCGACATAGCTCAGCGCCGCTTCGGCAAGGATGCCAAGGCTGAACTGGATGGTGCATTGCACGATCAGCAGGTTGGTGACGTTGGGCAGAATATGCTCGACCGAAATGCGCGTGGCGGATTTGCCCGCGACCCTCGCCGCGAGGATAAAGTCCCGCTCCCACAGGCTGAGGGCCGCGCCACGGGTGATGCGTGCGAAAACGGGGATGTTGAAAATACCGATCGCGATGATCGCGTTGACCGCGCCCGCCCCGAAGACGGCGGTAATCAGGATGGCGATGACAAGGCTGGGAAAGGCAAAGACCAGATCGTTGCCGCGCATGATCACCTCGTCGACCACGCTGCCGCGCCGCGCCGCCGCCCACAGCCCCAGCGGAATACCAAGACACATGCCAATGCCCACCGCGACCAGCGCCACCGCAATCGAGGTGCGCGCGCCGACCATGATCAGGCTCAGTATATCGCGGCCGAAATGGTCGGTCCCCAGCAGATGCGTCATGTTCGGCGCCTGCAGCCGCGCGGGAATATTCAGGGCGGTATATTCGAACGGCGTCCAGAAAAACGACACCAGCGCGGCTGTGATGAACAGCGCGGACAGCAGCCCGCCCAGGATCAGGTTGCGGATCATGTGCGGGCCCTCAGCCGCGGGTCGACAGCCGCATAGGCCAGATCGACGCAGAAGTTCACGAATATGACAGCAAAGACCAGCAGCATCGTGACGCTTTCGACCACGATCAGATCGCGCGCCGAAATCGACTGAAAGATCAGCCGCCCCAGACCCGGCAGATAGAAGACCTGTTCGATGATGATGCCGCCCGCCAGCAAAAACGAAAATTGCAGCCCGATGATGGTCAGCACGGGGATCATCGCATTGCGTAGCCCGTGGCGCCACAACGCCTGTCGTGCGCTCAGGCCTTTGGCGCGGGCGGTGCGCATGAAATCCTCGCCCAACACGTCCAGCAAGGCCGAGCGCATGACCCGCGCAAGGATCGCCGCCTGCGGCAGTGCCAGCGCAATCGCGGGCAATGTGAGGGAGCGCATGGCGGCAAGAAACCCCTCGTCCCAGCCGGCAAACCCCCCTGCCGAAAACCACCGCAGTTTGATCGCGAACAACAAGACCAGCATCATCGCAAACCAGAAGTTCGGGATCGCCACGCCCAGCTGCGTGGCCCCCATGACGGCTGTGTCCCCCGCGCTTCCGCGTCGCGAGGCGGCATAGATCCCCGCGGGAAAGGCGATAAGCGTGGACAGCGTGAGTGCATAAAGCGCCAGCGGCAGCGACACCCACAACCGCTGGGCGACCATGTCGGATACGGGCGTGCGGTAGGTATAGGAGGTGCCGAAATCACCGCTCAGCATGCCGGTGACCCAGCTGATGTACCGCTCGAACTTGGAGACGTCGAGGCCCAGCTCCGCGCGCAAAGCCGCAAGTGTTTCGGGCTGTGCGTTGATCCCCAGCATGAACGAAGCCGGATCGCCTGGCGCGACTTCGATGACGGTAAAAATCACCAGTGATGCTACGGCAAGGCTGAGAACCAGCGACAGCAATCTTTTGAGGGTATAGCGCAACATCGACACCAGCCTAGGGGCATGCCACGCGCCGGTCCACCCCAATTTTATTCAGTCCTGAGGGCGCCTTGAACGCCGGACACAGGCAATGGGTTCCCGAAATAAATTTACGAAAAACCCGGAACGGACCACGGCTGCTGCGCATTATTCCGACAACGAGGCGTCGCAGTCGGCGTCCCCAACATAAAGGAACTTACAATGACACATCTTTTGAAAACGACAGCCATCGCAGCCATCGCTATGTCCACCGCTCTGCCCGCATTTGCAGACGGGCACATGGATATCAATTCGATGACCTGCGCACAGTTCAATGACCTGAGCGACGCGGACAAAACCAAGGTTGCCGTCGCTGCCATCTCCGAGCTGAACACAGATGCCGCCACAGAAACAGAAGGCATGGCAGCACCCAAAGACACCAACGCCGATCCCGATGCGGCGGACGTGAATGACGAAGGTGCCGCAACTGCCGAGGCCCCGCGTGACGGTGAAACCGTGACCGAAGAGCAGACCGGCGTAACCACGTCCGAGATGCCACAGGGTGGCGACAATCTGGGTGAGTTCGAGGCCGAGATGAAAATCATGATCGACCAGTGTGAGCGCAACGGTGACACGATGGTGACCGAAGCGGCAGCAGGTCTGACCGGTACACGCTAACCGCACGACATGTTAGCTAACAAAAGGGGTCGCCATCCGGCGGCCCCTTTTTTTCGCGCGCGCGGCCTCTACCTTGTGAAAGGTGGACAGGCCGCTTTTCATAGGACACGAGATTTTTCGCGGCTCCAGTTACGGGCCGGGCCACCCGTTGCGGGTGCCGCGTGTGTCAACCGTGATGGACCTCGCCCGCGCTTTGGACTGGCTGCCTGCGGCGCAATTTGTCACCTCTCCCCGCGCCAGGCCAAAGGCCCTGCACGCGTGGCATGCGCCCGACTACATCGCCGCGCTGCAACGGATAGAGGCGGCGCAGCAAACCCGCGCGGACGATCTGGAACGCTTTGGCATCGGATCGGTGACCAATCCGGTGTTTCCCGAAATCTTCCGGCGGCCGGCCACGGCAGCGGGCGGGTCAATCCTCGCGGGGGAGCTGTTGGCGCAAGGCGGCGTGATCTATAATCCCGCAGGCGGAACACATCATGGCCTGCCTGCGCGGGCGAACGGGTTTTGCTATCTCAACGATCCGGTTCTGGCGATGCTGTCATTGCGCCATCACGGCGTGCGCCGCATCGCCTATGTCGACATTGACGCGCATCATTGCGACGGCGTTGCCGCAGGGTTTGCCGGTGATCCCGATTGCCTGATGATTTCCGTGCATGAAGAAGGGCTGTGGCCGCGCACCGGCCTGTTGGAGGACGATGCCGGCGGCAATGCCCTGAACCTGCCCGTGCCGCGCGGGTTGAACGATGCGGGCATGGCGCATATTCGCGACGCGCTGATCCTGCCCAAAATCGCGGCGTTCAAACCCGAGGTGATCGTGTTCCTGTGCGGTGCCGACGGGGTAGAGGACGATCCGTTGGCGCATCTGGGCCTCAGCAACAATGCCCATTGGGATGTGTTGCGCGGGCTGATGGCCCTGGGCGTGCCGCGTCTGCTGGTGCTGGGCGGGGGCGGCTATAATCCTTGGACGGTAGGGCGGTTGTGGACGGGCGTCTGGGGAATCCTGAACGGCTATTCGCCGGACGGGGTCTTGCCACAGGCAGCGCAGGAGGTTCTGCGCGCGCTCACGTTTCACGGCAACAGCCGGGGCCGCAACCCGCCCGAACACTGGTTTTCAACCCTCAGGGACGTGCCACAGGTGGACGCAACGATACCTGCGGAGGTCCGCCAGCGGGTGGCGCAACTGGTACAACGACCACTTCCCTAGGCGTGGGGGCCACGGCGGTGGGTGTTGGGGGCGCCGGTGCAGCCTGCGGCACCACGGCAGAGGGGGCAGGCACGGCGGCAGCGACGCGCGGTGGTACAGGCACAGCAGGGGCCAACAGGCTGATCCCCAGCGCCATCGCCAGCAGCAGCATCGCATGCACCAGCCCGATGGTATTGAGCTGCCGACCAAAGGGCTGTTTGTAGGTTTTATGCCGCAACCAGCGTTGCGCCAGCTTGGCCCCCGGCCACCCGCCGACGGCCGCCCAGAACAGTAAACGCCGCTCGGGGATGCGGCGCGCGGCCTTGATCGCCTTGCGCTTGTCCCGCGCAAAAGCGGCAAAGGCGATCAGGTTCACCAGCGCCAGCCCGGCTAATATCAATGTGAGTGGTGCCATTTCGCATCTGCCCGCTTGTCGTCGTTCGCGCGCACCTTAACGCGCAAAGGCCCCGATGTATGGGGCCTTTGCATCAACTTTTGCGGGGAATTTAAGGCTGGATTACTCCGACCAGCTGACCGCCGTCAGATCATTTGCCTGCGTGGGCTGGTTGGCCCACAGGCCCTGAACCCCCGCTTTTGCAACCGAAAGTGCCGCCAGTTGGAACAAATAGCCGTTGACGTAATCCTTCGCGATCATCTCTTGCGCCGTGCCCATCATGGTCTTGCGCATGTCCGGATCGGTGGTGCTGTTGAGCTTGGTCATCAGCGCCTGAAACTCAGGATTGTCGTACTGGAAATAATAGTCGGGGTTGGCGTAAATCCCGATGTCCATCGGTTCTGTGTGGCTGACGATTGTCAGGCCAAAGTTCTTGCCCTTGAACACCGATTCCAGCCACTGCGCCCATTCCACATTTGTGATCTCGGCCTTGATCCCGACGGCTGCCAGCTGGGCCGCGATGATCTCGCCGCCGCGCCGCGCATAGGAAGGGGGGGGCAGGAACAAGGTCGTCTCGAACCCGTCGGCAAAGCCTGCTTCGGCCAACAGCGCTTTTGCCTTTTCAGGGTCAAACGCGCTCATCCCCGTCAGATCGACATAGGCCGGATTGTGCGGCGCGAAATGCGTCCCGATGGGTGTGCCATAGCCGAACATCGCGCCGTCAATGATTGCTTGACGGTCGATGGCATGGGCCAGTGCTTCGCGGACCTTCGGGTTGTCAAAGGGCGGCATTTTGTTGTTCGTGGACAGGATCGTCTCACCCTCGGTTGAACCGACAAGAACCTGAAAACGTGGATCGGCCTCGAACTGGGGCAGGTTTTCGGGGGCAGGAAAGCCGGAAAAGACGTCGATGTCCTCGGCCATCATCGCGCCCAGGGCCGCAGTGGGATCCGAGATGAATTTGAACGTCGCTTTTTCCAGAACGGCAGGTGTGCCCCAATAGTTTTCGTTGCGCACCAGCTCGACCTTATCGCCCTGTGTCCAGCTGTCGAACTTGAACGCGCCGGTGCCGATGGGGGTCTGTTTGATGCCCTCGATGCTTTCGGGCGCCACGATCACCGCGTCACCCCAAGCGAGGTTGAACAGCATGTTACCGTTTGGTTCGCTCAGCGTAATCTCTACGGTCATCGGGTCTTTGACGGTGACCTCTTTGATCGCGGTATACAGTGCCTTTTGCGCGTTGGCACTATCTTCTGCGCCGATCCGGTCGAGGGAGAATTTCACGTCCTCCGCATCCATCGTGGTGCCATCGTGGAACGTGACACCGTCATTCAGAGTGAAGGTGTAGGTCAGCCCGTCGTCCGAGATCTCCCAGCTTTTGGCGAGGCCGGGGATCACGCCGCCGTCGCTGTCAAAGCGGGTCAGCCCCTCGAAAACATTGGAATAAAGCACACTGTCAATGGCGCCGGCCGTGCCGCCGGTCGGGTCCATGTGCGGCGGCTCCAGTTGGATCGCGACAGTAATGTCGTCTTTTGCAATGGCGGTGCCGGCCAAAAGGGCGGCAGCAGTGGTGCCCAGCAGTAGGCTACGAAGATGGATCATTTGGTACTCCCATTGTAATTTATGGATAAAGGTTAGGCGACAGGCCGCACCTTGGCTAGGAGAATCCTTGCTGTGGCGCTGGCGCTGCGGTAGGCCCGTGTGCTGAGCATAGCAAAGGGGCAGGCATGGCAGTACTGGGTGTGGATTTTGGCACGTCGAATTCTGCGGCTGGCGTGGCGCGGGACGGCGCTGCACATCTTATCATGCTGGAGGGGGATGCAACGGCATTGCCCACTGCGGTATTTTTCGACTTTGAAGCGCGCAAAATGCGGGTTGGCCTGGCGGCTGGAGAGGCGCTGTTGGCAGGGGATGAAGGGCGCTATATGCGCGCGCTCAAAAGTCTGCTGGGCTCGCCGCTGATGCGCGAGCAGCGCAATCTGTTGGGCGAAAAGCTGGATTTCATCGACATCGTGGCGCGGTTTCTGGCGCGGATCAAACAGATCGCCGAGACACAGACCGGCGAGGTGTATGACCGCGCACTGTCAGGGCGGCCGGTGCGGTTTCACCCTGACGCGGCCCGCAATGCCCAAGCGGAGGCGGACCTGCGCGAGGCCTACCTGCGCGCCGGATTCGACGCGGTTGCCTTTATGTACGAGCCGGAGGCGGCGGCGCTGGCCAATCGCGCCGTGCTGGGGCAGGGCGATCTGGGGCTGATCGTGGACATCGGTGGGGGCACGTCGGATTTCACGCTGTTTCGCGCAGGCACGCAGGCGATAGAAATTCTGGCCAGCCACGGCGTCCGGCTGGGCGGGACCGATTTTGACCGCGTGCTGAGCCTTGAGACAGTCATGCCGCTGCTGGGGCGCGGTCACGAGATTCGCCACGCATTTGGTGATCAGACGCATACCGCCCCAGCCACGATATTTAACGATCTGGCAACATGGCAGAAAATCCCGTTCCTCTATGCGCCCGACAGCAGGCGGCTGGCAAGGGATCTGGCGAAATACGCGGTGACGCCTGCGGTGCTGGGGCGGCTGGTTGGCGTGCTGGAGGACGAGCTGGGCCATGACATCGCCTTTGCCGTCGAAGCGGGTAAAATTGCGGCGAATACCACAGGTGAGGGTGCCGTGGCGCTGGGCGTGGTCGAGCGCGGGATGCGCGTACCGCTACCTGCGCAAACAGTGAAAAACCTGCTGGACCCGATGGCGCGGCAAATGGGGCAGGCTGCGCACCAGACTGTGATCCAGGCAGGTGTGACGCCTGCGGCGGTGACCCATCTGGTTTTCGTTGGCGGCTCTAGTTTGATGGGGGTGACGCAGGCGGCGTTGCGCGGTGTTTTTCCGCAAGCCGCCGTGCATCACGGATCGGCCCTGACGGCGATTGTTGACGGCCTGAGCCTTGCTGCTGCGGGGGCGTTTGACGCCTAGGCTGAAGGGGCCAGCCCCATCGCCGCTGCCGCGGCGATCCCCCGGAGTATTTAAGGTCAGAGAAAATAGAACGAAAGAACAGTGAGCAGGACGAAGGGACGTGCGGGGCTGTCAGGATGGCGGAAGCAGGAGGGTTTCCAGTGCGGCGCCCATCACGCAAGCGCTGTCGATCATGTCATCCACGCCGATCCATTCATCGGGTTTATGGGCCAGTTCCAGCACGCCGGGACCGTAAGCAATACAATTTTTCAGCTTGCCGATGCGGTCGATATGTTTTTGATCGTAGGTGCCGGGGGAGGCGACGTATTCAGGGGATTTGCCCATTACGTCCTCGATGGCTTTTGCCACTGTTTTCACCACCGGCGCGTCGCGGTCGGTCATGGAGGGCAGAACTGAGTTCAGCTCTGTCAGTTCGTATTCGAAATCGGGGCGGGTGGCGCGCAGGCCTTCCAACAGGCCGGTGACTTCGTCGCGGACATCGTCCAGCGGCTCCTCTGCGAGGAAGCGGCGGTCGATGGTGATGCGGCAGCTGTCGGGGACGCAATGGGCGGGCAGGCCGTCGAAATCCTCGTCCTGCTCTTTCTGGCCGCCGTGGATCGAATTGATGTTCATGGTCGAACTGCGCGCCCCTTCGGGAACGACGGGCATGTCGGTGGTGCGGGCGGCCATTGCGGGAAAGAGTTTGTCCTCGAATTCACCCAGCACGGCGCCCATGTGGCGCACAGCGCAGTCCCCCAGAAACGGCATCGAGCCGTGGGCGATTTCGCCTTTCGTCTCGATCTCGGCCCACCAGCCACCGCGGTGGCCCAGACAGATGCGATCCTTGTTCAGCGGTTCCGGGATGATGACGTGCTGCACGCGCGCGGGGTTGAAGTGACCGTGTTCGGCCAGATAGGCCACGCCGCCATAGCCGCCTGATTCTTCGTCTGCAGTGCCCGAAATCTCGATCGCGCCCGCGAAATTATTGTGCGTTTCGATGAAGGCTTCGGCGGCGATGATGGACGCGGCCAGTCCGCCTTTCATGTCGCAGGCCCCGCGGCCGTAAATCCGGCCTTCGTGAAGGGTGGCGGCGAAAGGATCGAACGTCCAGCCTGCGCCGACTTCGACAACATCCGTGTGGCTGTTGAAGTGGACGCATTCGCCTGATGTTGTCCCTTCGCGCCGTGCGATGATGTTCCAGCGGGGATATTTCGTGCTGTCGCCGGGGGTGCCGTGGGCGCGGATCAGCTGTGTTTCGAACCCGTGCGCCTTGAGCCTGCGATCAAGGTATTCGCAAATCGCGCGGTAGTCATGACCGGGGGGATTGAGGGTCGGGATGCGGATCAGATCCTGTGTGAGCGCGATGAGGTCGCAGCGCTTTGCCTCGATGGCGAGAGAGAGGGGCGTTTTCATCAGGCATCCTTTTTGGTGAACGAAACGGCGGGCTTGGGCGTTGTATCATATTGCTCTTTGTATCATTACGCAAAGACGCCGATGCACAAGACCCGAAATTCACGGCCCCAGCGGCCCAGCCTTGAGGAGGCCGCCCCAATGACATCCAGCGAAACACGCCGTGCCCAGACGGAACAAGAGGCAGAGGAGCAATCCGTCGAGGAGGCTGCCTCCCTGTCGCCGCGCATGATTTACGAGGTGATCCGCAGGGACGGCGAGGAGGAGCTGGCACGGACCAAACGGTCGCTGTTCTGGTCGGGTATCGCGGCGGGTATCCTCATCAGCCTGTCAGTGTTGGGGGAGGCGGTTTTGCGGACTTATCTGCCTGACACGCCTCAGCGCTATCTAATCGAGAATCTGGGGTATTCGCTGGGGTTTCTGGCGGTCATCATGGGGCGGATGCAGCTGTTCACCGAGAATACGATTACGACCGTTCTGCCAGTGATGCGCGCGAAAACATGGCATGTGTTCGGGTGCATGTGCAGACTGTGGGTGATCGTGCTGGGGGCGAATGTGATCGGCGCATTCGCCGCTGCCGCGTTGTTTGTGTACACGCCTGCGCTGTCGCCCGAGCTGATGCCGGCGATTGTTGCCCTGTCGGAGCACGCAACCGGCATGGGTGCCGCGCAAGGGTTCTGGCGCGCAATTCCTGCGGGTGTCATTGTGGCGCTGATTGTGTGGATGCTGCCGCAAGCCGCCGAGGCTGCGTTTTTTCTGATCCTCGCCTTCACATGGTTGATCGCAGCAGGGGATTTTACACATATCGTTGCAGGGTCGGTCGAGATGGCCGTGTTGATCCTGCAAGGTAGCCTGGGTGCGGGTGACGCGATATTCGCCTTTTTCCTGCCAGTGCTCGCGGGGAACATCGTGGGCGGTACTGTTATTTTTGCTTTGCTCGCGTGGGGTCAGGTGCGCGATGATGTCGAGGCCGAGGAGAATTCCTGACAGGGGACGAAAATGAACAAGCTGAGTGAGGGGGCTATCCCGTTGGGTAAGCTGGCAAAGACATGGGCGGGTCTGCGCGACGGGTTCCTGCAAATCGGGGAGACGAATCTTGCACTGGTGTCGGCGGGCGTGGGGTTTTTCGCGATGCTGGCACTGTTTCCCGCAATGGCCGCATTGATCGCGGTCATGAGCCTTGTGTCCGATCCTGTCGTGGTTATTGCGCAACTCGAGCAGATGCGCGGGCTGCTGCCGGATGATGTCTACCAGATATTTAACGCACAGATTATCAGCCTGCTGACCACCAGTCCGGACAAGCTGGGGTGGGCGGGTGTCATTTCTATCGCAGCCGCGATGTGGTCGGCGCGCGCAGGCGTGGCCGCGATGATGACAGGCCTGAACGCTGTTCACGGTGAGAAGAACCGCGCCACGCTGTCGCATTATCTGCGGGCCTTGATGCTGACGGTGGCGCTGATGGGCGTCGGGGTTGTTTCGCTTATCACGCTGGTTATCGCCCCTGTCGTGCTGGCGTTTTTTCCGCTGGGCGGCATTGCGGCGCTGGTGGCCGAGGCGCTGCGGTGGAGCATTGCAATCGTTGTCCTGTTGGCGGGCGTCGGCATGCTGTACCGGTTTGGCCCGAACCGTAACGTGCTGCACCGCCGCTCGATCCGCCCGGGTGCTGTGGTGGCGGTGGTCAGTTGGGCCGCGCTATCGGTGATGTTTTCCTACTACGTCTCGAATTTCGGGAATTACAATCAGGTCTACGGGTCTATCGGTGCAGTGATCGCGATGCTGGTCTGGCTGTGGATCAGCAGCTTCTTGATCCTGCTGGGCGCTGTGGTAAATGCCCAGATCGAAAAACATGCCTATGGCGTTATCGCCCCGGAAAGCACCTCACCCTTTGAGGAGTTGCCGGATGTGCCGCCAGAGGAAATTGTGGATGGCACACCCGACAACCCGCTGCCATAAAGGCTGCATTTGAGATGTTGGAAAACGGCGGACGTCGAAATTGATTTTGCCAGAATTTATTGTGATCGAAAACGATCCGTTGGCCCTGATGGATATGCATGAAATAATCGTGGGCGCCTACCGGATTTTGCCGGTGTCGCTGGGCAGTATCGACGTGCTGCCGGAAGTGCTGGGGAATATGGACGGGGCCGCACTGGTTATTGCTTCGATCAGTCTGGGATCATTTGCCCAAGGATTGCCGCGACGTGGTCAGGCCGGGCCAGTGGCAGCGGTGCTGATCGGTCAGGACAAAAGCGTCCAGACCCACCAGAACTTCACCGCCGTTCACGTTGCAGCGCCATTTTCGTCCGACCGGCTGTTGGCCGGGATCAGGAGCGCAATTTTGAACCTGCAGTAAGGCCGGTCACAAACGCTGCCAAAAAGCTTTCGATTGTCGGTTGCGATGCCTCTTGTGCGGGTGATGGTTTCGCGGGCTTGTGGCGTTTCGCAGCAGCAAGTCCAAAGGCAATCAACCCCGCGCCCGAATAGACCGCACCCAGGATCACAGCTGTGTTCAGGACGGTCGTCAGCGTAACAAGAAACATCCACGCCGCCGCTGTCCAGAACCCGACCCCGACACACAGCAGCACAGAACCCGCAAAACCGAACGCTGCCGATTTTGCGGTCTGCGCTGCCTCAGCGCGGGCATTTGCGATGAGAGAGCTGATCATCTCAGCGGCGTGCCACGGTAATCATACCGATGACAAAGCCAAGCCCAGCGGCCAGACCCAGCGCCGTCGCGGGCTGTGTGCGCACGAATTCTTCTGCGTGCAGCTGTGCTTCGGTCGCCTTTTCCTGACCCACGGCCTTCAGCTCGGCGGCTTTGACCTTTGCGGTTGTTGTGGCGGCGTCTGCCTTGGCCACACCATATTCTTGTAACGCGTTGGTCAGGCCTGCGAGATCGGATTTCAAAGTGTTGATTTGCGCGGAAAGATCCTCAACGCTCACGGCGGGGCTGTTTCCGTTCAGGGATGTATTTGCCTTTGGCATGTCGAAATCTCCTAAGTTAATTACTGTTGAGAAGTGAACGTCCGATCCGTGCAATAGTTCCGCGAAAACGAAAAAACCCTGCCGGACTGGCAGGGTTTTAACAGCGGGTTCAGTTTGTTTCGCGTGCGGCGCGGATCAGGCGTGCAGCGTCTCGGTCGAGGAAAAGAACATGGCCTGACTAACGGCAGAAACGACCTGATCTTCGGTGTAGGGTTTCGAGATGAGGAACGCAGGCTCAGGCTTGTCGCCGGTCAGCAGACGTTCCGGGAAGGCGGTGATGAAAATCACGGGGCGCTGGCCCAGCTCCGCAAGCAGATCATTGACCGCATCAATGCCGGAGGAGTTATCAGCCAGTTGGATGTCAGCAAGGATCAGGTCGGGCACATCGGCACGACCCAGTGTCACAGCCTCGTCACGGGTGCGCGCGATGCCGGTTACGCGATGACCCATCTCGGCCACGATGCTTTCGATGTCCATTGCGATGATGGCTTCATCCTCGATAATCATCACAGAACCCATAACGCTGTCCGCCATTTCGCGGCGTGCGATGGATACCAGATCTTCGGCTTCCGACGTCTCGACCCCTATGATTGCGCCAATGTCCCCGTAGGAAAACCCTTCGATCGTGTAGAGCAGTAGCGCCTCGCGGCTGTTGTTGGTCAGCTTGGCCAGATGCTTTTGCGCTTTGGCGCGGGCACCATGTTCCCCTTCTTCGACGGGGGCGCCTGCGCTGGACCAGATACCGTAGAGAACCCGAAACAGCCCGGTCTTTACATCAACACCGTCCAGAACCGACCGGTCTGTCAGGATCGCTTCCAGCGAAGCGGCGGCAAAAGTGTCACCACTGGTCTGGCTGCCAGTCAGCGCACGCGCATACCGGCGCAGGTAAGGGATGTATGTGCCCAGTTGATCGCTAACGCTTTGTTCCGAATTTGCATCACTCATTTGAGTTGATCCTTTTTTCTTATATTCTATGGAACCAAACGTTCCGAGCCGGCGTTAAGTTCCAAAGGTGTTGCGTTTTTTAACAGAATAATCGGTTGAGGGCAGATGAACGGACAAAATCAAAATAACCCCCGTGA
>ENA-ORXR01000515-ORXR01000515.1-marine-metagenome-genome-assembly--contig:-NODE-515-length-52027-cov-122.322868_pt1 | contig 52027 bp, 29 predicted proteins | sample MGYA00237866_ERZ511479 | MGnify/ENA metagenome assembly ERZ511479
GCTAGCGTTTTACGCGCGCGTTGCCGTCCCAGATGCTCCAGACTTGGTCTTCGTCAGCTGGTTGGCCGTAGTCGGTGAGCATGGTGGCGGCCAGCGAACCAGTGGCCCAGGCAAAGCCGAGGTAACCGCGGTCGCCGGGTTCGGCGACGCCGGCTTGCTGGTTGCCTTCGCCTTTGACCAGCGGGTCCATGCCGCTGAGAATGCCGTAGAGCATGCCGCCGACGAAGCCGTCGCCACCGCCGATGCGGTCCTTGACGAAGATGTCGCGCGGCGGAGCCACGTAGAACTCGCCGTGGTCGCGGATGATGCCGCCCCATTCGTGGTGGTTGGCGTGCACCACTTCACGCAGGGTGGTGGCGAACACTTTGGCGTTCGGGAACTGCTCGCTGGCAGTGTCCATCATCGCTTTGAACGATTCGAGCTGTTCCGCGATGTCGTCACCGCCAGCCTCGGGACCTTTGACCCCAAGACACAGTTGGAAGTCTTCTTCATTGCCGATCAGAATGTCGGCGGTTTGGGCGATTTCGGTGAAGGCTTCATGGAGTTCTTTTTCGCGGCCGACCCAGAAAGATTTGCGGAAGTTGAGATCGAACGAAACCTTGGTGCCGTGTTTGGCGGCGGCGCGGGCGATCTCGAGGCAGAACTGGCTGGTTTTGGGCGAGAGGGCGGCAATGAGTCCGGAGAGGTGGACGACTTGCACGCCTTCTTCGCCGAAGATGCGGTCGAGGTCGAAGTCTTTGGCGTCGAGCTCACGTCCGACTTCACCGGCGCGGTCGTTCTGGACGCGCGGGCCGCGGTTGCCGAGTCCGCTGTCGGCCAAGTTGAACTGGTGGCGAAAGCCCCAAGGATTATCTTGTTCGAACTCGGGCCCCTCGTAGTCCATGTGGCGGGCGGCGAGGTTATCTTTGATCATGCGCGCGACCGGGCTGTCCTTGACGAACGCGGTCAGCACTTTGGTCGGCAGGCCGAGGTAGGAGGCGACGCTGGCGACGTTAGACTCGGCGCTGGTGACCTGCATGCGGAACAGGTCGCCGCAGTGAAAGGGAATGCCATCGAAGGGCGTAATACGTAGCCCCATGCTGGTGGCGATGAGGAGCGAGTAGTCGGCGTCTTTGCGTAGGTCGAGGTCCATGATGTTTCCTGTTAAAATCGGGTGAAGTTTAGCTGAGTGGGTTTTGTGAAAGCGAGCGGCATGGTCCAGCCTTTTCGTTCGGGGAGTTCGAGGCTGGCGTTTCATGGCCGCAAGACCGGCACGTCTTTCCGAGGACGGCGCAAGAAACTCGGTGCCTTGGCGCCACGAAGTCGTTCCGCCCGGACCCACAGTGAAGAACGCGTGTAAAGGGCAGGCCGGTCGGTATCACAAAGGCTCAACGACCCTGGGTTTCGCTCGACCCTCGCTCCACCTAAGGCGACTTTCTTGCCACCACTCCGTGGTTCGTCGTAGAGGGTTCGGCGTCGGTGCGATGTCCTTCGAATTTCAAATATCGTTGGTTAGACTTCGTCGTTGATCTCGAAACCTTTACGATACTCACGACGGAGCATCGCCAAGGCTTCGGGAGTCGCCGTGTCGCCGGTAAAGGTTTCTTTGTCGCCGTCGATATTGAGCATGGGCCCGAGCATGACCTTCTCATTGGCGATGTCGATTTCGTTGGCCTGCATGTGGTTGTGGAAGTCTTCGATGACATCGCTCCACGCTTGGTGGTCGACCAGTTTTTCGGCCCGCTTACGTTTGTAATCTTTCTGGGCGAGTTGGTAGCTGATGTTGCCAAGATGGCACCAGGCGCTGGAGTAGTGGATCTCTTCGATGTCGGCGTTGAGGTCGGCGTGTTTACGCGAACGGCAGGCGTCGATGAAGTTCTGGGCGTGGGCACCGCCACCATTGCCTTTCAGCTTTTTGATGGCTTTCCCTTCCTGGGTGTAAAAGCTGCCGCCGCCGCGTCCGCCGGCGTAGTAGCCGTCTTCGCATTCGATGACCATGAACCCGCCAGTGCGGCGGCGTTTGTAGACGTCGCCGGCGCGCATGCCTTTCTGGCGCGGCAGGTTGTGCACATCCATGATGACCGGGATGTCGCCGGTGTCGAAATAGACAAAGTGAGTGTTGGGCGATTCGCCGGCGTCGTCCCAGGCGAGACGACCGCCGCCGGACACGACGCGTTTGGGCAGTTTGACGCCGTCGCGGAACACGATGTTGCGTAGGTCGTCGGTGATGTGCGGGCCCCAGTTGCCGAGTTCGCCGTTACCGGTGTTCCAGATCCAGTGCCAGTCGTAGTGGAACTTCTCACGGTACATCGGCAGGTCTTGGGCGGGTCCGAGCCAGAGATCGTAGTCGACGTTGTCCGGCGGCTTCAGGGGCGTGTTGCGTTTGCCGATGGAGCCACGGAGTCCGTAGCGGTTGAGGCGGGCGTATTTGATTTTGCCGAGTTCGCCGGAGTCGAGAAAGGCTTTGATTTCGTCTTGAACGGGATCGCTGCGTTGCTGCGTGCCGCCCTGCATGATGACGTTGTATTTGCGTGCGGCCTCGACCATTTTGCGTCCTTCCCAGACATTGTGGGAGACGGGTTTTTCCACGTACACATCTTTGCCGGCCTGAGCGGCCCAGATGGCGGCGAGCGCGTGCCAATGATTGCAGGTGGAGATGCAGACGGCGTCGATGTCGTCGTTCTCGATAATCTTGCGCAAGTCTTTCGCGCCGAACGAGCCTTCGTACTTCTTCTTGTTTTGGTCGACACGTTGCGGATCGGGATCGCACAGTCCCTTGACCCGAACGCCGTCAATCTTGTTGAACCAACTCGCCGAACCGGAGCCGCGGCCGCCGAGGCCGATGAAGCCCATGTTGATGGTGTCGTTGGCGCCGATCACGCGTGACGCAGAGAGGGCGGTGAAGGCACCGGCAGCGGCGGCACCTGTTTTTAAGAAAGAACGGCGTGGGGTCGGTTTGATCATGCCGGACTGTACCACCCGGTGATTTCAAATTTCGAATCTCAAATCTCAAAATATTTGGCGGCGAGGGGCTCTGCCGAGCATCTGGAGATTTCAAATTTCGAACTTCAAATATTTGGCTGCGAGGGCCCTGCCGGTCATGCGGTGGTTTGAATTTCAAAACTTGTCGTCATTTCACTTCGACTTCGATTTCGGGTTCGGCGTGTAGGTAGATGCCGGACTCGCCGTCAATGGAGACGCCTTCGCCTTTCAGTTGGCGGCGGTTGGTGTTGTCGGTGGCGCTTGGTGGATGGTCGAACCCGTAGATGAAGTAGTTGAGCCAGTTGGTGGAGGTATTGAACACGGCCTCGTTGTCGATGGCTTGAATGTTGCGGGTTGGGCCAGCAATGGGGCCGGCTTCGAGAATCGGCAGGACCGGGCCAAACTCTTCGGTGTCCAAGTGACTGTCGATCACTTGGAGCACGTAGTTGCCGCCACGGGCGCCGACATCGAGGAACGTGCTCGTGCTGCCGGCTAGCATCAGTTGTTCGTTCACCTTCTTGCCATCGCGGAAGATGTTGTAGCCGAGGCTGTCTTGTTCGAAGCCGAAGCGCCAGTCGAGTTGGACGCCGTCTTCGGTGACCGTCCCGATGAAGAACTCGAGTTCGACGTAGGTCGCGCCCGGAAGGAATCCGAAGTCGAAATCAACTTGGCTCATACCAATGGGCAGGTCGGTCAAGTACGCGCCGGGCGTGCTTTGGTTTACGAGCGAGGGATCGATGGAGTTTGGATCGACCTCCACCGTGTATTCTCCGGCGAGCAATTCGGCGAATCCGTAGGCGCCGTTATTATCCGTGGAGGTCGTCGCGACCAGATTGCCGTTGGGGTCGAAAAGATAGACGGTGGCGTTTGAGAGACCGAGTTCGTCGAGGTTCTCGTTGTTGGGATCACCATCGTTGGAGAGGTCGGTCCAGACGATGCCGGACAACGAGGCCAAACCGGTGCTGACCACCGCCTCATCGCGGTCCGAAATATCCGGCAAGCCGCCTGCTGGCGAGCCCGTTGCGATGGCGACATTGGTGAGCAAGCCGGGGATGATGCCCGCTTGCTGGTAGCTGACGGATTGACCCGGGGATAGAGAGCCGAGGGTGGCGAACACGTTTAGCGGCTGATCGTCGAGGACGACGTTGTTCAGGGTGACATCGCCCGTGTTTGTTACGTCGAAACAGTACGTGATTGGCGTGCTCTGCGGCCCTTCGACGTATTTTCCACCGGGGCAGTTGCCATCGAGTGAGACGGTCTTCACCAAGTCGATCGCGGGACTTACCACGACGAGAGACGCGGTGTCCGAGTCTATGACGTCGGGCTTTCCATTGGTGGGCCGGCCGTTGACGCCTGCTTGGTTTTCCAGCGACTCGGACGCAAGGCCTTGCACGAAGTGGCTGGCGCTTTGGTTCGGAGGCAGGGCGGCGGCGGCCACGAACTGAAGATCGGGCTCGAGGTCGGTGTCGGTAATGGTCACATTTTGCAGCATGATTTCACCGTTGTTGATCACCCGGAAGCACCAGGTCACCGGCGTGCCGGGTGTGACGGTGATGGACTCGACGGCGTCGGCGCAATTGGCCCCATTGTTGTGCCCCGCAATGATGGTTTTCTCCAGCGAGATAGCGGGTTCGAGGTCACTGTCGCAGATGCCACTCACCTTGATGCTGGTCATGCAACTCGACTGGTTGCCGCAGGCGTCGGACGCGGTGATCAGAATCTCGTAGGTGCCTGGACCTTCCAACGTCGAACCGGCCGCCGGCGTCTGGGTGAACACGAGACCGCCACATTCTTCGTTGAAGGTTTGCGGTGTGATCTGTGGGACGATGGCGATGCAGGTATCTGGCAACGGAATCTCAAGCGCCTCCGGACAAGTAAAGGTGGGCGGCGTGGTGTCGTTGGTCAGCATCCACTCGATATCGATGTCTTGGAAGTACCCGCAGACGTCGGATACGCGGTAGCGGTGCATCGCCATGGTGGTGCAGCCGTTTACATTGGTCATGGCCATCAGTAGTTTGACGGTGGGTTCGCCGCAGGCGTCGGTGGCGACAATCAGGGATGTGTCGGGTTCGGGAAGGGGGCCGACGCAGCCGAGATCGGTGTCTTTTGGGGCTTCGATGATGGTCGGCGGATCGGTGTCGGCGACACAGCAGTCGAACGCCGTGGACGTGGCCTCGTCGATGAACTCGATCGGGCCGTCTGGTCCGTCGCCGGTGACGGACGCGCGGTTGACGAAGGCTGCGCCGGTGGCGGTCCAAGTGGTCGACGTGTTGAACGATTCGCCGGGTAGCAAGGTGCCGATGGCGACGTTGATGCCGAGCGAGGGATCTTGGAGTTCGAGGTTGGTCAGCGGAAAGCCGCTGGTGTTCTCGATATAGAAGCAGAACGTGACCTCGTCGCCGGCTGCGGGCGTGGCGCTTTGTTCGCCGGGGCAGCTGCCGTCGAGCGAGATGGTTTTATCGAAGAACAGGGCGTCACCGGCGGTGGCGGCGTTGGTTTCCGTTTGCGGGTTGCCGTTCGGGTCGGTCAGGTCGACGACCGCGAGGTTCACGAACGGAGCCTGTTCGATTTGCATCACGATCGAGGTCTGCCAAGTGGCGAACCCGGGCAGTGCGGCAACCGAGTAATTGAGTCCGAGCGCGGGGTCGGTGACCGAGATGTCGGTGAGCGGATCGGCGGTGAGGTTCTGCAAGGTGAAGCAGAAAGTCACGTAGTCATCGGCTTCAGCCGGGTAGATCTGCACGCCGGGGCAGTTGCCGTTGGGCGAAATGGTCTTGTCGAAGAAGTAGGCCGGACCGGCGGATGCGGTGTTGGTGGTACTGATCGGTGGTCCACCTTCGGGGGTGCCGGTGGCGGTGGCGGCGTTCACGAAGGTGCCCCCGGTGAACAGCATGTTGGTGGACAGGCTGATGCTGTCGAGTGCGGCCAAGGTGCCGAGGTTGTACGTTGCGCCGATGGCCGGATCGGTGATGGTGAGATCGTGGATCGGGGTGGTGGTGAGGTTTTGTACGAACAGGCAGAAGGTGACGGTGTCGCCGGCGGTGGGCACCACGTTCGCGAACCCGGGACAGGTGCCATCAAGCGAGACGGTCTTATTGAACATAAACGCGTCGGCGATAGTGGCGGTATTGGTCTCGCCGGCCGGATTGCCGTTCGGGTCGGTAAGGTCGAGGGATGCGGTGTTCACGAACGGCTTCTCGGTGACGGTGGAGACGACCGAAGTGCTCCAACTCGCGAAGCCGGGCAGGCTGGCGATCATGTGGTTCAGTCCGATGGCCGGGTCGGCGACGGTGATGTCGGTGAGCGGTTTGTCGGTGAGGTTTTGCAGGGTGAAACAGAAGGTGACGTCGTCGCCGAGTTCGGCCGGCGTGAACTGGTAGCCGGGGCAGCTGCCGTCGGTGGAGACCGTTTTGTCGAAGAAGTAGGCCGGACCGGCGGATGCGGTGTTGGTGGTGGTGATCGGCGGTCCACCGTCGTCGGGGGTGCCGGTGACCGAGGCGGCGTTGACGAAGGTGCCGCCGGTGTAGACCGAGTTGGTGGAGAGCAGCACGCCCTCGTTCGGTCCGAGGTTGCCGACGTTGGCGAAGAATCCGATGGTCGGGTCGCTGATGGTGACGTTCTGGATGGTGGCGTCGCTGATGTTGGTGGCCATGAAGCAGAAGGTAACGGTGTCGCCTGCCACTGGTTCGACGTGCTGGAAGCCGGGGCAGGTGCCGTCGAGCGAGGCGGTCTTGGCGAACTGCAGCGCATCACCGGCGGTGGCGGTGTTGGTGACGGAGTTGGTGTTGCCGTTCGGGTCGGTGAGGTCGAGCAGGCCGCTGTTGACGAAGGGCTCTTCGGTGATGGTGAACACGATCGAGGTGCCCCAGGTGTCGAAGCCGGCGAGGGCGTCGATGCTGTGACTGAAGCCGAGTGCGGCATCGCTGACCGTGATGTCGGTGAGCGGATCGGAGGTGAGGTTCTGCAGGGTGAAGCAGAAAGTCACGTCGTCGCCGAGCTCGACCGGAACGGCTTGGAAGCCGGGGCAGGTGCCGGTGTTCGAGATGGTTTTGTCGAAGAAGTAGGCGGGGCCGGCCGAGGAGCTATTGGTCACGACGTAAACTTCGCCGGTCGGGTTGCCGTTTTCATCAACGGGTTGTCCGGTGGAGGAGGCGGCGTTGACGAAGGTGCCGCCGGTGTAGGTCCAGTTGGTCGAGACGAGGAAGCCTTCTCCCGGGGCGATGGTGCCGAGGTTGATGAGGTAGCCGAGGATTGGGTCGGACACGGTGACGTCGGCGATGGCGAGGTCGCCGGTGTTGGTGCCGAAGAAGCAGAAGGTGACGAGGTCGCCGGGTTCGGGTTCGACGTTTTGCTGGCCGGGGCAGGTGCCATCGAGCGAGGCGGACTTGTCGAAGATGTAGCCGAGGGCCGAGGTGGCGGTGTTGGTGTCACCGATCTGCGGGCCGGCGGGGTCACCATTTTCGTCAATGGGCTGGCCGATGATGGTGGCGGTGTTGACGATGGTTTCGCCGGTGGCGGTCCAGATGGCGGAAGTGATGATGGTTTCGCCGGGTTGCACGACGCCGAGCGGCAGGCTGAGTCCGAGGAAGCTGTCGGTGAGGAAGGCGTTGGTCAGCGCGAAGGGGGTGCTATTGATGATGTCGTAGCAGAAGGTGACGAGATCACCGGCGGCGGGTTCGGCGAACTCGCTGCCGGGGCAGCTGCCGTCGAGGGAGATGGACTTGTCGAAGGTGAAGCCCTCGCCGATGTCGCGGATACGAACGCGCGCCGGGTCCTCGTCGCGGACGGTCGGGGATCCGTCGATCGGATCGCCGGTGGCCTGCGCGACGTTGAGTTGGTCGACGTACATATTGGCGACGATGGAGACATTGGTGCAGCCGCCCACCGGAAGGGTTCCGAGCGGAATGGAGATGCCGCCGAGCAGGTCACCATCGGTAAGGGCGACGTTGTTGAGGGTGAGGTTGCCGGTGTTGCAGATGGTGAAGCACCAGGTCACGGCCGAACCCGGATCGATAATTACGGCCTCGACGGCACTTCCACAAGCGCCGGGTGCGGTACTGTCGATGACCGTCTTGTTGAGTTCGATGGCGGCGACGCCATCCGGAACGCAGGTGCCGGTAACATTAATGTTCATCAAGCAGGAGGTGGTCACGCCGCAGGTATCGCTGACGATGAACTCGACCGGGTAGCTGCCGGTGCCGTAGACGAGGGTGCCTGGCGTCGGGAACTGGAGTGTGGTGACGTCGCCACAGCTGGTTGCGGTGCTCAGTTGCGAACGCAGGTCCGGAATCTGGAACTGGCAACCCGGATCGGCTGGGACGGTGAGATCGGCCGGGCAGGCGAGGCTGCTGGCGGGCGAGATGCGGTAGGAGTATTCGCTCAGGGTGCGAGCGATGTTGCCGCAGCAATCGGTTACTTCCCAGAGGCGTAGGACCGTGGTGTCGCAGGAACCGCTGGCCGAGATGCGGTCTTCGCGGATTAGTTTGGTGCTGACGATCAGGGAATCATCGGAGGAGACCACGAGGTTGGTACGCGGCACCGGATAGGGATCGGCGGCGACGCATTCGACGTGTTCGGTTTGGGGGGCGGAGAGGATGCTGGGGTCGAGGCTGTCGAGCGTGAAGGTGATCCGTTGCTCAATGGCATCGGTTCCACCGCAGAGGTCGGTGACCTCAAAGCTGCGAATGATTTCCCAAGTGCAGGCGTTGCGAACTGGGCTGGTGTCGCCGGTCCAATCAACGCTGGTGACGCCGCAGGCGTTCGAGATTTGCAGCAGTCCGGGGACAGCTGGCGGCACGTTGGCCACCGAGCTGATGCAGCCGAGATCGGTCGGCAGCAGGGCGGCGATGCTCGGGGCACTCGGACGTTCGGTCCAGCGGTAGATCACATTGAGCACTTCGGCGTTGTTGCAGGCATCCATCGCCATATACGAACGCACGAGGGTGACATCGCAGCCATTGGTGGTGCGGGTTTCACTGAACTGCATGACCACGACTTCGCAGTTGTCGGTCACCGTCAGAGCCGCAAGATCGTCCGCCAAGGTCGGCACGGTCGGGGCGTCGGTTGGCTGGCAACCGAGGTCGCCGCCGGGCAGCGGCAGCAAGAACTTCGGTGCTTTGTCGTCGAGCGAATAATTGATCCGCTGGGTTACCACGAGACTCGAACAACTGTCCGACACGCGATAGGTGCGGTCGATCTCGGTCAGGCAATCGCCGAGGACGGTGACGATGGTGTCGGCGATGTGTTCGACCAGAATCGGGCAGGCGGAATCCGCTGCGACCGAGGAAGGCGCCGGGGTCGGCACTTGCGCCGCCGACTGGATGCAACCGAGCAGCAGATCCGCTGGGGCGGCGGCGACTAGGTCGGGCGTTTCAATGTAGGTGTAAGTGGAGATGGCCACGTCGGACCGATCGCAGCAATCTTCGGTGCGCCAAGTGCGGGTGACGGTGACGACGCATTCGTCGGTGGTGCGGACTTCGGAGAGCAGGTAGGTGGTGATGGTTTGATTGTCATCGCTGGTGACCACGTCGTTGGTTCGCGGAACGGGGTTGGGATCGAGTTCGACACAGCCGTAGTCGACATGGTCGGGAACGCTGACAATGCGCGGTGCTGCGTTATCCAAGGTGTAGGAAATGCGGAACGAGCAGGACTGGCTGACGCCGCAGACGGTGGTCGCCAGGTTGCTGCGAACGAAGCTGACAGTGCAGCCATTGGTGACCGCTACTCCGTCGCCCAGATGGATGGTCGAGACATCGCAATCGGCGGTGGCTTGGCCAAGGGTGAACAGGGTGTTCGGGATGAGGCCGGCAGAGGCGATGCAGCCAAGTTCGATGTCGGGCGGACAAAGGGTCGCGACCTCGGGGGCGGCCGGCGTTTCCACGTAGGCGAAGGTGGCGGAGGCTTCGGTTTTGGTGCCGCAGCAATCGACGACCTGCCAAGTGCGGACCACGGTGGTGATGCAGTCACCGTTCGGCGAGGTGGTGGAGACATCGCCAATCCATTGCGTGGAAACGAGGTTGTCGTCCATGGCCACGAGCGCGTTGGTATTCGGGGCGGGGATTTCGAAGCCGACGGCCACGCAACCGAAGTCCGTTCCGGGTGGCACGACGGTGATCATCGGATCCATGGTGTTGAGAATCCAGGTGAAGCGCTGGGTGACCACGGCGCTAGCGCCGCACAGGTCGGTGACTTGATAGACGCGGTCGAGGTAGTCGGTGCAACGATCGGTGGACCCAGTGCTGTCGGCAATCCATGCGATTTGGACCACCGAACAATCGGAATTCGCTTCGACGATCGAGGTGTCTTGTTGCGGCACTTGATCCACCGAGGTGATGCAGCCGAGGTTGCGATCCGAGAGCGGACCGACTTCGGGCATGTCAGGGCGGTTGATCCAGGTGTAGGTAGTCGTGGTCTCGTCGGTTCGGCCGCAGCAGTCGACAATGGTCCAGGTCCGAACGAGGACGTAGGCGCATTCGTTCGAGGTGAGCACATCGCTGAAGCTTCGGCTGACCACCAAGGAATCATCGGTCACCACCAAGTCCAGGGCGGGGTCGGCGACCGGAACGGGGTTGGTGGATATACAGCCGAAGTCGACGTCTTCGGGCGCGGAGACGATCACGGGATCGTTCTGGTCCAAGGTGTAGGTGATCGTCTGGGTGACGGGAATCACCATGCCGCAGAGGTCGGTCACTTCATAGGTGCGGGTGACGGTCCAGTCACAGCCGGATTGGGCGGCGGGGGTATCGGATACCCAGTCGACGGACTCGATGGAGCACAGGCTGTCGGCATCGACCAAGGCGGGATTGGGTTGCGGGACTTGTCCGGCGTTGTTGATGCAGCCGAGTTCGATCGGGGCCAGCGCGTCGGCGGTCAGGTCCACCGGGGCGTCGGTGTACTGATACACTTCGGTGCCGAAGTCGACGCGACCGCAGCAATCGGTGACGCGCCACTGGCGGGTGACGGTGATTTCGCAGTCGTTGGTGAGCACGGTGGTGTTGTTGAGCGTGACCGTGATCGCATTGCCGTCGGGATCGCTGGAGGCGGCCGCGATCGCGTTCAGGACGGCTGCAACATCACGCGGGTCACCGGCAAGGCAGCCGTAGTGAAGTTGCGGCGGGATGCCGGCCAACGCGGGGGGCCGGGCATCGAGCTTGTAGCTGATGGTGAAGCTGCAGGTGGTGGCGACGCCGCAGGCATCGGTGACGAGATTGGTGCGGATGAAGCTCCAGGTGCAGTTGTCGGCCGACTTCACTGCGGGCGAGTCGCCGAGATGGGAAACCTCGATGCTGCAACCGCCGGCGACGGTTCCGAGTGTCGCGACGGGCGTCGGAATCTGGCCGAGCGAAGTGATGCATTCGAGATCGATGTCCTCGGGGCAGAGGGCGGCTACGTCGGGTTGGGGCGGGATGATGTTGAAGAGGTAGGTCACATCGGCGCGGGCCTTGTTGCCGCAGCAGTCGATGACCTGCCAGGTGCGGAGCACGGTGACATTGCAGTCGTTCGTGGTGTAGGTGTCGCCAATCCAGCTGACGTTGGTGACGTTGTCGTCCATGAACACCACTTCGTTGGTCTGAGCCGGACTGGTTGGCGGCACCAGATAGCCGGGCGCCTGGCAGCCGAAATCGACTTCGATGCCAGCATCGGTGATGATCGGATCCAAGGTGTTTAGCACCCATGAGATTTCCTGGGTGACGACGGCGGTTCCGCCACACAGATCGGTGACCTGGTAGGTTCGGTCGAGCGTGGAGACACAGGTGCCACTTCCGGTGGGGGTGTCGGCCAGCCAGTCGATCGAAACGATAGAGCAATCTGAGGACGCGGACACCAGGGTGGTGTTCGGCAGCGGGATTTGATCGAGATCATTGAGGCAACCGAGTTCGACTGGGGCGAGGGCCGCCACGGTGAGCGCGTCGGGAATTTCCGTGTAGCTGTAGGTCTCGACGGCGAGGTCGAAGCGGCCGCAGCAATCTTCGACGCGCCAGGTGCGTTGCACGGTGACTTTGCAGTTGTTGGTGAGGCGCAGTTCGGAGACTAGTTGGGTGGAGACGAGGTGGTTTTCGATATCGACGCCGATGACTTCGTTGGTGAGGGGAACCGGCCGGGGATCGACTGAACAGCCGAAGTCGACGGTCGGTGGCACGCTGACAATGGTCGGCGGCTGGGCATCGAGGATGTAGCTGATACGTTGCGTAACCGAACCGGTGCCGCCGCAGAGGTCGGTGGCGAGGTACACGCGGTCAATCGCTTCGGTACACTTGTCGAGGTTGCCAACTGGCATGTCCTCAATCCATGTCACGTCGGCGGCGGCGCAAGCGCTGGCGACCGAAGGCGCGGTGGTATTGGGGTCTGGCAGGTCGTCGATCGAGTCGATGCAACCGACGTCGAGCGCGTTGAGGCTGGCCAGTTCGGGGTCGGACGGATCGTTGGTGAACTGGTAGGTCTCAGTAAGTTCGTCGAAGTTACCGCAGCAGTCTTCGGCGCGCCAGATGCGTTGCACGGTGACCTGGCACTCGTTGGTGGTGCGGATTTCCTGTTTGAGGAACACCGTGGTGATATGACGGTCGTCGGTCGCAATGACCTCGTTGACTAGCGGTACCGGTCGCGGATCGCCCGCGCAGCCATTGTCGACAAAGGGTGGCACGGCGGTGATTTCTGGCGGGGCCGTGTCGAGAATGTAGAGGATGCGGACGTTGCAGGTTCGTTCGGCGCCGCAGACATCGGTCACACGATAGAAGCGTTGGACCTGATCCAAGCAATCCCGGCTCGGCAAGAAGCGTTCGAGGTACATCTCGACGGTATATCCACCGCAGCTACTCGTGACTTCTGGTGCGGTGTCATCGACGTTGGGAAGTTGGTCCACGGAGGTAATGCAGTCCAATTGATAGGTCGGCTGGCAAGTGATCGTGGGTTGCTCCGGGATTTCGGTGTAGGTGTACTCGACCGTTCCGCGATCGCGGTTGTCGCAGCAGTCGATGATCTCCCAGGTCCGAACGATTGTCACGTCGCAGTCGTTGGTGGTGTAGACATCCCCGAGCCAAGTTACGTTGGTGACATTGTCGTCGGTGAACTGAACCGCGTTTGTATCGGCCGCGCTCGCCGGTGGGATAACCCAGCCTTTGACTTGGCATCCGTAGTTGGTGCCGGTTCCGGCGGTGATGATGAACGGATCGAGCGTGTTCAGGACCCAGCTGATGTCTTGGGTGACGGTCGTCGTGCCGCCGCAGAGGTCGGTGGCGCGGTAGACGCGTTCCATGCTGGTGACGCAGCCGGCTTCAACCGGAACGCTGTTGGAGACAAACTCGATCTCGACCACCGAGCAGTCGGACAGGGCATCGACGAGCGTGGTGTTCGGGTCGGGAATTTGCCCCTCGTCGTCGAGGCAGCCGAGATCAATTGGGGCGAGGACCGCCGTGGTGACGGTCGAGGGACGCAGGGTGTAAGCGTACGACTCGTTGGCGAGGTCGAACTTGTTGCAGCAATCCTCGACGCGCCAGGTGCGGGTGACGGTGACCCGGCAATCGTTGGTGACGGTGACTTGCGCGACGAGCGTGGTGGAGACGAGGTGGTTGTCCGCGTCTGAACCGATGACGGCGTTGGTGTCGGCCGGGCGCGGGTCACTGTCTTGGCAGCCATAGTCGACGAACGGAGGAACCACATCGATGGTCGGTGGTGCCACATCGAGAATCCACGTGAAGCGCTGGGTGACCACGGCGGTGCCGCTGCAAAGATCGGTGATCCGGTAGACGCGATCGAGCGAATCGGTGCAGTAGGTCGATGGTCCAGTGTCGTCGCGGAGCCAAATGATGTCGGCAATACTGCAATCGGATTGGGCGGCGATCAGCGTCGTGTTCGGCAGCGGAATGTCGCCGAGCGAGTCGATGCAATTGAGGTCGACCGGAGCGAGTTCGGCGACGGTGACCGCCGAGGGACGGAGGGTGAAGCGGTAGGTTTCTTCGCGTTCGGTGGTGTTGTTGCAGCAGTCAGTGACGTCCCAAGTTCGGGTGACGGTGACGACGCAATCGTTGGTGAGCCGAACTTCAGAGACCAGTTGGGTAGCGACCACGGAACTGTCGTCTGAAGTGACGAGGGCGTTCGAGGAGATCAGTACCGGGCGGGGTTCGTTATCGACGCAGCCATAATTGACGAAGTTGGAAACCGTCAGGCTAGGCGGAGCGATGTCGAGGGTGAAGGTGATGGTCTGCAAACAGAATCGTTGCAGGCCACATTCGTCGATGATCCGATAGGTTCGTTGCACCGATTGGCGGCATGCAACGACAGTGACTGGCGGGCTGTCTCCAACGTGTTCGATGATGACCGTGCCACACTCCGAACTCGCACCAACCGTGATGCTCGCCGGTTCGGGGATTTGGTCGAGGTCTGGGATGCAGCCAAGTTCGAGGTTGTCCGGGCAAGTGAGCATCGGGCCGTTGCCTTGGAGGCGGTATTCGTAGATGGCGGTGGCGCGGTCGGTCGCACCGCAACAATCAGTGACTTCCCAGAGGCGGATCACCGTGACATCGCAGCCATTGGTGGTGAAGGTGTCCCCAAGCCAGATGGTGGAGACGAGGTTGTCATCGGCGACCACGACGTCGTTGGTCAGCGGCGGTGTGGCCTCGGCGAAGTCGAAGCTGTCGGCGACGCAGCCGTAGTTGGTGCCGAGCGGAACGGCGGTGATCAACGGATCGCGGGAGTTGAGAATGTAGCTGAAGGTTTGGCTGATGTCGGCGGATTGTCCGCAATTATCGGTCACGCGGTAGGTGCGGGTAATCGACGCGATGCAGGGGTCGGTTGGTAGGTCGACCAACTCGGAGATCATGGTCACCTGTGTGTCGCAGTCCGAACCGACAGTAAACTGGGACGCGGAGGGGAGAGGAATCTGGTTGGTCGAGCTGATGCAGCCGAGTTCGATGAGGTTGACTCCGGTGATGGTTGGCGGCGCGGCTTGTTCGGTGAACTGGTAGGTTTCCACGCGGGTGTTTTCGTTCGAGCAGCAATCCCAAATCTGCCAGGTACGGGTCACGACGACCACGCAGTCGTTGGTGAGCCGAACTTCGTCCACCAAGTTGGTCGCGAGAACGAGGCTGTCGTCCGAGGTTTCAATCGCGGCCATAGAATCCGCGAGCGGACGCGGTTCGGCGGTGACGCAGCCGTAATCCTCGAACGCGGCCACGGCGGTGATCAACGGGTCGCCCGTATCAAGAATATAGTCGATCCGTTGCGTGATGGTGGCCGTCGCGCCACAGAGATCAGTCGCCGAGTAAACGCGGTCGATGGCGGCGTAGCAGGTCCCGTTGTCGGACGCGACGGCTGTGTCGGACACATGAGCGAGATTGGTCACCGAACATTCGGACAGCGCATTGACCAAGGAGGTGTCGGGCGCGGGAATGTCGTCCAAGCTGTCGATGCAACGCAGGTTAAAGTTGGCGATGGTCGGGATTGTTGGCGGGGCGAGCGGTTGCAAGGTGTAACGGTAGGTTTCCTCGCGGGTGCCTTTATTGCCGCAGCAATCTACAACTTCCCAAAGGCGAGTGACCACCACGCTGCAATCGTTGGTGATATCGACTTGGCTGAGGAGATTGGTGGCGACGATGTGGAGGTCGTCGGCCGAGACGATCGCGTTCGAAGAGACCTCCACCGAACGCGGGTCTTCCGTCACGCAGCCGTAATCTTCGAACGCGGCCACCACGGCGATCACCGGCGGTCCGGTGTCGAGAATGAAGGTGATGCGTTGCGTGACGCTGGCCGTTCCACCGCACTTGTCGGTGATCTGATAGACCCGGTCGATCGCGTCGCTGCAGTCGTCTGATTCGAGAACGGTGATGTCCGTCGTCCATTCGATGTTGGAAACCAAGCAGTCGGACATCGCGTCGACGAGGGTGGTGTTCGGCAGCGGGATGTCGCCGAAAGCGTCGATGCAATTCAGGTCGAGCGGGGCTAGGGCGGTGACCGTGAGGCCGGACGGGCGTTCGGTATAGCGGTACGTCTCGTCGAGCGTGGCGGTGTTGCCGCAGCAGTCGACCGCCTGCCAGGTACGGGTGACGGTGACTTGGCAGTCGTTGGTAAGCCGAACCTCTTGCAGCAGGTTGGTCTCCAGAACGAGCAAATCGTCCGCAGTGACGATGGCGTTCGTGTCCGCCGGGCGCGGGTCCGTATCGACACAGCCGTAATCGACGAAGGCCGGCACCGTCAGGCTAGGATCGCCGGTGTCGAGAATGTAGTCGATCCGTTGAACTACCTCGGCCGTGCCGCCGCAACGATCGCTCGCTTGGTACAATCGATCAATGGCGGAGTAACAGCCGCCAAGATCAGACGCCACTGCGGTGTCGGACACAAAGGCAATGTTGGAAACCAGGCAGTCGGACATGGCGTCGACAATGGTGGTGTTCGGCAGCGGGATGTCGCCGATGGCGTCAATGCATTCGAGATTGATCGGGGCGAGGGCGGTGACGGTCAGCGGGCTGGGTTGCAGAACGTAGGTGTAGGTTTCGTTGCGCGTTTCGCGTTGGTCGCAGCAGTCGATGACCTGCCACGTTCGGACCACCGTAATCGCGCAATCGTTGGTCAGGTAGACTTCATCGAGCAAGTTGGTTCCCACGATCAGGAGGTCGTCGGAGAGCACCAAGGCGGCGAGCGAGTCGGCTTGCGAACGCGGATCGGCCGGCACGCAGCCGAAATCTTCGAACGCGGCCACTTCGAGAATCTCGGGCGGCGAGGTGTCGAGGATGTAGTCGATTCGTTGTACTGCGGTGACCGTGGCGCCACACTTGTCGGTCACTTGATAGGTCCGCTCGATCGCGGAGTAGCATTGGCCGAGGGTCGAGGCGACGGGGGCATCCGAGACCCATTCGAGGTTGCTGATGGTGCAGGCGGATGACGGCCGAACCTGCGATGGGTTGGGTTCGGGAAGGTCATCGATGCTGTCGATGCAGCGCAAATCCAGATCGTCGATCGAAGCGATGGTCGGGGCGTCCGGGGTGACGGTGTACTGGTAAATCTCCTGCGCCAGATCGAACTTGCCGCAGCAGTCTTCCACCCGCCAGTTGCGCGTGACCGTGAACACGCAGTCGATTTCGATGCGCACTTCCGACACCAGCGTGGTCGACACTAAATGGCCGTCCGCGTCCGAGCCGACGATGACGGTGATGTCGAGCGGCTGCGGGTCTGTTGCGACACAACCATAGTCCTGAAACGCCGGAACGCTGTCGATGGTGGGCGGTACCAGATCGATGATGTAGTCGATCCGCTGGACCACGCTGGCGGTGCTGCCGCAAAGATCAGTGACTTGATAGGTCCGGTCGATGGCCTCGTAGCATCCGCCTTGATCGGACGCGACAGCCACATCGGAAACAAACGCGATGCTAGCCACGGCGCAATCAGACATGGCGTCCACGATCGTCGTGTTAGGTTCGGGGATGTCGTCGAGCGCGTCGATGCAACGCAGGTCCAGCGGAGCGAGCGCCGTCACCGTCAAGGGGCCGGGTGTCACGGTGTATTGATAGGTCTCGTCGAGTTGGGCGGTCTTGCCGCAGCAATCGACGACTTGCCAGGTTCGGGTAACGCTGACCACGCAATCATTGGTCAGGTACGCTTCCGTCAGCAGATTGGTTTCGAGGACCAACAGATCATCGGTTCCGAGCACGGCATTGGTTTCTGCAGGACGCGGATCGGCAGCTACACATCCGAAGTCCTGAAAGTCGGGCACGGTGAGACTGGGGTTTTCGGTATCCAAAATATAATCGATGCGTTGCACCACAGTTGCTATGCCGCCGCAGAGATCGGTGACTCGATAGGTTCGGTCGATGGCGGAGTAACAGGCACCCAGGGTGGATGCCACCGCACTGTCGGAAACGTGTTCAGTGTTGGAAACACTGCAATCCGAGGTGGCGTCGAGGATGGTGGTGTTGGGTTCGGGAATATCATCGAGGCTGTCGATGCAGGCCAGGTCAAGGGCGTCGAGCGGCGCGAGTGCGACCGCATCCGGTTGCATGGTGTACTGATAGGTTTCGTCGCGTTGGCTCGTTTTTCCACAGCAATCCTCCACTTGCCAGGTCCGGGTGACAGTGACGACGCAGTCGTTGGTGAGTCGAACTTCGTCGAGCAATTCAGTGGTCAAAACAAGCGTGTCGTCGGAGCTGACTAGCCCCGCGAGGGAGGCTGCTTGAGGACGTGGTTCGGCGGCGACACAGCCATAATCCTGAAACGGCAGGACCGCTGTGATTTCTGGGTCTTCGTCGTCGAGGATGTACCGAACGTCTTGGGTAACGCGCGAGGTCGTACAGGGCATTTCCACATCATACACGCGGCGAATGCCTTGATAGCAGGGGGGCAAATTCGCCAATGGCGACTGTGAAACAAAGGTGATCTTGAGTTCGCCGCAGGACGCCATGGTGCCGGCTTCGACAAAATCGGGAGGCGGAATCAGGTCGGTCGACGCAATGCAGCCGAGGTCCAAATTGGCCAAGCGGTCGCCCATGATGTCCTGATCCGTGAGTTGGTATTCATAGGTTTCAATCGCCGAATCTCGCAGGCCGCAGCAATCACGAACCTCCCACAACCGCTGCACGGTGACCTTGCAATCGTTGGTGGTTCGCACTTCGCTCGCTAGGTTAGGGTTAAAGGTGCCGGCGCCATCGGGATCGCTGATGACTAGCGCAGACTCGGAGTCGGCGACCGGACGGCGGTCGCCATCACAACCAAAATTTTCATACGGGGCGACGGCTGTGATCATTGGCGGGGCGGCGTTGAGCACGTAGCTCACAACTTGGGTGATGCATTGAGTGACACCGCAATCAGCTTCAATGCTGTAGCTACGTTCGATTGTGGTGAGACAGCCGTTCACTACCGCTGCGGAAACGTCTTTGAACTTGATCTCCAGATTGCCACACGTCGTTTCGGCGACACACATGGTCAGGTCGAACGGCGGGATCTGATCCACGTCGCTGATACAGCCGAGTTCGAGATCGTCGACCTCGGTGACGCTGAGTTCGGGCGTGAGATGATAGGTGAAGGGGACGGTGCGCGAATCACTCGAACAGCAACCTTGGACCGTGTAGGTGCGCAGGACGGTGACATCGCATTCGTTCGTGGTGACGACATCCTCGGCGCAAATGCCGGTCGAAACGAGACGCATTTCCTGCAGGGTGAAAAAGTCGATTCCCGTTCCGTCGATTTCAATGCCGGTCGCCGTGATGCCGGCCGGAAAAGTATAGCGAAGAAACGCGTCGGCGGGATCGTCCGGTATCGTTTGCGGACCGGATTCGTGCGCGAGTTCGCCGCAGCTATCGTACAGGCGGATCACAAAGCCGTTGTCGCGGGGATCCAACACGTCTCGGTCGCAAGGACAGTCCACCCGGCCCCATAAATCGACGAACTGGACCGGCGTCTTTTTGAAGTCAAAGTTGATTGCGCCGCCGCCAGCGTTGAACGCGACCCCGTCGCGCGGGCAGACCACACCGTCCCCGTAACCGTCATAGGTGAGGCCGGGTTCGCTGCTGTTCGGCGCTGCACCGGGGTTGTAGGGGAACGGGTCGTTGATCAGATTGTTCAAGTCCGGCGGATAGGTGGTTCCGTTGGTCGTGCAGCCAAAATCGAGCGGGGCTGTCGTCGTTCCGTTCACTAGCGGAACGATGACGTTCGGGATCGGTACCGAGGTGGTGACCTCGTCGAACAAACAGGGGATTTCAAAACAATCGTCCTCGGGATCGAGGCAGCCGAAGTCTTGCGGGTTTGGCAGGCCGGTGATTTTGATGCCCGGATCGTCCGCGATGATGTACTGGAACAATTGCGTTACCAACGTTTCCGAACAGCCGACCGACACTTGGTAGATGCGTTCGCGGTTGAGGACACAGCCTTCTTGTGGAAACTCATCGTCGCTGAACAAGGTGATCTCAATGCCGTCGCAAAAGTCATTGTCGGTTAGCGGGATGATCACCAGCGGATCGATTTCCGCCTCTGACCCGATGCAGCCGAGGTCGATCACCGAGTCCAGTTCGAACATCAGATCGCCGACCCCCATCGTGTACGCATGGGTTTCGACGGCGGTCGCTTGGTTGCCGCAACAATCGATCACCGCCCAGTTGCGCGTGACGGTCACATCGCAGTCGTTGGTCGAACGAAGTTCGGAGACGAGGTTAGTGGTGACAATCGTCGCGGCCCCGTCGGGGTCGCTGGCCACTAGAGCCGCCTGAGAGTCGGCGAGCGAACGCACATCCCCGGCACAGGCATAGTTCTCGAACGGGGCCACACTCAGGGTCGGTGCGCCGGTCTCAGTCGTATAGATGACCGGTTGCACGATCGTGCCAGATGAACACCGGGTTGTCACTCTGTACACCCGTTCAATGCCCTCTTCGCAGGGACCGAGAATGCCACCAAAAGGGCGTTCGGAATCGAAGGCGATGGCCAAGGGTTCGCAGGCGGGCACGTCGCCGGCGTCGGTAGCGACTGGGGCGGGAATCAATGCCGTCGAACTAATGCAGCCCACTCGGAGAATATCGAGCGTGGTGTTGCCGATGTCGCCGGGGGTGAGGTCGAACACATAGGTCTCGGTGGCCTGATCTTTGAAATTGCAGCAGTCTTCCACTTCCCAAATCCGCGTGACTGTGACCTGACAATCGTTGGTAACACGGGATTCTGAATCGAGAATGAGGGAGACGATGTTGTTGTCCGGATCGGAGGAAACCACATTGGACTGGGACTCGGCCACTGACCGTAAATCACCGGCACATCCGTAGTCGGTAAACGCTTGGACTGAATCGATGTTCGGCCCGCCGGTGTTGAAGGTCATGGTGTATCGGCTGACGCAGGTTCCGCTTTCAGTGGTCTCCTCCATGGTACACGGATCGGTCCGGCGTACGCGCCAGGTGTAGGTCCGGTCGATGGTGGTGATGCAGCCAACGGTGGAGGGGGCGGAGTCGGAAAAGCTGAACCCGAAATCCGCATCCGGATCGTTCGGGGCGGGGGGCGTGAGACTGAGCGAGTTGAAGGCGGCGATATCGTTGAGGCAACCCAGAAACACCGGATCCTCGGGCGGACTGTCGCACTCCACCATGAACGGGGTGCAATCGGGCAGGGTGATGTTCGAATTGGCCGTCGCTGGGACCGTTCCCTCAAAATTGAAGAAGATCGCACTGGACGGGTTCGAGGCGGTCACTTGCGCGGTCACCACGGGGTTGGCGTCGTCGCACAAACCGGCGGCTTGCAGGTCGACATCCCAATAAGCCCAGTCGTTATAGGTACTGGTGCGGCTGGTGGTGGCGAGAATCTGCTGGCCGACGCCGCAGGGCCCATAGTCACACGGCAGGTTGGCTTGCGGCGTGTTGTTGATCGCGCCCGTCGGCGGGGTCGCCGGCAGAAAAATCGGCGTGCCGCCGTTGATGACAATGGTGAGGTCGAGGGTCGAGGTGATCGTTGTCTGGTCGCCATGCCAGTGCTCGTGCCACACCCTCATGTTCGCGCCGCTCGGATCGATGCACCAAAAAACGGTGACCGTATGGGCAAACAATGGACTAGCGACAAACAGCGTCCCGATGAAGAATGTGAAACATCGTACCCGCAGGGACGATCCTAGCGTGGGGTGGACAAAGGAAAACATGGGAGGCTTTTGTTTAGGGGGAGAAAATTGAAGGACTCGGACTCAGCGGGCGAACAGATCGGCGGGGGTGCATTCAATTCGAACGCAGCTCACGTTGTTTGCGTAACCGCACTCAAACACGCCGTTGGTCACGGACTGAAAATCGGTGAGAAGGTTCAGTGGGGCGACGGCGAGTTCGCGGACGTTGATCGCAATACAGATGTCGCGCGGCAGCGTGGTACTGCTGAGATCGATGGAGACGGGAAAAGTTTCGGACTGCCCGCCTTGCAAGGTGCTGGGCAGGCTGAGCGTGTCGATGACGTTCGCCGGCCCCGCAAGCGGATCGGCATCGTAGACGCGGATGGGCATTCCTGCAGGCGCCGTGCGCGTCCCAGCGAGCACATTGGAAACGGTCAAGAAGAAGCTGGCAGAGGTCGCGCTGCTCTCGCAACCGTCGATGCAAATCGGCCCGCGATAGTTGAGCGAAAGATCCGTTGGCACATCAATCGGTACACAACTTTGGAACTCGCCACAGCCGGGCCGAACGCCCGAGATCAGGTACTCGCCCGACAGCATGGCTTGATGGACCAAACCGGTCTCTCCCGGAATTGCATCGCCTTCGTAGTACCACTGGTACGTTTCGTAGGTATTGGAGAATACCCCAAGCGTGGTAATGGGACAGTCATTACTCAAGGTAACAATCGGTGGGGAGGGCAGCCCCGCATAGTAGCCAATACCCGAACGCGCGCCGGAGGTGTTGACGAACGACACCGAAATCGGTCCGTCCGAGGCGACCGACTGGTCGCCGGTCAACCCGCTCAGGCGGTAGGTGACCCAGTTCGGATTACCCGTGAGCGCTGCGCCACCGAGGACCGGATTGCCATTGATCGTGACGGCGTCCCCGTTCTGGGCTGTGATGTACACATTGGCACTCCCGACCAAGTTGACGTTGGCCATGCTGTCGACGAAGTTGTCCATCAGGCAGTCGAGTGCCGGCACCAGTGCCATGCCGACATTCACATAGTTGTTGCCGCCGGTCATGGTCTGGTACACGTACACCGGCTTGTCGGACTGCACGTACATGTTCTTGTTGGCGGTCCACGCGCCGTCGGGAATGCAGTAGACCGCCTCGTCGCCGGGGTTCGGTAGAACGGTGTTCAACACGCCACCGTTGATCGCGACTTTGGTGTTCGGTTGGGTGGCGACAATCACCGCGCATTCGCCGTATTTTACCGTGGTGCCTGCAGCCTGATGGAGCACATATTCAGTGCCCAGTTTGTCCGTTGGAATCAGGATGTCGCCGCCACCATCTTGGCCTCCGCTGTTTTCGCCGGCGGAAAGGTAGGAGCCGCTACTCACCGCGACCTTCTTATCCGAACGAATATGAGTTCCGTGGAAAGAGTTATACAGCGGACCGACCACCGGGGCCGGGACATCGCCCAAATTACCCTCGGAAACTCCCAGCACATAGGATTGCCCGGCTTGGAGAGTCACACAAAAGTCGGCGGTGCGCGGCGGCGAACCGGTAAGCGTCGTCATGTTGAAGTTCAGACCGGGCGCAAAATTGTCGAAGCACACCTGAGTGTTGGCCTCGGTCGCCATCACCGAGATATAGTGGGACCGATAGCTTAGATTCGTTCTCGCTGCGGAAACCATATGGCCGGCGTAATAATCCGTGCCGAGTCCGCACGAGCCCTTCGCCGACATGATGATCGCTTGGGTTCCTTCAAAGGCCCGGTAGTTGGCATAGAACGGCTTTGGTCCCGTCGCGATCAACCCCTCGCCGCTGACACCAAGGTTGGCATCGAGATACAAAAAGGCGTTGGCGTTCGCGGCGCTCGACGAGTTGCCGAGATTGACCGTGGCCGATGATCCCTGGGAGATGGTCGGGGCGGCGAGGAAATTGCCGGCGCCGTCGGTGACCGTCACCTGAAACGGTGTTGGGCAGGGGGTACTGAGGTTGAGGTAGGTGATCGGGCTGCGGTTTGCGGTGCCTCCCCAGATCGGCGGGATATAATGCTGCGTGTCGAGTTGCGCGAACAAACTCGGCACGGCGGATAGCGTCAAAACCCCGATCAGAACAGTGCGAATGGTGGTGTTGATCTTCATCGGGGGGAGGACCAAACGGGGGGAATGTGGTGTTCTGTATCCAATTGGGCAAAACTGCAAAAGGGAGAAAGTGAGAGCCCCAGTGCAACCAACCAGATGTGCGACCACGACAATTGGTCACACCGGTATCCCGTGTTGAGGGCGATGCGCCCAGTTCGTCTTGTTGAGAGAAGTCTCATGCCCATGAATGTTTTGGGCATGTAAGACGCACGTCTTGTGCCAGATTACCGACGCGCTACTATTTAGGATTGAGCGTGTTCGAACTCTTAAGCCATGGGCGACTAAGCTCACGCGCCACAGCCGGCGAGGCCGCGTCGTTCTTCAGCATCTCGGCCAATCCGGTGAATGGAAATTCGCGTCGCGACCAAAAAGCAAAATCCTGTTCGGTCAAGGTGACGTCCTTGTACATGGGGATGCTTACGTTCTCCGTACCGATCCGGACTTTCCGCTTGAGCTTCGCCTTCACGGTTTTAAACACCCGGCGACTGATAAATCCGTTCTCGTCCTCGACCAGACTGTTCTGGCTCACGATGCCCATGTATTTGCCACCCATCTCGATGACCACCTCACGCGGTCCAAATCGTCGCACCACCTTGCCGGAAATCTCACGGACATCGTCCACGTCGATTTTTTTCCCGGGCAACTTGGTGGTCCGCTGCTTCTTGGCGTAGGGATCATACCACACGGCCTTCTTCGCGCCTTCGCGCGCTTTTTTCAACACCGCCGCCGTGACGCCAGTGCGCTGAATGAGAAATTGGTCCAAGGGCATCGGTTGCAACATGCCCATATCTTTGTTGAACACGTAGTCGCCACGCCGCTTTTGGTAGAGGGCCTCGACCGTTTCCCGTGGGATCAGTTTTCCCTGGATGCTGATGTATTTTGCCAGCTGTTTCTTCTCGATATCGCGTGCCTGCCGAACGCCCTCGAAACCTTTGACCTCATGCGGACTCAATCCACGGGTTGGGTCTGGACGTACATCCGGGTCCTGCGCGCAAACGCAACCGCAATAGAATAGACAAAGTAGAACCAACCAACGCACGGATCTTTTTACCATACTTTGGGTTCGCCTTGCACGCCTTATTCCCTTTCATTCCCGCCATGAGCAAAACACTCGAAGAAGGACTCGAACTTACCCTCGATTGGGAAAAACTGACCAAAGTGGGGCAGACCGGCTCCGCCGTCGTTCCCTGTGCCGTGCAACACGCAGACAGCCTCGAACTCATCCTGGTGGCTTACGTCAACCAGAAGGCCCTCGATCATTCGCTCGACACGGGCACCGCGACTTTCTGGAGCACCTCGCGCAACGAACTCTGGATCAAAGGCGCGAGTTCGGGACACACCTTCGATCTGGTCGAGGCGCGGGTGAACTGCGAACAGAATTCTCTGCTGTATCTGGTCCGTCCGCGCGCCGGCGGGATTTGCCACACCAAAAATGAGATGGGCGAACCGAGAAATTGCTATTACCGCCGGATCCTGCCGGCGACCAAGGCCTTGGAAAACTTGGATCCTTGAGGGCAAGAAAAAGGCGAATCCCGCTGGGGATTCGCCGTTTTCTAATCACGCACGCTGTCGTGCTCTTGGCTAAAAGGGCTCAGGGAACGACGGAACGCCATTCGCCCCATTCGCCGGGTGTTACTTCAGGTTGTGGCACCACAACACTGGGAACGGCGGGTTCGTAGACCGTCGGAGCCGACGGGATGGACGGTGTCGAGACACTCGGCATCACCGGAGCGGTCGGGAGGACCTGCTTGGTCACTGCCGGAGCCGGCGCTGGAGCCGGGGTCGAGTAGCCGCCATATCCGGGGACCGCAGGGTAAACATATTCGGTGTTACCGGGGGCTGGCACGCCGTAACCTGGGCTGTAAACTGGGGTGGGGGCCGTGGGGGCCGTGGGGGCGGGCGTGTTGCGGATCCGGATTTCGTCGCGGGTGCTGCCGACTACGCCGCCGACACTTGCGCCAACGCCACCGCCAATGGCTGCGCCTTCAAGGCCGCGTCCTTTTTGGTGACCGATGACACCGCCGGTGATTGCGCCGAGAACGCCACCCGTGACCGCGTCACGTTTGGCACCGATGTTGTCGGTGTTGTCGTTGAGGACATCGTCGCGAGAGTTGCCGAGGACACCTCCGCCGATTGCGCCGACGCCTGCGCCAATGGCTGCGCCTTCGAGTTCGCGGCCTTTTTGGCCACCGATGACCGCGCCGGTTACGGCACCAACGCCAGCTCCGATAAGGGAACCTTTTTTGGTGTTAATCGTGCTGTTTTGGCCGCGAGGTGTAGCGCAGCCGGTCAATCCCGCTGCGACGCCGATGGCCGTGATGAAGAGTGCAATGTTCTTAGCTCGTATATTCATAGTATTCCCTTATATGAGGGTCTTGAACGAATTCGACGAAAGAGTGCGAGATTTTATGCATCAAATTCTCACACAAGTTGCACAAACGTTCACCCCACCTTGGCCGCGTTCACGGCTTGCAACCCACCTTCCAGCTATGCAAGTTTCCTCGCTGTGAATTGTATTCTCCGTCTTGCCTTGTCCGCTGGCCTACTCGTCCTCTGCGGGATTGTTCCTCTCGGTTGTGGCGGGGGTAGTAGTAGTAATAGTAGTAGTGAGGGTTCCCCGACGACGTCGTCCGGGGACAGCACCTCGGCCACCGCGAATCCCGCTCTCGTGCAATCCCAAGCGATCGGTTCCCCCGGCCTGCCCACTCCTCCCCCGCAAGAGTTGCCACCGCCGGTGATCGGTATTGCCGCGCCGGCTGGACCGGACGCGTTCCTGCAACAGCTGCTGCAAGGGATCCAAACCGAAGCGCCGAACCACAAAGCGACGGTCGATATCAAACGCGCCCAAGGACAGGCCCAGTCACTCCAAGTGTTCATCAGCCGCAAGGTCGACGCCGCAGTCCTAATCACCAATCAGCCGGAAGGCTGGGCAGGGATTCTGGGCGTGGCACAGACCGCAGGGGTCCCGGTGTTGGTTCTCGGCAAAGGCGCCGGTGGCGATGCCGCGGCGCTTGCTTGTCGGATTGTGCCGGACGGGGCGGCGATCAGTGCGGCCCTGCTCGAACGCGCCGGCCAGCGCGGCATCCTCGAACTGCAAACCACCGCCGTGCCGCGTCCGTTCTGGCGTGACAGCCTTAGCATCACCGTGCTGGCCAAACAAAGCGCGGCCACCCTCGTCGAGGCCCGCCGCAGCACTGGCGCGTTCGCCAACGTGTTCGGCGATCAAGTCGGTCTGGCGATCACCTACCATCCGGACGTCCGAACCGGTGCCGCCGAGGCGCTTGCCTACCACAAAAAAGGCGGCCCCGTTCCGGTCCTCAATCTCGCCGATGCAGTCAAACCCGCCGCCGGTTCGGCCACCTTGTTGTTCGAGACGATCGAACGCATCCGTCAGGGCGAGCGTGTTGATCCGGAGATTCCGTTGAACTTAGAGTTCGATCTGCAGTAGCACGATCTTCGCCTTGAACTTCCACAAACCAGTTTCCTTTTCATGACACGCTCCACGTTCTTTCGTTCCTTCCTCGCGCTCGCTTGCTGTCTGGGACTCGTCGCCTGCTCCGATAAACCGACCAGCGGGGCTGCGCAGGATGAGCCGCTCGGCGACCCGCTGGTGATTGGCATGGATCTCACCTATCCGCCGTTCGAAACCAAAGACACCAAAGGCAAGCCGTTCGGCGTCAGCATCGACATGGCCACGGCGCTCGGCGAGCATCTCGGTCGCCCGATCGAGATCAAACCGATGGCCTTCAACGGACTCATCGCCGCGCTCAAGACCGGCAACATCGATCTCATTCTCTCGTCGATGACTGCCAACGAAAAACGCAGCAAATCAATCGACTTCTCCGATCCCTATCTGCGCACCGGTCTCAGCATTTTAGCTGGCAAAGACGCCGGCGTGAACTCCGCCGCGGACCTCGATCAAGCCGATCGTCGCATCGCGGTGCAGATCGGCACCACCGGTGAAATGTACGCCCGCGACCAGTTCAAAAACGCCAAACTGGTGTCGTTCGACAAAACCCCCGCCTGCGTCATGGAAGTGGTCAACAAACGCGCGGACGCGTTCATCTTCGACCAACTCTCGGTGTTCAAGTTCAGCCAAAAACATGCTGACACCACCATCGGTCTGCTCAAACCTTTCCAAGAGGAATTCTGGGCGTTCGGCATCCGCAAGGGCAACGACGAACTACGCACGGAGGTCAACGACTTCCTCGCCGCCTTCGGCGCGGCCGGTGGGTTCGACAAACTTGCCGAAACCCACCTTGCCGAAGAAAAGGCCATGCTCGAATCCATGGGCATTCCCTTCCTGTTCGTCACCAAAGAACCATCGCCCTGATCCGGACCCCGTGTTAGGGCATGGTGCCCATGGAACGAACTCGGTGGAATACTGGCAGAGAAGTGCAGGTCGCCGCCGGGCTGATTCTCGCGGTCGCGATCTGCTCCGCCACGGTGTTCCAGAAGCTGAGCTACCAATGGAACTGGGCCGTCATGGTCGACTATTGGCGCGTTTTTCTGATGGGACTCGGCCTCACCGTGGTGATTTCTCTCGGGGCCTTGGTGGTGAGTATTGTGATCGGGGTCGCCTTGGCCGCGGCCCAACTTTCCGGCTCCGTGGTGTTGCGTTGGAGTGCCCGCGCCTACGTCGAACTCATTCGGGGAACCCCGCTGCTGGTGCAGTTGTTGATTGGTTATTTTGTCATCGCGAATGCGCTGGGACTCAAAAACGAGTTCGTCGTCGGCGTCGTGCTGTTGTCGGTCTTCGCCGGCGCGTATCTGGCAGAAATTTTGCGCGGCGGCGTGGCTTCGGTGAGCGCGTCGCAAATCGAGGCGGCGCGGGCGGTCGGATTCGACCGGATTCAGATCTTTCGATTTGTCACCGCTCCCCAAGCGCTACGCCGCGTGTTGCCCGCGATGACCGGCGAATTCGTCTCGCTGGTCAAAAATAGCTCGTTGCTGTCGGTCATCGGTATTCAGGAGTTCACGTATCAGGCGCAGGTGGCGAACGCGGCCACCTACAACTCGCTCGAAGCCTTCATCCCGCTGGCTCTTGGCTACCTCGCACTGACGCTGCCGATGGCCGGCGTCGCCGCGTGGATGGAACGGAAGTTGCGTTATGAAGATTGAAGTGCGCAATTTGGTGAAAGCCTTCGGGCCGGTTCGCGCCCTCGACGAACTGACGCTGGTGCCCGGTCGCGATGTGTCGGTGCTCGCTCTGATCGGTCCCTCCGGTGGTGGCAAGTCGACCCTGCTGCGCGTGCTCGGCGGTCTCGAGATTCCGGACGCCGGTTCGGCGGAGATCGACGGCCGTCCACTGCCGATTGAACCGCTCGCATTGCTCGCCCACCGGCGGCGCAACGGTTTTTTGTTTCAAGCCTACAATTTGTTCCCGCACATGAGCGTGCTGGAAAATGTCGCCTTGCCCTTGCGCGAGGTCCACCGCTTGAACGCGTCCGATGCCAGGGAGCGAGCCGAAGAGGTGTTGGTTGGCTTCGGCATGTTGGGTCATCTGACCAAGAATCCCGGCCAACTTTCCGGCGGGCAACAGCAGCGCGTCGCCCTCGCACGCGCCATCGCCCACCAACCCGATTTGCTCTTGCTGGACGAACCGACCAGCGCGCTCGACCCCGAACTCAAAGCCGAGATCCTCGAACTAGTACGAGCCCTCGCCACCACCGGCCAACGCATCATCCTGACCACCCACGAAATGGGTTTTGCTCGGCATGTGGCCGATCACGTCGCCTTTCTATCGGCCGGCCAAGTGGTCGAACACGGTCCGCCTCAGTCGATGTTCGAGTCCCCGCAAAGCCCCGCCTTGCAACGCTTCTTCGCCAAGCTGAACTCGTTCCGGGTGTGAATTTTTTTGAAAGCCCGATTAGTCTGGATCCCAGACTTCAAATCATACAATTTTTTCAGTATGAAGATATTCGTTTTTCTAATTGCCGCCCTCGCCATGTTCGTCGGAGGTGGCCAGGCACTCTACGGCTATCTGACAAACCTGACGCCCACCACGATGGACTATGCCGTTTACGAGAAGACACCCTCGAACAAGAAGTGGCTGAAACTGCGCGGCTGCGAGCTGGACCTGACCGAAGCCTCATACTTCAACTCGTCGGGCGGAGAGGCAGAAGAAATCTTTGTACCGATCCGCTCCGTTGGCAGCGCCAAAGACGCTCCGATCATGGCCTTAGTCGTTCTCGATGATGAGACGGAGGTCGGCTTGTACAACCGGTTGTTGAAGGTGCATGAAGAGGCCGCAGCCTTGAAGTTGATGGCAGAACACCGGCAGACCTTCTTTCAAACACGGGACATCGAGGGCACGGTCCGCTTCGGTGTCATCGGGGTGGACGACAAGAAAGTCGCCGCTTTGCGGAGGAACATTCCGACCCTGCATCGGGGGTTCGCCATCATTGATCAGGGAAAGCGTCCGGTGTGGTTCAAAGGCGCCTTGGCGATTTTGGCCGGATTTGTGGCTCTGTTTATTGCCGTCCGGCCGGCGAAGAGTCCGGGCGCTCCTCCAGCCTGACCACTCAACCTAAAGAAGTCTTTCCACCCATGTCCTTGGTGGCTCACATGGTATCGAGTGGACCTCTTTACTGCTAACCGATTGAGGTGATCTCCCCGCATTTTGGACAGATCATCGCGGTTTTTATCGTATCCAGTTCTGATGAAATCGTCTCAGCGCATGAAAATCGGTGATAATACTCCTCATTCATTAATGCGGCCTCGGTTGGGCCGCGTAGCAAATAGACCATTGCTATTCCGATCAGTAGAAGAACTGATACAAGCAAGGAAAGGAACAGATGCTTTGTGGCCTGACCCTCGCCCCAGCGCGTAATCGCGATTAGAAATAAGACACTTCCGCTAATATACAAAATGATGCCTGGCATTGGGTTGTAACCCTTGGAGCGGATGAAGTGGGATAACCAGAATGGCGCAACCCCAAGCATTACGAGCAATTTAACCAAGAACATTAGAGTTACTTTTCCATCAGCGAACGCCACGACAGCACCTCGACCGCGTGCGCTTCGGACGTTCCGTCCAAGCCTTTGGCGACCACTCGTCTTAGCCCCGGACGGTAGCGGTAGGGGAGGTCCATGTGCGATAACCACAATCCCCAGGCGGTGTTGACAGTGGCAACGCCGCCATCGAGGATTGGCAGGCCGCGCTCGTCGAGGAACAGGATGCGTTGAAACACGCGCGGTTCCGCGTTGGGGTTCTTAGTGAAGCCGATGCGAGAAAAGTCAGGGCGAACCTGGCGGGGAAAGGGCTGGTCGGACAAGGTGTCGGTGGTGATCATGCTACTCGACTTGTCGGCCGGCGGGGCGTCGCGTTCGAGTTTGGCGAATCCGCCGTACAAGGTCTCGGGGAGTGCGGCCGCAGCGTCGAGTAGCTTGCGCCGTGCCGTTTCGTTTTCCGCCTTCCACGCTTCGCCAGCACCCCGCCAAGCGGCGAGGGCTTTGAGTTCGGGGTCGTTAATTGTGGATAGCAGGGCCTGAAAATCTGACGCGGTCCGGTCGGGCTTGTCGGAAAGCTTGCTGTAGGCGGCGAAACCTGCCGGCTGCTCCTTAATCCACCCCTGCAACAGCAAGGCATGTCGGAGGGTTTCGATATCGCTGGCGGTGCGGAGGGCTGCGTTCGCGTAGAACGCGGCGCGTTCCATGTCGCCCATTTCGGCTGCCGTCCAAGCCAGCGAGGAAGCGGACCAAGCGGTGGCTCTTCCGCCCGGGATCGCCAAGACGATTTCCGCCAACTCATGCGCGAGTTCCGCCTCGCCATCGCCGAGTAGGAACTCGATGATCTCGTAGCCAGGATAGCTGCCGGTCAGTGCGTGCGCCTCGAACGAAGCGCGCAGTTTCTTCCGATCTTCGCCGGCGAGCCAGCGGGCAATCCATTCCTCTTCTATCCAGTCCCGCGTCGAACTCGAACTGTAAGCGCGCGTCGCTGCCATCAGGGGATGCAAGGCCTCCCAGGCTTTTACCGCCCCCGCCGGATCGCCCTGCAACATGCGCCGCCGCGCCTCGATGATCCAGCCGTAGGCGATCGCGGACGGGTGCTCATTCGTCGGCGTCATGTCGGTGTTGGTCGTGGCGGTGATCAGCGCCATGCGATGAAGGTCCGATGCACTCGGTCGCTTATAATTCGTCTTGTTAAAGCCGACCACCCAGTCGGGGATGCTTTCCTGCACGAGTGCGACCAAGGCCGGTGGCGCATCGCCAGCACGTGCGAGAGAGAGCACGGCCTCTAAGTGTTCCTTGTCGATCGAAATCGCCTTGTCCGGCAGCTCGGCGGAACGGTCCTGACAGTAGCGAACCAATTGTGCCGTGTTCGGATCGAGTTTTTTCAACCATGCCTCGGGGAGCGTTTTCAAATCGAAGCGCTTCAAGTTGACCGAACTCAATCCAGGAACGGTGCCGATGAACTCCACGTTCGACGCATACATCGCCGGCGGATCGATCACTTGCAACGCAGCCCGAACCGGATCGGGCATCGGCTTGAACGCCTCAAATTCTTTCTGTTTCAGTTGGTAGAGTTTCTTCGCGCGGGCCGGGGTGGGGTCGGCGTGGGCGAGCAGGTAGAGGGCATCGACAACGTTGGTCTGGGTGATGACTTGGTCGATCAGTTGCTCGCGTCTGTCCGCGACCACGGCCTCGTTGAGGGCGGTCATCATGGGGATGATCGAATAGGCGTCCCGCTTGGTCTTGTTGAAGGTGGCGAAGTCGAGCAGGTAATCTTGGAGTTCGGCGTCGATGCCCAGCGGCAGTACAAACGCCTGATAGCTTGCGCACAAGGATTCGATGTTCCGTTTCACGGTGGAGGCGCTCGGGCGGCCCTTTTCGCGACAGGCTTTTAAGTCTTTGCTGATCACCTCGGCTTGGAGATGGAACAACTGCTTGAGGTCGGCTTCGGCCACTTTTTTGGCTGCTTGATCGGGCGCGTCGATGATCTCCATGATGATCGCCTTCACCACATCGCCGGCTTGAAAGTAGCTGCCGGAGTATCTGGAGGAAGTGCTATAAAAGTAGGTGGAGATCGGGCCGTCCGCGATCTTGATGTCGGCGAGGAGTTGTCGGTCTTTCTTCCCCGTAACACTGCGTAAGGCCATGGCGGCTTGCAGCCGGATCGGACTGGTTTTGTCTTTGGCCAGCGTGCGCAGGTGGTCTTGGACGCCCGGAATCTCGATCAGCGGTCCAAGGATACGCGAGAACTGGGAGGCCATATACTCGGGTGAACTGCTATACCGTTTTTTCAGATCCGCGGCCTGATCTTGAAACATTTTGGCGTAAGCCGCCTCGGCCTCCTTCACGTCGGGCATGCTCGCCGGGTTCATCCCAGCGAGAAAGGTGTAGGCATACCGTTGCAAATTCTGATTCTCCTTGAGGCCAGTGAGATACAGGGCGGCCCCTTCCTTGTGGCCGAGCCGACCGAGGACGCCGCCGAGGATGAACCGATTGGGATTTTCGGCCACCAGCAGCGGCTCGAACGGGGCGACATCGAGATCGGCCGGCGCTCCGCGGAAGGCCTGCTCGAGAAATTGCAGGGAACGGTAATCGCTCAGGGCGTCAGGTCGACTGTGGATCTTGGCAATCTCAAGCAGCCAGTCGGCATCACGCATCTCCTCCGCCAGCATCGGCATGCTGAGCAGATTACGTGAAGCCGGCGCGTATTTGCTGCCTTTGAGTTTGGTCGAGGTCAGACGCAGGCACTCGAGTCGCTGTTCACGGTTCAGACCGTAGGCGTAGGCACGGATTTGTTTGCGGTAAAACTCGTTCGAGGCCTGAGAATCGTTCTCCTGCATGGCGTTCATCGCGCGGATCATGAAGGGGCCGGCTGGCAGTCGCGAGAGCACGTCGACCGCGTCCAGTTTCTTGGTGCTGACGCCGTTTGGCACCTTGGTCACGTTGCCTTTCCAGCCGCGGATGACGTCGATCGCGCGCATGCGAATCTCTGGATCTTCGCTCGCCTTGGCCCAGTCGAGAACGATGCGTGGTTGCGGCATCAGGGTGATGAGTCGTTTCTGTGCCGCGTCGCGTTCGTCGAACGTCGCCGAGCCCAAGGCCTCGAAGGCCTCTCGGTATTTGGTCTTTTCGTCCTCGCCGAGTTTGATGATGGGCGGCGGAATACCAAAGCGCCAACAGAGAGCTTGGCTAATCTGATCCTCCGTGAACTCGCCGGGCAGCAGCGGCCGCTCCGTGACGATTTCCAAAATGCGGTTTTCCTGCGCTGGGGCAATCATGGCCACGGCGAGGAGAAGAAAAGAGCTGAGGCCAAGCCAAGGGTTCACCGGTCGAATTTCAAATTTCAAAATCCACCGGGAGGGCGAGCGGCCTCGCGAGCCGGTTGCGGGTGATGATGACATCAAATCTGGGTCCTTGATTGCGGTTCTAAAACGGGTCCTCATCATCATGGGGCGGGCTTATTTAAAATCGTTGCTGAGGATGTATTTGTACCAGTCTTCTTCCATCTTCTCTGCCGACTCATAGCCCATCGCGGCGACTACGGTTTCGGCACGCATCCGATCAGGGGCGTCGCGCTGGGCGAGGACCATCTTCTGGAACTTCTGGCGGCGTTCCTCGGTGGAGAGCAGGAAGGAAGTAAAAGCAAAAACGTAGCCGGACAACTCCGGCGAGAGGCTGGAGGGTTCGGCGGTGAGCACGTCGACTACTCCGAACCGCGTTCCTTTGCGGCAGAGATTACGCACCGGCTTGGTCCAGGTGGAACTACCGTCAAGGATATCGGACTTGGAGACCTCGCCTTCCTCGTCGGCGTAATATTGTTGGAAGTCGAGGTAGTGGACTTGGCAGCGCTTGAACAGTTGGTTCTCGAGCCAGTAGCCAGTGCCAGCGGCAAGCCAGAGCGGAACCCCTTGGCGGCGCGCCTGGCCGGCGGTCAGGTTGGCGGCGAGTTTGTGGACCAGCAGATTGCCGTAGGAGGCGTCCGGACGACCGGGTTGTTTGAAGATGACCAGCCAGCGGTTGTCGATGTCGTCGAAGTTGCCGATCTGCGGTGTGAGAGCCAAAAAGCGGGCTTGGCGCTGGCCGTCCATGGTCGCCGCGTACTGGGTCATCATCTTGGTGTACTCGGCCGCGTTCTGGGCGAAGTAGATCCGGTAGCGGAACTTGCGGTCGGAGGTGGAGAAATCGGCGCGGTTGCGGTCCGTATTCGGCGCGGCGAACTGCATCTGTTCGAAGTCGGCCTTCAAGGTGTCCTTGTAGACCGCGCTCATCAGCTTCCAGGCCTTCTCGGCGTGCTCCTCGGCCGGTTCGAACTTACGCGTGCTGCTGTGGATCGAAAAGTGCTCGGTGTCCTTTTGCTCGAAGTCGATCTCGCTGAACGCCAGCGGTGCGTCTCCTTCGGCGGGCGCACCGACCTCCATCGGCGGGGCAGCGGCACCAGGAACAGCGCCGGCACCGGGGACGGCACCGGCGGCAGGCGGATTGGCAGCGAAGTTGAACAGGTAATCTTGGTCGGCCTCGCTAAAGGTCGTGATATCCATGATAAAGCGCTTGCCGTCCTTGCGTTCGACTTGGCACTTGGCGCCGGCTACGCGCAGAACTTTCGCTTCCAGATTGCGTCCTTTGGTGTCGGTGAAGGTTCGGAACTCGCCTTGGGCAAACACCCCGCCAGCAAGCAAGGCGACGACCAGAAAAGGCAGGATGGTTCGTTGGGTAAACAAAGGAGCGGTTCCCGCCGCGCGTACATGGTTCATGGGAGAAATCTAACGCGATTGCATAGGGGGCGACAAGGCATTATGAACCTCGTTCGTTTTGGCGATGTCGTGATTGGGACTTCGGTTTGTTTTCTGGAGGGGAGTTTGCACGTCGTCCCTCAACGTTCGACCGAAAGAAGCAGAAGCTTCGGTCGCAGAAAACGCCGAGCCGGCGGAATCTCGCGTCCGAAATTCCTCCGTAAAACACCAAGGCTACCATTTCTTTGCCCCCCATTCCTTTGCCTTTGCGAAGCGGTCATCCTCCCCAAAGATCCACGAAACAGAGAGCCCAGAAACGCCCAGTTCGGCCCTCAACGGCGAACAACCATCACGGTCGATCAGAACGTCGTCGATTGGTCGCCCAGCGTAAAAACGAGACGATGCCGTCGAAACGGAAACTGGAATCCACGTAGTGTTCGATGACGTAAAACATGAAGTAGTAGACGCGGCAGAACGCCCAGACGGTAATGCTAAGTAGCAGGGCGGTGCGTAGCTTCGGGGAGTACGCCAGCAACGTGGCCGCCGCAAGCAGGGCGAGCACAAGAAATAGGCCGCCTTTGACCAAGATCCAGCGAGGCGGCAGATCGGCGGACAAGGGGGTAACCGGCCTAGGCAGGCTGGCATGCGGGGGCGTGGGTTCGTCTATCATCTCAAACATTGGACCCAGCCACGGCGGATTCGTTCAAGCTGTTCCGGCCAAACACAGGCGCAATTCGAGTTCGGACTTGCCTCACGCCATCGCTTCCGGCTTTCTCGCCGCGTGGAAAGCTCTCATCAAAAACCTCAGAACGCCGACGGAAACGCCGACGCCCCCGCCAATAACGAACCCGCTAAAATTATCGCCATCGACGGACCCGCCGCCTCGGGAAAATCGACGGTCGCCAAGATCGTCGCCGACGCGCTCGACGCCGTCTACGTGGACTCCGGTTCGCTGTACCGCGGCATGACCTGGGCGGTGCTCGACGAACGCGTCGACCCGACCGACCCGCACGGCGTGCTGATCACCATGGCGGCGCGCACCTGGGAGTTCGAGATTCGTGAGAAGCAGATGGTGTATTCCATCGGCGGCATCGAACCCGGTCCGTCCATCCGTTCGCCCGAGGTCGACAAGTCGGTCTCGGCAGTCGCGCGCATCCCCGAAGTTCGCGAGTTCATCACCGCCAAACTCCGCAGCCTTGAGGAGTTCGGTACCATAGTGGTCGAAGGACGCGACATCGGTTCGGTGGTGTTCCCCGATACCCCCTACAAATATTACCTCACCGCCGACCCCGCCGAACGCGCCAAACGCGCGCAGAAACGCGCCGGCGACGACGAAGTGGGCGCGTCAGAAGTGGCCAACATGCAGGCCAAACTCGAACGCCGCGACGAAGCCGATTCCACCCGAGAAAATGCGCCGCTACAAATCGCGCTCGGCGCGCAAGTGCTGGATACCACCCACCTTCAGATCGAAGAAGTGGCCGAGGTCATCCTCAAGCATATCGCGCGACCCTGAACGGAGGCTGCACCAACACCGGCAAGCAGAAGAGTTTGCAGGCCTACTTCGAACGCAAAGAGATCAACGGTCGCGACGAGCGGGGTGGGGCGATGGCGCTGCTGTTCGCGTCCGAGATGAAGCGGTTCGATCCGTAGTCATCCGCTCATCTCACTTCTTCGGTAATGCCCAGCAGGCGGAAGTAAGAGGCGCAACCGGCATATGAAATGTCGCCGAACTCAGGCTCCCGGTAATTTGATCTTCGCGGGAAAACCGGGGCAGAGCGCGCTTTGCTCAAGTTGCCCCTCAGGGGAGAAGAACGTGACGAAGTACTTGCGGTCCACCAAGATGAATTCCTTGCAGCCGAGTTCGAAGTACAGCCCGCGCTTTTCCTCCATCTCCGCCATGGTGTTGGAGCGGCTCATGATCTCAACACAGATTTCAGGCGCTTCGTTCGAGGCGATTTGCCCACGCAGGCGGGCGAGCGTTTCCAAGGTGCACCAGAAGACGTCGGGCACCCGGATTCCGACCCTCGTTTGCACCGCCAATTCCAAACTAACGAAGCCATCAGGCAAAAGTCGGTCGAGGTGCTTGCTCACGACCCCTTGTGAAATGACGTGGTCATTAGAGGAGGGGGACATGATGATTTTTCCGGTGGCCGAGAGTTCGACTTTGTGGGGGCAATCTTGAAAGCGCGGGTCGCGGCAAATTTCCTCCCAGTCTGCCAGTCGCTGATCCATGAGTTTGGGATTCATACGTTGAAGGTAACCTCTGGGCGAGAATCGTGCAACCTCTGACCTTACTTCTTCACGTTCATAAACACTTTCAGGGCGGTGCGTTCGCCGACCAGTTTGTCCATGAGTTCGCGATAGTTGTCGAGGCCGTCGACTGGGTGGGTGAGCATCTGGGCGAGCCAACCCGGGAACTGCGCTTCCGCCAGCGCGAAGGTGCGCATGGCGCTTTCGAAGTAGCCGCGGTGGGCATTCACGCTGCCGAACATCACTTTGTTGTTGAGCACGAAATCGAGGTTCACCTTGTCGCCGGGAATGGTTACCTCGTTGCTGCCGCCGGTGATTGAGGTGAGAATGAGAATGCCGTTCTTGGCGAGAATTTCCATGCAACCGAACGCCACGCCTGCGTTGCCGCTGGCTTCCAACACCATGTCGAACGGGCCATGTTTTTCGCAGATCTCGGCAAGGCTGCTTTCGGTGGTGTTCTCGTAGGGCACACCAAGTTGTTCCACCTGGGTGGCTTTCACGTTGGGGGCCGGGGTGCGCGCGATGCAGACGGTTTCCAGTCCGCGCAGGTGGCAGGCCAGGGCGCCGAGCTGGCCAATCGCGCCGGCGCCGAAAATGGCGGCGCGCTTCGGCCGCCAGACCCGCAGGCGGCGTTGAATTTCGTAGGCCTGTTCGAGGGCTTTCTCAACGATCGACATCGGTTCGCTGAGCACGCCGATGTGCGCGAGACCGTCCGGGACTTTGACGATATATTCGGGGTCGTCGACGTAGAACTCGGTCAGGTAGCCGTGGCGCAAATTGATACCGCGTTCGTAGTAGGTGTCGTCGGTGGTCATGTCGTAGTGACCGATCAGGTCGTAGATGCTGTCGCCGGGACGGCGGACGGTGGCGGTGACGTAGTCGCCCGCTTTGAGTTCGGTGACGTTCGGCCCAACTTCAACCACGCGGCCGAAACTCTCGTGGCCGATGACCAGAAACTCGTAGCCGGGAGGGGCGTCGCCGTATTCGGCGTTGTTAATTTCCTTGTCGGTGCCATCGACGCCGACTTGCAGGACTTCGACCAGTACGCCGCGGCCGTCCGGGATGTCCGAGACGGCGGGTTTTTCAAGTTCGGCGAGGTGAACGCTGTCCGGCGTTCCAGGGTGTACGGCAATGGCTTTCATAATCGTCAGTTGTAAATTCGAAACGAGTCTTTCGGTTTGGGCCTTGGACCTGTCAAGCGCGTTAGAGCGCGAACAAAAAGAATCGGTCGGATCCGGCGGATCCGACCGATGATCTTCAACGAGGCTTCTGCGACTTAAAGTGGTCTTTAGAAGCTATTGTCGACGACGAGTTCTTCGAGCGGCACTTGGCCGGGTTTGGGCCAAGCGTCTTTGGTGCCTTTACCGATGGCGACCATCGGGCCCATGACGTGGTCGTCGGGCAGGTTGATGAGTTTGCCCACGGCTTCGATATCGAACCCGATCATCGGGCAGGACTCGTAGCCCATGTCTTTGGCGGCGAGCATCAGGGTCTGCATGGCCATGCCAATGCTGCGCTGTGCTTCGTCGCGTTGTAGCCATTCGCGGCCTTCGTGGAACGGGCCCATCCAGCCGACCAGCAACTCGGCGACTTCTTTGGGCGCGTTGGCCCAATAGCGTTCGGGGGACTTGGCGTAGGCTTTGGTGTCGGCGGTGAACAGCACGAGCAGGGACGCGTCGGTCATCTGCGCCTGGTCGTTGCCGAGTTCCTTGCGGATTTTTTGGCGCAGTTCCGGATCGCGCAGGATCACAAAGCGCCAGTGCTGAATGTTAAAACTGGTCGGGGCCTGAATGGTCGTTTCCAGCAACTCGCGTTCTTCCTCGGCAGTGAGTTTGTGTTCGGGATCGTACTCTTTGATCGAGCGGCGGGCGTAGACGGCTTCTTTTACATTCATCGTGTGTTCTGTGGTCAAATGTTGGTTGTTCTCGATACTGGAGTCGGCAGTGTTGTCACGCACTTACAGGTCTTGCTCGTTGATCCGCACCACGAACGCGGTGATATCCTTCATGTCCTGTGGCGTGAGATGTTGTATGGCGGCGGACATTTGTTGGCCGGTGATATCGTCGGGGTGGTAGCCGCGGGTTTTGTTTTTGAACTTCCGCAGTTGGTCGAGGATGTACCAGTCTTCGAGGTCGGCGAGGGCAGGGGCCTTGAGTTGCACGATGCCTTCGGCTTTGGGGCCGTGGCAGATCGCGCAGGCGGTGTAGCCGGCGCGGCCGCGTTCGAGATCGCCGCGAACCGTCTTGCGGTGTTCGACCGGCGGCAACGAGGCGATGTAGCCAGCGACGTTTTTGATGGCGTCTTCGTCGGGCAGTTTATCGAGCGCGGAGGCCATCAGAACGGCGGACCGGTTGGCGGTGTTGGTGCCGCGCCATTGGTTTTTAAATTTGTGCAACTGACTTTCGACGTACCAGGCCTCGCGTCCTTCGAGCAGCGGACCGCGTTGCATCTCCTTGGTCGAATGGCAGATGGTGCAGGTCTCCCAAATCACTTTGCCCGCCGCGAGTTCGGCCTTGGTCAGCGGCGGGTGATCGGTTGCGCCGGTGTTTAATTTTTGTCCGCCGCATCCGCAGGCGAAAACGACAACCAATCCCAGAACCGGCGTATGGCAAGACCTTGCCATAGAGTGGCAGACCTTTGCCATAAGGTGGCAGAAGTTTGCCACACTATGGCAAGACCTTGCCACCTGCTTTGCGGGTCGATTTTGCGGCTTGTTTCGTTGGAAAACCATGCAGGCCCCTCTTGAGCATACTGCTGCTATGCGAAGCAACTTAAGCCCTTCGAAAATCGCACGAACTCGACAGCCTAGAAGGCTGTCGTTGCGATACGGCCAAGATGGCCGTACTACGAATTTACACAACGTTTAACAGTACCGACGTAGTACCGAGGTAGTACCGACTTCCAGTCGGTATCGCAACGACGCGCTTCCAGCGGGTCGAGTGCTTGTAACGACGTAGGCCTTCTCCACATTCGTTAAACGCGGAACAGGGCGCCCATCTTTTTGCCGAGCAACAAACTCGAACCGATAATGGTCACCGCGAGAAACACCATCGCCCAGACGCCGAGCGCGGCGGCGATGTATTTGCCGGTGCCGAGCAGTTGGAATAGTTCGTAGATGGTTTTGGTGATCGGATAATACTGCGCTTGCTGCGCCAGCATCAACGAGTCCGACACTTCGAGCATGCTGAACGAGAACGCGAGCAACGCCCCGGCGATCAGGTTGGCGGTGATCAGCGGCAGGGTTACGCGGCGCAGCGAGCGGAACGGCGACGCGCCCATGTTGGCGGCGGCCTCCTCGAGGGTGGCGCTGGTCTGTTGCAGTCCGGCCACCGCCGAACGCACGATGTAGGGCATTCGTCGAACCGCGTAGGCGATCACCAGAAACATGGTTGGGTTCACGCGCACGTCGAACAGGCCAAGCAGGAAGTCGTTGTCTTTGACCCAGGCTTTGTTCGACAGGAGCGTGCTGATGCCGAGATAACCAAAGGCCATCACCAGGCCGGGGACCGCGAGCGGGATCATCGCCAGCGCGTCGAGTAGCCCGCGTCCGGGGATGGTCGAACGCACCACCACAAAGGCGATCGCGATGCCGAAGCCGAGGTTGAAGAATACCGCCAGCGACGAGAAGGTGAGCGAATTACGGATCGAGGAGACGGTCATCGAATGGCCGAGCGCCTCGCGGTAGTTGTCGCCGGTGAACTCGGCCGGCAGGACCGAACGATACCACTGGCCGGGTTCGGAGAGGGAGGTGAGCACGACGCCTAGGTGGGGCAGCAGGGCGAGGCAGATGACGCTGAGAAAGGGCAGGGCGACGATCAGACCCTTCAGGCCGCGAGCGCGTTCGGTGGTGTAGGTGGTCGCGGCCTTGGAGGTCATCGCGAAGGTATTCCTGCCGAATAAATATTTGCTCACACTATATAACAGCACGCTGCAGGAGAGCATAACGAACACCAGCGCGTAGCTCAGGCGTGAATCGCCGATGTCCTTGAGCGCGTCGAACACCTGCACCGAGGCGCAGCGGGTGTAGTTCATGATCAGCGGGGTGCCGAGTTCGGTGAACGACCAGATGAAGATAATGGTGCCGCCGGCGAACAAGCCGGGCATGATCAGCGGCAGGGTGATGCGGCGGAACTTGGCGAAGCCGTGGCAGCCCATGTTCTCGGCGGCCTCGTTCATTGCGTGGTCAACGTTGGCCAGCGCGGCAGCCGCGTTCAGGTACATGATCGGGTACAACGCTAGCGATTGCAGCAGCACCACGCCGAAGTAGCGGCCATCGGCCAGCCAGTCTTTTTCCAGTCCGAGCAGGGTGTTGATCGCGCCGGACTGGCCAAGCATTTGTTGGAAGCCGATGGCGCCGACAAAAGGCGGCAGGATCATCGGCACCAGCACCATCGCCGAGAGAATTTTTTTCCCCGGATAGTCCCAGCGGTTGTTCAGCCAGGCCAGGGGTACGGCAATGATGATGGTCATCGTCGTGGTGCCGAGCGCGATGCGCAAACTGTTGAACAAGCCTTCAGCGTAGATCGGGTTTTTGAACACACCGATCAGGTGTTCGAGGGTGAACGAACCGTCGGGGTTGGTGAAGCCCTTGAGGATGACGTTACCGAGCGGCCAGAAGAACAGCAGCGCGAACACGGCGAGGGCACCGAAAAATATGAAGTAGGCGTTAGTCTTCCGCATGGCAGTGGTTTGCTAGGAGGCGGAACCACCTTAGGCAACCGTTTATTCTATCGAGCGGTTGGTTTTGCCGTGCTCGTTCTCGTCTTTCGCAAATGTCGCGCTAAGTGGTGGGGTTGTCGGAGACCAACGAGGAAGAAGTGAACCCACACACTCGCTACCACGCGCTGGCCAAGCGGCATCAGGAGAAAGGCTGGATGGGCCGGAAACCTGAACGGGGAGAGCAACCCGCCATCTCTGGCGAAGATCGTGACTGATCGGGGCTCTTATTCGGCCTTCAGTTTTTTATAGAGTTCTTCGGCTTGCGCCACCGGTAAATGAAATCCATCAAACCGGACGACCCCTTTCTGGTCGATGATGACCACCCAAGGTGTTCCGCCAGTACGGTACTTTTTCATGATCTCGGGGGTTCCCTCCTTGCCGGTGCTCTGGCCGAACGGGATCTTCAGGCCGTATTTTTCGGCGGTCGGTTTCAGTTTGGCGGCGGTGTTGATCCGGTGGCCTTCGAAGGTGGTTTGAATGACGACGAAGGCATGGTCTTTGTTCTCGCCGTACTTCTTGGTGAGTTCTTTTAAACGTGGAAAGCCGGTGCGGTGGCAGCCGGGGCACCACGATTGGAAAAAGTACAGGGTGAGAATCTTGCCTTTGAAGTCGGCGACATCGAGAGCCTTTTTCCCCTCCGGAAGTTGATGCCAACTGGCCACGTCCCAGCTTGGCGCGGGCTTGCCGGTGATGCCGCGGTCCTGGGCCGAACCGAGCAGAGGGATGAGAAAAAGAAGCGGTAGAACGACGAGTAAGGAATTCATGAAAAAAGAGACGGTTGACCGGTCACGGTCTTACAATCACGGTCTTACAATCACGGACTTACAAACCTCGGCGCTACACGTCCTGGTTCCATTCGATATCGATGGTGGTTGCCCGCAAAAATGAGCAGCGGTGTTTCAGCGAACGCGCACTCCATTCCAGAAGCGAGAGGCCTTGGCAGAAAAAGGGCAGGGGGTCGGCGCGTTCGAAAATGACATCGTCGAGACGGCGCAGCTGCGGGTTGAACATGGACGTGGGCTTGGCGGTGAAGAGGGCGGTTTTCACTGCCCGTGCTTCACGCGCCCCCGTTACTAGCGACTCGGTCCCGGGCGCGTTTGCGTCCGCGGTGAAGCAGCGGTGAAGTTCGCGTCCGAGCAGATGCAGTCCGCTGGTGGCGCGTGGGTTGCATTCGATAACCACCGGAGATCCATCGGCTTTTACAATCACGTCGAAGCTGAGCAGGCCGTGCATGCCGATGGACTCGCCGAAGGCAGTGACCTGCTGTTGCAACGGTGGGTTTTCGACGGGTTGAAACACGATGCCCGCGCCGGGTCCGAAGCGGACGGCGGGACGATAGGTGGCGTAGCCGCGAAGGCGACCGTGTTGCCAGACACTGGTGACACAAATTTCGGTTCCCTCAACCCGATCCTGAACCAACCACGCTTCGGGTTCGGAGAGGATCTTCTGCCGCTGGACCGGGTTCGGTGAACCGACCACAACCTCAGTGCCGAAGCGCGTATAGGCGCGTTTGAATACTTTATTCTCCTGTTCGAACGCGCTCGGATCACCCGAGAACGGACGGGTCGCGGGCACCGCGAGATGGTCGGCGATCCACTCAAGTCCGCGTTGTTTGTGGTGCAGCCGGACCAGCGTTTCCAGCGACGGCGACCAAGTATGGCAGGGCAGTAGGTCGGCGATCCGGGCGATGTGAAAAATCTCCTCGCACGTCGGCACGAGATGCCGCGCGCCGCTGCGTTTGATCGAGCGAGTCAATGCTGTGCGGAATCCTTCGGGTTCGTGGACCGGCGAAGGCAGGTGCACAAACGCCGCCACACTGCGCGAAAAACGGCTAAGCGGAAATCGGCAGGAGTCCGCCGCGATCACACGGTGGCCGGCGTCGGCAAAACTTCGGCATAGTTCGAGGGCAACCGGTGCGCGCGCGCCGGTGACCAGAACGGTCTCGCCTGGCTGTAGGGTCGGACCGTTGGTTGGCGTCGGCGCGTCGGCTGTCGCTGCCGGGGACGCCGTCGGTGCGGTGCGTGATTCCATCATCAATACCTCAACCAACAGGCGCCGATGGTGATGCCGGCGGCGCTGCCAAATAGGAGGACCTCATCCCCGCGTCGAACGCGTCCAGAGGCGATCGCGTCGTGCAACGCAAGCGGGATCGACGCGGCCACGCAATTGCCGCGTTCGCGCAAGATCGTGTGAACGGAATCGGCAAGTCCGAACTCGCGTTGAAACATCTCCAGTCCCGCGCGGCTCGCCTGGTGTGGGACCACCACCGGGAACGAACTCAAGCAGCGGCCAATTTCCTGTTCGTAGCGGTCGACGAACTCGCGGATTTTCCGAATCGAGAAGCGCAACACATTGCGTCCCGCCATCTGAAAATTCATCTCGGCCTCCAGCAGTCCCTCCTTGGGATGACGAACATTTCCGCCTCCAGGAATATAGGTGTAGTAGGCGCCCTCGCTGTAGGTGCGGAAGCGGAAGCCGCCAAGCGCACTGGCGCTTTCGCTGCGTTCGACAATGAACGCCGCCGCCGCATCGCCGAACAATCCGTAGGCGTGTGACTGTTCGGGACCAATGGATTTGGATGAGATTTCACTGCTGACAATCGCGATCCGCCGGTGGCTGCCCACCGTGATCAAGGCCGAGGCCACTTCGAGCGCGGCGACAAAACTGATGCAGCTCGAGTGGACGTTCATGCACGGCACATCGACTGCGGACGAATCCGCGAGGGCGCGCTGGATCAGACAGGAGGTCGCGGGCAGGGGGTAATCGTAGGAGACATTGGCATTGATCAACAAGTCGAGTTCGCCGACGCCAATGCTGGCATCCTTCATCGCCTCGTTCAGCGCTCGGGCACCAAGGCTTGCGGTGGTCTCGTCCGGACTCGCGCGGTGACGCGTCTCGACGCCCACGGTTTTTAGAATCGTGCCTGGATCCAGGTCGAGTTCGGCCTCGAGTTCGGCAGAGTGAACCACGCGTTCGGGGAACGCCGTGCCCATGCCGGATAGTCTGATCGGGTACGTGTTCATGTGATCTCCGTGAGTTCAAGGGGAGCGCGCTCGGTTTGGTTCGGCTCGGGTTTACGGGTCATCCGATTAACGATCCGGCGTTGCTTGCGTTCTAGGCCGGGGTTGGTCCACGGCGCTGGTTCGATGCTCGGGTTTCGAACGCCCCGGCCCGCTAGTAGGTTTTGGAACGCCTGATGAACCCGATTGCTCGCTTGCGTGTTCGCGGCCTTGTTGGATGGGTCAAGTTTGAGCGAAATGCGGATGGATGTCGGACCAACTTGTTCGACCAAAAAATTGGTGGGGGTGGATGATGCGACCAGCAGCGTGTTGCGAATTTGATCCGGGAACAACCGAACGACACCCCCATTGGCTGCATGGAGTTCGAACACATCATCCGACCGTCCCTCGATCTTCGCCACCGCACTGAACAAACTGCCGCAGGGGCAGGGCGGGCCTTCGACCAAAATATCATTCAATTCGTAGCGGACGATGGCTTGGGTTCGGCGGGTAAAATCGGTGATCACCGGATGGTAGCGACGTCCCGGTGCCGCCACCGTGGAGGACGAGCCATTCAGCCAAGATTTTTCGATGTGCACCATGTCCTCGTGCAGGTGAAGGGTGCCGTGTTCGCAGGTCGAGCCGAGAAATCCTTCCGTGCATTGGTACAGTTGGTGGATCACTGGCACCTTGAATGCGCGCTGCAAACGGCCGCGTACATCGTCTTCCAAGACCTCGGCAACGGAGAATACCCGTTCGGGTTGCAGGCGATGCGCAGCGGTTTGTGCGAGCAGTTCCAACGCGGCGGGTGGGCCGAGAATCACATGCGGATCGAACGCGGCTAAGTCATCCGTTTGCGGAAAATCGGCGGCGGTGATGTCGATGAAGCGGAGCTTGACCAGCGGCGAATTGGTGGACTGGTACAACGGGCTATCCGAACGGAATAGTAAGGCCGCGCGCAACGGCCACGAGCGACGTGATGGCCGCAGACCGCGCTTTCGCATCAGCGGCCAAAGCAGCTTGCGCGCCACCGCAGCGGCGTAGCGAGCCTTGTCCCCATCGTTGGCGAGAAACAGGCCGGCATTCCCGGACGTGCCCGAGGACAGGCCGACCGTCACGCCGTTCCATTCGGGGCTGAAATCGCGACTCCGTTCGGCGCGGCGGGCCAGTTCGAACGCGGTCGACTTGCTGATCCCAGCGCTGTTGAGTTCGTCGAAATGATCCATCATCACTTGCTTGTTCATGCGTGGCAATTGCCCGAGCGGGACATCACCCAAGGCGGCAAAATAGGCCGTGTTGCTGCGGAAAAAGTCCAAGGCCTTTTCGATTCGACGCGCCTGCATCGCCTCGAGTTTGGCCCGGGTTGAAGGGGTGGAGCGCCACATTTCCCGCAGTAGTTCGGAGAGGATTTTTCGACGGTTCATGCGGACACCTGCAGGGTCGGTTCGGGTTGAGTGCTGCCCGATTTTCGCGCCTCGATTTCCTCGGCAACGTCGGAACAGTGGGTGGGAATCATGACCAGTTCGGGGTGGGTGAACTGAAGGTCGTGAAGCCCGTCGAGGGTGTGGACGAGTTGCTTGTAGTCGTCGACAAACAGCGAGACGAGACGCGATGGCCGAACGCGTTCGCGGATTGCACGGCGACTCCACGCCCCATCGGCAAGCAGCAGCGCTTCGCCGCGTTCGCAGTTCTGGACCTGCAAGCCGATTTGGCCACGCGCGTGCCCAGGCAGGGAGACAAATCGGAGTCCGGGCATCCAGTCCCACGCCTCGAACGACCCGAGACGACCCGCTCGCCCCGCCGGTAGATGCTCCTCCGGATGTCGAACCCGGTGGGCGAAATCGTCCGGCGCCAAGGGCCCGAGATAGCCCTTCATGGTGCCGCGCAACGGGCCGAGTCGGCGGAACTCCGCGAAGGCTTCGGCGCTGCACCAGAGTTCGGCGTTGGCAAAGTCGCGTAATCCCGCGATGTGGTCGGCGTGGAAGTGGGAGATGACAACATGGCGGATCGAATCGGGGTCGATGCCGCGGGTGCGCAGTTGTTCTGCCACACTCTGACCCGGCCCGCAATGGACCGGCGTCACCCAGCGGTGGAGGCGGTATGGAAAGCGTTCGGTGACCTGGTTGAAGCGGGTGCTGTAACCGGTGTCGAACAGGATCAGACCACCATCGGAGGAGACTCCTGCCGGCGGTCGGACGAGCGCGCATACCGCGTGGAAGGCGACCTTGCCGCGCGGCCCATCGGGATGAACAATGCGGTTTTCGCCGAGGCAATAACCGGTGTTGAACAAGTCGATGCGTGCTCGGGTTGTTGGCTGTTGAGAAGTTTGGTTCATACGTGGACGAGCTCCTTGTTTGCGTCAGATTGGTTGATCGGGTTGCGCTTCGTTTCCTCTTGGCGGAACCAGTCGAGGAAGGCGTTCAGGGTTTGCTCGGTCGACTCCTGCGGCGCGTACCCCAGACGGTCGCGGGCCTTGGAGATGTCCAAGGTCATCGAGTGGTAGAGAGCGCTGACCCCGTAGCGGGTGAGGGTTGGTTCAGGTCGCTTGAACGTTTTGTGAACGAGTTCGGTGGCGGTCGCGACCGCCTGAGCGATCCCGTAGGGGATGGCGCGCAGCGGTTCGGTGCTGCCAACCTCGGCCAAGGTCTGTTCGATCAGCGGCCAGAGCAGCTGGGGTTCGCCATTGGTCAGGTTGAACACTTCGCCGTCCGTGTCCGAACGGTCCGAGGCCAGCGCCAGCGCGACGGCGTGGGCGACGTTCCGAACCGAAACAAAATCAGACAGCGTTTGGCCGTCGCCGATGCGGCGTAGGCGCCCGGCTTGGTGGGCGCGCAGCAGTCTTGGAAACAGGGTCGTGTCACCCGGACCGATGATGGCGCGCGGGCGGAGGACCACACGGTGGGTTTGCGGACGCGCCAGCACGACGTGTTCCGCCTCGAACTTGCTGGCGGCGTAGGCATTGACAAAACGTTTCGGCAGCGCCTCATCTTCGCGCACATTCAGGCGGTCGCGGAAATCAACGTAGACACTCGGGGTCGAGATGTAGACGACCCGCCGACAGGCCGGCAACTGGTCGAGCAGCCGGGTGGTCGCGAGGACGTTTTCGCGCCGGAACAGTTCCTTGGGGCCCCAAGGAGAGGAGAGGGCGGCACAGTGAACGAGCGCGTCGACGGTTTGAAAACTGGCGGGTCGAAAATCAGCGTCGGCAAGATCGCCCTGCTCGACTTGGAATCCCTCGGTGGCCAGCGCCGCTAGCTTGGTGGGGTTGCGGCCGGTTCCAATCAGCCGATCATTGCCCAGCAAGGTACCGAGGTGGCGGATGAGTACGCCGCCGGTGAAGCCTGTCGCCCCAGTTACGAGGCATGTTTTGCAATCTATTTTCATTTGCCAGTCTTGGAACGCAAAATGCGTGCCAAGTAGGCAGACATTGAATTTACCCTTATTTTTGCCGTTCCCATGCAAGCCACGCCCAATAATTGTCCGCGCGAAGTACATGAAATGACCAGCGTTCACGATGGTTCTGGTCCGATCCCCTGGCCGAACACTGCCCATGCTCGGCTATTACAGGCGTGGTTGGAACCATTTTGGGCCGAAGGGACCGAGGCGTATATCCCGAACGTCCATACCCGCATGTTTGTGGTGATTTGCGGCGATGTGGTCTTGCCGATTTCAGTGGGTCAAAAACGCGATAGCCGCGGTAAAAGAACCGATAAAAATAGCTACGTGGTTTCGCCCAGCACTCACTATATTCGGTACGCGGTGGATGAGACGCATCATCTCAGTCCGGCGGCGAATCTTGCCGCTCGGTTGGTCGGCTGGCCGCTGCTTTGCTTTGCTCAAGCGACCAAATTGGACCGGGTTGTGATGGTCAACAATTGGCTGCTGGCGACCAATCTCTTGCCGCCGATTAAACCTGCTCAGGTGCGTTCGATCATCGCGACCGTTCGCGACCGTTGGCCGGACCACGCGGTGCTGTTTCGTTCGCTCGCGCCCGACCTCCATCCGGAGCATCACGCCGAACTAAAAGCCGCGGGCGCGCGCATGGTGTTCTCGCGTCGGATCCATCTCGTTCGCGATCCGGTCACCGCCGCTACGGCGCGTTCGGACAACCGCAAAGACGCCCGCCTCGAACGCCGTTCGGGACTCCGCCGCGAACCGTTCCATCCCGAACGCGACAGCCAAGAGGTCGCCGATTTGTACGCGCAGTTGTACCTCGACAAACACTCCACCTGCAATCCGGTCTTTAGCGCCCGGATGATCGAACACGCCGCGCGAACGGGTTTGTTCGAGGTTACCGTTTGGCGGCAAGAAGGTGAGGGCGACGGCGACCACAGCCAACGCGGCCCGATCGAAATTGCCATCGGCACATGGACAGTAAACGGAGCGGTCACCGCGCCGATGCTCGGCTATAACACACGCCGCCCGGCGAAGGCCGGCTACTACCGGATCGCCTGCCGCGCCATTTTGGATGTGGCGATCGAACAAGGCGCGCTGGGTCACCGCAGTTCGGGCGCAGCCCAATTCAAGCAGTCGCGCGGGGCCGAATCCTCGCTCGAGTTCAACGCGGTATTCGATGATCATCTTTCACGGTGGCGTCGTTTGCCTTGGCGTCTGTTCCAGCGATTGCTCGACCGCTTTGTGGTGCCGCTTATGATCCGACGGAATCTTTGATCTTCCGTCGTTGGCGCCGTTCGGTTTGGACGCGGTCGAAAGCCTCCCGGACCTCGGGCTTATCGAGTTCGATCAGCGCCCAGATGCCGAACGGAATGGCCCTCCTCGCCTGATCTCGGCACCTCGGTTGCGCTTTCCAATCGGCGATCAACAACCTCGTGTTTCGGCGACCCCTATTTCGTAAGACCAGAGTGTCTCGAATCACGGAAGGATCAGAAACGCTTCCAGCGTAGGGTCTTCCAAATCGTACGATTTCAACTCCGAACGCAGCTGCGGCTGCTGCTCGAATGACTCCAGTTCGAACGTGTAGACTTCGCCGATCTTTTGCGGCCGATCCGGGTTCATCTTCGCGTTCAAAATCCCAAAATAATACGCGGCAAAAATCTCGTGCTCGAAGGTCCCTTCGAGCACCTCCACCAAGGTGTACGCGCCCGCGCTCAGTTCGTTTTTATACGGCGCGATCACGGCGGGCGAGGAGGTCGAACTCAGTTCGGTCAACCTTGCCCGCACGGTCGCCCGCTTAGGCCGAATCCGTTTCGCCAATTGCTCCTTCACGCGGGCCGTCCGTTCCCTGACTTCATCGGCCTGCAACTGACGGCTGATCATGCGGATGTGTGAGACGGTTCCCTGCCAGGACGAACCGTAGCCAAGCTGCTCTCCCCAAAGCAACGGACCCTGTCCCCAGAAGGTTTTGCCAAGCAGAGTTTGTTCGACCAAACGGCCATTCATCCAGGCGCGGAACTGCACATCATCGACTGACAAAATCACATGCAGTGGCTTGTCTTTCTCGATCGGACCCAAGTCAATCTCAACCGGATCGCCGACCACGTTCATGGTGATGAACACCCGGTTTGTTTTTTGGTTGAGGTGAACGTTCACGTGTTTGCTGCGCTGGGTATAGCCGAACATCCGCCCCGTCTGCGTTTCGTTCGCGGCGGTGAACACGGCCTCGATGGTCCAGGCCTGCGTCTTGCCGACGGTGCTGCGCCATTCGGAGTGATCGCCGTGGGGGTTGGCGTGACCGCCGCGGCCGCGCAGCACGACCTCGTGGTTCGGACCCAAGTACGCCTTATCGTGCAGGTGCAATTTTTTGAGCGGCTGCCCCTCCGGGCCGCGGTTGTCCGCCTTCGCCGTCTCCCAGCCAAAGTAGAGGCTGTAGTCGACATCGTTCGCCACGTCGAATCCGTCCCGTTGCGGCAGGCCGGACACCGCTTCGCGTCCACCCTTTACCCACAAGTCGGGGAAAAAGTCGCCCCGGTCATTGGCGGTGATTTTTCGAACCGAAGCCATGCTGGAGAAATCTTCTGCGAAGGTTCCGAGATACACCTCGACGCCTTTGCCGCCGTAACGAATCCGGTTGCCGCCACTCCCTTCTTGGTAGGGACCGGTGTAGACAAAATACTGCGGGTGGTTCGACCAGCGCGGGTGATACACTTCGCGGCCGTTCAGTCCGGGGGCCGAACTGAGGTTCACGGTCCACTGCTTGCGCGAGATGGGATCTTGCAAGACCACGTTCCGGTGCGAGCCGTCGAACTGCCAAAACAGATAGCTGTTGTCCGGCGCGAGCGAAGGCCAACAGCCGCGGTCGAGCGGGAACCAACGCTGGTTTTCGATCACCGCCACGCCGCCGATCGGCCAGGGGAATTGCCCGGACGCGACTTTGCCGTCGGCCGATAATTGAAAATTGTTGGCCATGGTGCCCCGACCCGTCCAAAACGGTTTCGCTTCGGCTTGCTCGCCATGTAACGGAACTCGGCCAATCGAACCCCACGCGGGAAGGCCGAGGTAGCCGACCGGTTCGGTCGCCACAAAAACCGTATCCGCGCCGTCCGCCGGATCGCGCCATAACTCCGCTGCGAACCCGGTCGCCACCGCCTGCGCCTCCCCGCCGGCGAAGGGCACTTTGAAAATCTGATTGGTCATGCGGTCGGAGAACACGACCCAGTCGCCGTCCGGCGAAAGCATCGGGTTGCCGTAGCTGCCAAGCCGGTCCAGCAAGACCTCCTCTTCGCCGACGGTAGAATCGTATTTCATCAGGATACACTGACTCGCCACGCCGTAGACATC
>ENA-ORXR01000517-ORXR01000517.1-marine-metagenome-genome-assembly--contig:-NODE-517-length-51854-cov-7.365703_pt1 | contig 51854 bp, 47 predicted proteins | sample MGYA00237866_ERZ511479 | MGnify/ENA metagenome assembly ERZ511479
ATTATCTATCACCGGTTCAGTATGAATTACTGAGCTGCTAGTCTTTTATACCGTCCACTTTTTGGGGGTCAGTCCATAAAGCTCAGGCCAGCCCCCTCTGTATAAGTAGCTCTGCGTAGAAATATGGCTTGTTTGTTGGGCAACTTCATGCAAGCTTAAAGTATTCATGTCAAAAAAACTGGCTCTTCCTGCTAAACTTTCCTTAACCTGACGGTCCATCAAAATTTGGTTTGAACCCGTCAAACGAATGATGGTTTTAAGCTTACTGTTTTCACGTTTAAAAAGGTCTGCTTTTCTTTTCAACAGGGGAAACAAACCTGGTGCATATTGCGCCTCATCAATAAATATTTTTTCAGAATTAAATTGTTTTAAGAATAGCGTTGGATCTTCATTGGCCAAGTGCCTCAGGTCAAGATCATCTAGGCTAAGCTCTTTAAAAGAGGGATCCATATCCAAAAATAAACTTGTTTTACCACATTGCCTTGGACCCCTGAGTATTTGGATGACACTGCTATCATCTCTTAAAACGCTTGCAATATCCCTTTTAAACCACATATGTAGATTATTATATCAGAAATGAAAATAGACAAAAACTTTTTACGTGAGACTTGTGCCACGCAAATTTTGCAGGATTTGATCAAAAGCACCAAGCTCTCAAAGAGTCAGAGACCAAAGCAAAACCACTGCGTGCCTTTGACGACATGTTGGCCAGTGCCAAGGAAAGACATATGCTCGATGCGCCCCAAATCCACAGCATTTTGCAATAGCAAAAACCTCCCCAAACCTGGTCACCTCCCCAAAACCCATCAAAGTAAGCTTACTCTGAAAGAGGTCTAACAACGGGTGAACCGCACTGCCCTTCAAGGCCGTTGCAAAAAGCTGTGAATTTGACAGATATGTGTATCTTTAATCTTATAGGAGGAGGGTGTACGACAAATGATATAAGGTTGGCCTGATAAAATCGAAGTGTTCTTTTGGGTGTCTTCTAAGATGGCTTGCAAGTTTTTAGTATCAGAAACTTTGGGCGCTTGTGACCACTTGACTTCAATAAAATCAAGTTTGCCATGCTCTTCCCATATAAAATCTACCTCACGATTTGCATTGTCCCGATAAAACCAAAGTTTGGCATTACTGGTTTGATTGAGCTGGTATTTGCGTAGCTCTGAGTAAACAAGCGTTTCCCAAATATGACCTATATACGGCGTGTTTAATAAAGAAGATTGATCTACGCCCAGCAAAAAGCATAGCAGGCCAGGATTGGCAAAGTATAGTTTTGGGGATTTAACCAACCGCTTTCCCAAATTAATAAAATGAGGCTCTAACAAATGAATTTGGTTTGAAGCAATCAAAACACTTAACCATTGATTCACTGTATTGATAGAAATCCCGACACTTTTTGCAATATTGGATTTGTTTAAAAGTTGACCACTTCGCGTAGCACAAATACGCATGAAACGTTCAAAGTCTCGTAGGCTGCCTATATTAACCAATTGCCTCACATCACGTTCTAGATAGGTGGCCATATACGAGCGATAATAATCAGTGGGAGATAGCTCAGGTTGTTGCCAGAGTTTGGGCATTGTCCCTCGAAACATCATGTGTGTGTAGGATTCAATGGTTTCAAACTTTGAGACGGTATTTAATTCAGCCATGCTTAAGCCTTCAAGCTCAGCCCATGCGCATCTACCAGCAAGACTCTCGCCAACATCCTTCATGAGATTAAACTTTTGTGATCCAGTTAAAATATACTGACCTTTGAGGTGGGGATGTTTGTCTACCACTAATTTAAGATGACGAAAAAGCTTTGGGGCATATTGAGCTGCGTCAATCAGCAGAGGGGCAGGGTATTGCGCTAAAAAACTCTCAGGATCTGATTCAGCTAATTCAGCCAATGAGGGTAAATCCAGCGTAATGTATGAAAATGAAGGAAAGGTCTTTTTAAGCAATGTTGTTTTGCCTGTTTGCCGAGCGCCCGTTAAGATAAATACGGGGTAACCGTCCACCAAGGTGCGGACCTTGTCCCTAATTAATCTAGTAAATTCAATCATTTGACAATTCTATCAGTTGGATATCATATTTGTTGATACTTAAATTCTATTATATCATTTTTGCATTGATTGTATACTGCTCTGACTTTGCAATGGCATGGTGCTGGGTGACAGCATAGAGTGCCTGCAGGACATTTTCTATGGTCTGTGGTGAAAGCTCTGATTGATTTTTTACACAACTCAATCTCGCTTTGTGATCATATGTGTCGCATCTGGGGGGCAGTATATGGGGCGCTTGCCATGTTTTGGGTAGGTTTTTATAGGTCATTCGGACTTAAGTGCCTGAAATCATACTATAAATTTTATATTAAAAACTTATTGCTCAAGGCATACTTTTTGCTTATTAAAAGATGCTAAGAGTCAATAGATATGGATGTAATGAGAAACAAATTTCTAAAAATTGCCGTTGTCCTAATGGGCGTGCTTCTAACGCACACAGTCTATGGTCAAGATTTACAGGGTGCGCGCGAGGGTTTAAGGAGTTATACAGGTCACCTTAAAGAAAGTGCGACAGGTCAGAGATACGACCAGTCTAGTGATAGTTGGGTACCAGAGCCTAAGGGTTTGCGAGAAAAGCAGCTGCCCATATTTGAAGAAATTAAGTCGTATGTGACAGGTGGGGGTTCAAATGGATATCTTCAGGCCCCAACGGGCATAGGAAAGACAGTCTTATTTGTAAAAGCCATAGAGGGGATGCTGGAAGGCTCTTCAGAAGGCAAGGTCTTGATTGTTGTGCCGAACATAAATCTCATATCTCAGGTTCGAAATGAAATTCTAAGCTTTTCTAATTTTGGGTTAGATCAAGTGGGTTTGTATTATTCAGATATTTCAAAGCGTAATCGGCCGCATGAGCTAACAAAGCAAATTGTTATAACAACGTATAAAAGTTTTGCGGAGACAACAGATGTTTTTGAACCAAACGATTATGTAGGTCTTATACTGGATGAAGTTCATCGTGGTACATCAGAATTACGTGAGAGTAAGATACTTGAATTTATCAAGAATACGATTGTGTTGGGATTTACAGCAACCCCTGAGTTTAATGAGCAAAAGACGGTGAATTCATTTTTAGATCTCATACTCAAGATCAGTGTGGTGGATGCGATAGAGAAGTTAGGTTTGTTATCGAACTTTAGGTCTATTTATTATCAGTTTGAGGGGATTGATATTTCGGAGGCAGACAAGGGAAGAGGAGATTTTGATGAGATTAAGTTGGGAAGAATACTAGATAATCAGGAAGTCTATGAGGCAGCGATTGAAGCGTATAAGGCGTATAAGGGATTGGGAGGAGAAAAGTTAGGGCAGACGGTGGTCTATTGCAGTGGAATTGAGCATGCAGAGCTAACAGCAAAGGCGTTTAAGGGTGCTGGGATAGAAGCGCTGGCGATACATTCGGGCAATGATATGTATAGCGGAATCAGTGGAGAAGAGCGAGATAAGATACTCAAAGCGTTTAAGGCGGGGACGTCGAAGTATAAAGTGTTGGTAAATGTAAATGTATTGGTAGAGGGTTTTGATGCGCCGTTTGTACGTTTTATTATTAATTTGGCGCCGACGATGTCGAGGGTCATTGCAGAGCAGCGAGGTGGACGAGGGTTGCGGTTGATAGAGGGGCTTAAGGGATTGTTTGGAAGGCAAGATAAGACAACATTGATATTAGAGTTTTTATATAGCAATGCAAAGCGGGATAAAAACGGAAAGCTCAAGCAGGTGTTGTATGATCATTTGATAGGCAAGGGTGTGTCGTGGCGTAAGGGAACCAAGGCTGCGTATATAAAGTCAATCGAGAGCGAGATAAAAACAAGGTCGGAGAGATTAAGAAAACAATTAAGTGTTAAAAAGATTAAGATTCATGATTCGTTAAAAGCAATTGGAGCTGTTTCGAAGGCATATACCAAGCAAGAGAAAGCAGGTTTGACCTATGATGCGTCCGGAAAGATGATGTGGCAGGGGATGTATATTGAGGATTTAAGAGAAGTGGCCATTGAAATAGGAATGACAAGTTATCAGAACAAAGGTCAATATAAACGTCTGGTAGATAAGTTGCTAGAGGGAGGAAAGACCGCCCCTCCAGCTAATTATTGGAAAGAAATGTTGAAAGATGCAGGTATGACTAGTTCTCAGTTTTATGGCAAGGACAACTCGACAACATTGGGCATGGGGTTTGCGGATTGGTTTAAAGCAGGTGGGAAGCTTGAAGGTTTCGTTGAGCGGGGGAAAGGTTTGGCAAAACAGGGTTTAACAAAGTTAAAGGAAGTGTTTTACCCCGAAGGGCCTGGAGGTGAAGATTCGAAGAGAGATAAAAGTAAAGAATCAAAAGAACATGGAAAAAAAGAAGTCCAAGCTGTTGAAAAAGCCGATGAAAACAAAAACAAACCTAAAGGCAGTCCTGAGGAATTTCGTCAGGATAAAAAGGTAGCTTCTGGTGACCAACCTATAGCCAAACCTAAAGCTAATGAAAAAGGAAATGGATCAGAAACACTAAATGAAGGTGCGCCCCAAAAACCAAACGCAGCGGATACTCCTCCAGTGGAAAAAACTCTGACACCAGAGCAAGTAGAAGCACAAAAGAAATACGAGAAGATCAAACTAAGATTTGATAATGCGGCTGAAGAAATTATTAAGAGTGACGCTGAAGCTTTAGAAAGCAAAAAAATGCGCGTTAAGATTGAGCAAGCCTATCAAGATGCTTTGAAGTTAAGCGTTAAAGATCGTTTGGATAAGATCATAGCATTTGATAGCTACCTAAAAGAGCAAAGCCCTGGATCATCTGCCGATAAAAAATCATTTATAAAAAGCTACAGTGGTGAGACAGGTAAGTTTTTTGCAGCCATTTGGTTTGCGACGTTTTTGGAGATTGCCACTGATTCAGATCAAGATCTGTCTTACTTTTTGGAAACGCTGGCGCATACCCCAACAGAATTCTTGCGTTTTATGACGTTTTCTTTGGGCGCGGGTGCGGGGTCAAATGTTGCCATGGGTGTTGAGGGGCTTATTGCTGCAAAGCTTTCTCATACAAAGGGCCTGCTTGCCTATGAGGGAGCTCTTTTTCAGAAGATGAAAGTTGAGGCCGGGATCATGGGCGCGGTGGCCCGGGAGCAAGCCAAGCTTATGGTCAGAAACCAAATTGGTTTTATGGCAGGGATCATGCTCAATAAAATTCTCTTTGAAGGATATACTGAGCATTTTTGGTCTGAGCTGATGTTAGAGTTTGGTAGTTTTTTGGGAGCTCAGCTTACTGTTAAAACCGGAACCCGAGGTGCAAAAGTTTTATACACGTTGCGGAGGTACGGAAAAGTAGGATGGAAGACCATTAAGCTCGGTTCAGGTCCGGGTGGATGGATCATGGGGATGGCTGAATTAGGGGCTGAAATATTTTTGGCAAAACATTTTTCTCAAATGTACTTGCACTCCCGAGCAAAGGCAGATGGTGAAGGGGAGCTTGGAAGAAACATGTTGCGTTTTAAGCGCGCGCTCAAGGGGGAAGAAGACTTAGAGGCTTATTTTCCGCAGAAAGCAATCTGCAAACAGCTCAAAGGCTTTGATTTGAAACACTGTTTAGAGAATGTATTGGTTCAAAATATCAATGCGTACATGCTCAATGTGATTTTTTCTAAACTCAATTTCTTTGTCGCCAATAAGCAGCTCCAAGAGCAGCAGATCAGTGATAGTTTCGGGATGGGGCACGCTCTTACAGATGCATACTTTGTCCGTAAACCGCACATTGGAAAGAATCCCTTAGCAGCACCATATGAAGCGGCGATAGCCAAACATCACACAAAATTAGCTGACGGGTTAAAGCGGCACATGCAAGAAATTTATAAAACAATGACCCCAGATCAGAATAAATGGATGTCATGGTTGCGCAAGCAAGAAGAATCGATTGAAGAAATTATCAATGCGGCCTGCGATCAAGACGTTTCAGATCTTTCAGACTACAATCATATGCGACGGTGTATGGGGGCGGCAGAAGAAGGCATTCAAAAGATGTCAGAGCACATGGACCTGATGGTTCAATCTTTTGGGATTCAAAGAAGTGGTCTAAGCCGGTTTTTATACCGAGGTCAGCCCACGTTTGTGAGCCGGTATCAAACGATAGAGCCTAAAAGAATGATTGATTTAAGTCAGCTGCTTAATGTTGTATTGGACTATGGAAGGGATTTGATGCTTGCAGAGGACATCACGCTTGAGGATAAAGAGATGGTGTCACGCTTGATGAATCGGGTGATTGAAGATTTAAGGACATGGGTAGGTGCGGTAACTCGGCCTGAAGCGTATCAGGCATCATTGCTCAAAATAGAAGTAGGGGTTCAGGAACCTACGCAACTTCTAACAGTATTGATTGATGAGATGGCATACCCAGGACTAGAGGATATGTTTAAGGACATCAAGCAGAAGTACGCCGTGGATGTGGTGGATGATCTTTTGCCGTATGTAGATACTCAGTCAGGGACGTTTTCCATTAAACCTGAGTCAGAAGCGCAGCCTGAATTTTCTATTACAATAGATCAGGCGGGAGACACAAGCTGGAAGCCGATTGTGGATTCGCAACACAGGTTGGAAGGTATTGTGCAAAAAACAACGGCCGTTGTATTGCCAGAAGGTATGGATGTAGGATCAGTGGAGGCCATGGGGATGGTTGCGGATATACTTGTATCGAAGATAACACATCCCGAGATGGGGGAGAGTCAGTATACAGATGATTCCGGTAACATGTCTCGAGAAATGGTTTATGAAAGAATGGCAGAACAGCAGAGAATGGACGGCTTTTTTAAATCCAAAATCATCAGTGATATGAAGAACAATAAGCACGTGACATTTATTTTTGATCAGAGTATTGAGTCAAAAAATACGTATCTTGACGCAGGATTAATCATACAATTTTTTAGTGAGGACACATCTATTGAGACGCAAGATCCTCGCATTCAGCTCAGATACCGCGCAACCATGACGGTACCTGCACCTGTCATAGACGCTTTAAACCAAACCTCAAAAGCATGGTCAAACAAGTAAATAGTTATAGTCGATTAGTTTTTATTTGGGACTTAAGCTGTATCTTTTGCGTCCTAGCTTGACTTTCCTTTAAGGGAAGCAATCATGCCACCACATCATAGTTTTATGTCATGCGCTAAAAAACCGTAATTATATCCTGTAAATGGTATTAAATTCAAGTTGTCCAATTGCAAGGCCGGAGTAAAAATTCTTATTGATCAATCCATTTGAGGTGTTGGGCGGTGGTTTTGCCGATGATGGCGGCTTGGAGGTCTTCTAGGAGGTAGGATTCGGTTGGGGATTGGGGAATCATCAGAGTCATGATTTCTCCTTTTGTTTGCGGGTGTAGGGGTTTGTTAGATGGTTGCGCGTAACCATCAGGAAAAATAGGTTGTCCCTTATTATTGGTCAAAATATCTGCGCCCATAAGTCTTAAAATTTGATTGGTGAGAAGGACTTGGGCTTCTTTGAGATCTTGGTTCACAGCCATAAAAGTAAGGTGTTGGTTGGGAGGAGATTGTTCAGAGTATTGAAATGGGTAGGCTTTCTTTTGATCGGTTATTTCATACAAGTGCACAAACAGTGTCCCCTTGGATGCTTTAAACTCAGAATCAAATTCAAACAGTTGGTGAAGGTAGTCATAAGCGCGATTTCTTTTGAACAAGGTGTTTTTCCAACTAAAGCTTTGACTTGGCTCGATCGCCCGAAGGTTGAGTTTTAAATTAAGTTCAGCTTTGTTAAAGCTGGCATGTTGCGAGTTTAAGTAATCACTGATGGGTTTTAGAAAAACTTTTTTGGCCCATGCTTGCGTGAGTTTTGTTTGGCTGGTTTTGAACAAAAGAGACGCGTGGGGTTCAATAGAGATCAATACATCAATGTGGGTCATCGGCGCTGTGAGCTTTGGAGGCTTGTCTTTGAAGGCTAAAAAGAGAAGTCCCAATAAACACGCTGCGACGCCAAGGGTAGCTGAAATGCGTTTGGCCCATAGGTTTCTTCGATATATGCTTGCCGGGTCTTGAATCGCAATGGATGAGGCAGGCATGATGCTGTCTGAAAACTCAACATGCATTTTGTCATGTGGCAGATGTTGGTTGGGAGCTTCGACTGGGACATGATCCTTGCGCTGAAAAAATACTTGAGTTTTTGGGGAATCTTCTTTTTGCGCAACCATCTCTTCAATCGAACCAGTCGCTTGGTCCATTAAAAATTCTTGTGAAACATCATCTTTTGCACCGGCTGGCTCAATAGCCATTGAAACTGAGTCAAACATGTCGAATGAATCGCTCGCGCGGGTTGAATCATTTTGATTGTTTTCATGAAGTGGAATCTGAACTGTAGGTTCAAATCGCTCATATGTTTTTTGGGCAGGAGCTTTTTTAATCGGAGCAACCTTTGAGACAAAGGTTTGATGTTCTACTTCATCAGATGCATATTCCATTTTAGATTCATCTATTTCAAAAAGATCGTCGGAGAGTGTTTGCGTATCAACCTCAAAGAGGTCGTTATCAATGGCGCCGTCAATGGCATCTGGGTCTATGTTTTGGGCTTTGCCTGATCCATTTAGTGAAACATTTTCCTCTTTGATCACCGGAGGAAGGATTTTTCGAATGATCTGTTTTTTTTCAAGGCGAATCCGGCCTAAGCTTTCCTTTGAAACTTCTTTTTGTATCATCGATGTTTTATGCATGTTTTCCTGTTTATGGATCACGCTCGTACGTCCAATTTCTTTGATGCCTTCAGGCTGGCTGTCATGTTCGGGCTTAGGTCTAGATTGAAGGTCTGATGTGTATTTCTTTAGATTGTCTTTAAATTTATTTTTTTCATGTTGAATATGCGTCTTAAACACATGTTGCATCAGTTTAGCGATATTGGCACGGTCAATTGATTTCTCAGAGGTACATGTTTGATAAATAGGAGTGAAGACACTTAAATCTGAAGGTCGTTTGCTGGGGTCTTTGTGTAGACAGGCTTGAAGGAATGTTTTGAATTCTGGATATTGATCAAAAAAAGAATCATCAAAAGAAGGGTCAGTGCTTAAGATCCTATCTTGTAGCTCAATGTGAGAGTCAGCTTGAAAAGGTTTTTGGAAGGTCACAGATTCATACAATAAAACCCCAAAGCTATAAATGTCGGCACGATGGTCAAAGGCTTTTTGTTGAATGAGTTCGGGAGCCATGTAGTGAATTTTTCCGAGCATGGCTTTTTCTGACGTATTGTTTTTTTTCTTAGCAGCTGTTGCAATGCCGAAATCAGTTAACTTAACCTTGCCACTGTAACTCACCAAAATATTTTGAGGGGATACATCGCAGTGAACAATGTCAAGGCTGCGTCCTGCGTGATCCTTTGCCTTGTGGGTAAAGTCTAGTGCCTTAGAAACTTCCATGCAGATGTAGAGTAAGTAGCGGCGTGAAATGTTTTTGTTTTGGCGTTCGACTTCCTGAAATAAATCAAAAAGACTTTTGCCGTTGATCCATTCCATGCTCATGTAGTAGTCGGTTCCTACGTTGCCTAAATCAGAAATAGAAACAATATTGGGGTGTTTTAAGAGACTGGCTATTTTTGCTTCTGAGGTGAGGTTCTCAATAAATTGCACTTCTCGGCTGTAGTGCGGCAAAAGCCTTTTGATGACATAGATAGATTGTTTGGGCGCAGAAGAGTCAAAGTCACTGCATAAAATCCCTAAGAAAATATCAGATGTGCCACCGGTCCCAATGTGATTCATGAGATAAAAAGGTCCAAAAAAATCTGCTTGAAATGACGTCACAACCACCTGATTCTAATTGAAAAATCAGATATTTCAAAAAAATGTGACTCTTATCTTTGATTTTTGTTAGTTGGACAGAGTTATTGTTAAAATCATGGAAGAAAAAGCAACACTTGAACGGCCCAAACTGGCTATTTTTTTGTCTGGCCAGGGCACTAACTTCGAAGCGATTGCCAAAGCATGTCAAGACAAGCGGCTGGACGCAGAAATTTCTGTGGTTTTTTCTGATCAAGTTTTAGCCCCCGGGATAGAAAAGGCCAAGCTCAGAGAGATTGATGTTGAAACGTTGACTTATAAACCGCCTAGAAAAGACTTTGACAAGGCAGTGCTTGCCTTGCTATCGCGTTATACTATTGATTGGGTTGTACTTTGCGGGTATATGCGCATCTTGACTGCGCATCTCTTAAAGGCTTTCCCAAAACGGGTGATTAATATTCATCCCTCCTTATTACCTAAGTACCCAGGTTTGCATGCGATCAAACAGGCGTATGATGCAGGAGAAAAAGAGACCGGTGTGACGGTTCACTTTGTAGACGAGGGGATTGATACCGGAGCGGTTATTATGCAAAAAAAAATAGCTATATTACCCCAAGAGAGCTTTGAGAGTCTAAAGCAAAGAGTTCATACGCTTGAACATCAATTGTATACGCAAGCCTTAACGAGCGTGTTTAAGAAAGCATCGCAGCACAACCACTCACCGGAGTCTTATGTATGAGCCTTTATAAAGACATTTGTATTGTTGGCACAGCTCTTCCAGGCTTGATTGCCGGAAGGCTCTTGCAGCGCAAGGGTGCGCATGTATGTTTTTTAGAACCATTAGCGACACAGGCGTTTGATCCTGCAGGGGGTGAGTTTTTTTCAGGGATATTGATTAAGCCGTTGATGCAAAGGTTGGGCATTCACCCACAGGAAATGCAAAAGTTCACACCACTGGCGTTGCCGATGCAGTTTATTTCTCCATATCGTCGGATTAATTTTTTTGAAGCTTTGGATCAATTTGCTTTAGAAATTGATCGAGAGCAGCATGATGAGATGTTTTTTCAAGACATGTTGAAAACAGAAGCTAAAGAGGATTTGTTGCTCTTTCATCAGGTCTATGACCGGCACATCCGGGTTTATGAAAAAAAAGCTTTGTTTGGGTCACAAAAGCGAAAAGTGCTTAACATGCCTAGCTCTCAAAAAACGCATCATGCGCAGTCTAAGCGCAGTGTCCTGAGTCAGATGAATTTAAGGCCTCTTGATGACCATTTTTTGAGTATGCTAGAGATGACCTTTACCTGCGCAGTTCAAGAGCGTTTGAGTGTTGGGCGCGCGCGTCTCATGCAGTATTTGCTCCGTCACAAGGGGTATCAAAGTATGTTTGGGTTGGTCTCATTCAAATCAATGCTGATATCGCTTCTCAAAGAGCATGGTGCAACATTTGTCCCATTTAAAACACTACAAGATATTGAGATTAAGAAGCATCAAGTTCAATCTATTAAATACACCAACCCTGATCCTCTTTCGATCGGATGCAGCCAATTGATTATCAATGGCAATAGCGCCCGATGTTTAAAGCATCTGCCGAGTGGAGACGCAGGTATCAAACAGATCACAACGCCTGAAATTAAAAAAATAGGTAGAAAGGTATATTGCCTCTTTAAAATCAAACATGCTTTTCTGCCAGAGGGCATTGGTTCCCAAGGCGTTATTTATCCGAAGAAGATGGCTAAAGAGCTCTCTGACAGAAGAGATAGACCACGGATGTTACGGTATCTTATTTTAACACCGAAGCTCGATACGGATACGCACAATCTCTTTATGAAGCTTGATCCAAATGATGCTCTGATTGCCGTTACCTACTTTGATGACATCAAAGGGCCGCCAAATCATACGCGCATGATGCGAGAAATATTTGAAAGAATGCAATCTTTGATTCCTTTTTTTACAGACATGCATGTTACGCTGATGCTTCGATACGATCCCTTGGAGGCAGATGATCAAGGTGACCTTCGGGAAGGGTGGCTTTACTCCAGCACAACAAAGGTGAAGCATGATTTTTGGGGAGAGAGCATTTCAACCCCGTATAAAAATCTTTGGCGCGTCGGTGAATCAACGTTTCCAGCACTTGGCCTTGACGGTCAAATATTGGCTGGGGACCAACTGGCACAGACCCTGACATAAGCGCCTCTAGCTTGTTGACTCCCAAGAGGCAATAAAGCGGAGCGGATTTAGACGCGGCTTGACTACCAGAAGTCAATGGCTGTCTTGGGCCCTAGCGCACAGAATGTTTGGCTTAAGAACTTGCCCTGACGCGGTCAACGCTGATGATACCATTGAGAGCTTCGATATGTGCCATCAGAATGCGAAGTTGTTCGGTATTGTTAATACGAATTTCAAATAGATTGATGGCCGTTTTATCTTCTGTGGTTACGCAACTTGCGCTTGCGATATTGGATCCATCTTTTGAAATGATTTTAGACACTTCTGCCAAAATACCTGGAGTGTCACGTGAGATGACTTTGATTTTGACCAACCGGCTGATGGTGTCGGTCGAAGCCCAGTCCACATCAATTTTTCGTTCGGCGTCCATGTCCAAGAGGCGCACGCAATTGTTTTTATGAACGGTCACCCCTTTGCCGCGTGTTACAAAACCAATGATGGCATCACCAGGGAGAGGGTCGCAACATTTGCCAAAGCGAATCAATATGTTTTCTTTGCCGCCAACCAGAATGGGTGAGGAAGATGTTTTTCTCTGGGTAAGTGGAGAGGGTTTAAACTCAAAAGCTTTTTTTGCTGATGATTTAGGTGCTAAAAGGGTTAATAGATATTGGACTTCAACTTTGCCATAACCCACCTGAAGATAGAGCTCATCAATATTTCCCATTTTGAGTTGTTCTAATAGGATTTTGAGTTGTCCAGACTTGGTGATTTTGCTTACGTTTAAATGTATTTTCCGCAGTTCACGCTCCATGATTTCTTGGCCGATCAGTTTGCCTGTTTCTCGTTGCTCTTGTTTAAGGACGGATCTGATTTTGGATTTGGCTTTGGAGGTTTTGACAAAGGATAGCCAATCTTTTGAGGGAAGCGAGTGGGGGTCGGTGATGATATCTATGACGTCCCCATTGTTGATGATCTGCTTTAGCGCGACCATTTTGTTGTTGACCTTGGCGCCTTTGCAGCGATGCCCAACCTCTGTATGAATACGGTAGGCAAAGTCAACCGGTGTACTGCCATAGGGGAGTGCAATAACTTCACCTTTTGGGGTGAAGACAAAGACTTCATCGCCATAAAGATCGATTTTAACTGACTCAATAAATTCATGTGAATCAGGCAAGTCTTCTTGAAGCTCCAACATGCGCTTGATCCAATTGAGCTGTTCTAAATCTGATTGGCTTATGTTGTCACCTGACTTATAGGCCCAATGCGCGGCAACCCCTTCTTCAGCAAACGTATGCATCTTAAGCGTACGGATTTGAATTTCAATGCGGCTGCCTTTAGGCCCAATCACTGTGGTGTGGAGTGATTGGTACATGTTCTCTTTGGGCAGGGCAATGTAGTCTTTGAATTTTCCAGGGACAGGTTTCCAGAGATGATGCACATATCCAAGCGCTTCATAGCATTGAGGGATTGTCTCAACAATGACTCTAAAGGCAATCAGATCAAAGATTTGTTCAAAGTCTAAATTTCTCATTTCCATTTTACGGAAAATAGAAAATAAATGTTTGTGCCTTCCCGTAACCGATGCCTCTAAGGTGTTTCGGTTGAGGGCAGTTTCAATTTTTTGTATGACGCTTTGGACATACTGGTTGTTCTGAACTTCGGACTGTTCAATGTTTTTTTTGAGCTTTTCGAATGCTTCTGGATGAAGGTATTGAAAAGCAAGGTTTTCCAGTTCAGTTTTAATCCAAGAAATCCCCAATCGATGGGCAATGGGCGCATAAATATCAAGGGTTTCTTGGGCAATAGAACGCTGTTTGGCCACTTTCATGTGCTGCAAGGTGCGCATGTTATGAAGCCGGTCAACAAGTTTGATAATAATGACTCTGATATCTTTGGACATGGCCAAGAGCATTTTTCTAAAACTCTCATTTTGACGCACATCCTTGGTTCGAAAGGAAATAGTACTGAGCTTGGTTAGTCCATCAACCAGGTCTCCGACTTCCTGCCCGAACTCCTTATGAATGTGAGAGAGTTCAATCTCCGTATCCTCAACCACATCATGCAGCAGTCCAGCAGCAATGCTTTGGGCGTCCATATTCCTGTCGGCAAGGATTTGGGCAACCTCTAGGGGATGCTGAAGGTAAGGCTCACCTGATTTACGCTTCTGTCCGTGATGCGCACGTTTTGCGAGATCAAATGCTCTTTGAACCAGTGGAATGTGGTCGTGATTTTTCGACGCTTTGAGCTTAGAAAGTATTGTGTCTATGGTAATCATCAAGTAGTCTGCCGTGAGCATATCATTAACATTGTGCTTTTTCGAGTACTTAGGAGTGAACATGAGCCGCGAAGTTTCCCAGCCAACAAAAACAGTGATGCATCACAAAGATGACCTCCTCAATATATTTACCGGAGGCGCACGAGCGGCCAAGAATTATAAAATTGGCATTGAGTTTGAACGGTTTGTTCTTGATCCAGACAATGGCCAGTCATTGCCTTTTTCCGGGTCTGAAAAGTCTATTGAATCTTTGCTCAAAGCCTTTCAGAAGCAAACAGGTTGGGAGCCTATCTATGATGATGGCGCTTTGATATCTCTTGTGGGGAGTGGGGCAGCCATTACACTTGAACCTGGGGGGCAGTTGGAAATCAGCGGAAATGCCCACCAAAGCCTTAAAGACGCGCAAGAAGAACTTCAAACTCTGGTAACCATTTTTGATGACATTGGATCACGGTTGGGGCTTTTTTATGCACGAACAGCAGTGCCACCTGTGACGCCTCTTGAAGATACCCGGTGGGTGCCAAAATCAAGATACGCATTTATGCGCAAGTTTCATAAAGGTGACCAGGCATTTTATGAAATGATGGGCATGACCGCTGCCATTCAAGTCAACTTTGACTATAGCTCTGAGCAGGACTGCGCCCGAAAAATAAAGCATTCCAGTTTCCTATCCCCCATCTTGGCAGCATTATTTGCCAATAGTTTTTATGAAAAGGGCAGCAGCACGGCATATAAAACGCGCCGCATGTCAATCTGGAATAGGTTGGATCCTGTACGTTCTGGGATCAAGTCTTTCTTTGTAGATGGCACGTTTACGTTTGAACGCTACCGAGACTATATGATGGATGTACCCATGTATTTTATTTCTCGAGAAGGCGTGTATGAAGATGTTGGCCATTGCACATTTCGAAACTACATGCGGGAGAAACCCTATGGTGATGTCTTGGAACAGGATTGGCTTTTACACCTGACAACCACCTTTCCAGAGGTGCGGTTGAAAGATCACTTAGAGATTCGGTCTATTGATTCCAATCCACTTGATTTGGTGATGGCGTGTGGGGCCTTGGTCAAGGGGTTGCTATACTCAGAAGAAAACTTAGATCACTTAGATACATTATTTGGGGCTATGACATTTGAAGATGTTACGCGCGCATTAGAAGATGTCGCCAAGCAGGGTATGCACATGCAGTATGCGGGAAAAGCTATGAAGACGTATGTTGAAAAGATTTTGGAGTGGGCCAGACAAGGGTTAGATCATTCTGAGGGCGCATTTCTAGATGCCTTGGCACCCTATGTTGCACAAGGTGTATCCCCGGCTGAAATGAAACTCAAAACGATGCAGGCAGACGATGCTGATGTCTGGAAAACATTCTGATGTTTCCATGAGATGGTCACATTGGAAATATGCAATTCTTTGGACGGCGGTTTTGTTATTTTTTTCAACAAACTTATTCAGATCTGAAAACACAGGGTCCTTGTTTGAAAATACGGTGAATGTGTTTTATGGTGGCCTAAGTGCAGATCATATGTATCGCATGCATGTGGCGTGTCGAAAGTTCATGCACTTTTTTAACTACGCAGTTCTGTCGTACTTGGTGCTATTGGGTTTGACACGTTCACTAAATCCCTTAAAGCATTGGCATCCCCGCCTGGCACTGATGGCGGTTATGTTTTGTTTGGTGATCGCTGTTTTGGATGAATCGCATCAGTCCTTTGCGCAGTTTCGAGCTGGATCGGTCAGAGATGTTTGGATCGACATGATGGGTGCTTTTTTTATTCAAGTTTTTGTAGGGGTAAGGTCAAGGAAGGCTCGGTAGTGAAAACCATAGGCGTTTTGGACTCAGGTATTGGGGGATTGACATTTGCACGTGCCATCATAAAAAAAAAATGGAATGCAAAGCTCGTCTATATTTCAGATGAAGACCATGTGCCTTATGGAGATAAGTCAACCGCGTGGCTTATGAAACGCGTTGAGCAGATGATTGATCAATTGAAAGCTCAAGGTGTCGACATGGTGTTGATGGCGTGTAATACCATGACGGTTCATACCATCGAAAGCATGCGAAAATGTTTTGATCTGCCTCTGTTTGGCGTGGAGCCTTTCTTGAATCATCCGAAAAAATATCCGCCAACACAACATGAATGTCGATCCTATGCTTTGATTCTGACTCAGGCTACGGCCAATGCGTCAAAGTTCCAGTCTTTAAAACAACAATTGGACCCCGAGAATGCCATCGATGTATTTGTATTAGAGAACTTGGCCCGATGGATTCAAGGGCTGAGCCAAAGCAATATAAGTCAGCTGGAACCCAAGCTCTATGATGAAATTGCGCCGCTCTTGGGTAAAGGTTACACCCATCTTATTTTAGGGTGCACGCATTATGCTCTGGTAGGGGCTTGGTTATCTAAGGCCTTAAACATTACTTTGGTCGATCCAACTGACCATGTTTTAACATTTATGGAAACGCAAGGTGACATTGAAAAAGGACAGGTTGAAAACATGTTTCAGTACAGCGCGAATCTTGGCAAGTCCTGGCAAAAGGTGACTCTTGAAGAAGATTTTGATTTTGTTGTATGACATACGGAAGCTATTTGGTTGGATATTGACTCCGGATGCGGTACTCAATTTTGGTAAGCACGGGCAGCATTTTGTGTAATCCATGATCCTAGGAAGGAAATTAAAAGTATGAAATTTTTTATTGATTCAGCCAATATAGACGAGATCAAACAAGCTCAGTCTTGGGGCATCCTTGACGGCGTGACCACCAATCCTTCTCTGGTGGCAAAGGAAGGAAAAAAAATTGAAGATGTTTACCCTCAGATCTGTGAGCTTGTAGATGGCCCAGTGAGTTTAGAGGCTGTAAGTCTTAAGGCTTCAGAGATGGTCGACGAGGGTAAGCGCCTACGAGCCTACGGTGACAACGTAGTCGTCAAACTTCCCATGACCACTGATGCGCTTCAAGCTACAAAAATACTGGGTGAGGAGGATATACCTGTGAACATCACGCTGTGTTTTTCTCCGATGCAAGCTTTGCTTGCTGCCAAAGCTGGGGCAGCATTTATCAGCCCTTTTGTGGGACGGCTAGATGATATTTCACATGTTGGGATGGAACTTATTGCTCAAATTGTTCAGATCTACGATAATTATGCCTTTGAGACCGAAGTCTTGGTTGCTAGCATTCGTCATCCAATGCATGCACTAGAGGCAGCAATGATGGGGGCAGATGTGGCAACAATTCCATTAAATGTCATGGCGCAATTTGCAAAACATCCATTGACTGATAAAGGAATTGAAAGGTTTTTAAACGATTGGAAGAAGGTGCCTCGTGCGTAACGTCAATATAGCCCAAGTTTTTGGGCATGGTTTTATTATGATGCTTTTATCAGTTTACCCTGTGTTTTCACAAGAGGTTGAAGCAGACAAGGGTGATGTGCCAACGGTCTCAAAACCAGCTGCTGAGCAGATTGAGGTTGTACCCACACCTACACCGCCGACACCTCCAGTAGAGGCAAAACCTGTCGGTCAACGTCTAAGCATTCCCTCGCTTGAGCGTGTGGATCCTTTGGGGTGGAATTTTAGGGCAGGCTTTGGTGGCGCATTGGATCCGTCTGTTTTTTGGCTCACATTCAATCCTGAACTTCAACTGGACAAATTCTTGGCCATAGGGCCAACTGTTCAGTTTGGTCTAGGAGATGTTACGACGTACACATTTGTTTCCCTGAGTCCCAGGTTCACACTCCCATTTTCTTATTTTGAATGGTTTGTCAGCGCCGGAGCAGGAGTGGCCTATCGAGATGCTCCTGGCAGACAGTTCTTGAACTTTCTGTATGAGTGGTCGACAGGCTTTGAGTTTTATATTCTCAAAAACCTATCTGTTGGTGGCGCATTCAGAGCTAACTATTTAAGCTCTGATGCCGTTGAACATATAAATGTTGTGACTGGATATTTGTCAGGTCATTTCTAGAAAAATATATCTATTGTATTGAAATAATTATAAAAATGGAGTTATTGATATGAAAATTGCAGTCTGCATTAAATCTGTACCTGACACCACGGCCAATATTAACATGCATCCAGAAGGTACAGGCATTGATCCAGCATCTGTCAAATTTGTGATCAGTCCTTATGATGAATATGGCATAGAGCAAGCACTCTTGCTCAAGGATCAAGATGCTTCCATTGAGGTTTTAATTTTTTGCTATGGTAACGACAAGTCTCAGGAGGCGATCAAAACAGCTTTGGCTATGGGCGCGGATCGGGCCATTTTTATCAAAGACGACCAAGCGTGGCACAAAGATGGCCTTGCAATCGCCAAAATTCTTCACCAGGCAATCTTGGATGAGGGTGATGTGGGCATGGTTCTAATGGGGCGACAAGCCATTGATACCGATCGTGGGCAGGTCGCAGGCATGCTTGCAGAAAAGCTATCTTGGCCACATGTGACCTCTGTCAGCGCTTTTGAGTTCAAGGGCGACTCTGTATTGGCCACACGTGATGTCGACGCAGGCGCCAAAGAGGTCTGGAACGTTCCTTCTCAATCGGTATTTGCTTGTACCAAAGGCATCAATACGCCTCGGTATCCCTCTCTAAAAGGTATTATGGCAGCGAAGAAAAAACCACTGCTCGAAAAAACCATCGGGGACCTAAACCTCGTTGATGCGAACCTCTCAGAGATTCAACTGTCAAATTTTGAAAAACCATCTCAAGAACGTCAGAAAAAAATGTGGGAGGGCGCAACACAAGACAATGTTGATGCCCTTATTACGGCCCTCCGTGAAGAAGCAAAGGTGATATGATGAAGAGTTTACTGGTTTATGTGGATTACAAACAAGGAGGGGTGAAATCAACCTCCATTGAGCTCTTGGGCCAAGCCCATCGGCTGGCCAATGCGTTAGGTTTAGATGTTCATGCTGTGACGCTTGGGTCCAAGGCTGATGCCACAGCCCTTCAAGCCTATGGTGTAAAAAAAGTTTATACATGCAATGACCCGCAGTTGGATACCTACCACCCTGAATGTTATGTCGATGTGTGGGCTCAGGCCATTGCCCAGGATCAACCCATGGCATTGTTTGCCTCCAGTAGCGCCTCATCTAAAGATGCTTTGCCAAGGCTGGCTGCACGTTTGGATTGGGGGATGATTTCAGACGGGGTTGAGACGCATGTCGAAGGCAAGGTTGTCAAAGTCAAACGCGCGCTATACTCTGGCAAATGCTTTGCGTGGGCAAATGCGCAAGAGGGTCGGCCTTTTGTTGCAACGTTTCGCCCGAATGTATTTGAAGCGTTTGATGGTTTTAAGCAAAGCGCTCCGGAAGTTGTATCAATTTCCCTAAGCCAAGCCCCGTCAAAGGACTGGGTATGTGTTAAGCAGCATGCATCTCAGTCTGATAAGCCGGACTTAAGCGAAGCTGGTATTGTTGTGTCTGCGGGTCGATCCATCAAAAGTGCAGACAATTTTCAGATAGTTGATGCATTGGCTCAAACCATGGGGGCTGCAGTAGGCGCCTCGAGAGCTGCTGTGGATGCGGGCTATGCACCTCACAGCATGCAAGTCGGACAAACTGGCAAAGTAGTCAACCCCAGGTTGTATTTTGCCTTTGGCATCTCAGGTGCGATTCAACACTTGGCAGGCATGCGCGCTTCACGGGTCATTGTCGCTGTGAATACAGACCCAGAAGCACCGATTTTTGAGCATACCGATTACGGCATTGTGGGTGATATGTTTGAGATCATACCAATGATGACATCAGCATTGAAAAAATTATTGAACGATTAGAGGGGATCTGTTGATTCTTCAAATATCTGCTGCGCAAGTCCTAGCATAAGGCCAGATCATGGTATTGGTCTTCACAAAAAACTCAGCGTAGCTATTCAGTAAGCCCTCGTATGAGAGGTATAGCGTTTGAATGGTTGGCAGGTTCTGGAATATTTTCGAGAGCCATTTGGGTGAGTCGGAAGGCCGCGGCCCTGTGATTATACCAACCCCATTAAATAATGACGGAAATTCAAGCATGATTATTTCCTATAAATGGTATTACGAATCTATTGCTCTACCAACTAAGTTTAAGATGGTCCATCCATATACAAAAAAAAGCCCTTAAGCGAAAGCCTAAGGGCTTTAAATAGCGCTGCGCTAGCGTTAACGAGTAACTATAACGTTGCTTCGCCAGGCTGCCAGTTTACTGGGCAGTTGCTGGGCTCTTGCGTTGCTCTCAATACACGGTAGATGTCTTCGGGATTGCGTCCCACACTTGCCGCAGTCACTTGAGAATACTCAATGGTGCGTTCAGGCGAAATCAAGAATACACCACGGTTGGCAAATCCAGCTTCTTCGTTAAGCACGCCATAGTCAGAGCTGATTGATTTTTTATAATCCGCTATAACAGGGTAGGCCACTTCCGGAAGGTCTTTTTCAAACCAAGCTTTGTGTGAAAACTTACTGTCTGTAGAACAACCGATGACTTGGGCATTAGCTGCTTCAAATTTTTCACTCATTTGCGCAAAAGCTTTGAGCTCTGTTGGGCAGACGAATGTAAAATCAAGCGGGTAAAAAAATAATACGACCCACTTGCCTTTAAAGTCAGTGAGCGAAATATCTTTAAAATCACCTTTAATATAGGCAGTTTCTTTAAACTCTGGGGCTTTTTGGCCAATTTTTAACATTTTTATTGTCTCCTTTAGGGTTGCCATATGATCGTGCCAAACCAAAGCACGCTCAAGGTTTGTAATTTAGGTCATCTTGTAAAAAAAGCAACCCCTTAATCTTTGATGATAAGACTTGCGTGGAGGAGTGAGTCTTTGATACAGACAGTCCACTTATGAGAACCACATTCAAGTTCATGTTTTTGGGTTTTCTCATCATGGGCACATATGCCTGTGATGAAGCCCCCTTGCTATCTGATGATACATCCCGAAATCTTTTCGCGCCTTCTTCTTTGGTTTGGATGCCAGGGGATGCTTACTTTTTGATCGCCAATGCGAATGTGAGACTTGAGGATACTACAAGTTCGCTGGTATTGATGGATCCCCAAACCCAAACACTGCTCAAGCCCAGCAAGACCTCAACACTCAATTTTGGCACCTATCCGACCATCGATGTCACGCGCAACCGCATCCTTGTGCCGGACTTCGATCGGTTTTTGTTGTCGTTTACCTTTAGTGCAACCAATAATGCGCAGCAACCCTTCTTGATTAAACAAGATAATATTCGGACCCAAACCCAAGCCTTACCTCACGCATTAGAGGTAGATGATCAACCCACACAATTACAGATTGTATCCACCACCGAACATGGAGACCTCTATATTATGGTCCATGGGTCAGGTGTTCTGTCTGTGATCAAGGCAGACGATGTCACGCTGATGGACCTGCATGCAGAGGAGCGCTACACAGGATTTCGCTTAACTTCGGTACTTGGTGGTACAAGCATCAATTCTTTTCCAGCCCAAGGCGCACGAGGTCTGTATCACGACGACCAAAGCAATTTGCTGTATGTGACCTCCCCGATAAGAAATTTAATCTATGTATTTGATCCAGAGCACCTGGAAAACGAAGGGGTCATTGATTTGAATTCTGTTGCGGGCAACACAACCGGCATTGTAGACATGGTTATTGATCCTCAGGGTCGTGCCATCATTGCGCATCAAGGACTGCAATCGCTTATTGTGATGGATATCAGTCAAGTTTCTGACAATGGTGTGTCCATGGAAGTTATCCAGCCTTTGATTGCGGGGATTGTACCGACAGCTGGAGTGCCAGAAAGTTTAGAGTTAAGTGCCGATGGTCAAATGCTTTATGTAAGTTTTTCAGATACCAATGAAATTGCTGAGGTTGATTTATCTGTTCTTCAGATCAAGCGCAGAATGACGTTGTCTCAGGGCGTGGGTCCATCAGATATGGCATTGGATGCCAACAGCGGTTTGCTTTGGGTTTTAAACAGTCTATCGAATTCAATGACATCTATAGATTTAATAACTTTTGAAGAGGCAGGAGAAGCACAATGAACTGGAAACTAATGAGCTTGATGTGTTTAAGCATATCTTTGGCAGGCTGTGATCGCCAAAAAAATGCGGTTGATCTCCCCATGGAGCATCCGATTAAACTTGTGATTTCTGATATTGATTCGCCTTTCCCTCGAATGGGGTATATTTTGGACGCGCAAACAAAGCGCATTGTCATGCTAGATATGCAAGGCGACGACCCAAACTATATCGATACGGCTGATGGAGACAGCTGGGGAGTGACGCCGCTTCCAGCAGGACAAAACCCCATTGGGCTAGTGTTGGATGATCGCAAAGAAAGCCATAGACTATACTCTGTTGATGCCGATCAAAATCTGATTTGGGGGTTTGAGATGACCTTTGCTGATCGTGATGATCCTGTGTGGGAGGTTCTGGATCTTGGGACACAAACGGTGGGAATCACAACACCTGCACTTTTCTTTAATCGTGGCGTGCTTTCAAGTGGCTCTCTCCAAGATATTGTATCGAGTTCTAGCTTGCCTGGGTTAAATGCGTGGCGTGTGAGATACGAAGGGAGTGAGGCCTTCAGCCTGCGGAGTTCCGTCTTTGGAACACTTGACTCAAAAGCCAAGACCAACCAAACGTTTGAGTCTGATGAAGCGGATATATCATTTAAAATTCAGGAAGGTTTGAGTGAATTTAATGCTGAGGATCGATTTTACTTTTCCTCTATGATGGCAAAACCTTTACAACTTTCAGGAACGCCTATTGATTTTGAAAAGCATGACAATCGTGTGTTTATTATGCTCCAAGCTCAAGAAGTTTTTGAAATGGTTATTTTTGATTTGGATACATTGAGCATCTCAACTGCAGCTACACTTGCACTCAGCTCGCCCACATCAATGCACTTAGATGGGGATCTGATCTATATTACAAATGACCTAACAGCTGAGGTTGAAGTATTTGATACGTCTAGCCAATCAGTTGAGCTGATATCTATTTCTGACCAACCCCTGGTTAAGCCAAGTCTTGTCATGACTTTTGAGGACAATTGGTATATTTTTGACCGGGAAAAGAGCCGAGTGTTTGTTTGGAACCCAACCTCAAAGGAGACCATCAAAGAGTTGGTGCTTTCAAGTACACCTGAAAGTATTCAAAAGTTTGAAAAGGACAATATGCCCTATGCCATGGTTTCGCTCAGGTCGGGTGATGTTGAGATATTGGACCTTACAAAAAATGTTTTGGTAGATACGCGCCCAGAAGATGAAGTTGGATATAGTAGCATTCAGTTTTTTGATGAAGGCGATAATTCAAGTCCCTCAATTGTGTCAGTAGGCACCTTTAAAGATCAAACGCGTGAAGAGTATTGGCAGGTCATCTATGGAGGCATTGCTCCAGATCTCCATACGTTAAATGTTATGATCGAAGGGTCAGACGTGAATCTAACTGACGCTGCACTTAACCTGCTAGATCGTTTGGGCAGTCCGGATCAATGGTGGGTTGATATTTCTGGAACATTGCATGAGGTTAGTCAAGTTCTGTCTAATGATGCATTGACATTGACTAAGTCTTCTTCTTTGCAAGGTCTACAAAAAATCAGCGTAAGATGCAAAGACAGCTACCTGGTCATGGGATCAGTTTCTGGGGTTCAAAGTCAGTGCGCAAATGCTGATACATTGTACACAACAGATGAGGGTGAAATTTCCTTTTTTGTACGTTCGTCTCTAACAGAACCAGCAACAGTTGAAGATACCTTTAGTTTTTATACTGAAAGTGGTGTCACACCTATTCGCGCGTATACCTCTCGTCAGAGTGTCACTATCGCGCGCAGCTTGGCCGGGGACATAGCTGTCATTTCTGACACTGCGTCGGATAAGCATCAAGCCTTTGTTTTGTACAGCGGTGATGGTGCGATTGGAAGAATCAACTTAAACACATTGTACTTTGATAAATTCATTCTCTAGGAGTCACGTGTGCGCATTCAATCATTACAAGTCTCTGGTTTTAAGTCTTTCCTAGAAACCACATCTTTTTCATTTAATGTTCCTATAACGGGCATTGTTGGCCCCAACGGGTGTGGGAAAAGCAATGTCGTCGATGCGCTCAAATGGGTCACAGGAGAGATGAGTTACAAGCAGTTGCGCGGAAAAAACTCAGAAGATTTGATTTTTGCAGGCAGTGATCGTCGGCCACCATCGAGCATGATGGAGGTTGCCCTGACATTTGATAACACTGAAAAAAAAGCATCCCCTCAGTACAATGAGTTTTCGCAGATTACTGTTTTGCGCCGTATCTTTCGAGATGGGTCCAGTGAGTTTTCAATCAACAAAACGCCATGTCGCCTCAGAGACATTACAGATCTATTTTTAGACACCGGCATTGGTCAAAGCTCATACTCAATCATTGAGCAGGGCAAAGTCGGAGCTATTGTATCGGGGCGCCCTGAAGATCGACGACTTATGATTGAAGAAGCTGCCGGCATCACCAAATTCAAACACAGAAAAAAAGCAGCCTTAAGAAAGATAGATGCAACCAAACAAAACCTGCTTCGGGTAACAGACATCATTAAAGAAATTGATAAGCAAGTTGCCTCCCTTCAAAGACAAGCTAAAAAGGCACAGCAGTTCAAAGAAGCCAAGGAGGCGTTTGAAGCTTTGGATCTGAACTTATTCATGTATGACTTTGAAAACTTACAAGCCGAAAAGCTCAATCTGCTCAAAAGTGAAGACGATCAACAGCTGCAATTAAGTCAAGCTGAAACAGACTTGTCTACGTTCGCCGCAGATTTTGAGACAAAGCGTTTGGACCTTGAGAAGCTCGAATCGTCCTTCCAGGAATCACAGCAAGCGTTGTTCGTACAAAAGACAGAAATGCAAGGGGTGACCCACGAAATTGAAAGTTCCAAGCATGCCATTGCATACTCAGAAAAACAATGGGTGATTGATCAAGAAAAAACAAAAACTCTGGCAGAAGATATTGAGCGCTATCAAAGCAGAGAAAAAGAAATAAAAGAAGAACTTGAGGCAATCGAAAATAATAAAACAAGCACGCAAAAATCTTTGGAAGATAAAGAAAAAGTTTTTCATCAGAACCGGGACCAACTCACTGACCTAGAAACCAAAATTGAGAAGTTCAAAAAAGAACATATCCAACACGTAACCTCACTAACACATGCCAGAAGCAAGGTTGAGTCGCTGTCTGAAAATGTATCGTATTTTGAGAAAAATATGATTGAGTTAGAGAGTGCTTTAAAAGACTTTGACCAAGACATCGAAATCTCTGAAGAAAAATCCTTAGCACTCAAAAAAGACTTCGACAGTATTCAACAGATGTGTTTTGGGTTTGAAGAAAATCAGAAAAAAATTGAAAATCAAATTGCAGATACAGAGCAGCAAAAAATGCATTTGGACCAGGACATGAAAACTCTTGAGCAAAGCCTAAGAGAAAAAGAATCCAGGCTTCATGCACTTGAAAACTTTACCAAGACCTATCAGGGTTATACCAAAACAGTTCAATCCATCATGAAAAAGCAAGAGGGTGATCATAAGTTTTCTAATATCCAAGGAGTGCTAGGTCAAATGTTGGAGATTGATCCAGGTTATGAGCGTTGTGTTCAAGCAGTGTTGAGTGACTGGATCGAAAGTATTGTCATTGAAGATGTTCCAACTTCTTTAGATTTGATTACCTATCTTAAGAAAGATGCCAAGTCTCGTGCGATGCTATTAACTGGGAGGCAAGCTGATCCAAAAAGTGAGAACATCACAGACAAGCGGATTCTAGGTCGCTTGTCGCAGTGGGCAGCTATGCCCGGTGGAACACTTTCTGGGGTCCAAGACAAATTAAATCAAACTTTCGTAGTAGGCACTATTGAGGATTTGATTGCCCTGTCACAGGCCTATCCAAAAACTGATTTTGTATCTACAGAAGGAGATTACCTTCAGTCATCAGGTATGCTGCATGTGGGTCCGTGGCGAGAAACATATGGGGATTTAGAAGTTCGCTCTGAGATCCAAAACTTACGCGAACAACTTAAACCCTTAAAGCGAGAATATGCAGACAAACAAGAGGCAAAGCAAAAGACAGTTACATTATTTGACCAACTCTCAGGGCAACTCAATCATGTGCTGGGACAAATGGAAGTCGAGTCCAGTAAAAGATCCGAACTTAGCTTGCAGCTTCAAAAAATCACAGATCATTTAGGGTTTGTTTCTCAACAAAAACTTCAAAAAGAAGAAAATATAAAAAACTTAAAATCTAGAAAAGAAGAAGTTGATCTAGAGCTGGCCAAGCTTAAATCTGATATTTCAGATTTTGAAAGTAGTGCAAATATCCTTGAACAAAATATTGAAAAAGAAAATCAAGTCTATCAAAAACAACGTGATGATTTTGCGACTTACCAAAAAGACATTCATGCCTATCAATTGAACTTAACCAGCTTGCTTGAAAGGCTAGAAAGTCTGACGAGAGAAAATATGCAGGTATCCCAAGCGCATACATCGTCAAGTGCCCAGAAAGAACAGCTTGAAAAACAATGCATCGAGCATCAGGAAAACATTAAAAAACAAAATGAAAAAATTGTATCTTTCGAATCACAAATGCAATCTTCTCTTAATGACTTTGAAAGCAAAGAAAATCAAAACAAGGGTATTAAAACCCAGCACGATGAACTGGTGCAATTAATTCGCGATCTTGAGATTCGTCTTAAAAAACTTCAATCAACTAAAGAGCAACATGTAGAAGACGTCAATCACATGCGGGTGAGCTTGAGTGAAGTGGCTGTGAAAATGGAGCACATTCAAGGTCAGGTCATGGAAATGTATGACAAAGATGTCTTTGACCTATTGGCCCAAGATAAAGATTCAGAAAGTGCATTGCAGATTTCGCCTGATAATCTTTCAGATGTTAGAGTCGACAGAGAAAAACTTAAAACCAAAGTTGTTAAATTTGGAAATGTAAACTTAGCTGCGATTGAAGAAATTAGCGAGATGACTGAGCGCCATGCTTTTTTGAGCGAGCAAAAACTAGATCTAGAAACTTCTTTAAACAAGCTTGACCAAGCCATCAAGACGATCAACCAAACGACAAAAGAAAAATTTGAAAACACATTTGAAGAAGTCAATCATAGATTTCAAAATATTTTTCCGCGCTTATTCCGAGGGGGCAAAGCACGCCTAAGCCTGACCAACCCAGATGATATTTTGGAAACAGGTGTGGAGATCTTGGCACAACCACCCGGAAAAAAACTGCAAAATATGAATTTACTCTCAGGTGGTGAGAAAGCGCTGACAGCAATTTCTCTATTGTTTGCTATTTTTGAATTCAAAGCACCTCCATTTTGTGTGCTCGATGAGGTTGATGCGCCTCTTGATGATGCCAATGTCTTGCGCTTTGTGGCCATGGTCAAAGAAATGTCTGAAAAAACACAATTTATAGTGATCACACATAACAAAGGATCCATGCAAATGGCTCAAAATTTATATGGGGTCACTATGGAGGAGCCGGGTGTTTCTCGTACGGTTTCAGTCAGGCTCGAGCAGAAAAATATCCACGATGAGCAACAGATTTTTGAAGCTAAATCTGTTGCTTAGTGTATATCTCCTGACTCATTTATAAAACAGCAGCGAAGGGGACCATTATGGAGATGAGTGGCTTATTAGAAAAAATTAGAACTGTGAATGACTTTCCTAAGGAAGGCATTACATTTTATGATTTGACCACAGTTTTTCAAGATCCTGTTGAGTTTGGCAATATCATTGAAGCCATGTGCGAACCATTTCACCGCCAAAAAATTGCCTCAGTATGTTCTATTGAAGCACGAGGCTTTATCCTTGGATCAGCGATTGCCAATGAGCTTGGAGCTGGATTTGTACCCATTAGAAAATCTGGGAAGCTTCCTGCTAAAACCCATGCACATACGTACAGTCTTGAGTATGGTGAAGACACGTTAGAAATACACGAAGATGCTGTTCTTCCAGGTCAAAAGGTTCTGATTGTGGATGATCTTCTGGCCACAGGCGGCACTGTTCAAGCAAGTGTGGAGCTTGTAAAAAAATGCGGAGGTGAGATTTCAGGGATCAGCTTCCTGATGGAGCTCAAAGGCCTTGCTGGACGTGCAAAAATAAAGGAATATCCCATATACACGCTTCTATCTGTTTAGGGCTCAAGGAGATGTCCCTCCTTTCATTTTCTAAGAGCATGAGGTATACTTTTAAAGCAATGCGTTATAATCATTTACATGTCGTAGCCTTTTTGGCTCTTGCTGGAATGGCCCATGTTGGGGCAGTATACGGGTCTGCATTTTCTGATCGCATAGCAAAATCCTCCAATCAAGACGCTGCCATATCTCTGGCAGTCAAAGAAATCAAAAACCTTCAATCCAAATACCGGATGGAGGCTGTTGAATTTTTACGAGTGGCTAAGGCGACCCATACAATTAAACTTTTAAAGGCCTATGCTAATGATCGGGATATTCAAACCTTTGTTCTCTTTGCTCTAGGTGATTTACAAGCATTTGAAGCTACAGATATCCTAATTGCTTTGCTTGACCATCCAAATCAAAATGTTGGCGCGGATGCCTACAAGGCGCTTGGGAAAATATATCCACTGGAGTTGCCCTCAGGCTACGCCTACAATCAGCCGATAAGACAAAAACAGATATACAAAAAAGCAACACAACAATGGTGGAAGACACATCAAGCCGATCTTGAAAAAAGCTACAAACGCAACCTAAGCGCCTCAAATCAAGAAAGCCAAAGACTTTGGGACACCTACGGCAAGAGTTATCTCAACAGATAATAGCCAAGCAACGGGTTGTTTTCGAGTCATTTGTTCCCTCACAAAATCCTTCTATTCACAATGATCCTGTCGGCTTTGCTGCTCAGTATACGTCTAAAAACGATATTGAAGTTTCTGCCTGGGTGGCTTCTGTCTTTGCCTTTGGGCAGGTCAGTGTGTTTTTGCCACTTTTGGATAAGATGCACAATATATGGCAATCCCCGCATGCATATATAAAGAGCGGGCAGTTTCTCAAGGACCCATTTTGGAAGTCAGTACGATATAGATGGTATACCGGCCAGGACGTCATCACGCTCTTAAACGCAATGTCCAAGATCCTAAACACATACGGATCTCTAGGGAACCATGCCAAACTAATTTTTGACCAATCAAAAGACTTTGAAGCCTTTGTGCTGAGCTATGCGGCTGACTGGAGAACGTTTTTGCATGGACCACGTGTAAGCCGAGGTGTTGGGTTTATGGTGCCAGACCCGATGCGCCGAAGCACAATGAAGCGCTTGCTGCTCTTTATACGTTGGATGGTTCATGATCAGTCACCAGACTTTGGTTTGTGGACCTTTGTGCCCAAGGATCAACTCTGGGTTGCGTTAGATACGCACATGACTCAATTTGCAAAACAATTTGGTTGGATGACGGGCTCACAACTGAACTTGGATACTGTCAAAGACGTTTCGCACATGCTTAGCAAGGTCTATCCTGCAAGCCCTCTGGCATTAGATTTTGTCCTGACTCAAATGGGCATTACGCGCGCATGCAAACATGTTTGGCACTCAGAGCATTGCACGCCATGCAAACTCAAGTCCATTTGCACCCCCCTTGAAAAACCAAAAAAACCTTTGCAAAAATATACAAAAAAACAACTCTAGATTGGCTTTATGGGGAGATTTTGTTCCGAACTTTATTTTAGTCCGGTCTAAAATAAAGATTACTTTAAAATGGCCAGCCCATCACCAACCAATAGGCTGCGCCTCTCATCTAACTGGAGACAAAAACATAGGCTCTAATCTAGAGCCTAAAGATATCAATTTAAAAAACGCTATGTCATAAATGTCTTTATAAAACCCTCGATCTGGTTATCATCTGCCATCCATCTCTTTTTAAAAAAACTTATACTGTCACATATAGTGCTCCTATACCCCTCCCACTTTGAAAAAGCATAGATCTAAGTGATTAAATAGAGTGATTTTGGGCATGGCTGTCGCAGGTGGGAAGAGGTTGGGGCATCAAAAGTGTCGCGTGTTGTGCCAAACGTGTTTATTTCCCTGCAAAAACAAATGCTTAGCCTGATGGTTGCTTGGCATAAGTTTTGCTGTTATGTAAGGTAAGAATGTTTTAGGTGTGCGCATAGGCACATGACATAAGGAGAACAGATGAACATAACCCGTTTTTTAAGTATTGCATCGCTGGCATTGCTAGCATCGTGTGGCACCCAAACCCGAAGTTCAATGGTGCTTCAAATTGCTGGATCTAATACAGAATTGCAACTGCGCAATACTGTCTGTGAAGCCACTCAAAACTTTAGTATAGCGGCAGCGCAGGTGAGATGTGCTGGACAGTTTAGCAACACGACAGGCATTGGGGATAAAATTATTTTTGAGATCAATGATGCCCAGTACATTCAAAATAATCTAGGAGCATCTATTGCCGTGAACCGAAATACGGTACTTCCCCAAGTCACGCTTGGCAATGTAATCGATCATGTTGTCGGAGGGGTCTTCCAATTTAGTGATATTTCAAATCAAGATGGCGGTCGTGTTTGCTTTCAGTTTAATCTCTTGCTTTCTTCTCAAGCATCTTTGGTAGGGTCTTTTTGTGATAATATCGCAGTAGGCTCTGGGATTTTTTAATCTGATGTATATCAAAAGGTTGATGGCCATGAGCTTCACATTTAATAAAGTCACTATTCTTCTTCTAGCTGTTGTCCTAGCATCATTATCGGGGTGCAAAACACAACAACAAAACCAAGGTGTATTGACAGGTCAAGCGCTTTTGGACTACCAAAATACCCGTAACAATAACAGAGGCTTTGTTAGTCCTCCGACCATGCCAAACGGGCAAGTTGAAACCTTTGGCTATAATGATTTTGCTTTAGACACAGCTCAGTGGGTCGCATGTGACCGAATTTGCCGGCTTAATCCAGAGAATTGTTCGAATGCATGTCAAAGGCAATATCATTTGTTTAATTCACATGCCATGGGGTCAAACTACCATCAGTTTCAACCCACTACCTATTATAACTCAGGCGCAGGGAATCAAGGGTATGGGTTTAATTATGCAAACTTTGCAAATAATAACCAAACCTACCTGAACCAATTCAACCAAAGGTATGCAGGGAATATAAAAACTTTCATGCCTGTACAGGACTATTGTTTGAACAGAAACAATCAGTTTTCGCAGAATGTTATTTTTAATGGGTGTCAAAATGTTAGCGCGCAAAATATGATTCTGCATGCGTTTGCCAATCGGGGCTTAAGTGCTCATGGTCTGGGGAATGTTGGGGCTGCGATTTCAAGTTTCAATTCAGGCTTGAACTACTTTTCGAACTATAAAGGGCTCAGAGATAATACCAGCACTGCTGGGGGCGGTATCCAAATGCCTTCTGGTCAAGGTGTAGATTGGACCAATAGAAACCTCAAACTTGAAAATGAGGTGATGCAAGCAAGCTTAAAGCAAACTTTGGGACAGTTCAAAGCCCTTCCCAAAAATTTATTTCTCCAGGGTGTTAATAGTTTGGGTGAGGTTGCCCTCAACACAGTTGCAGGTTTAGGCCAGCAGTTCATAAACCAACTCGACAGACCCCGTATGCAATCTCAGTTTGCATACCAGCAGATTGCGGGTCAAAGCCAATCTTTTGCGGGTCTTAACAACCAGGACTATCAGAACCTCCTTTCCGGTATAGGAGCCCTGACAAACAGGCGCCTCTTAGGTCAGCCAGAGTGTGATCCTTCATTGGGTACAGGGTATGTGGTTGTGGCTGAGCCCCTAGAGGATGAAAATGGATATTACTATGATTGTAAGAAGAGTTCTTAAAAGGCTTTTAAATAAAGGATTTAGGTTGAAAAATCTAGAAAAGATCTTGAGGTGGGTGTAAAAAAAGTTGTCACTTTTGAACACTTGGGATTATGATTCACATCAAGGTAGGGAAAACAAAATACGCTTTTTAAAGCGTTGTTAGGAGAAATGATGACATTTGCAGAAATAACACGCGTCATGCTGGGGAACATGGATTTTTTCCAACTCAGAAATGTAGCTGAAAAATACGAAATTGCTTTTCGAGGGGTTCGCCGCCAGAAGCTTTTAAAAGAGGTTGAGAAAACCATTGTGGCCCGGTCCATTAAGCCAATTGAGGCTGATATTCTTGATGATGAACCTCAGGGCGCTATGTCGGCCAAGCCAGACTTGAGCCTCATGGGTAAAAAAGGCAAGGGCAAGGAAAAATCAGCTTTGGCCATCAACACCTTTTCAGCACGCAATTCATCGCTTTAAGCAAAGCTTTTAGCTACATGTTGTATTTAAATGGGATGTCCCCAAAAAGGACATCCCATTTTTTATGAAAGGTTTAGGACTGTGCTTCAATAATATCAAGCAATAGTTTACGGACCTCTTTGCATTTTTGGGCGAGGATACGCAGAATAAAGTCAGCCAATTGCCTTTGCTCAGCATCATCAAATTGAGAAAAGCTGCTGAGCTGTTTATGTGAAATGGGAATGATTTGGGCTGTTTCAGAGGCAACCTCACACGTCATATTATGCGTGCTCCCAGGTCCACAGAATAAAAAGGCACTTAGGTACTCATTGGATTGTATATTCACAGGGTCAATGCCATCAGTTGAACATGTAACATTGCCATCTATAACAAGATAAAAGAAGGTTCTTTCGTCCTTACCAGAAAATAGGCGGTCGCCTTTTTTATAATCCTGAGCATCAAAAATAGATGACATAAATGTGACGTCTTCTGGCTTTAGCTCCCGCTGCTTAGAAAACTCTTGAATCATATTTAAAGCCTGAATGTCACCTTGGTTTGACGTGTGGGATAGAATCTGTTCAATGATGCCGTGGATTTTTAAAGATAGCGATTTTGAAAATCGCCAAAGAATAGAAACAATGGTGTTAGGGTCATTCTGGTCAAAGTTTTGATAGCCGGCCTTATTAAAAAATAAAAGCTGGGACGCTCCCTTTGATATCAATGAGTAAGATCGATAGTTGGCACTGACAAAGTCATCTTCATCAATGATACATGGAGCAGAGTAATGTTGAATCTTTGAAACGCCATTGCACAGCGCAACGTCTCCTTCAACCAGAATATGGAAGCCGAATACAGGATCTTGTTCTTTGAAGATAATGTCTCCATCTTCAAATGTGAGTTGAGATGTGAAGTGTTCAATTTTATCCATTTTAGCGCGGGTCACTTGACGTAAGAGGCCTACACGCTCGAGCGCATGAGCAATATTATGCGTGCTTGCAGATGGGGCATCATCAGTCTCTACCCTGTCTGGATCTGCGTCTTGGAGGCTCTCAATTAAAGGCGCCTGCTCAGAGGGGTTTTGCAAGTCCTGATCAAGCGCTGCATTTTCTTTTGCTTGCGCTTCTTGAATGGCAAGCAAGGTTTTGGCTGACGGTTCAACCAAGGTTTGTTCTGGTACAAAGCTTTGTACATAGGTCATTGCATCATCTTGTTTTTCAGAAGAATCTGGGGGGGAGAAGCTAGAAGCTTCATCCTGAGATGCAACGTGGGGGAGTTGGTTTTCCAGCTGTATAAAAAATGCACGCAAAAAATCTAAGCGTTCTTTGAGACGAGCTTGCTTCTTCTCAGGAGAGAAGTTTTTTATTTTCTCCGAAACCGAACGAATCCGTGTCTCATAATAAAGAATATCTTGGTCCTTGATGTCTTTGGCCAGAACATAAAGATCCAGCAAACATTCAAAAGCCTTTTCATAATATTTCTTGCGCTCATAGACATGGTGAATCAAAAGCAAGGTTTGACGGTGAAGCGGGTTGATTGAGCGGGCCCGTTCAAGGTGATCAAGGGCCTTGTCCATCTGTCCTAATTGAAAGCAGATCTTTCCAGCATAGTAATGGTGCGCATAGTGGGTGGGGTTTTGAGATGCCAGGTCTTGAAAAATATTTAGAGAATGGCTGAGATTGCCTTTTCTTAAATAATGTTCAGCCAAAATTTGCGTTTGAACAAGGTTCAAATGTGCCAGGTCTTGTTGTGCATCGACTGAAGATAGCTCCATGATTTTAGTATCTTAACAGTTACTATTGAAAATAAAAAACATTTTGTCATTTTAAAGCCCTCGATGGCTAATTTAACGGGATATTGATATACTGATGCATATGATGTTTACAGATGGTCAAGGTTTGGTGGATCAAGTGTCTATAGCAGTCCGCTCAATTCAGGAAAGTTTGCCTTTTTATGAAGGGCTTATGGGATTTCCTCTGGTTACGATAGAGGAGGTGCCTTCAGAAAAAGTCAAAGTTGCGATTCTCAAAGCCCGTGACACAAAGATTGAACTGCTTGAACCTATGGGAGAAGGTTCACCCATAGCAGCTTTTTTGGATAAGCGTGGGGAGGGCGTCCATCACATTGCCTACCGTGTAAAGGACTTGGCCTTTGAGGTTGAGCGGCTACGCGTGGCAGGTGTACAATTTATAGAGCCTCATATTCGAAAGGGTTCGGAGGATAGTCTTGTGGCATTTATTCACCCTAAAGCTGCTCATGGAGTCTTAACAGAGTTGGTCCAGAGATAATGAGATGTATTCCAAGCAGACTGTTTTTTGGGTGCGTTCTTGTGAGCCTCTTGATGGCGTGTCAGACAGATGACGCAAGTCAGATCGAAGGGTATTTTCAAGCCGTTCAATCTGGATTTTCTATTCCCACCAATCCGCCGCCGGCTGTTGCTATTTTAGGACGTGCCTCAGAGACCATTGATCTCACGCTGACCAGCGCGCAAACCACAGGCGCCCAAATAGGTTTTCAAATGGACGGATTGCCTTTGGGTCAAACACTTATTTTTGAAATCAGCGGTACCCAGATAGACCCGATTGTGACCTTTCCCGTGGACGCAACTTTGAACGTATTGCATCAGATTCCGATCCTCGCTCCGGGGACAGTCACCGCATTTATCAATCAGGCTTCAAACATACCTGGTGCCAATATTCAAATCAATCCAGCCCAAGGGTTGCTGGGAGGGTTGTTGCGGTCAAATCCGGGCACAAGCCAATCCCCTGGTATTGCACCAGGGCAGACAGCTTCAGTGAGACTCAAAGATCGAAGTACTTCAAGCATTGTTGGGGGGACGCAACAGGGCCCCTTTTACTTTGATACCATGGGCAATCTGGTTCAGAGCTCTGGTTGTGTTGATCCTGAGTGCAGTGTGTTGTATGTGAATATTCCAGAGGGTAGCTTTGTTCTTGAGAAACTTGATGTGACTGGACAAGTCATTAAACAAATTGAAGTTCTTGTGTTTGCAAGCCGATTAACCTTTGGTATAGATGCATAGATGTCAGGTGATCGTAAAAAAGTTCCTAAAGAAGTCCTTCGTGCTTTTCATGAACTTGATGAAAAAACCTATACCAAAAACTATTCTTCAAGCTTTCTTTTTCCTGAACGTTTGATTGTCCACCGCAAAAAATTATACGTGATCTACTTGATATTGGGACTCATCATATTGGGGTTTTACATTGCCAAGCCAACGCTTGTACCGCCTTACTTTATGGAAGTTGACCTTCCATAAATGTTTAAAAACATCAGGGTGTCTGGCAATCCCAAACATTGTTAAGAGATGTGGCATGAAGCTAAACTTGCATGCTTGGTCGAGGCAGGAGCTGTTCCTCTGGTAAGTAATCCTGATTAAATTAAGACAGCGTACTATACCCTAGAATTTTATAGCAGAGTTTTGCAGCCAAAAAATTAGCAGCATGATGGCCTTGGATTGGACAGAGCTCATTCACATCAGCGCCAATCAATTTGGATTTTTGACAAAGCGCTTTTAAAAATTTCAAAAGTTCAAACCACTCTAGTCCTCCTGGTTGAGGGGTGCCTGTAGCAGGCATGATACTTGGATCTAGGCCGTCGACATCTATGGTCAGATAGACATATGGAGTTTGTATATTATCTAGCGCGCGTTGGATCCAATCACAACCAGGATCAAGCTCGTGGCTATAGATGGTGGAAATCAATGGAGAGCTTTTGGCAAAGGCAAATTCTTGCTCATCAACACTGCGAATACCAATGGAAAGAATCGGAGATTGATCCACAATGCGGCGTATGGCACAGGCATGAGAATAAGCAAACCCATCGTAGGTATCCTTGAGGTCAGCATGGGCATCGATGTGAACAACGGTGATATCTTTTTGATATCGGTCTAAATAGGGCTTTGCCACGCCAGGGGTGATTGTATGTTCACCCCCAAGGGTCAGGACAAATTTGTTTTGGTCCACCCAAGCCTGCACAATGTCAGAAGATTTTTCAAGAGCATCCATAACGTCTTGCTGGGAGGTCATATCAGGTAGATTCATAAGACTTAGGTCTGTATAGATTCCTTTGTTTATAGGAGAGGTTTGTAGCTCGGGGTCAAAAAATTCAATTTGAGAGCTCGCATCCAATATGGCTTGGGGCCCTTGGCGGGTACCTTGAATATATGACGTTGAAAATTCCAGAGGGAAAGGCAGAACAACAAAGGCCGCATCGTTTTGTGACACAAGTTCTTTTTTGTCAGGGTTTAAAAAGCTTTGGATAAGAGTTTCTAGCATGAAGAAGATCTAGCACACTTGATGAAAAAATCATTTCTTTGATAGTCAATAGGGTCAATTTTTTGTAATAGGTTCTGTGGAAAAAATATCAATAGAAGACATCAAACACTTATACGGAATTGATGCTTGGGGAAAAGATTATTTCGGGGTCAATGCCCAAGGGCACCTGACAATTCAAACTAAAGATGATCAGCCTTCCGATGTTGATATTTTTGAAGTTGTTGAAAGCATAAGGTCACAAGGGCGCGGCGCGCCCCTATTGCTTCGGTTTCCACAGCTATTGGGTCGGCGTTTGAAAAAGCTTACTCACGCCTTTAAATCTTCTATTTCAGAGTTTCAGTACAGCAGTCAGTATCAACCCGTTTTTCCTATCAAGGTCAATCAAACCCAGCACGTGGTTCACGAAATTTTAAAGTACGGGCGAAATACCCACCTGGGTATCGAAGCAGGCAGCAAGCCAGAGCTTTTAATTGCCTTAGGACAAAGCCTTTCCCCACAAGCCTTGACAATTTGTAATGGTTTTAAAGATCAAGACTATATGAACTTGGCCTCTATTGGCACAGATATGGGTAAAAATGTTGTGATGGTTATTGAAAAGCCTTTTGAGCTCAAGCTGGTTCAAACACTCATAGATCAAAAGAAAACGATTCCAAAACTAGGTTTCAGAATCAAACTTCAAGCCAAAGGCTCAGGTCTTTGGGAAAAGTCTGGAGGCTATTCATCCAAATTTGGATTGACCTCTATGCAACTTCTTGAGGCTATGGATTGGTTAAAGAAGCATGGACTTCTGGATCGTTTAGCGCTCTTGCACTTTCATATTGGATCACAAATAACCGAGATCAGAAAAATAAAAGCAGCCATTCGTGAAGCAGCGCGCGTGTATGCCAAGATTCAAAAAACAGGCGCACATATTGATTATCTAGATGTGGGTGGCGGTTTGGGTGTTGATCATGACGGAAGTAAAACCTCATCGGACGCATCGGTTAATTACACGGTTGAAGAATATGCCAATGACGTTGTGTATACAATTAAGGAAGTTTGTGATGAGGAAAAAGTTCCACATCCAATCATTGTATCGGAAAGTGGGCGAGCGTTGGTGACCCACCACGCACTCTTGGTTGTGGATGCACGCGAAGTGATTCAAGAAGGACAGACGACCTTGAAATTTGATCAAAAGACGCACAAGCAAAGTGCCATCGAAGACTTGGTTTATATCTATGATCATATCAACGTCAAAAATTTTAGAGAGTCTTACCATGACGCCGTTGAAAAGCGAGATGAGGCCCAGTCTTTTTTTAACCTTGGTCTTCTTACATTAGAAGATCGTGCGTATGGGGAAACGCTTTACTATAAAATCTCACAAAAAGCTTTGCGCTATGCCCAAACGGCCAAGTTTGTGGCAGATGAATTTGTCACGCTAGAAAAGAATTTGGTTCAAAAGTTAGTTTGTAACTTTAGTGTTTTTGAATCAGTTCCAGATCATTGGGCATTGAATCAATTATTCCCGATTGTGCCACTTCACATGTTGGACCAGAAACCCACCAACAAAGCTACTTTGGTGGATATAACATGTGACAGTGATGGTGAAATTGAAAAGTTTGTTGATTTAAAAGATATCAAAGAAGCTCTTGAGGTTCATGAATTTGATTCAGACAAACCTTATTATTTAGGAATTTTGATGGTTGGCGCCTACCAAGATACAATGGGCAATCCACATAATTTATTTGGAAAAGTGCACGAGGCGCATGTTTACTTTGATGATGAGGTTAAAATTGAATCTGTAACTGCGGGACAAACCTGTGGCGATACCATTGAAATCATGGGCTATGATATTCCAGATTTAATCACGTCTATTTCAGAGCAATGTAAAGAGTCTCAGGCATCAACACCAGAGCACATTGAGTCACTTACGAACATGTTTTCTCAGTACACCTATCTTACTCGAACAAAAACATCATAAAGCATTAATCTGTACTTGAGTAAAGCCTATGCGTTTGAATCAAATGGATGATTGAAGGGCTTTTAGTTTAAAGGGAGAATGAATCAATCATCTTGTTGATGGATTTTTGATACTGATGCTCAGATGTTGCTTCGCATGTAAATGTAAAGGTGTACTGCATTTCTTTGATGATGGCGATGACAGATCGAATTTTACGCGGACCTTCCTTGCCATCGTACCGTCCACGAAGGTCAATGGCGCGATGGTCGCCCAACACGCCAATGGCTTTGGTTTCAACCTGATAGTTTTTAAGCACAATGGTTAGTTGCTTGACAGACAAGTCTGCAAGTTCTTCTAGACCAAGATCTGGATTGCGATTGACTGCAATGTTTGCATTAGCCATAAATATTGCTGGGTCGTCTGACAGAAACTGAACCTGTGTGCCAAAGGATCCATTCTGCATCATTTTCCAATTGGAGGGGTAATCAATGGAAAACCGAAGGGATGGGTGGGTATAGGTCTGGTAGCCAAGCCACGAATCTAAGACATCACAGCCTGACAAGAAAAGCACAAGCGCCAGCAAGCAGCTGCGCACTAATCCGGTGATAGATAAATGCAAAACTTTAGCGCTTTGTTCTTTTGACTTCTTCAAGGTTGAGCAGTCGAAATTCAATGCGACGATTGAGTGCCCGGCCATCCTTGGTTTGATTGCTACCAATGGGTCGATCAGGCCCATAGGCTTCGATGGTCATGCGAGATCCAGAGACGCCTCTGTTAATCAAATATTGCCGTACACTCTCAGCACGCGATCTTGAAAGACGCATATTCATATCTTTTTCCCCAGTGCTATCGGTATGCCCTTCAATGACAAACCTTAGTTGTGGGTACTTAAGCAGCAATGCTGCGCCACGATTAAGTTTGTCATAGGAATCCACCAAAATGGTGCTTTTACCCACATTAAAGTGAATGCCTTCAACATGACCAGAGAACTCATCGAGTTCGTGATCTGGGCAACCGTCTTCATCCTTATAACCGTTAACGATTTCTTTGACATCAGGGCAAAGGTCGGAATCGTCGCGAATGCCATCTTGGTCTCGATCGCCAGGTATAAGGTCTGGGCAACCGTCTTGGTCGTCAATCCCATTGACAGTTTCAGGCTCTTTGGGGCATTGATCCAAATCATTGGCGATACCATCGGAATCCCAATCATTGGGATCTTCTGGGCAACCGTCTTCATCTTTATAACCATTTTTTGTTTCAGGATCATTGGGGCACTTATCTTGTGGGTCTATGATGCCATCACCATCTGTATCTTTCTCTGGGCAACCATCTTGATCTTCAAAACCGTTGACAGTTTCAGGTGCTTTAGGGCACTTATCCGCATCATTGGCGATGCCATCTCCATCCCAATCATTAGGATCTTCAGGGCAGCCATCTTCGTCCATGTAGCCATTGACCAGCTCAGGCTCATTTGGACATTTATCTACATCGTTGGCAATGCCATCTCCATCCAGGTCAGGGTTTTTGCGCCCGCCGTTAAAGTAGTATTGGAGGCCTAACGAAGGGGCGAATGCTGTATTGATCGCATCAAATGAGGTGATGCCTCGAAGATCCAAACGAATATTTAGATTTTTAAATAGAAACCATTTTAAGCCCACAGCATATTGAGCCGCAAAGCGTGTAAATTGAGTGGCATTGACTCGGTCTATGTAGACCAAGCCAGGTCCAGCTGTCGCGTAAAAGCCCAGACGCTCCGCCAAGGGAAGGTCTACAACGAGCATAAATGCCGCGTCATAATTAAATACCCGCAGGCTATTGTTTACTGTAGAGTTAAAGCCGCCTAAAAGCTCAACGCCAAAAACTTCATCGATCTGATACCCTAGTCCCAGGCTATATCTCCAAATATCGTCTAGATAACTAATACGCTGCGGTAGACTTTGAGCAAGGGCATTGTAATGTGCCCCCAAGCTGAGGGTGGTTATAAGGCTATTGGATTTCACACCGTACGCTCCATCTTTAAATCCGAAAGGCGTCCTATCATCCATGACATCATAGGCATGAAGATTTGGAGCAAGGGCAATGACAGACAACAGACAAGAAAAAATAAATGTACGAATCATGAACCAGCTGTATTTTTTTTTTCAGAAAAGTGCAATAAAAAGTTTTACACAAAGCTCCCACAAAGTTAGAAAGGGAGGTGAGTTTTCATCATCAAAGGCAAGAGATCGAACGCCAAATTTTAGCGCCCTATGCCTGTCATTCAATCTACTCGCGAGGCCGGCATATTGACGAGCCTTCTGCTACCGCTCGAACGTGCTTTCAGAGAGATCGTGATCGTGTGCTTCACTGCACAGCTTTTCGGCGTATGGAATACAAAACGCAAGTATTTGTCAACCATGAGGGAGATCATTATCGCACACGCCTGACCCATACATTAGAAGTTGCGCAGATTGCGCGCACGGTGTCTAGAATTCTCAAACTCAACGAAGATTACACCGAGGCATTGGTCTTAGCTCATGATCTTGGCCATACGCCATTTGGTCATGCAGGTGAGATGGAAATGAGTGAATTGATGGCTGAGCGGGGTGGTTTTGAACACAATCACCAAAGCTTGCGCATTGTGGATCACTTGGAGCATCCCTATCCTCACTTTAAAGGCCTGAACCTTTCTCTTGAGGTGCGAGAGGGGATCATCAAACACTCTTCCCATTGGAAAGCCAGCGATGTCCCAAAAGAGCTTTTGCCGTCCAAACAACCACCACTGGAAGCCCAGCTGATTGATTATGTCGATGAGATTGCCTACAACAACCACGACATTGATGATGGTTTGACCTCTACCATGTTTTCTTTTGAAGACCTTCAGGATGTGACGCTATGGCGAGAAGCCCAAGCCAGGGTACCAACACAGTTTCAAACCTTTAACGATAAACAGAGAAAGCGCCAAACCATATCGGCATTGATTTCGCTTCTTGTTGATGACTTGATTCAAACAACTTCCCAAGCCATTGTGGACAAAAACATTCAAACATTCGAGGACGTGTGCAATCAGCCTGATGCCATAGCGAGTTATTCCCAAAACATGCGCCAAAAAAACTTAGAACTCAAAACATTTTTGAGAGAAAACCTTTACAACCATTACCGCGTTATTCGCATGGAGGTCAAAGCCAGGCGTATCATCCGTGATCTATTTAAGTCCTACCTTCACCGCCCGGGTCAGTTGCCTAAGAATTTTGTAGACCGTCACAAGGGTGAGCCCACCCCCCGCATCATTTGCGATTATATTGCGGGCATGACTGACCGCTTTGCGACCCAAGACCACCAAAAATTATTTAACCCCATTGTACGGGTATAAGCTTTCTGCACTATCATTTCTGGGCCCCTAGATCGCGCTTTTAGTTCTAGCCGCCATACTCTTGGGTTCTTCATGTTTCGTAAAACCTTATGGCTTGGTTAAAAAAACGTGGGTCCACATGGCGTTGAAGAGGCCAATACCGTGGTGGGTGTAGGAGCACTTTTCCATATTTGCTCTGTGGCCAGAGCTGTCAAACCACATTTGAAAAACTTGCGCACCATCAGTTGTGCCAAAGGCAAGGTTCTCGCCAATGCCCATATAAGTGATGTTTGCTTGGTCGGCACGATCCCATACATTTTGGCCCTCAGGGTTTTGATGTGCAAAATAATTACGCTCAACCATATCTTTGCTGTGAGCAAGCGCTAGGTCTGCCAGTTCCGGCATCCATTCTAATGTGTTGCATCCAACATCCAAGCGGTGCTCTTGAAAAATGGTATTGAAGGTATCCACGTCAACCTCTTGAGCTTGAATTGTTTCCGGCAGGGCTGCTGCATCTAAGGCTTCTTGGTCTTGAGTGGTACCGCATGCGGTGATGATACAGAGCAAGAAGATAGGGGCTCCCCATAATACAATACGTTTTGTCATGTTATTTAAATCCTTAGCGCAAAGATAAAAAACTAAAATAATGAGTACGTGCTGACAATTCAAATGATCTTCTTTCAAAAGCGTTTTTATGCCTTTGGCGTTGATAGTTTAAATTGCCAACACGTCTTACCAACATTATACATGATCTAGAATATGGATTTATGTCTTATGTATGAATATAGGTCTTATGGGAACTGCGGTTCCATGTTGGGAGCCTGGGAACACGTCCGTGTTCAACTCCAGGCCCTTTCCCAATACGCATATGTTCAAAAGGCATTGGCCCAGGACCAGGTGCAGCCCCATGGTTGGTTGTTCGATATGGCGCATGCAAGCTTAAGTATCTTTGATTTTGAAATACAAGCCTGATGGAGCCTTTTAAAAACATTTTTAACCTTTCTGCCGTTGACCATATATCCAGACATATACAGCGCGCAGCACCCAAAGCATTTGATAAAAAAGCTTTTCAAAAGCATGCATCCGCAGGCTTAGAAAGCTTAGAGCTTAAAGATCGCGTAAGACATATAGCTGATGCATTGCACGTATCAATTAAGGGCTCCTATCAAGCTCGGGTAAAGGGATTTATCAAAGCATTGGCCAAGCTAGAGGAAGGAGAGGGGAAATCAACCCATAGCCAAAGTGCTAGCTCCGGCCTGCATGGATTTATGGTTTGGCCATTATTGCAGTATATTGAAACACATGGTCTTGACGATTTTGAGACCTCCTTTGCCGGGATGCATGCGATGACACAGAGATTTACAGCAGAGTTTGCTATCCGGCCTTTTCTGATGCGAGACGATGTTTGGGTATTTAAGCAGTTGAATCAATGGAAGGGTGATCCCAGCGATCATGTGCGACGGTTATGTTCAGAAGGTATTCGGCTAAATCTTCCTTGGGGTTTGAAAGTACCTGTTTTGGAGCGTAAGCTCAATCGAAACGTCAAGATGCTCAATACGCTTAAATTTGATCCTTCCAAGTATGTTCAGACAAGTGTTGCTAATCACCTGAAAGATATTTCATCAGTGGACCCTGACTTGATGGTGACGATATGCCAGTCTTGGATCAAAGCGAAAAAGCAAAGAAAAACAATTCAGTGGATCATAGCCAAAGCCAGTCAAAATTTGCTTAAAAAAGGCCATCCTGATGTATTCAGGCTCAATGGTTTTGATCCAGAGCTGTCATGTGCATTGGAGTATTGCCGCCTTTCTCAATCCCGTATTGCAATTGGCGATAGCGTAAGGCTTCAAGCCCGAATCATCTTAGAGGGCCGCGACCAATCCGCAGCTGTGATGCTCCACTATGGTGTGGACTATCCGCGCCCATCTGGCAAATCTACAAAAAAACGCTTTGTGCTCAAGCGGGGCATCATAAAGCCAAGCACAACTTTTGATATTGATAAAGCCATTCCATTTAAGTCTATTTCAACACGTCGCCTTTATCCGGGCGCACATGGTGTAGATCTGTGGTTAAATGGTCAATGTATTGCGACGATGAAGGTAAGCGTGTATACAAAATGAGCTGAAAATGACAACTTTTGTGCGCAGTGAGCTGTTTTTCAGCGATTTGGGAACACGTTCCCTTATTTTACTGTTTAATATCAGGTGGTTAAAAAAACCAATGTGGCATGCTTTGTGCTGCATATAGGGGTATGAAGAACAATATGTTGCATCAAAATATAGGTAAGAATATGTATATCAGAACCATGATGGTGTTTGCCCTAGGGGCAGGACTTTTTTACTGTGGGAGTCCGGAGGGGCGAAATGGAACAAGCCTTGATCCTATTTCAGGCATTGTTGGAGACAGCCCCATTATGAGCATATCCCTGATCGCATCTGAGACTACACATCATGTTGAGTTTGATTTCACGCAGACATCAGAGCCTGAGACTTTAGAGGGCTTTGAATTTCAAGTTAAGCAAGGCGATTCTGAAGACTTTATAGATGTGTCACTGGTATGTGACCAAGCACGTTGCACGCATGAAAATATTGCAACAGGTGTCTACACCTATGAGGTTACAGTATCGTATTCTGGAAATGAATATATGTTCTCTGAGCTTGTAACAGTCCCAGAGGTTGGCGAAGAGCCCAATGAAAGTCCAAACTTCCCCAAGCCATTACTCTCTTTAGCTCAAGATGGCAATGAAGCCAATACGGTATTAGTCACCATGTCTGTAAAGGTGCACCCAAACTTTGAGGGCTTTAAAGTATATGGCAAAAAAAGTACTGGCTCCAGTCTTGAACGCCTTGCTACGATTGGTGTTAATGACCCAAGTGTGACTTATGATCTTGAAGAACTTAAGTTTAAAGCAACTTTCAGTCATCGCTTAGAAGAAGAAAGAACCGGTAACTACAGCTATGACTATATTATCTATACTGATTTTAAAGATGCAGCTTCAGGAAATGAACCCAATTCCGGCACGCAAAGTATTAGCATCTTTGTGATGAGCCCCAATGATTTACCAAAGCACACTGTTCAGGCGCTATATATTTCTGGGCAAGATCATAAAATATATGTCAACACAGACTTCGACAATGACGTTTATCTTGGTGGTTGTACCTTGGAGATCAAGCTCAATGGAGCGGTTGTAGCCAGGAAAACATGCACGATTCCTCTAAAAGATAGATCGTGGACAACCTCGCCTGAGACGTTGCCTCGTGGAACCTATGATGTATTTGTGAAAGCAGACTATCTCGTCGATGGGCAAACTTATACATCTACACAGTCTGATCAAATTTTGCTTCCAGAACATCAAAGTGAAGATGTTTCAGCTCCGGTGGTTGTTGAAACACAATGTGATGAAAAAGAAAATGTGTGCCTGCTGATGCAAGATAACATCAAAAACCTTAAAATATTCGAGCATTTTTACCTTGAACGAAAAAAAACAGGTGAGCCTAATCACACCTATGTCTACCTTGGAAAAGGCAACGCATACGTCGGCTTCTTTGTTCCATTTATTGATTCTAATGTAGATCCAGGGATGTATACCTATAGAGTTTCAACTGTATACAATCTTGATGATATATTGACCTACTCTAAAAAAATGAGAACTGTGGATGTGACGCTCGACTAAGAGCCTAATCTTCGCCCTGAGCGAGGCTGTATGCGCGCGCGCCGCCGAAGTACCATAGTTTTTCAATGTGCATCCAGCTGTAGTCACGTGCAATGAGATCCAAAAGTTCAACGATCTCTTTTTGATCAGGGTTTTGCTTTTGCTCTCTAAGCACAAACCGACAACGCCAGTGGTCTGCACAATCGGTATACCCATTCATTTCAGGATAGACTTTGGTGCCTCTGTTGGAGATGATTTTGAGCTCAAAGGAGGTTGTTTTACAAAGCTGCTTAAGTGACTCTCCTAATGAGTTTGGCTTGGATTGTGTTTCAATAAAAACATCCAAACCCACACAGGAGCGTTCAATCCCTTCAAACGACTTGGACTGATCTTCATAAGTTTCAGGCATTTTGATTTGAAGTGTTTCGCGTGTTTTCCACTGGGCAGGCACTTGCCCCAGGTTTTTAATGATGGCTTGTGTAAATTCCGTACCTGAAACGTGTCCTGTTTTTGATACGTCAATGGTGTAGACCCCTTGTTCAAGCGTGTATAGCAAGGCTTTCTGAATATCATCTGCAGCATCCATTTCTCCAATATGTCGGAGCATCATGGTCCCAGCCAAAATAGCTGCAGTGGGATTGGCAATGTTTTGACCTGCGATGTCAGGGGCACTTCCATGAACCGCTTCAAAGATGGCAGCGTGGGCACCAATATTCGCACTAGGGGCAAAGCCCAGGCCACCAATCAAACCTGAAGTAAGGTCAGAAAGAATGTCGCCGTTCATATTGGTGGTCACAATGACATCAAAACTCTCTGGGTAGCGGACAAGCTGATGGGCGCAGTTGTCAATGATGATGTGGTAGGCTTGGATACTTGGGTACTCAGGGGCAATGTCTTCAAATGTTTCCTTGAGAAGCCCTTCGGTTAGCTTCATAATATTGGCTTTGGTCGCGCAATGCACTTTGTGGCGACCTTCGGATACTGCAAATTCAAACGCCATCCGTACGATTTTTTCGCAACCCTTTCGAGAAATGATTTTCAGACATTGAGCCACACCAGGGGTTTGCATGTATTCGATACCGGCATAGAGATCTTCAACGTTTTCTCGAACCACAACCAAATCAATATTCTTGCCGGAAAAAGGCGTTTTGACACAAGGCAGCTCTCGCACAGGACGAATATTGGCATAAGTTTCAAAAAGTTTGCGTAGAGTAACATTAGCAGATTTTTGTCCGTAACCCACTGGGGTCTCAAGGGGGCCCTTGAACACCACAGTATTTTTTTTGATCGATGCAATGGTGGCATCGGGCACACCGGATTGATCACCAGACTCAAATATTTTTTTACCAGCAACAGCCATTTCCCAAGCAACGTTGGCCTGGGAGGCTTCTATAATTTCTTTGGCCGCCCCCACGACTTCGGGACCGATACCATCACCCTCAATCAGTGTAATTATTTTTTTGCCTTCTTGGTTGGTTTGAAGTTTCATAGCCATTCCTTATCTTGAGGTTCAGATGTGTGTGTGGACGGCCTTACATATATGAAGTGTTTTTGAAATCAAGAGTTGAGATTAAAAAAACATGGGATAACCTTGCCTTTTCAGGTAATCATCGAATATACAGTCATTTAAAGGAGGCTCTATGGAACAACCAAGCGAAAAAAGTTTAAAACGCGTTAGAAAACTAGTCGAAGCATTCACTGAAAAAACTGGAACCAAAACACATCCCATCGACGAGGTCAGAGAAGTTGTGGAGTTGGGCTTGGCCAAAAATATTGATGAAATTGGTCGTCCGCTTTGTCCTTGCAGATTTTACCCAGACAAAGAAGAGGAAATCAAACATCGCACGTGGGTGTGCCCATGTGATGACATGCAAATTTATAAATATTGCCATTGTCTGCTTTTTGTCAAAGAAGATGGCAATCCCATCACAGAATATTTACCTCCAGAGCATGATGGCCGCGAAGTCTATGGTCAGGTTGAGGACCCTACTCCTGATAAGGGCCGGGCACTTAAGCACAAAGCACCTGAGCGTGAAGAAGAACGCCGCGTTCGTCAATCCTAAATCAGTAGACTTGGAGTTAAACTGATGGACTCAGAACTTTTTTCAAACCGTCTTGGTCTTTCTCCGCTTGCCGACGATGTGTTTGTCCAACGGTGGTCACCACGCTCAATGGTAAAAGGAGACGTGCCCGACGAAGATCTCAAAAAAATGCTAGATGCAGCGAGATGGTCTCCTTCGTGTTTTAATGATCAGCCGTGGCACTTTTTGTTCTCAACGCCTAAAACGCATACAACTTTTTTGGACCTTATTGTAGACGGCAATAAGGTGTGGTGCCAGAATGCTTCTCGCATTGGATTTGTATTGGCGCGCAAACATTTTGCACATGATGGGAGCCCAAATGCTTGGTCTCAGTTTGATACGGGCGCAGCTTGGATGTCTTTTGTTCTGCAAGCCTACGCCATGGGTTATGTCATACATGGTTTGGGTGGCATTCATAAGCAAGAGGTTTATGGGAAGCTCCACATTGATGACCAAAAGTACGACGTGATCTGCGGGTTGGTGATTGGAAAACGTGGAGAGGTTGAAAGTTTGCCTGAAGCATTTCAAGCGCGCGAAAAGCCCACCCCAAGAAACGAGCTCAAAACTTGCTTTGGCTTTGATCAAATGTCGTCATTGTAACCTCAAGCTTTTCTTCCTTTTAACACGTTGACCAAGCATTTAAATAACCTCATTGTTTTTGGCGAGAGCATCTGGGATCTCTTTGAGGATGGTTCCAAATCCTTGGGTGGGTCAGGATTAAATATTGTATGGCACCTTTGTGGGTTTGATAGAACGTGTCATTTTCTTAGCCGTATTGGCCAGGATGACAATGGCAAGCAATTGATCGCATCTATTTCGGCTTGGGGCATCAGTGATCAGTGGATTCAAATAGACAGCGCGCAACCTACGGCCTACTTGGATGTCATTTTGGATGAAATTCATGGCCACCAATACCCAAGTCCACCATTTCATGCTTTGGACTTTATTACCTATGATCAGCTTTGGGAGGACTTGCCTCGAGATGGACTCTTGTATCATGGCACCTACATGCTCAGACAGAATCAAACAAGAGAAACCTTGCGACAACTTAAATCTTTGGGTTTTCCAATATTTTTAGATTTGAATCTCAGGGAAAATTATTGGTCCCAGAGTGTGCTTGATGAATGTGTTAGAGGACTTGCTTTTTTAAAACTTAGCGACCAAGAATTTAATCTTTGGTTTCCGACACGCGCCAGCCAAAGCGATACAGAAAAAATAAAGCATTTGCAGGCCGTGATGGGGTCAAGGCAGGTTGATCATATACTGTATACCCAAGGTGCTAGGGGCTCCGTACTGATAACAAAGGATGATATATTTTTTCAAAAACCTTCAGGTGGGATTTGTATTAAGAATACTGTGGGGGCAGGTGATGCCTTTTGTGCAGGGTTTATACTGAGTTACCTAGAAGGAAAGAGCATCAAAGCCTCAATGGATTTGGCTACAAAGTTGGCTGAATTAATGTGCCAGACAGAAAGTGCCACGTTCAAGCAAAAAGAACCTTACGTCCAGTTTAGACAAAAGCACTTAAATCTTTGATCGTCGTTTTTCTTCGTCCAAATGTTCTTTGTATTCGATGGAATAACGTGTCCAAGGTCGGATTTTTAAACGAGCTTTACTGACGTAGTCACCCGTTCCCTCGCAAACGCCATAGTCCCCAGTATCAAATTTTTTGAGGGCATGGTTGACCTCACTGAGAAGTTTTCGGTTTTTGTCGTGGATTCGATAGTGCAGGGTGCTGGCAATCTCTTCAGATGCAGCATCTGATATATCTGCAGGAGCCTTATGGTCGCCTTTGGCGCGTTCAGTTTCCTCAAAGCGTTTCATGATTTTGAGGAGGTCTTCTTTTTTCTCCTCAACAAGTTCTTTAAAAGCTTTAATTTCTTTTTCAGTAAAATGTGGTTTGGCCATGATGTCTCCCTCCCTTGTAAGTCTTATTTATAGCAGCAAAATTGCGCGAATTATACAGAGATTATATGATTTGTAAATTTTAAACACCATCAATAAAAATGTCTTTTGAGGAAGCTGTAAAAAAAGTAGACGCTCTTGGTAGGTATGTGTAATTTGGGAAAATGAAATGGACCCTTTTCCATAATCCAAAGTGTTCTAAAAGCCGACAGGCTCTAACACAGCTTAACGAGCAGGGTATTGAACCGGTCATAAGACTTTATCTAAAGGACCCGCTATCAAAGATTGAGTTGATTGAGCTCCTGGGTTTGCTAAACCTTAGACCTTCAGAGGTTTTAAGATCCAAAGAAAAAATTATTCAAACTCAAGAGATTGATCTGTCATCGGAGTCCAAAATTCAATCTGCTCTTGTCGCGCATCCCATTTTGATTGAGCGACCCATCATAAGTAATGGCAAAAAAGCTGTCATAGGCCGTCCTACAGAAAATATTGGCAAGCTGCTCTAAGGTAATTATGGATCTTATCTCTAAAGGACAGCGCACTGAAGTTTGTATGGATAGCTTGGAATCCAAGATTGAATCTACACATGATTATATCGTCATCAAAAATGACCTGGTCCCAGACTACTATGGTGGTAATAAAATTATTTTTGAGCATGCCCCACATTCAATGCATGATCTAGAATCATGTATTGAAATTTATCATAAGCATTTTAATGTTGCGGCTCAGAAATTTATTCACTTTACCTGGGACCAACATACATCTGATATCCCAAAATCTCTGATTAAGGACCATGGCTATCACTTGTTTGAAGGCCAAACCATGCAACTTGAGACCATGGACAGGCCTGAATATATGAATCAAGGTGTTGACGTTCATCCAGTCAATTGGAATAAGGACATCCCAGGTTTGCAAGCACTGCATCTAGATCCAACTTGGGAGCGTGCAAGCATCGATTTTCAAAATAGATACTGGACGATGAAGTGGCCCAAGCTCAAAATGATGGAAGAGGTATTTCCCGGAAGGAGATGGGTTGTCAAAAAAAACAAAACCATTGTTGCTGATGTTGGTCTGTATGCTTTTAAAAACATTGCTCGGTTTCATGCGCTTATGGTGGATCCAGAATACCGAAAGCAAGGTTTGGCCAGTCGAATTTTATTTGAGGCGTGGGATTATGCCAAGAAGCATTGGGACGTTGACGTTTTTGTTTTGGTTTCTGAAAAAAATTCTGACGCTTCAAAACTTTATACAAACCTGGGATTTAAAACCATCGAGCCTTTCTATGATGTTACCAAGGTATTTTAGTTCAGCATGAAGGTTACACTGCTGCCGGCGTTTGAAGATAATTATATATTCCTTTTAGAACATTTGGGCGAGGCCATGGTGGTTGATCCAGGTGACGCGCAACCTGTAATAGATTTTTTAAAGCAAAATCATTTGAACCTTAAAGCTGTTTTGCAGACCCACCATCATTGGGATCATGTGGGGGGAACGCAAAAACTTCACCAACGCTATGCTTGTGATGTCTATACGCCGCACTTTGAAGGTGACCGCTACAAAGTTTCAAGCCATATGCTCAAAGAGGGGGATCACATTTTATTTCATGACCAAAGCATCAATGTGCTTGAAACCCCTGGTCATACCTATGATCATATTTCTTATCATGTGCCTTGTATGAATGTTTTGTTTTCAGGGGACACATTATTTAACATGGGTTGTGGGCGTGTTTTTGATGGGTCCATGGAGAGCCTCTATGAGAGTCTTCAAAAAATCAAAGAGCTGCCCAGCGAAACGCAAGTCTACTGCGCGCATGAATATACGCTACACAATATTGCATTTGCAAAATCTGCCCAGCCATCTGATGCGCTAAGCACGTATCAAAAAAAATGCGCAAACCTTCGAGAAAAAAATCAACCCACCGTGCCCTTTTCTTTGAAGGAAAATATTGTTTTGAATCCTTTTTTGAAAGCCCCAACTTTAGATGCTTTTACAGATTTACGCCAAAAGAAAGATTCGTTTTCATAGGGTTGCAGATCAAAGGACATGCTTAATGCAGGCCTTGTGGAAAAGAGTGGTGCTTTGGTGCCAAGCTTGCTCAAAAATAGCGCAATGGGACAAGCCTGTACCAGGCGCAAAAGCGTTTCTGTGCTTGTTTTAAGCATATACGTTGGCCAGGCGTATAAAAAATCAATGTTTTCGGATGCTTAAGGGGTATGC
>ENA-ORXR01000518-ORXR01000518.1-marine-metagenome-genome-assembly--contig:-NODE-518-length-51781-cov-7.829607_pt1 | contig 51781 bp, 42 predicted proteins | sample MGYA00237866_ERZ511479 | MGnify/ENA metagenome assembly ERZ511479
TAGCTCCTTAAATTATCAAACCCCCAATCAAGCTGAAGCTGAAACTCAATTCTCAAAACGTCAAAATACTCTCTTAAGAAAGGCTTGCTAAAGCGGGGGCATTACAAATAGTTTTGAATTCAAAAAGCACGAAAAGATCCGTTGAATCCTAATGGACTTACATTCAAAAATATAAAATTTATTTTTTTCCTTGATACAGAAGAGGGACGTTATTTGGTTTGAAATGATAAGAGCATCTAAGCTTAAACCATCTACGGTCCGACAGTACCTATCGTGTAGCTCACAAAATCGTAGGTAATCGAAAAAACCAGTATCTCCTGCGTATCCGTAGCCGTGCACCCATTTTCGTCTGTATAGGTGTAGGTAACACTATGCTGCCCAGGCCCTACAATTGACGGATTAAACGCATTAAAAATAATACCGTTTCCACTAAAGCTCCCGCCTGCTGGTGTCCCCATGAGGCTGATCGGTGCGCTCGAAGAAGTGACTAATGGAAGACCGCTAAAGCTTACAATCGTGCCGGAACACAACTCCTGAGAATTAACCCAGCTATCAATAAAATCTAAAGTTTCTGGCATTGCAATGCGCGTGTCACGGCCCAATGTACCCCACGAGTGCCCCCAAGAAGTTCCCCAAGTTGGGTGGACATAAATTGGGTCCGGCTCCACATCAATTTTATTCCCTCCAGAGCTCACAGAGGCAATAACTGCAACGCCATTAGCAAAGATAAAATTTGGCCCTCCTGAGTCTCCCTCTGCTGACTTTGACTCATACTCACCATAGCCCAGATTAACACCATCAATACCAAATCCGACACCAAACGCGTCGTTTTCTGCAAAACCACTGTCAAAGTCGTATACTAAAAAACCATGATTTAGATTATCTCCAAGCGTTAGCGTGGCTGGCGGGGAGAGCGTCTCAATATTCGACACTTCCCGATTTTCATCCTGCGGCGGAATAACCTTTTGATTTTCTCTAACCATAGATCTGTTATTTAGATTTCCTACAACCTCTGGGGTCACCAGAAGCATGTCTGTTTCCATACTCCCTTCGTATTGATTGATGCCATAGAGGCGGCGCGGAGAGACCAAGTCCGTATCGGTTGCGCCGATTGCTCCATAGCCAGAGTCTCCATATCCAATTCGCACATGTTGGACTCCCATCTCTGCACCAAGAACGGTGTTGTATGGATAGCGTGGCGCCTCGCTGGGCGCATCAGTTGCTAGGATAATAACAGATATGTCATGTCCAGTCTGTGAACCGTCTTGTGGTGCATGCACATAGAGCGGATGATTTTCCATGTGCCCCTTCTCTAGCACATAGTTTCCTGAAGAGGTTTCAAAATCTACGTGAATCATGTCCGTTTCTCCATCGTCAATCCAAGCCTGCCAGACCGTCGTGCAATGGGCTGCCGTTATAACAATACGATCAGCAACCAATGCTCCAGAGCAAATGGACTCAGGGTGCGCAGGATGATATATTTTTACAACACCATCTGGATTAATTCCAAATACGGCTTGCCCGACACCTGTTTGATGGGGCGGTTCTTGAGAGAATGGATCATGAACAATAGAAGTTACAATTGCATGGGTTGAAGTTTGTACTATGCAAACAACCAAAGCACAACGGGCAAGACATAGTACTATTTGCTTTGCATAAAGATGTTTCATCGGCAAAAGGTAGAGTAAAAAAAACAGTTTGAAAAGTGTTTTTATTTTTTAATGATACTTTACACCCATCCCTGATCTTTTTGGGTTATACAGCTACTTATAAACCTTGCATTTGCAGCTGTATTTACATCCTCTTAATCCAAGAAATCAAAAACATCAGACTTTGAAAACCTCACCTTGGGGGCAGAAGCATATTTATCGGTCTCCTTACGGTACCCAATAGGGCATGCGACTGCCGAAGCTAAGCCCTTCCCTTGTAAGCCTAAAATTTCATCATATTTTTCCCTAACAATGCCTTCCATCGGACACGCATCGATTCTCATTAAAGCGCATGTAGTTAATAGGTTTCCAAGCGCTATATAAACTTGGTTTTTCATCCACGCACTTTTCTCACTTTGGTTCATATTGGATAAAGAGCCTTTCATGATTTGCTCGTAAGCCTTTAGACCTTCTAATGATTGATGCCTTGCCTTAGCCATACTTGCTATAAAAGCATCTATGTTCCCATCATCAAGTGTTTTAGGGTGACAAAGAACAATATGGTGAGAACAGTCGACTACTTGTTTCTGCCCCCAACTATGCTCAAGAAGTGAGTCTTTAATTTTTTGGTTTGATATGATTAAAAATTTCCAAGGCTGAAGGCCATAAGAGCTCGCTGTTAACCGTAAGCTCTCAATAATCACATCAAGATTTTCTTGTGAAACTTTTTTTGAAGCGTCAAACTCTTTGGTAGCGTAACGCCAATTTAATGATTCTATAATATTCATTTTTGTTCCCTCTTTGTTTATTCTTTGAGCATAGCATTGACAGCTGGTTTTCCTAACCCATTTTGATTCCGGGGCAAACTGACTTGATCCCATATTCCGCGTTATCTTTATCCAGACACTCGCATATCTTATACCAATCCCATTAAATAATAACGGAAATTTAAGCATGATTATTTCCCCCAAGGAAATGGCTCGTTGGCGTGTCATAGCGACACGCCAACTGCGCTTGACTTTCCTTTAAGGGAAGCAATCATGTCACCACATCATAGTTTTGTATCATGCACTAAAAAACCGTAAATATTTCCTGTAAATGGTATTACTTCTTTTATAGAATTGAAATTTGGGGTGAGTCAACTCGGCTTCGGTCAGATTTCCCCTAAGCCTCCTCCTTAGAAAAAATCATGACATAAGAATTCGTATGGTCGCTGGCTCCCTACGACTTCTAAAACCCGCTCGCTGGTTGCCCAGGCACCCGTATATCTTGCCTATGTAACAGTGTTGAAATTTGGGGTGAGTAACGGGCTTCGAACCCGCGACCTCCTGGACCACAACCAGGCGCTCTAACCAACTGAGCTATACCCACCATATGTAAGGCGATATGGCGCGCCCGGTAGGATTCGAACCTACGACCCACAACTTAGAAGGCTGTTGCTCTATCCAGCTGAGCTACGGGCGCACATCGCTTAACTTGAGCAGTCATATCAAAAAAGAAAAACAAGTAAAACAAAGAACTTAACTCATAATTCTCTTTTGAGCCATAGATTGGCACCATGATCTAATGGATACTGATGTCCTTCCACCTATGGATGTCCCACAGATTCAAGTCAAAACCCTTCACATGGACAGCTTTTGCGATCGGGGTAGCCATCTGTACCAGTGGAATGATCGAGGCTTGGGTTAGTAAAAAGCTCTCTGCGTCACGATATCGCTGCATGGCCTGGTGCCAATTGGGCTGGTGCTTTGCCTCTGCCATCAGCTGATCAAAATGAGGATATTTAACCCCTACCGAGGTAGGCTGATCAGATTCAAAGGCATGCAAAAGGTCAAAGAAGTTAAAGCGATCAACTGCAATTTCGTCCAACGCGATGGAAAATGCGCCTTGGTTGATATTCTCTACAAAGTCTTTAACATTTTGGCTGTCAGTAATGATTTCAGTAAACCCTAGCCGCTGCCATTGACCCTTGATTGCCAATGCAATTTTTCTTGAATGGAGATTATTCGGGAAAGAGATGCTAAGCGATGGCAACTTCATACAAGGGAGCGCGGCCATTTCGCTCTTTTTTTCAGTACAGTAGCCCAGTTCCTTGAGTATTTTTTTGGCATCAAAGAGCGCTTCATAATATGCATGGGGCGGGTCGTACACGCCCTGATCACCGGGAACAATTGAAAAAGTTGTTTTTTGACCGTGCGCCAAAAACACACCCTCTAACTCTTTTCTGTTGATGGCTTTGGCCAGAGCTTGCCGAAGTTTGAGCGGTTTGGTTTTTAGCTTTTGAGTATTGAATCTCAAAAAAATGGTTTTGGCATCTGGTTGGAAAAAAAGCACATCGGAGCCCTGAAGCTTTTCAACCATGTTCACACCAACGGGTTTTTTTTGACTGCCTACCTGATCGATCTTTCCTCTGAGAAAATCAAAGTCAGCAGCTTGACCCGTTTGATACAAGCGAAGTTGCACTTGTTTAAGCTGAATTTTATTTTTGAGATGATGGTACGGGTTTTTGGCAAAAACAAAAAGCGAAGAAGTTTTTTTGACACCTATAAACGGTCCGCTGGCATGCATCGACCCAAGCCTGAAGTACTTAGCCCCTTCCGATACAAAGCTTTGTTTGTGGATAGGCATCGATGCTGGGTGCGCAAAGAAATATAAAATCTTGGGGAATGGCTTTACAAGCTCGATGCGCAGATGCTGCTTTCCCTTTTCAACATAGGCGCGAACACCAATGCGATCGGGATGATAAAACATGCCCTGCAATAACTCAAAAGCTCCTCCAATATAAGAGACGTATTTTTCGAAAGCACTTTTATTCTTGGGGTCAAGGTGCCGCTTGATAGCAAATGCATAGTCGTCCGCCATTACTTGAGCACCATTTGAAAAAAACAAGTCATCACGAATGCGAAAGTCAATCGTTAGACCATCGGGAGCCACATCAAAAGAAGCTGCGCCCCTAGGCACAAGTTTGCCGGTTTTAGGATCAATTGATAACAAGGGTGCCTGCATATTATCCAGGATGAGCTCCTCAACTTCATTGAGCCTGGTAGTCGGATCGAGGGAATTCACCTGGCCAACCATGCCTTGTCGATAGACGCCTGGAATTTTTTTATAGCCCCTTGTTTTAGCGTCCGCAATACATGTCCCCATCAAAAAACAAAAAAGGACCCCTAGTTTTAATACACGCATCACTGCAACAACTCCTTGAGTTTGCTGGCATAGGCCAAAACATTGTCCGCTTGATTTTGAATGATCGATACCAAATAGGCATGATGTATGTCTGATATTTTTTTCCATAACTTCTCTTCTATTAAAGCGGGTACCTCAATGGCCTGCCAAAAATAAACCTTACTCTGACTGTTTACGTGACCTTTGATGTCAAAGTCAATACGGCAAAGAAACTCAACTGCTTCAAACGGACAGGGTTGAACAAGCATCTGTATGTTTTTTTGATTTCCAAGCATCGTAAATGTTTTTTCAAACTGCTTGAAATCAATCTCTTGAATAAACAGAGAAACAACAAATTTCTTTGTAACATCTTTAAATAGTGATTCCATCTGTATATTTTCTGATTAGCAAATACCCATGCCCATGTCATCTCCGTCAAGCAATGTTGAGATATGCTCAGTCAGCTGCGCTGGGTGTACACAGGACCAGTCAGACTCAATTTCCTGGAAAGACTTCCAAGGCAGATTGGCAAAATGCTTATACGCCCTATCATACGACAATTCCTGTGGATCTTGCAAGCGCTCCCACCGCCTCAAAATAGCCAGCTGCTTGGCATTATCGAATTTTTTTTGAGACGGTTCAATTGCCCTCAAAGACGTAAAAATAGTTTGAATGTATTCGAATAGCTCTTGGTTGTTGACCTCTTCAGTTTTTAATTGAAGAAAAAACACACCCGCACGCATCAGCTGGACATGGTAGGCCTTGATGGTATCTACAATTTTAAGCCGTTCCACCAATGTATCCATGAGCTTGCCACCCACACCGGAAAGGTAAATCTGCATGATGTCCAGATACGGCTCGCCACCGTGCTTGATACTTTTAGATCGCATGCCAATGCATACCGCATGATGAGACTCCACCTGATTTTCTTGAATGATGGGGATGCGGTTTTTAGCTTTCATGGGAACCAGCATGGCACGTTTTTGATCCTGTATGGCCTCTTTTTGTGGCAGAGCTTTTTCTAGAAGCTTCGCAAAGTTTGTATGGGTTTGAGAGGCGTTTAGTACCCACAGTACGCGCGGGCTTTGTAAAATATTTTCTTTGTATATTTCCTGCATCAAAGAGCTGTTTATATTCAGAACGCACTCCGCTCTACCGAGCCTGGGAAGACCATATCCATGCCCACCAAAAATAGATTGATAAAACAATTCAACAGATCGTAAAAATGAATCTTTGGACATTTGTGTTTCAAGATTGAGCAACGCCAGTTTTTGTCCGTCAACCAGAGATGTTTCAAAGTCAGACGCAAAAATTAAATCGGCGATTTTTGCAGTCACCGATGCCAACGTAAAAGACGGAAATATAAAATCAAATCCAAAAAAATCTGCATTGTTTTGGATTTTGATAGAAACACCCAGACCTTTAAGCTGGGCAACTTTTTGGCACTGGAGCGATGATCCATTGAGTAAACTCATCAATAACAACTGAGTTTGCCCTGCATTTTTCGCATGCTCAAACCGACGTCCCCCATCGATATACACCGACAGATGACACGCCTTTAAATGTGGCAATTCATTTTTAATCAGCTCATGGCCGGGGGCAACTTCAACTGCCTCATCAAAGCCAAGTCCAGCCTTTTCTTTGGGGTCATCCTGGTTTAAGGTTTTTGGGCCGCGTACACTACAGTACTGCGGCAAACTGATTTGTTTTAAACTTGTTTGGCCCAGCCGTTTGGCAAGACTTGCAAAACGTAAGCTTTGATCAGCCCCCATTCCAAAGTGCCTGGGTACCGACTCGAACATGCTTTGATCTTCAAAGCAAAATACATCTTCTAAAAGCTTTTCCCAACTGGGACGATCAATGCCCTCAAAAGCATACAAAAGATCCATAAAAGATGTATCAACATAAAAACCTATTTGAGAAGACAAAAAGCTCAGCAACGCAGCAGGATTCTCCAACCTGGCTTGATAGCTCGCACAGGTTTTTAGCCACGCCATACTCAGTGCCTCTGCGGTGATTGGCTTTGATTTTAAGGCGTGCAACGCTAACCAAAGCGCTTCAATGTGATTGGGAAGCTGAGTCGTCGGCAATACATGTCCAACATAGCATTGAGACAACAAAGATCCGTGGCGAAGCTCAAGCTGATGGTCAAGTCCAAACTCTTGTACCCAAGCTGCAAAAATATCCAAAAGGATCTTTTCCTGCGCGGTGGTGTATTTTCTAAACGACACAATGTGATGCGCCTGTGTATCGTCGGCCAGCTGTCGAAAGATACGCCCTTGGCCAATACGCTCAGCTTGCCCTTGTCCAAGTGTTGTGCCATGCGAGCTAGGGTGATCATCAAGTATACGCAAGAGTATTTTTCTATCAGCATCCTCTGAAGTCCAGAGGAAGATGTCAAAGGGGTTTTTCAAAATCATGTCCATCCCCATGACATAATCATCATAGGTCATGGTGCCGATCTCTAGGGCCAAATTTGAAACATCTTCTAAATAAGGGAGCGCACTCTCATACAAACTCAAGTTATGCAATAAAGTATTTATTTTGGTGGTATCGGAGCTAAGTTGCACGTAGGTTTGGGCGACCCAAGGCTGGTAGTCATGAAACGCCTGCGCGTCACATAAAAAGTGAGCATCAAAATCAAGGATGTGTCCCACATGTTTTGTCAGGTCTCCAGGCTTGGTTTTGATGGATTGGCCAAAGCCCAGTTGTGACATCCACATTTGAGTTTCACCCATGTCATGGCGCACATTCTTTTGAAACTCAATATAAGACTGAAAAGCTGGTGCTTGAAATCTTTTTAAATGAAAGAGCCATGCCAGAAGCGCAGTTTTGGACTGCAACTGGATGCTTCTGTACATTGCCAGTGTCACATAGTGCTTTGGCCCTTGGATGACATGGACCTTTTGACCGGCTTTTGATTCGTATGTTGCAACTTGACTCAATGCGATCAGATTGTATCGCATCCCATATAAATGTCGATCCCTAAGGCTATTTTCTCATTTGGATTTACCGTCAAAGGCGCGCCTATGTCCCATAGGAACGCATCATGCGCCATTAATCAGCAAATTTTTTGCGGGCCAAAAGACTATAAGTGATTGATTTATTTAGAATATTAAGGTATTCGGGGTTGGCATAAAGCTTGTAATCTATGTGATCAAATGAATACCAATTTTAACCACATATCGAAATTTGCTGTGACACTTTTGATGACCGCTTTCCTGGCCTCGTGTGGCATTGACCTGATTGACCCTGGGAAAGATGGGGACACTGACGGTGGTACCGATACCTTTCAAAATACTGGCGATCCCTGCCTGCCTTCGTATGATGGACCCGACTCGGACGGTGATGGCCTTTCGGATGAATGTGAAGACATTATTGGATCCAACAAAAACAACCAGGATACTGACGGAGATGGGATCAATGATTCAGGCGACATACCAAATGACAGAGATGGTGACGGTGTAGAAGAAGGCGATCTTGAAGACGAACCCGCCTGGTGGCAAGCTTTTGTCAATCAGCTCATAAGCAAGAACGCTACTGGCACAACCTTGGCTACACAGTTTTTAAACAAAAACCCTCCTGCTGGGTCTATAGTCAATATCTACCACCAAGAAGTACGCTTCATCATAGAGGGTAATTACGGAGATCCTTCCGGTGCGGAGATTCTTAATTTCTGCCGCAAAAAAGACAGCACACACCGAAACTTCCTCTATTTTTATGTTCGAGGTGATGTCCAGTTTTGTCCAACATGCATCCGCAAAAACGATGTTATGGAATTTTGTGGTGAACTTGACAACCACCTCACGCTTGCAAACTTTGAGCAAGGCCAAAAAATTGATGTCGAAGATTTTACATGGCACGTAGGTAAAGTCCTAGAAGGGACCATTTTTAATCCAGAGGTTCTCACCAAGAGGGGGAAAAGCGATAGCACCTCTATCACTATTATACCGCGCGACTCACAAGATGATAATAATGGCAGGACCTTTTTTAGAAAGGCGACTGTCAAATTCAAAAGCACCTTCTCTATCAAGGGCCAAGCTACAAATACCGATGGCGGAGACTCATCAGGTGTGTTTGTTCAAACCCCTGGTCGTGTTGAAGCTGAAAAACGCTACACCCGAAGCGTCAACAGTCAAATGGCTCCAGAAAACATCTCTATGATTGGTGCATTTGAAAATACTGGTGAGGGCCCATCAGAGACTGACCCCACCACACCATAAATCATAATAAATCATACTGTCTGGCAGCTTGTGATTTTTGTAGGCAGTTGATACAAGCATCTCTCTGTGTCTTTTTATATCTCAGAAGCCTGGAAGAACATCTTCATTGTGGCCACTCTTGAGCTTTTGTTCTTGGGCTTCTCGTTTGTATTTATGGGTCATGGGGTCACGCTTTTTAAACGCTATCGTCAGTTTCGCCACCTATTTTGGGTCTTTGTTGGCATTGCCGTGGCAGTGGTGAGCCTGTATGCCTCGTACTTAATGTTAGAAAAATAAAAAAAGGATCTGCACATGTCTGAAAAAAAACCATTTGAAAAAGCCATCAAAGAGCTCGAAAGCATTGTGACACAACTTGAGTCTGGAGAATTGCCACTGGAGAAATCCATTGCGTTATTTGATGAGGGAACCCAACTCTCCAAACTGTGTGAAACCCAACTTGATCAGGCTCAGAAAAAAATAGATACGCTGATCCAAAAAATTATGCCTGAGCACAGCGCTCAGACCCCAAAAAACACATGATTCCAAAACTTTCTGAGTTTTATCCTGATTTTGAACGCGACCTTTTGCAGGCCTGTCAAAATGAGCCTATATCTGAAAAACTCTCCCAGGCCATGAGCTACAGCCTGTTAGCTGGGGGGAAACGTATTCGGCCCCTGCTTGCACTTGTAACATGCTTGGAGTTGGGGGGGCGCATCGAGCACTGCTTTATCCCTGCTTTGGCATTAGAGATGATTCACACATATTCCCTGATCCATGATGACCTCCCCAGCATGGACGATGATGATCTGAGACGCGGCAAACCTACCAACCACAAAACATTTGGAGAAGCCCATGCCATATTGGCTGGCGATGGTTTGCTTACGCTTGCGTTTGATATCCTCTCGAAACCCTCCAACCTTGATTCCCACACGCAGCTTAAATTGATCCAAACTCTATCCACTGCCAGTGGCCACAAAGGCATGGTGGGTGGCCAAGCATTAGATATGGAATCAGAAAACCAAAATATAGACTTGCCTGACCTTGAAAAAATTCATTTAAACAAAACGGGGAAATTAATTGCTGCCTCTCTTGAGATAGGCGCTTTGATTGCAACACAAGACTTCAACACATACTCTAGCCTGCAAGATTTTGGGGCACTTTTGGGCTTGGCCTTTCAAGTGTCTGATGACCTGATGGATGTCACCCAATCTGAAAAAACCATGGGCAAGGATGCCGGCAGCGACCTCAAACATAACAAAGCCACCTACCCGAAAATACTCGGCCTTGAAGAAACCCAAAACAAACTCAAATCTCTACACCAAGACGCACTCTCATGCTTAGAGACGCTTGCTCACCCATGTACCAATTTAAGAGGAATCACCGACTTTGTGTGTACCCGCACGCACTAGAGCTCATGAAAAAAAGACTCGATCACCTTCTGATTGAAAAAAAACTCGCGCCATCCCGAAGCCAGGCCCAAACACTCATCATGACTGGACAGGTTTTGGTGAACGACCAACCTGTGACCAAATCAGGTACCCTGATCCAAGCTGACGCGCAGATCAAAATCAAAAACAAAATGCCCTATGTCAGCCGAGGTGGCTTAAAGCTCAAAGGTGCTATCGATCATTTCAAGCTAGACTTCAAGAACAAGGTTGTCTTGGATGTTGGTGCGTCCACAGGCGGCTTTACCGATTGCTTGCTTCAGGAAGGTGCAAAGCATGTCTATTGTATAGATGTGGGTACCAACCAATTACACGAAAAACTTCAAGCTCACCCGCAGGTGACATGGAAGGAGAAGTTTCATGTTAAAGAGCTTTCCCCTAAAACATTTGATCAATGTTTTTCATGGATTGTCATGGATGTTTCATTCATATCCATCATGAAAGTATTTCCAAAGCTTATGCCTTGCTTAACACCCAAGGCTCATATGCTGATTTTATTTAAACCTCAGTTTGAAGTGCCTCGACAACACCTCACCAAAGGTGTGGTTAAAGATTCAGATATTGCCCAGCATTACTTAGACGAAGCCATCAAAAATATTCAAACGACCTACCAAACCCAAAACATCCTCACCTACCCCAGCCCCCTCAAAGGCCCCAAAGGCAACCAAGAATACTTTTTGTGGATTGGGACATAAAACCTCCAAATTCCCCTTGAAGGCATAATTCCCATGATGAAACTTAAGCAAAACGTCTCTACTTTATAATGGCACTAGTTTAGGGAGGTATAATGGCCCCGTTTTAGCGAGCCTTTCTTAAGAGAGTATTTGACGTGTTGAGAATTGAGCTTCAGCTTGATTGGGGGCAGTATAGTTACTTATACCAATCCCATTAAATAATGACGTAAATTTAAGCATAATTATTTCCCTTCAGGAAATGGCTCGTTGGTGTGTCATGGCGACACACCAACTGCGCTTGAGTTTCCTTTAAGGGAAGCAATCATGCCTCAAATCATAGTTTTATGTCATGTGCTAAAAACCGTAATTATTTCCTGTAAATGGTATTATGTTTTGGAATTAATTTTTTTCTCAAAATAACAGATATTCACTCTACCTCAGCCCTCAAAAGTTTTAAAAAATACTTTTTAGATTTAGTGCTTTCATAGTTAAATGAACATATAGCTATAACATAGCCAAACAACAACATACCAAGCGGAACTAACAAAGCTGGTTTAAATGTTTCTTCGCCAAACTTAGGGACACAAAGCAAAAGAAAAGTACCACCAACCCCGGCCATCCATGCTAAAGAAAAAAACAAAACAAAAACATGTAACCGCATGGTCATCTTAATTTTTGTATCTTGACCAACATCTTCAACAACACCATAGATGAGTGGTAAAAATGCATTTTGATACCCAATAATTCGAGTCACTCTAAATATTTTTTTTTTGAGATATCCTTGATATTTTTTGTGGTCAGTATTGTTCCCAAATATTTTTTCTAACCTAATAAATTTTTTAGGTTCAATTACACCTTCAAGCTTTTCGAGCACTTTGTCAGAGCTCATTTTACTCCTGTAGGTTATGCTTTCAAACGGAAAAAATTTCATTTCGCCCTTAAATTCTCAAAATTAAAAATATATCATTCTAATAGATTTGAAATTCAATATACCCAAAATTAATGTCATTTAAAAATTGATTGATCTTTTGCTTACCCTCATTACTAAGCCCTATTAGGCCTGCACTTAGCAATTTCAATAGATTTCAGGTGGTTTCATAATCATTTTAAGCTGTTGATACTGCTCTGAGTAAGTTTTTGAATTTTTTTAAATGCACTATTTTTATAAACCATCATACTCTGGCAACCTCTAGATGCAAAGGGCTATCTACCCGTTCATAAAAAACAATATCCGTACTGCCTTCATAAATAGGTTTGACATCACACGAAAACAAGAATCGGTAGACACCTCATCTTCAACCATACTTTCATACATTTATGCCCTTAAAGATATATTCTGACACACCCCATTATCCACCCTATCCTTAAAATGTATCCGAAAAAGTAGCCTGGCACCTAGAAATTTGTCCTTACTACTGCTGCTATTGAATGCTCCTAACCTTGCCTAAGAAACAGGCAAAAAGTGACTTTACATATAATGCCTCCCAAACCATCACATTTTTTCAAATAGCATTAAGGCATTCTTTGTGGGGTCGCCTTTTTGGTAAATCTCTTTTCCCACTTGTTTAAAACCTAGTGATCGTAGTTTTTTTTGGATAAACGCCAATGAGTAAAAATGGCGAAGCTCTCTCTTATTATAGGACCAATCCTGCCCCGTTCCCACATTAAAAACATCATGGGCAAGCCCAACAGTATGTTGCATGGTTTGGCTGTGTACATCATGATCCCGCAATAGCATTTTTCCGCCCATTTTCATCGCATCTCTTAGGGACATGATAAACTCGTCACGTAAATGCAACGGGCAATGGTGAAACCCAATAAACACACTAACCAAATCCAGGCTGTTTTGGGGTAACTTGTGCTTTAAGTCTACTGTATAATTTTCCATAGGTATAAAGTGAGCATTCTTAAACAAACCCTCACGCTCAACCATGTCTGGGATATTAAACCCTGGTTCCTCATCATTTAAGATAAAAATATCACCTTTTATTGCATATGATTTAGAAAGTTTTAAATGTACCTTCCTGGGGTACCTACTTCTAAATACCCACTAAATGATTTTAATTCACCAAGCAGAGAAGTGCTTTGCGCTAGCATTTCCTTTCTTTGCTTTTTCAAAGCCGGCAGTGCGTACCTGAGCTCTGACAAAAATGGTTTAATGCCCGGCAGATCTTTTTGAATCGCTTTGTATATATGTTCATCATCTAGGTGCTGTTTTGAATGCTGCTTAATAAGCTGATGAAAGTTTTTAGGTGGGTAAATATGAAATACGTTTTCTAAAAAATGAAGAAATGATGCCTGGAGCTTAGGGTTCCCATAGATGTATTTGAAATTTTGATCCAGCGTAACCATTTCAAGTGCCTCTAGACTTTTTAAAAAAGGATACAGAGCTATTGAAGACAGATACAAGAGAAATGATTTTCTTGATATAAACATTCTAAATGGGTATCTCATTGATTTAATATGTTCAAATTTAATTCATTCATGCTATCACACCATATGAAAAGGGCTTTTGATCATTTTTTAAATTTCATTCAACGTATCCGAATATGGATATTTTTTTTCACCCTGCCCTCCTTGCTAGTTCTCACAAGTGCATTAATCAATATTTTCAGTGGAGACAAAAATTACATATACAATTTAAACCAACATCAAGTCCAAAACGTCACGCAGCTCTACAATGTTTCGGTCAATCAAGCTGCCCAACCCTCTGATATCGAAGAACTCATAAGCCTTGTAAACCAAAAGCATGACAAAATATCTATTGGTGGGGGACGATATAGCCAAGGTGGGCAAATCGCCTACCCAAACAGCTTGCATATAGACATGCGGAAAATGAATGATGTTTTAGATTTTTCAGCTCAAAAAAAGAAATCACTGTTGAAGCTGGTATCACTTGGCGCAAAATTATCAAACACATTGATCCTCATGGCTTATCTGTTCAGATCATGCAAAGCTATGCTGACTTTACTGTTGGCGGCTCTTTAAGTGTAAATGTACACGGCCGATATATTGGACACGGACCTATTGTATCTTCTGTCAAATCTTTTCGCGTGGTACTGGCAGATGGAAGGCTAGTTAACTGCAGCCGGCTCGAAAATAAAAATATTTTTTATGCCAGCATTGGAGGCTATGGAGGCCTGGGTGTTATAGCTGATGTGACTTTAGGCTTATCTAAAAATGTTAAAGTCCGGCGTGAAGTTGTGCGTTTATCATCACAAGAATATCATGAATACTTTCAAAAAAACATTGAACACAATCCGGATGTTGTTTTTCATAATGCAAATTTTTATCCCCCGAAGTATGACCAATTACAAGCAATTACTTATCATAAAACAAATGATCAACTGACCAATAATGATCACATAGCAAAGCCTGAAAACAAAACATACTTACAGCGGTGGTTTTTTCATCTCATTGCAAAAAGCACTTTTGGGAAATGGCTTCGCCGTGTTTATCTAGATCCTAAAACATATCAAAAGAAAAAAGTTGTCTGGAAAAACTGGGAAGCCAGCTACCATGTCGATGATATCGAACCTCCCAACCGCAAGAAACACACCTATGCTTTGCGTGAATATTTTATTCCAACACGCAAATTTACTCATTTTTTAAACGACATGTCCTCTATTTTTAATCAAAACAAGGTCAATGTCCTCAACGTATCAATCCGGCATGCCAAACAAGACTTAAATACTTATTTGTCATGGGCAAAGGAAGACGTGTACGCGTTTGTGGTTTACTATGTTCAAAAAACTGACCCTGAATCTCAAGAGAAAGTTAAACGCTGGTCCCAAGAGATGATTAACGCTGCTATTTCCCACCAGGGTTCATATTATTTGCCCTACCAGCTACACGCAACGCAAACCCAGTTTGAAAAGGCTTATCCTAGAGCACAAGCATATTTTGAAATCAAGGACACGCATGACCCCCACCGCAGATTTGATAACATGCTCTTAAAAAAATATGGACCGCAAGATGCGCATATAATTAAAAATACCAACATCTCATTTTTTGACCGCAACGAAGAACAGACATTCCTAACCATTCCTGAGTGGTATATTGTCGATAATCAAAAAGAATATGCTAATTTCATTCAACACCACCCTCCTCATGACTTTCCCTTTATCAAAAGCATTCAACACTATCGGTATATTTTTGATAAATCAATTTTTTTAAGCCGCCAGGGTTATGCCATAAATCACGACTATGAATTCATGCTTAAAACCATAGGGTACAGTTTAAGCCTAGAGTATGTCTTCAAAGCATTTTATGAACATACGTTAGGAAGGGTATTTTCAATGCTTTTTGGCATGGACACGGAAGAAGATAGATTGATGAAGGCTTATCACCAAAATATGCATGCATTTATGCACCACTCTCCCTGGTATAAATATGACTATTTTTTAATGCTCAAAAAAACATGGCGCGACCTTCCTTTCTTTGGAGAATCATGGCCGAGAAAAATAGAACGAAAGATGTTTTTTTCTGCAGAAATGTTTGTGAAAGCTATATATAGCCATTTTGTCCAATGGCATTTAAAAGATGACCCAACGGAAAAAATAAACAAAACTTATCTTACCCTTGACATCAATAAGGAAAATTCAAAAAAACCCTATCAAGATAAATATATTGCGCTTGATTGATATACGGGCTTAGACCAATACATTTTGGACAAAAAAAACATGCCTTTTGAAATAAAAAAAATTGCAAACAATGATGATATTGTCATGTCTTTCTTAGGCTCAGAAGAAACCACCATCAAAGATCTTGGGGACATGGCTGTTCTTTTTACAAGCAAACATTATTCTAATTCAGGCATTAAAAAAAAGTTTTATATTTTGAGTGATGTTAAAGAAATTTTTAAATACATTGATACTCTAGCCTCAAAACATATTTTTTTTGAACATGCGTATGATTATTAAGGGAAGATTCTTCCTAGACCAGAGGCCACCAAATCATATTCATCAATCTATAATATGAAAAAGACTAGGTTCTTCTCCTTGCTTCCATGAGCTTTGTGGGCAGTTGATTGTATTTATTTTAAAGGTAAAACAAGCCTAGGCTCGTAAGCACTCATGATTTAGTGATCAAATACTCATGAATAAAGTCATCGATTTCGCCGTCTAGGATGGCTTGGGTTTTGCCAGATTCATGGTTGGTGCGGTGGTCCTTGATCATTTGATAGGGGTGAAGGACGTAGCTTCGGATCTGGCTGCCAAAATCGATGCCTTTCTTTTTGCCTTCTGCTTGGGCTTTTTTGCGATCACGCTCTTCCCGTTCTTTTTCATACAGCCTGGATTTTAAAATTTTCATGGCTTGGGCTTTGTTCTTATGCTGTGAGCGCTCATTCTGACATTGAGCTACCACACCTGTTGGCACGTGCGTGATACGAACGGCTGAATCAGTCGTATTGACATGCTGACCACCGGCGCCAGATGCTCTATAGGTGTCAATGCGCAGGTCACCTTCATTGATGTCAATTTCAATGGCATCATCAATTTGTGGAACTACGCTGACCGATGCAAACGAGGTGTGCCGGCGGCTGTTGGAATCAAATGGAGAAATCCGTACCAATCGATGGACGCCGTTTTCTGCTTGTAGGTAACCATAAACATAATCACCTTCAATGGTGAGCGTCACACTTTTGTAACCCGCCTCTTCGCCAGATAGCATATCAACCATTTGGACTTTGCAGTCATGTCGCTCAGCCCAGCGCATGTACATGCGCAAAAGCATGGCCACCCAATCTTGCGCCTCAGTACCGCCAGCCCCACTGTTAATTGAAACAATGGCGCCACATGCGTCCATCTCTCCGCCCAGCATTTTTTTAAATTCGAGTGCGCTTATTTTTTGCTCTAGCTTTAAAAGCTGCGCTTCGAGCTCTGCTTGAAACGTTTCATCCTCTGCAGCCATCTCTTTTAGATCCTGCACGTCATTAACCATTCCATCGACACTGGCAAAGGCGTCCACCACATCTGCGCGAATACGTCGTTGTTTTTGCACTTGGGCCGCTTTTTGAGGGTCATCCCAAAAGGTTGGATCTGCAATCGCGACGTCCAGATCTTTAATTTCAGCGAGTTTGTTTGAGACATCCATAGATGTTCGAAGTTTTTGAATTTTTGCTAATGCGCTCTCAATACGGTTTTCCAAAACATTTCCTCATTGCAGTAGACAATATCTGGAGATACCATACAAAGCCAAAGATGCGAAAGCCAATCCTCAAATTTATCTTGTCTTGGACGCTCCTTCATACAGCCCTAGCGGGTATGTTTGGAGGACTTGTTTTGGCTTGGGTTATGGTAGGGATGAAAGACCTCCCAGAAATTGATCATCTGACGCAATACACGCCCAAGGGCAAAAATGTGCTGATGGATTTTGAAGGCGAGCCGGCATTTGAGTTTTTTCAAGAGCGGCGCATTGTCTTAAAGGATGATGAAATTCCAGAGTTGACCAAGCAAGCTTTCCTGGCAGCTGAGGACTGGCGTTTTTATACCCACTTCGGTGTGGATCTCAAGGGCCTTGCGCGCGCAATTGTAGCTAATCTAAAAAGCAGACGTTTGTCCCAAGGGGCAAGTACAATCACGCAACAGCTTTCACGAAATTTATTTCTCAGTCATAGGCGCACACTAGAGCGCAAACTCAAAGAAATGTACCTGACCTTTCGCATAGAGCGGCGCTTTACCAAAGATGAAATTCTTACCTTGTATCTCAACCAAATTTATTTGGGAGAAGGGACTTACGGAGTTGGACAGGCCGCTAAAGTTTATTTTGGAAAAAAACCTGAGGACCTTGCCCTGCACGAGCATGCGCTTTTGGCAGGTCTGCCACAAAACCCTAATAGAATGTCACCCTTTAGAAATCCAAAAAATTCACTGCGGCGGCGTAATCTGGTGCTTAAAATGATGGAGGGCCGCGGTATTATTACAGAAAGCCAGCGGATCACCGCCTCTTCTCAAACCCTACCCCAGACAAAATTTGACAAAAAAGGCAAACAAAACCACTTCACATATGCGATCTTTGAAAAGATGCATGCGCAGCTACCCTCCCCCTTGATTGAAAAGGGCCAACTTCACATCCACACAGCATACGACCCACAACTTCAAAACCAAATGGAGAAAGCTATTGCCAAAGGGGCGCAAAGCTATGCACGTCGTCATGGCCTTAAAGATGATGCTAAGAAAAAACCCCAGTTTGCTGCCCTATCATTGGACATTCATTCAGGTGAGATTCGCGCCATGGTGGGCAGTCGTGATTTTTCAAAGAGTCTTTATAACCGCGCTGTTTTGAGTCAAAGACAACCTGGATCTTCCATCAAACCATTTTTATACGCACTTGCCATGGATCAAGGGTACACACAATCGTCATTCTTGCTCGATGCCCCCATCTCGTTTGATCACCCAAGATTTGGGACATGGACTCCAGAGAATTACGATCGAAAATTCGATGGTTATATGTCCTTGAGATCTGCTCTCGCGCGCTCCAAAAATACGCCGGCGGTTCGCTTGCTTCAAGACTTAGGCGTTGGGGCGTTTATCTCGTGGCTTGGAAGATTTGGTTTAGGAAATCAAGTTGAGCCCAACCTGACGATCGCGCTGGGCAGCCAAAGTGTCAAGCTCATAGACCTGGCTCTGGCCTATGCCATGTTGGGCAATGGGGGCCACAAAGTTGCGCCTCAATGGCTTAAAAGTATTGTGGATAAACGCGGGAGTTTACTTTACCAACACAAGACGCCCCCGGACGCAAACGCCATGTCACCCATCACCTCATACTTGATCACTGATGCCCTAAGGGGAGTGATCCAAAACGGATCAGGTCGCCTGGCAAGTACCATTCCGTGTCAGCTTGCAGGCAAAACAGGAACAACCAATAACTTTATTGACTCTATCTTTGCGGGGTATTCATCAGAACTGGTGACAGTTGTATGGGTTGGTTTTGATGACAACCAAAGTTTGGGCAGGGGTGAAAGCGGTTCTAGAACGGCTGGGCCTATCTGGCGAGATATTATGGAATTGCATTGTGCCAAAGACCAGCCGGGCCCATTTCTTGCGCCAGCCGACATTTCAATGATCTCTGTTGATCAGGCTACTGGCCTTCTTCCCAATCCACTAAGCCAAAACATCAAGCCCTGGGCCTTTAAGAAAGGAAGTGAGCCTATACAGGATTGCTGTGTGCCATCTGGAATCAGCCCAAAGCAATGAGCTGATGTTTGTTATATTAGGAAAACTTCGCTCCTGTATTATTGGCAAGCATTTTCCAAATGCCGCCACATACATGTGGCTTGGCACTGCGCCCCTTCATAACCTTTGAGGCGCTTGAAGTGAGAACCCAGGAACAGGCTACAAATTATACAGTTTAAGTCCCAAATAAAACGAAACGTCTATAAATAAAACCTCCGCACAAACAAGCTGGAATAGCTTCCCAACTGCGGAGCGGAGGCTTCAGTATGTTATTTTTTTGATTTAGAAAGGAGTTTAATCTTCTCATTCATACGCGTGATTTTCTGATCTAGCGCGTCTAGCTCTTGCTCGGTCATTTCTGCAAGTTTATGAACCGTCTCTTCGATAGTCTCGTTAACTGTACTCAAAAAATGCGTATGCGAACTGCTTATACGCGTGTGGATGAACTGAGACAAAAGGTCCACCTGCTCCGGTGTCAATTTGCCTGTTCGTCCAAGACGATCATTCCAATATGGGACGTGTTCCTCTGGATTATCAATAAGCCCACGTGTGGCTTTCCATGAGAAACGTACAAAATCCGTTAGGATCATTTCTTTTTTTCTATTTATTTCCATGCTCTCTCTCCTTGATTGCTTAAAAATAGCTCAAAAACAGTCCTTTACGACTGTTGGCGTCGAAGTTAATCTATACTAGTGCCAAATGCAAGTGTTTTTTATGCAAAATCTAAGAGTTGAAGTGATATTTGGGTTTTGCCGCGAAACATCTGTTTTTGAGGCTGCACGACTAAGCTTTGATGACCCAAAAGCTTATCGTGCCAGGCTTTGAATTTATCAAAAGCAATCACATCAAACACTTCGCCATGACGGCTTTTTACCTTACACTTCAAATGATTTTTGCCGACTTCAAAAGGTTTTCCAACAACCTCAGCACTGATTTCAAAGACTGGATGGGCGTGCCCCATCCCAAACGGTTCAAGGTGCTCGAGCTTATCAAAGAAAACCATATTGAGTTCTTCAAGCTCAAGGACAGCATCCACCTCTTGGCTTGGTTTGGGTGGAATCTTGTAAAGTTTTTTAAATGCAAGCTGTACTTCAGATGCAAAGGTTAAGACTCGCTCTACGGGCATGGTGCACCCTCCCGCTTGAGCGTGCCCTCCAAAGTGCCCTAATAGGTCAGAAACACCTTCCATAATATCAACCAAGTGAAAGCCTTTGGGAGAGCGTGCTGATCCACGCGCCAAAACATCTTGTAGAGCAAAAACAAAGCATGGGCGCTTAAACAGTTTTGAAAGCTTTTGGGCCATCAAGCCAATAATTCCGACATGAAAGTCCTTGGACTCAATCACCAAAACCTGAGCCCCATCTCGTGATTGCCGCAACGCCTGTGGCATCGCTGTCTCCAACATGGCCTCCTGGATTTTTTTTCTTTGCTCATTAAACTCAACCAGCTTGGTCGCCAAAAGCTTGGCCTCCAATGGGTCTTGTGAGGTCAATAGATCAAAGGCATCCCCGGCGTGACCCAGTCGAGCTGCAGCATTAATCTTGGGGGCGAGCTTAAACCCAATGTCTTGGTCTGTGAGCTTTTGGAGCGGGTCTAGACCTACAGCTTCTTTTAATGCATGTAGGCCAACTTGAGAATGGTCTTCCAACACACGTAAGCCCTGAGAAACCAGAACGCGATTCAGTGACCCCATCGGGGCCATATCAGCAACGGTTCCAAGGGCAACAACGTCTAGCAAATGTTTCAAATTGGGCTCAGCTTTGCCTTCAAAAAAACCTTGCTCACGCATTTTTTTTCGCAATGCCATCAGTACAAAGAAAACAACACCCACACCTGAAAGTTCTTTTAAATTGGAATCACCTGCTTGAGCTTGGGGATTAATCAATAATGCCCCTTCAGGTAATGCAAGATGCGCATGATGGTGATCGGTGATGATCACTTGGGCGCCAACTTGGATCAGGGATTTGATTTCATCAATGGACGTACTGCCACAATCACATGTCATCACGAGATCAATTTTTTCTGTTTTAACTTTTTCAATGGCTTTGTGCGAAATCCCATGATTCTCATCCAAACGGTTTGGAATATAGACTTGTATGGGCATTTCAATTTGATCAAAGAACAATTTAAACAGCGCGCTTGATGTGATGCCATCAGCATCAAAGTCGCCATGAACAAGTATCTTTTTTTGATTTACAATAGCGTCGATCAGCCAGTCACATGTACGGTCCATGTCAGGCAACTCAAATGGACTGGTCAGTTTAGACAGGGAGCAATCAAAAAAAGCGCCTACTTTATCCTGAGTATCAACCCCACGAGATACCAAGACATGTGCTAGGCTCTTGGGCAGTGAAAATGTCTGCGCAATATCTCGAACAGTTTGCGTATTGGCCGGGCAGATCGTCCAGCGTTTCATGCTTTGTTATGAAACTGTTCTCTTAAGAAAATCGTCAACGGAGAAGCGATAAAAATAGAAGAATACGTCCCGAAGATAACCCCTAAGGTTAATGCCATTGCAAAAGTTTGGGTGATCACGCCACCAAAAAACAGCAGCATCAAGGTCGCCATCAAGAGTGTGATAGATGTTAAAACGGTACGACTCAGGGTTTGATTGATGCTTTTGTTAACAATTTCTTTGAACGAAATATTTTTGAGCTTTCTGACATTCTCTCGAATACGATCATAGGTCACAATCGTATCGTTGATTGAGAACCCAACAATCGTTAACATCGCAGCTACGGTAGCAAGGTCAAATGGCATTTGCGTCAGCGCAAAAACGCCTAACACACCCAACGTATCATGGACCAACGCCACAATCGCACCAGGTGAAAATTCAAATTCAAAACGAAACCAAACGTAAACGAGTATAAACAAAATAGAAATTAAAACAGCTCCAACCGCTTGGCGCCTAAGCTCACTCCCTACCTTTTCGCCGACCTCTTCGATTTGAAGTACTTCCATATTATCTGCCCCCACAGAAGCTTTGAGTGCTTGAATCATTTTGGTTGATACACCTGAAAATTGAATCATATATTCATGATTGGAAGCTTTGCCAAACGACGTTACATACTGAACTTTCAGCTCTTCTTGATTCAAACTGTTGATCGCAGATTCAATGGCAGCTGTCTCAACAGCATCATCAAAAACACCATAGATACGTTCTTCTGAAAACCTTATGCGCACAGGGGTCTCACCAGATTGCAAAGGTTGCAATGCTTGTGTGATTTTTTGTGTAGAAGATGTCAGTTGCAAGTCTTCTGGCTGAACTCGAACCAAGAACTCAAACTGATCAGCATTGCCATACCGCTGAACACTCACACTTCCATACCCCAACGGATTTAAAACTTGTCGGATTTGCTCTGCATCCATCGTTTGATTGAACCGGAGATAAACTTCAGTGCCTCCTTTAAAATCAATGCCGTAGTTCAACCCTTTTGAAAAAAGCGCCCACACACACACCAACATAAAAATAGCACTAATTGCATAAAATACAGGGGCTTTTTCGATAAACCTAAAATTGGCATTGGCAGGAACCAACCGAAAAAACCGATGAACTATACCGCTGCTGGTAGGGGTTTGTGAATTTTGTTTTAAACTTTTTTTTGCCATGGTAACTCCGTCAACGTTAATATTTCATCACTTCTATATGGAGAGCGTCTGACGTTCTCTGCGACCCAACCACCAGGTATAACCCATTCGGGTAAACCAAAGGGCTGTAATATAGTTGGCCACCAACCCAAAGATCAATGTCACTGCAAAGCCCTTGATTGGACCGGTACCAAAATAAAATAAAATCATTCCTGTCACAATCGTGGTCAGGTTTGAATCCAGAATTGTTTCGTGCGCGCGTTCATAGCCCATTTCAATGGCCGCCTTGATAGGCCTACCCGTGGAGAGCTCTTCTCGAATCCTCTCGAAAATAATAATATTGGCATCCACCGACATACCGATTGACACCAATATCCCTGCAATACCTGGCAGGGTTAAGGTTGCGCCAAGCATGCCCAAACAGGCAACTACAAAAATTAAATTGATCACCAACGCCATATTGGCCAAAAACCCAGACGCTCTATAATAGACGAGCATAAAGATTAGAATCAAAAGGAGTCCCAACAAAATGGCTTTGATACCTTTTTCAATGGAATCTTTACCCAGGCTTGGTCCCACAGTGCGGTTTTCCAAAATTTCAATTGGAGCAGGCAGCGCACCAGATCGTAGAATCAATGCCAAATCTTTGGCCTCTTCAAAAGCCTGATTTCGAGCCTGATTACCAAATGTAATAGACGAAATACCATTGGTGATGTGGCTTTGAATGATGGGTGCCGACATGATTTTATCATCCAGTACAATAGCTAAGGGCTTTTGAAGACCTGCTTTAGTGAGATCACCAAAGAGCTTGGCTCCCTCGCTGTTAAAACGAATTTCTACCGCAGGCATGCCATAGGTGTCCTGACCCATTCTGGCGTCCTCCAGATTCTCTCCAGAAATACGGTTTTCTCGGCTAACTACATAGGGGAATCTTGATACTTCAGATGTGGTTGCATCAGTTTCCTCTTGGAAAATCAGCTCGGTGTTCTCAGGGAGTTTATCGCGCAGCAAGGGTTGGAGTGTCGCAAGCGGCGCGTCTTTGCCGACCTCTTTGTAGATCTCTGAGAGCCAACCATCTAGCTCGACTTGCGTAACATCGGTTGAAACCAGTTGAAATTCTAGATTGGCTGTTTTGGACAAAATAGCGCGCGCTCGATCTGGGTCTTCCATACCCGGCAATTGAACAATAATTTTATCTTTGCCTTTAGGCGCAATGCTTGGCTCAGCTACACCAAATTGATCCAGGCGATTCCTTAATGTTTTGACTGCATTGTCGACAGTATCTTTTTCAATTTGATTGAGAAACTCATCCCGAACGTCCAGCTTGATGGCATGGTTTGAATCAAAATGGGCTAGCCCAAAACGTGAAATTTCAAGTCTTGGAAAAAATTCTGTGACCATCGATTCAAAACTTTTGCGGTCTTGGACATTTGCAAAGTCTAGCTCGAACTCTGTCCCATCAGGATCTTTATGGAATCCTGCATTAGGAATTTTGTCATCTTCGATTTTTTTCTTCACATCAAAGGCCATATTTTCAGCCTCGTTGATCACTGCGCGATCAAGGTCAATGCCTAGAACCATGTGAATGCCACCTTGTAAGTCCAAACCCAAACGCATCGCTGTTTCAGGCAAATACTTGGCTAAACCTGTTGGATTCTCGCCTTTTTTAATGAAATTGGGCAAAACCAAAAAAAGACCAAGCAGGACAGCTGCTATAGAAATGTAATATTTAAATTTTGATTGTGACGCCATGTTGCCTCTTTTACGTTCGATATGTTTAACTCAATTTAATGGCCTTAGGCCGCTTTTTCCTCACCTGCCAGTGATGCAACCATATGCTTGGCTACTTTTATTTTTACGTTTGGAGCAATTTCCAACGTAACAACTTTTTCCGCAATTCCGACGATTTTGCCGTAGATCCCAGATTGGGTCACGACCTCTTTGCCCTTTTCAAGGCTTGCGATCATCTCTTGGCGTTTTTTTTCAACCTTACGTTGGGGTAAAATAAGCAAAAAATAAGAAATCAAAAACATGCCCACAATCAAGATCAAAAAGGAGAAGGGGCTGGAACTCCCTCCCGCTTGACTTGTGGCTTGTTGGGCGAAGGCCTCAGGGATAAAAAACGACTCTAACATAATAGTGGCGAAACCTACCGCACCCCTGCCCAATCGTCAAAGGAAATGATGTACTTTAGTCAGACCTTCTCAAAAAAGGATGTTCCCGGGTGCAAACCCCAGGGCTACAGGGCTTGCTTAAGATCCAAAATAAGGTCCTGAGCATCTTCAATACCGACTGATAACCTCACAAAACCGTCTGTTATCCCAAGCTTTTCTCGGTTTTCCTTTGGAATGCTTGCGTGGGTCATGATCGCAGGATGCTCAATCAGAGACTCAACACCGCCTAAACTTTCAGCCAACGTAAAGAGCTTGGTCTTGGACAAAAAAGCTTTGGTTCCAGCCAAGTCTTTTTTTAAATAACAGGCAATCATCCCGCCAAATGCCTTCATTTGTTTTTGGGCCAATGCATACTGCGGGTGGGAGGGAAGGCCTGGGTATATGACCTTGTCAACATCAGGATGTGCTTCCAAGAACTTAGCCACGAGCATGGCATTCTCACAGTGCGCTTTCATACGAACAACCAGCGTTTTTAATCCGCGATGGGTCAACCAGGCATCAAATGGCCCAGGGTTGGTACCCAGCGTGTTGAGCAAAAAACCCAACCTGTCATATAAATCTTGGTTTCGAGTAATCACCGCACCCCCAATCACATCAGAGTGCCCCCCAATGTACTTGGTGGTTGAGTGCAGGACCATATCGGCCCCCAGCTCCAGCGGTCTTTGGATGTACGGCGTGGCAAATGTATTGTCCACAACCACCAATGCCCCACGGGCACGCGCGATTTTGACGACTTTTTCAATATCAATAAGTTTTAGAAGTGGGTTGGTGGGCGACTCAATCCAAACCATTTGGGTTGTCTCTTTAAAGGCAGCCTCTAGGGCACCTTCTTGGGCCATATCAACATAGCTAAAATCAAAACCCCGCTGTGACAAAACCTTGTCGAACACGCGGAACGTACCACCATAGACATCATCGCATGAAATGACATGGGCGTTTTTGCCAAGCATGTGCAAAACAGTCGTGATCGCGCCCATGCCTGAAGAGAAAGCATGGGCGAACAATGATCCTTCAGCGCTGGCAATAGCAGTTTCAAAGTTTTTTCGCGTGGGGTTATGTGTCCTGGAGTACTCATAGCCTTTATGCTCTCCAGGGCTGCTTTGAACATATGTTGAGGTTTGATAAATTGGCGGAATCACAGCCCCTGTTGTTGGGTCAGGCTCTTGACCTTGGTGAATGATATTGGTGGCAAGGTTAAATTTTTTTTGATTGTCCATGTGCTTTACATCTCCTTAGGAGATGGCTCCCTCAAAGTTATTGTCCTTTAACCATTGGTCATTGAAGACTTTGGACATGTAGCGCGACCCACTGTCAGGTAAAATCACAAGATAGGTTTTGCTTGCAGTTGTTTTTTTTGCGTGGGCAAGGGCGCCAGCCAATGCCATGCCACACGATCCCCCCACGAAGATGCCTTCTTCCCGGGCCAAACGTCGGGTCATTTCAAAAGCTTCTTTGTCACCGACTTGCTCAATGGCATCAATCATTTCAAAGTCAATGGTAGAAGGCATGAAGTCTTCACCGACACCCTCAACCTTGTAGGACGTAATGATTTCAGGAACAACGCCCGTATTGAAATACTCAAAAAAAACAGAGCCCACCGGATCAACAGCTAAGGTCTGGAGCTTTGGATTTTTTTCTTTCAAAAATTTGCCACTGCCAGAAAGCGTGCCACCTGTGCCAATGCCGGCAACCAAAACATCCAGCTCGTCACCCATCTGTTGATGAATTTCTGGCCCTGTCATTGTATAATGCGCTTTTGGGTTGGAAGGATTATGGTACTGGTTTGTATAATAGGCATTGGGGGTTTCCTCGACCAGCCTTTTGGCCACCGAATAGTAACTTCGGGGATCTTCAGGCGCAACCGCTGTAGGACAAACAATCACCTTGGCTCCAAAGGCCCTGAGCGCGTTGATTTTTTCATCAGAGATTTTATCCGGCATCGTAAAGATACACTTAAAGCCACGCACTGCCGCGATCATCGCAAGCCCCATGCCCGTATTGCCCGAGGTTGTCTCAATGATTGTACCGCCCTCTTTTAAATCCCCTCTTTGAACAGCATCCTCAACCAACTGCATCGCAAGCCGGTCTTTGATCGATGCTCCAGGATTCATAGCTTCTAGCTTCACATAAAATGCATGTGGCAAATCACTGCCAATCCGATTGAGTTTAATAATAGGTGTTTGACCAATGGCCTCTAAGATATTTTCACAAACGTTCATGGCGCTAATTTACACCACAACATTGGCAAGCTAAAGAAGTAAAATTTTACCAAAAACTTACTTGCTACGTTGGTAGTATACTCGAGTAATATTATAGCTTACGGTTTTCATATTTTCTTTTCCCCATTTTTCTAAACTTGGATGCCCTGACTCTTTCCAAGCTATATAGTTCTCAACTATTTCTAAATCCTCTTCCAATTCTTTGTTCCAAAATAACTTCAAATCTCTATCTACCAACAAATCAATGTGCACAGCGACTTTTTTAGCTAGCTTAATATCATCTTCAGGTTTTCCAATATAACCATCAGGCAAATGGTGAATGGACCAATAAATTTCATAGGTCCACCACTTTAACAAAACTGACCTCGCAAGATCATCTTTGGGATTCAATTTTAGTGCCTTTAATATATGTTCTTCACTCTTATAGTATTTTCCATACCAGCGAAATGGTTCGCTACTAACCCTTTCATCATTACACCACTTTTTCAACACGGGTTTTACAAGCCTATCACTTAACATCTCAGGAAAAGGCCCATAATCTGCATCCTCTACATTTTCAAAAAAGGGAACTAAAAATTTAACAAAGTTAATTTTTTCATTCAACGCCCAAGTATCAGTTGAATCGATAAATTTACGAAGCTTTACAAAGGCTTGCTTTCTGAGACCTCTTTCTCGATCAAGACAATATTCCATATAACTTTTATATTTTGGATTTTTCGATGCTGCCTGTGCAACAATTTTAAGCGCAGAGTTTTGTTGTTCTGTGATCATGTAATATACATTCTGAACTGGTTCTAAAAGTGTACGGTATATAATACAGCATTTTAGTAATTCGTACTGAAATGCCCGACCCAACAATAGCAACTTTTTTCATATTCTATACTTTTCTTTTTATGGGACAAATAGGTCCCTTAAAGTCACAATACTTTTCTAGGCTGGCCTTTTCTTGGAAACCATTTCAGTAACTGCATTTAATTGATTTACTTTTATCCTTTATTTTTAAATACGGGGGCAGTATGCAATGCAAAGTGTTTTAGTCAACACGGTCTCAAATAATGAAATTTTTTTTATCTCATATTTGATCTTGCATATTAGAATACCATACTTTTTTGACCCGCCCATTTAAGTGCGAAGTATAAACCAAGGGCTCGTAATTCCGGGGCTCTATGTGTGATCCCCGGAATGATTAATTAAAGTCCATTGAGACACATGGGTATGCTCTTCCAAAAAACCAGCCTGGCAATAAAGCAAGTAGTATAAAAAACGACGCAATAAACTTTCAGGATAGCCTAGCGACATAAGTGCTTGCCAATTTGAACTCAACTGATCTTTCCAGCATTCTAGTGTTTTTGCATAATCCAATCCCATCTCAAATACATTTTCAATCTCAAAACCATGGGCTTGGGCATGTGACTCAATCAAAGTTTTTGTAGGAATGAAAGATCCTGGAAAAACATGCATCTGGATCCAATCTACACCACGCTCATAACTTCTAAACTTAAAGTCTGCCATCGTAATACCCTGAAGAACGAAACGACCCCCTGGAACCAACAACGTTGATGCTTTTTGAAAATACCCCTCTAAAAACTCTTTACCGACAGCTTCAATCATTTCAATAGAAACCAAGCCATCAAACTTGGCATCCATGTTTCTATAATCTTTAAGCTCAATATCCACATTCTGAATTTTCTCAGTTTTTATGCGGGCCTTAACCCAGGCCGCTTGCTTTTCAGAGAGCGTTAATGTCGTAGCTTTCCTAACACACTTTGACAACGCGATTGCCATGGCACCCCACCCAGAACCAATATCCAAAACATGATCGCTTGATTTTAATTGAAGCTGTTTTAAAATACGATTTATTTTTTGAACCTGTGCTTGCTCCAACGTATCTGATGACTGGGCAAATATGCCAGATGAGTAATTCATGCTTGGATCTAAAATTTTATCAAAAAAATCGTTGCCTAAATCATAATGCGACTGAATGTTTTTTTTGCTTCCGGATAATGTGTTCGTTCTTCTGCGATGTATTGCTGTATAGAAGTTTTTAATTAATGCGCGGAAAACAAAGTTCTTTTTTTCTAATGCCTCAATATTTTTGGCCATCAATCTGAGAAGTGCCAATAGGTCCGGACTATCCCAAGCTTTTTCTTCGAACCCAACACCAAATGCAATATCGCCACCCATTAAAAGCTGTGGGAAAAGAGAATATGCATGAATATGAAGCTCTGAGGCAACTTTTTGCAGCGCATCACCAAATTGCATCTCAGAGTCATCAGGAAATACAACAATCAACTTGCCCTTTGAAATTGATTTAAAAATCTTTAAGACAAAAAACATGCTTATTCTTTCTAAAAGATTGGGGGAAGCTTTTTTGATGGTATCTGTACTTTCTGGTCTAGGTTTGGTGGTTACACGCATTTTATACTTATAAAAAAGCAGAGATGCTTGGTGTACTATTCTAGTATAGTTTAATAAAGGTAATAGTTTCCTAAACAGGTTAGGCGAATGTTTGTCTTTGAATTTTCCTGAGATTGTCGCATTAAAAAGTTTCTTTTTATGTTTTATATAATCTATCGAAATTGAAAAATTTTCTTCGTTTAACATTACCCGATAAACGTACGATCCTTTTGAATCAAAAAAAGGGGACACATGAAAGGCCTTCTTGTGCTGAGGATCTTCTGCCAGATCAACAAAATACTGATGCCGCTCTCCAAAAGTATTATTGATTTCTACGACCATATCTTTGAGTTCCCCTTTCCGCAGCCCCAAATAAAAATGGACTGGATTGAAGACCATGCCAAAGATTTTCGGACAAGTCATAAGAAAAATGTCGTCTGGAATAGCCCGGCTCTTTCTTCGGTAAAACATATGAATTTTCTCTTCAATGGACCCTGCATCATCTGGTGGACCATAATCCTTGTCGTAAATAGATAAAAAGTTAAAGCGATTGTAAGAAAAACCAAACGGGTGGGTCGTTACGTCTTCAAGTTTTTGTAAGGATGTCCAGCGATAGTAGCTCTTATAATTAAAGCGGCGCTTAATTGGCGTAAAGCGAGTATGATTAATTTTAACCAAGAGATCAGCGTGGGAAGGCCAAGCCATATTGCTCTCCTAAAACTTTTGCTGAGCGAACGCCATCTTCATGAAAACCAAAACCAAAATAACTTCCGACATATTGAATAACATCATCTTTAGGATGTTTTTGAATAAACATTTCCCTTTGTGATACAGCGTCCAGTGTAAAAATTGGATGCTTGTAACTTCTTTCAAACAAAATTTTATGTGGATCAATAAGTTTTTTCGCATTCAGGGAAATAAAGTAATCCACCTCAGGGTCCATGCCCTGTAAAAGCGTTGCATAATAAGTCATGATTAGTTTTTCATGACCACTTTGAGCATGACGAAGGTAATTCCAAGATGCCCAGCTCCGTCTCTTAGGGGGCATTAGGCTTACGTCTTTGTGAACAGTGACGTGATTTTTTTCGTACGCCCAAGCACCAAAAAAATCAGCTTCGGAAAGATAAGGGTTCTTTAGAATGCTCAAAACATCATCTGCATGCACTGCAACAATAACGCGGTCAAAGAAGGCCTCTTCGTTATTATAAACAAGCCGCACACCTCTGCCCTCTCTCTGGATTGAATGGACAGGGCATTCCCGAAAAGCCGTAAACTTTGCGCGTGAAAAAATAGCATCAATATAGGCTTGGCTTCTCCCCTCAACTGTTTGCCATTGAGGTCGTTTACTAAGGTCCAAGAGACCATGGTGTTTCAAAAAAGAAAGCATTTGTTGTGCGGGGTGCTTGAGCAGTGTTTCTTTAGGCGCTGACCAAATAGAAGCCACCATTGGCAAAACATAGTCATCAATAACATCATCACGAATGCGATTGTCTATAAAAAACGAAGAAACATTTTGATTTTTGACACTTGAATCTCCTAGTGCTTTAAGTCCTTTTTTTCCAAACTCCAAGACACCCATCAAAAACTTATAAAACCGAAATGAAAAAATGTTTCTGCGATTGGCAAAGAGCCCGTTTAAATTATTCCCTGCATAGAATTGGTTTTTTTCATGATCATAAAAAGAAAAAGACATTTCAGCCTTCCGAACCAAAACATTTAAGCTTAAAAACATATCATGTAAAACTGGATACGTGTGATCATTGCAGACAATAAAGCCAGTGTCGATGGTTTGGCCGTCGGTCAGGGTTGTTGTATCTGTGTGACCTCCAAATTTTTTATTTTTTTCGAAAAGAGTAACATCATGCTCCTGGGACCAAAGATAAGCTGAAGCCAACCCTGAAATGCCAGACCCAACAATAGCAATTTTTTCCATATTCTATACTTTTCTTTTTATGGGACATATAGGCCCCTTAAAGTCACAATACTTTTCTAGGCTGGCCTTTTCTTCGAAACCATGTCAGTAACTGTATTTAAGTGATTTACTTTTATCCATTATTTTTCAATATCGTCTTTATGGCCATCCTACATCAGTATGCCCAAAAGAAAGACCTTTATTTGATTGCAGATGCTGGGTGGAGCTTGTGCATACCTATAAATTTTTACATCCTGTACCTCACCAAATCACCTAATATACACCTTTCTATACTCATGGTGTTTTTGAACTGCATTTGGGGGATTCGCCTTACACGGCTTCTTTGGAAACGCTTTCAATCAGGGCGTGAAGATCAAAGATACATAAATATGAAGCAGGCTTGGGGGGATACCTACCCTAAAAAGTTTTTTCTTTTTTTCATGGCTCAATCCCTGGCATCTTGGATTTTCGCCCTTCCCTTCTATTTCTCCTTTCACCAAAAACTGCTTTACCCTCGTCTTTTGATTTTTGGAATATTGATATTTTTTTGTGGTTTGAGCCTGAGCTGGCTTGCTGATCAGCAGGTTGTTTGGTTTAAACAAAACAACAAAGACCCTCAAGGTTTTTGCAAACAAGGACTGTGGAAGTATTCACGTCATCCTAATTATTTTTTTGAATGGGTATCCTGGATAGGCATGGCAATAACGTCAACAGCTTTTGCGTTTGGTTATTTTGCGTGGGTCACGGTTGCGGTTGAATTGTTTTTGATTTTATATGTTTCTGGAATTCCCTATACCCAAGGCGTAATGCTAGAAAAGCGAAAAGAAGCCTATCGAAGATATATGCAAACAACCTCTCTTTTTATTCCTTGGTTTCCAAAATAGCATGGGCTTGAGGCTATCTACCATAAATCTAGGGACGGACGGGTTCATTTTCGAGGGATAACCCCAAGACACCTTTTGTGTTCAAGAGATACCTTGAGGCTACTGATAAGATCCAGCGCGTGAACGAAAAGCCATATTGGCTATATGGTCAGTTGTTAAAACTCAAATGTTATGGTTGTTTTTGAGCTTTTTTGCTTTTCGCCCATGCCGACAAGTTTGAAGGACGCTTTCCCATCCTCAACGTCTGTCAGAACAACGCCATTGACTTGAATCACTCCAGAAAGCTTATCTATATCGATAGATTTTATTGCTGCTGGATATTTGTCACCATCTAATGTTAGTGAAAGGGTTAAAAGATTTGCTTCTTTATCAACTCTTATGGTATGCGGCTGCCCTAAAAACTCGATATGACTTTTATGAATCAGTACCGGGGTTTGATGAAAGCTTTCAGGGTTTGAAATAAATTCAGTAGAGGTATCCTCCGGAATATTCTCATTCTCCTCCTGGGCAAGCAGCATACTGGGCATACATAGTAGTGCCACTAAAACAATTGATCTCATAGTTTCTTTCATCATGGTGATAACCTCGTTGTAAATGTTTGAAGAATCATTCTAAATGACGAAGGCGCAGTACACGTCGAGCCTTGCGTTGTAGTGGTCGGTGTAAATACTGTTGCGTAGGTAAACTCTGACTGTGGATCAGTAAAAATACCTTGTGGATTCCATGGTGGAGCCGGTGTTAAAGCAAGAGCACCGCCAGAAGGCGCACCAAACACACACGCTGATATGCCCAATCCACATGCATTGGTATTAACCGACGTTGATAATGTATTTGCTGTCGGGGTTGTGGCAACAGCGTCCAAATCCAAAATTGGGTTGACTTGGTCTACATTATCGTAGGAGATAGCCACGATGTTATTCCACATGGCGCCACTAGGCACTGTTACATTAACAACAACATCAGTTGTGACTGCAGCAGCAATACCTACATCATCTAAGAACCAAAGCTCTCCCCTTGTATCGTAGCCTGTCGCCGCATTCGCCTCCGATAATTGAGTAAGAAGTTGACCGCCGTACGTTACACTTGTCACATCTCCAGAAACTGAGAAATCATGACCGGTCATCACCAAAAGCGCCCGATCAACACCTGCTGGTATCGGAAAGGCAAAGGTCGTTACAGGTGTCGTGCTGCTTACATGGACAGGTGGGCTGATGGTGTACACAGATTTTTCAACTATGCCGCTATCTGTTGAGCCATCATTGGATGCATCCTCATCTGCTTCGTTCATGCTAATATCAGCTGATGCAACTGTATAGGTGAAGTTGTATGTCGCCGATGACGGCAATGGCTGACAATAGAGCTCCAAAGTCTCAGTTGCTCCGGCAGCCAACGACCCAATGGTCCAGACCTCGGTGCCACTATTATAACTTCCAGCTGAAGGCACATCACTGTCATAAGTCATGGCAGGGGCTGGAACTTGTGGGCATGTAAGATCTATAGATAGGCCTGTTGCATCAAGACTTCCATTATTGGTCACAGTAAAGTCTAATTGTATTAGATCTTGCGCACACGCAACACTTGATACTTCAGTTGTTGTTATGATGTCTGGCATATCAACTTCCGCAGACGCACTTCCGTTAGTATCATCAACGCCATTAGGGTCCGGCTCATTTGAGCTTACATCTGACGCCGATATGGTATTGGTTATCACTGTCCCGTGCGGCGTACCTGCAGGCACTTCACAGGTAAGCTCAAGCGAAGCTGAACCAGTCAATGCGCTCAGCGTTCCCACTGTCCAAGTGCCAGCTGCATATGTTGTGCCCGCTGTCGAGGACGCAGAAGAGAATGTTGTCGGCGCGGGACACGGGTCAGTAATATTCACTCCCGTTGCACCCCCATTACCTATATTGCTAATGGTAACTGTAAATGTCACTGTAGATCCAGGCTCAGCAATTGGATCACCGACTGTCTTCTCTACGACTAAATCAGGTGTCAATACTGGATCATTGGTTGGCCCTGCCGAATCGTCTCCAGAGTTCGGATCGGTCTGATCACTCCCTGTTATACCGGCACTATTGGCTATCACCACACCTTGCGCTGTAGGAGCGTCTATTATACAAACAAGCGAAAGCGTCTCACTGCCACCACTTGCCAGCGGTCCAGCTACAACCCAATCTCCTGAAGCTGATGCGTACGTCCCAGAGCTTGGAACACCTGAATCATATGTTGTTCCTATCGGACACAGATCATTAACTGTTACATTCGTTGCTGGGTCGGGTCCCGCATTGGCCAAGGTTAACGTATACGTTACCTTGTTCCCCGGTGTCATATCCGGCACGCCTCCATCGGATACTTTGGCTAACGATAAATCCGCTTCACCTGTAATCTCTGTATTTGGATTATCGGTTGATGTATTGCCGTCTTCATCTTCAATGGTTGCAACAATCTGGGGGTTATTTCCGTTGGGGCCATTGCCACAAAGCGTTATGGAGGTCACTGGGGTGAATATGGGGTCTATACAATTTGCAATGGCCCCTCCAGAACAATCACATACCAACGGCGCGGGCGTAAAATCACCCGTAGGAACGGAGTCAATACTTACATTTTGTAAGCCCTCAGGTGAGCAACTTCCAGTTATGGGAATAGTTTGGCATGAAACAATTTGATCGGGAATCGACAAACCAATATTTAGTGCCCCTGAATTGTTTTCTGGTCGAAGCTGCAGCCCGCATGATGAAACCAAAAAAACTGAGCAGATTATAAAGATGAATGAATATTGTCTCATTATTTCCCTTTAGCTTTGAAGTATGTTCATCAGCAGGTAGTAAAGCCAAGGTGAGGTAACGACATACTCTTTCAATAAGTTTTTTTTTACATCTAGGACATCTACATACTTTTAGATCCCCAGCTTTAAATCTTGATCCATGGGCACGATTATTTCAATATGATAAACGCGGATTGGGAAATTGCCGCTACTTTTGTTTACAAAAATCAAAAGAACCAAAGGCACTCTACCCAGATAGAGTCATTACTTTGATTCACCTAGGCTATACGTTCAACATCATGTGACGCTAAAACAGTTAAATGAATGCTTAGGGAAGAAGGTAGTCCTCACATTGAGAAACCTTTGGATAGGGATTGCTGAGAATTATAAGGTAAGGGGGTGTTCCCGGACCTAAAGTTTTAATCCACTATATTTTTCCGGGCTTCTTTTTTGGCTGATTGTTTTTTCTTTTCCTGTAGACGTCTTTCAATACTGGATCTTGATGGCTTGGTTTTTTTTCTTCTTTTGGGCAATTTAATCGCGTCTTTGATCAAAAATTCACAACGCTTGAATGCTGTCTCTAAGTTTCTCTTTTGGGTACGGGTTTCATCGCAGGTCAAACAAAAATTTCCCCGCTGATCAATACGTGTTTTTAATTTGATCTTTAGCTGCGCAAATTCACGCATCGATAAAATGGCTTCGAGATAAGATATGTCAACAGACATCTGAACTTTGGTTGCCACCTTATTAACATTTTGCCCCCCAGGCCCTGAGCTTCGGATAAATGAAACAGAGACAGCTTCTTTAGGAACCTTTCTGTTACGCGTCAGAGTGATCTCTAGCGACTTTGTCATTGCAATTATTTTCAAGCTCTTGAACAACTCTCAAGTCCTTACGCCTGCCCATTTCTTTTTTTGATTGGATAAGCTGATCCTTGCTTAAAACTCTAATCCGATCATCTTGACTGATGTTGATTAATTTGGAGGCAGGCTTAATCTCATCAAATGAACCTAGCCCCGTAACATGATTTAAAATATCCAATATACCCAGGGTCGTATTTATGTATAAGCTTTGAATTGCATTTCTATTTTCAGGGCATTTCAAAAAAGTTATTTTTTTGGGATGCATGCGATCAACTGGATCATACGAAGACAAAGTTTTTCTTAAAGCATCGATAGATGATTGATCAAGGTTCATGCAAATACCAACATCCCTTGTAACAACTGCAGAACCATGAACCATGCTCGCAAATCCACCGATCAAAACAAAACCTAATGAGCTTTGACTTAAGACTTGGAGCAAGCGCATAAGATTACTTTCATCACTTAACGTATGCTTGTACTGTTCCAAAACTTCAACAAGCTCAGGGGCATCTTGATGTTTTTCTAGACGTTCTTCTATACTTAAGCTCAAATTTTCTTCGATCAAACACTGATCAAAGCTGGTCTCACTCTTCTCTTTACCGTTCAACTTCATTGCTGCTACAGCTTAACCAGCCAAAGCTAATTGGCAAGATTTCACTCAACAAAAAACTTTTTAAAGCTCATGCTTAACTATTGCTCTAGAAGCGACCAGCATTCATGACTTTGGTCCAAGCTTTGACAAAGTCATTTACAAATCTTTTTTTGGCACCCTCAAAGGCATAAACTTCGGCTACGGCTCTGAGTTCAGAATTAGAACCAAAAATAAGATCCACAGGAGTGGCCGTGTACTTATACAAGCCTGTCTTGCGATCAACACCGTGATATAGCCCCTGCTCCTTTTGTTGATCAGACTTGTTCCATTTTATAGACATGTCTAAAAGATTTACAAAAAAATCGTTGGTTAATACTCCTGGCGTTTGTGTGAAGACACCATGATTGTTTTCATATGCATTCGCATTGAGTGCGCGCATGCCCCCAATAAGAACTGTCATCTCAGGAACTGTTAAGTTGAGCTGATCGGCTTTGTTGATGAGTGATTCAGTGGGTGAAAGGTAGCTATCCTTATGATAATAATTTCGAAAAGCATCCGCTTTTGGTTCTAACAACGCAAAAGATTGTGTATCGGTATGCTCTTGTTTGGCATCTCCGCGCCCAGCCTTAAATGGTACCTTTACACTAGCACCAGCTTCTAAGGCTGCCTTTTCAATAGCGACATTACCAGACAAAACAATCAAATCAGCCATGGTTATTTTGCTCTTGCTCTGGTCTTTAATGTTTTTAAGTTCTTTAAGCGTTTTTGAAAGCTCTTTGGGATTGTTCACTGCCCAATTATTTTGTGGCTCAAGCATGATGCGCCCGCCGTTGGCCCCGCCTCTCATGTCTGCTGCTCTATAATTAGAAGCTGCAGCCCATGCCACACGAATGCATTGTGCAACCGTAAGCTCTGAATTTAAAATATGTTTTTTCAGACGCTTGACCTCAGACTTACGCAATCGGGCATACCCAGGTGAAGGAACTGGGTCTTGCCAAATCAGGCTCTCTGCAGGAACTTCACTACCTAAATAATTTATTTTAGGGCCCATGTCACGGTGGGTAAGCTTGAACCATGCCTTGGCAAATGCCAATTGGTAAGCTTTAGGGTTGGCCATGAATGCCTCTGCAATTTTTTTGTACGCGGGGTCAAATTTGAGCGCTAAATCAGCTGTAGTCATTACTGGAGGGTTCATTTTACCCTTAACATGTGCATCAGGTACAGTCCCATGCAAAGCCTTGTCTTTGGGCACCCATTGGATGGCGCCTGCTGGACTTTTGGTTTCCACCCAGTCATGGGTCAAAAGGTTGGTTAAGTATAAAAGCGACCAGCGGGTAGGCGCTTGTGTCCATGCACCTTCTAGACCACTGGTAACAGTATCCTCTGAATGGCCTTTGCCACAGGTATTGATCCAACCCAAACCTTGCTTCTCAACAGGAGCAGCGCCTGGCTCTGGGCCGACACACTTATTTTTTCGCGCCCCGTGCATTTTTCCAAAAGTATGTCCACCCGCGATCAAGGCAACAGTTTCCTCATCATTCATGGCCATACGACCAAAGGCCAAGCGTATATTTTTGGCCGATGCAACGGGGTCCGGCCTGCCCATGGGGCCTTCTGGATTGACATAAATAAGGCCCATATGCGTGGCGCCCAAGGGTCGCTTGAGTTTGCCATTTTTTTCACGACGATCGCTGGCGAGCATTTCAAGCTCTGGCCCCCAATACACAACATCTGGTTCCCAATCATCTGGTCGCCCTCCTGCAAACCCAAAGGTTTCAAAGCCCATGTTTTCAAGAGCCACGTTACCAGCCAAAATCATAAGGTCTCCCCACGACAGGTTGACACCATATTTTTGTTTGATAGGCCAAAGCAAGCGTCGAGCTTTGTCTAGGTTGCCATTGTCCGGCCAGCTATTTAAAGGATCAAAACGCATTTGACCACCACCGCCGCCACCTCGGCCATCAAGGGTGCGATAGGTCCCGGCACTATGCCAGCTGAGACGAATAAAAAACGGACCGTAGTTGCCCCAATCTGCAGGCCACCAATCCTGAGAGGTCGTCAACGTTTGATCGATGTCTTTTTTAACTTCTTTTAAATCAAGCTTGGCAAAGGCCGCCTTGTAGTCAAACTCATCCCCCAGGGGGTTAGAGCGCGTATCATGATCCCGAAGACGAGATAGGTCGAGTTGTTCAGGCCACCAAAATTGATTGGACTTGGGAACCATCTTCTGCAGTGATGTCTGATCTTTATTGCTTTTTCCGCCTGTATCTTCAGCTCTCAAATATAGAGAACCTGAAAAAAATAAAAACAAAAAAGAAATAAAAAAAGTGTGAAAGGACGTTGTCTTTAAAGCATTCATGCTGAAAGCTATAATGCATTTCACATCCATGATCAAGGGTTTGCTGGAGTTAATATTTAACCTTATCTGATTTATCTAACCACAATTCAAAGGCTTTTAACCCCTTATCACGCATGACTTGCTCAGATGGAATTGACCTTTGATTCATATGCATATTCATTTCTTCATAAATCATCGCATCATCAAATCCAATTGAGGCAGCATCTTTTCGCGTACAAGCATAAAAAATACTTGAAATCCTAGACCAATAAATAGCTGATAAGCACATGGGACAGGGTTCACATGAAGTGACAATCCTGCATCCGGATAATTGAAAATTTCCTAGCTGCTGACATGCATCTCTTATTGCATTAACCTCTGCATGCGCCGTTGGATCATTTGCAGATATAACAGTGTTATAACCTTTACCCATAATTTTGCCATCAGGAGCAACGACAACTGCTCCAAATGGACCACCAGCACCTTGAGAAACACCTTTGACCGCGAGGTCAATGGCGGTTTGCATATGTTGCTTATATTTCACACCATCCCCAGAGCAACGTTGACAACGAAAAATTCTTACGCGGTCTGAAGCTTGTCCATATAGGCCATGATATCGCTGGATTCGTATAGCCAGGTAGTCTTGTCTAGGTTTTGAATTTTCAAACACGGCACTTGAACTTTTCCACCTTGAGACAACAACTCACTTTTGTAGGGCTCTGTTTTGGCATCCATGTAGGCAATAGGTAAATTGTTTTTTTTCATATACCTCCTGACCTTGACGCAAAATGGGCAGGCCTTAAATTGGTAGATACTTAAACCAGACAACTTATTATTCATTATTTTTTGTGATTCAGAATCTCTTTGAATGGGTTTAGGGGACGTCACCCAATCCAAAAACAAAATAATTCTCCCCACAACAATACGAATGATTTTCATATCTATGGTTATAGATCAGATCAAAATGAGGCGCAACGCATTTTCTGTTTCAAACTTGTGGCAATTGTTTTTGGTCAGCACTCTCAAAAAATTGACCTACGACCTAAGTTACTTGGCGATAGGGGCTTGCGTAGCTGAATAGACATTGCCCGTGATAATGAGGGTATCAGGACAGTAGATAGGACCAACAAGCGCGCAAATTAAGCCATTAACAAATGTGGTTTTTTTCTCAATCTTGAGATCTGTCACGATATCACCTGGATCTAATTCTGGTCCAATCAGAGACTCTAGTTCATGTTCTTCGGGCACCAATTGAAACACAAAATAATGATTCCATCTTTCGACCTCAATTGTTTTTTTCAAATTATACTCACTGCCACGAACGGGATTGACCTGAACGTGATTGGTCAACGAGCCATTGTCAATGGTGAGGTTGGCACAGCCACTTAGTACAAATAAAAAGCAAAGGGCCATCAGGATCAAACATGTATGTTTCATAAATTCTCCTTATTGATAAAATCGATAGGTAGGGGATAGCAGGTTTAAAAATATATGTCGAGTGGCTCAAGGGTCTTCGCATGCTGCCCGAGCAAAGGATCGCTATTTACCTACTATCGTCTTTACTCCACAACCCAGGCTTTTGTTGCATCTGTGATCGTTAGGTCATCTTCTTTGAGACTCCCGGTATAGCTTCTCCAATCATCACTGGACTCGACAGCAGGAGTCTCCTGCATAGCTTGCGTTTGGAAATTTTGATCAACTATACTCTGAGGCGTTGAGATACTTGATGTGTTTTCTCGAGCTGCGTCTAGAGGCTGGAGCGTCATTTCTGAGCTCTGAGAAACTTTAGCCTCTGCATAACCCATCTCTGAGACAGGTTGAGATTGCTTTTCTTGCTCAACCGTATGGGGACCTTGAAACTCTAACTCTAAGTTTTTTTGAATATCTCCCTTGTGGTCAACAGTAAGTTTATCGCCTAATTTATAACGAGGGTGCCATTTGAAATGTTGATCAGCCAGGTCGACATTACGCTGGGCACACGCACACATCCATGCACAAGCACATAAAACCATTATTTTTATAGATGTCTGTATCATCACTTAACTCCCTCTGGATGAAATGGGCTGCAAAACTGCGCGCCCTGCTTTGGATTGACCAGGACTTCAACGCGACGATTGCGGCTTTGAGCCAATGCATCAACCCCTTGGTCCAAGTGAACCTTTTCACCGTACTGCGTTTTTTGAATATTTAAGTTGTCGAGCCGTTTATACAAAAGATAGCTTTCAACGGCGTTGATGCGCCTTCGCGAGAGATCCTGATTGTAAGCCTCACTTCCTACATGAGAGGCATGGCCTGTAAGCACAATACTATCGATGTCACTTTGATACCTGCGCATCCGCTCAACCATGTACTCTAGAAAAGCATTCTCTACACTTTGGTTCATCTGATCAATGTCATGCTCAAAGCGCACAATAAATGAGTCGCGATCACCAAAGATTGTATCTGAACATGTATCCGTATCTTGTACGGGCTCTTGTAAGCTTTGGACTAACGGTTCAACTTCGCTCGAGATATGAACCGGCGGATCTTGCTTGGGCAGATCAGCGCCAGCTACATCTGGCACATCTAAGTAGGTTACGCGTTGTTGGTAGTTTTTTCTAAATGTCGGTGTGAATTTCAATCCTGCACTGACTCTAAAGTCGTTGCCGTCATTGCTCAAAAACTGATTTCCAAACCCGATACCCGCAAAGCCTGTTATCGTTTTTTGGAGGGCAACGCTTGTCCCAAGATAGAGCTCGTTGGGATTAAGGTTCTGGTTCAAAAGAGGGAAAGACCAATCCCTTTGGTACTCCAGGTGCGCGCCCCAGCTTTTCTTGATCGGAATGTATAGACCAACAGAGGTGTTTAGCAAGTGACGATAATCAATCATTTGGTCACCCACAACATCTTCTAAGTATGCTCCTGGGGAATGGCGATAGCCAATATTGATGGCCAATTGTGACCAACTCAATACGTGTTCTGATATGAGCTTAGCCCCGAAACTTGTTTTTTCATCACTTAATGGATTGATGAGCATGCCTTGACCGGGGCTAAGTCCATCAATATTTGAGAAGCCTGTCCCCTGAATCATAAACTGGGATCCAACGCTGAAAAAAGGCAACCCCACATAAGGCATCACCGCCAAAGCTATCGTGCGACGACTTAAAAAACGCACCTTTGCCCTGAGCACAGGATCCGTCAAACCGCTAAATGATCGATTGTCATTGGATTTAAATAGATTGTAACTGCTATCTAAACCGGCTGACAACCATTGGTTGATATAAAAGCTCATTCCAAAATGAATGCCGTACATGTCTTTGACCACTGACGAAAACTGCGTCTCGTTTTGAGGATTTTTAAGTGTCAGCGGATCTTTAACCCAAGATCCTCCCAGATAAAACAATACATCATTGTCCCGCGAGACATGGCCAAAGGCTGACCTGGCATCTTCGACTTTTTCAAACGTCCGAGAGTGTGACCGTTGTGTTTGCTGCAGGTTGATCGCCCAAGATGGCAAAATCCAAAGTGAGCACGTGAAGGTGAGTAGAGTTAATGGCAGGTGATGCATGACTTTAGACCTCATCTTTAATACCTCGTCTCAGGGTTCTCAGAAATTCTAAACTGTAGAAAGTTTCCACCATCTGGGTATGTTGTTTGATCATTTACATCTGTAAATTCAACAAAGACTTCCGTCACACGCTGATCAACCGGCATTCCATAAATTTTACCCATAGACCAAAGACGATTGAAGTTATCAATCAATGTATTGCCTGCGTCACTGGTTCCGTTGAAACATATTTGGGTGTCGCTTGTACTCAACTGGGTTGCAAAAAGATCTTTGATGACGTCAACAAAAGAGAACCGATAGTCGTTTCCGGTTGCACCTGTTGATGAAAACTTAGGGCCCGTCCAATTGGTTTGGCCATAGTTAGGTTGATTATACTCTACAACCCTTAAATTTCCATTTCGTGCGCCATTAAAAACACCCAAATCAAATGTCCAAATACGCCACCGTGTTGCTGCGCTTGATCCTGCAGGTACACCTCCTTTGCTACCTGAATTACGAGATCCAAACCAATTCTCTGAGACATACCCAAACAGATACCCATCAGTATAGATAATATTATCGACCCCTTCAAAAGGCGGGACAGCTAAAGGATTACCATAGTTCATATCTACATCCGGCAGAAAACCTGGGCCATACGTTGGGTGAGTTACTGGAACAGGCGCCGTTGTTGTGGTTGCCATAAAGTGATTATCGTACAATCCTACTGTTTTAGAACCAAGACGACTGTTAGCTTCATCGAGAGCTCCATCCGAAACACTAAATCGATCTTGTCCCTCCACATTTAAACACATTGTTATGGCATTAAACCCTCTGAAGTTATGACCGTTTAAGACCAATTGATCAGCGAAGTTAAGCTTATCAAATTCAAGTGAGATGTTCTGCGCATCAGTATAGTTAGTCGTGATATTATTGGTAAATGCTGTCAATACAGCATTGTCTCCACTGATGAGCGACCCTGCTTGGGATTCAAAAGGTGTCCCATCTGTTGTAAACTCAATGACTGTATCAACAAAATCTGTGACCTCTCCACAATCTGTAATTTCAATACGCACTTTAGAGTTGGGATCAAAACCTGCTCCCGTACACGTGTTTTCAAAATAAATATTATTGGTAAATTGCCCTACATTGATTGACCCACAGCCTCCTGTGACGCTTTCTTGTGAAAAACCAAACTGATCGTTTTTAGAAAAGTCAGCAGATATGGGTCCATCACAACTGACACCCACGTCTGCATCAGCCATATTGTTCGCGGTGTTGGTATCAGTTTGGTCCAGGCTTGATAGGCTTGCGGTATTGGTCAAAACCTCGCCCACAGTTGAGGCCCCACCATTAGTCGGGTTAACGCTGCACACAAGCGCAATTTGTGTTGTGATACCTACACCTAACGAAGGAATTGTCCACTCTCCTGAGCCAGAAACATAGGAACCAGCCCCAGCACTATGGCCAACGTATGACATGTTTGCTGGGCATTGATCGACAACCTTAATATTTGTCGCCAGATCTGGCCCCGTATTACTTGCTGTAATTTGAAAGCTCACCTGCTGATTAATTTCCGCTATGCCATCAACGCCTGATCCAGGCAAGTTTAGCAAGCCCACAACTGATTTGGTCAAGGCAATGTCAGACTGCGAAAGCACATCAAAGGGCTCACTTGTTAGGGTATCAGGCGTGGCATTTGAATCGCTTTGATCCATGCTCACGCTATCGATAGTATTGGTGATGGTACTTCCATTGGTCCCCGGGTTGGTTTGACAGACCAACTCTAGTGTGGCGCTGCTGCCTGCATTTAAACTTAGAAGATCCCAATTGCCGGAGAAGTTAGAATAGCCGCCCACCGAGCTGATATAGCCTTGAAAGCTTGTGGTTGTTGGACAAAAGTCATTCACGCGAATATTGGTGGCTTGCGCAGGACCGTTGTTGGTCATCATGATTTGGTATCTGACATCTACTGTTTCACCCACGACCGGGTTTGGGGTGCCGGGTGTTGGATTGATCAGCGCCTTAACCACATGCAAGTCTGTCTGCGTGTCCACAAGGTTGGATACTGATGAAGGATCAAACCCATCCGGGTCTGTTTGATCCATGTCAAAATCTGTTGCAGTAATGGTATTGGTAATGGTTGTACCTGCTGATCCTGGCGCCACAAGACAATCAAACTCAAGGGTTGAAGTGCCGGTATTATTAAGCATTCCTACATTCCAAGACCCAGCTGTGTATGTTCCTTGACCCGCAACAGGTGTGCCCGTGGGGGTTGTTCCCGTTGGACAACCATCGGAAACAGATATGCCTGAAGCTTGGGCCAGGCCGTTGTTTTGTACAGTCACGGTATAGGTTAATGTATCTCCCTCGTTTACGGTGCCTGTTGGAACCACAGCCTTGGTCACGTCTACGTCAGCTTCGTTTTTCACTGTATTGGATACACTTGGCGTATTATTTCCGGCATTGATATCGGCTTGGTCCAAGCTGATATCGCCTGCGGCAATACTGTTGGTGATTGTGCCACCGCCTTGGCCTGCGTCTACCACGCAATGAAAGGTCAAGCTTGCATTATTGGCTGTGGAACCTGAAGCATTGATGTTGAGCACGCTACTTAAGTCCCAGGTGGTCCCATCATAACTGCCTTGGCTCATGCTTGGAGTGCCTGTTGGCGTTGTGCCTGTCGGGCAACTGTCTGCAACCATGACAGTTGAAGCTTGGGCTGCGCCTAAATTCTCTATCTCTAAAGTATATGACAGCACGCTACCTTCATCGACTGGACCGGTTGGACTCACCGATTTTTCTACTTTAAGATCAGCTTCATTTTTAATTGGCGTTAAGACTGTCACTTCATGATTGATAAGATTTGAGTCTGTTTGGTCAAGCGTTAAATCTGAATCTACAATAACATTCTCTACGTCAATGCCGCCTTGACCTGTCAAAACAATACAGTCAAAACTCAAAGACGCACTTGCCCCATCGTTTAATGTACCTATAGTCCAAGTTGCACCATTATAAGTTGTCCCTGGGCTTGGCGTGTACAATGCTAAGCCGGCATCCACTGTCCCTGATGGACAGCTGTCTGCAATAGAAATATTGGTTGCCTGGTTGGGGCCATCATTGGTTGCGTTAAGTGTGTAGGTCAACTGGTCACCCTCTTCGGCCACGCCTACTGGAGAGACTGCCTTTGAAATAATCATGTCAGCATCGTTATCGACGGTCACTGCTGCTGTTGGGGTGTTGTTGGTTGTATCACTATCGGTCTGGTCCATAGTCATATCTGCAGCTAAAACCGAATTGGTTAACACAAGACCGCTACTTCCCACATCAACAGAACATGAAAAGACCAATGATTCAACGGCACCTACGCTTAAGCTTCCAACAGTCCAATTGGGCGCTGTATAGGACCCAGCTGTAGGCGTGCTTGAAACCAATGTGGTTCCCGTTGGACAAGCATCACTGATGACCAAGTTGGTAGCCTCCGCTGCCCCTAAATTTCCAAGCGTGAGTGTAAAGGAAATGCTTTCGCCTTCATCAACATCAATAGTTGGGCTCACTGTCTTTTCGAGTGAGATATCTGCAAAGTTAAGTACTGGGTTATCTACGTTGGGTGTATCGGAACCCACATTCATTTGATCCATCTGCACATCACCTGTGGTGATATTATTTGAAATAATTTTGCCTCCTGTGCCCGGGTTGACGTTACATACAAGACTTAGGGTTTCGGTCGCGCCTAAAGCTAGATTTCCAATATTCCACTCACCCGACAAGTTATTATATCCAGTCGCACCTGATGGGACATGGCTGACATACGTCGTGTCTACTGGGCATGGGTCTGTGATTTCTAAACCTGTGATCAGGGCGCCCGCATTGTTGGTTGCGGTAATGGTATAGGTCAAATCCTGCCCCTCTGGCACATTGCCCGTAGGGCTGACTGCTTTGGTTAGCGCCAGATCTGAATCTTCGCTCACGCTGCTTGAAGCTGATGGCGCATTGTTTGATGTGTTTAAATCAATTTGATCCATGGTTAGGTCTGTTGGCACAATACTGTTGGTGACAACACCGCCACCTTGGCCTGCATCCACGGTGCATTCAAATGTCAAGGTAACACCTGGCGCAGGCGCTGGATCCAGACTTGGAACACTCCATATGCCCGAAGCATATGAACCCATAGACGCAACTGGCGATGTTGCTGTTGGGGTTGTCCCATTAGGGCAACCATCGCTTAGTTGCATTTGGGTTGCTTGCGCTGGCCCAAGGTTGTTCAACGTGATGGTATAGGTCAGAGATTCGCCCTCTACAACTGGACCTTGTTTGTCCACAGTTTTGAGCACCTCAATGTCTGTTTCATTTTTAACCGTGGTTGTAACATCCGGGAGATTATTGGATGGGTTGGGATCAACCTGATCCATTGTGATGTCATTGCTTAGGATTTCGTTCTTGATATTATTTCCTGACTCTCCGAGGTCAATGATGCAGGCAAAACTTAGCGTTGCGGTGGCAAAGTGGTTTAACGTTCCAATGGTCCAGGTTGATCCGTCAAATGTAGTTCCTGCGCTAGGAATGTAGCTGCCTGATCCAGCATCAGTCATTCCTGATGGGCAATTATCAGCTATTGACAGCGCAGTAGCTTGCGCCGCACCATTGTTGGTCACATCAATGGTATATGTAACTGAGGCCCCTTCATCGACTGGCGCAACAGGTGCAACTTTTTTGTTGATAATAAGATCAGACTTATTGTCTACGGTGCTGACTACTGTGCTTGTGTTGTTCGAAAGATTACTATCGTTTTGGTCCATTGTGATCTGACTTGCCAATATAACATTTTCAATTGGGTCATCACTGGTTGCTGGGTTGATTTTACATTGCAGCACCATACTTGCTGAAGCGCCGTTGTTGATGATCCCCACATCCCATAAGCCGGAAGGCTGATCGTATGTGCCTTGTGTTGGAATTGCCCCCTGGTAGGTAGTTTCAAGGGGGCAGGTATCAACTAATTTTACATTGGTGGCTTGCGCTGAGCCAAGGTTGCTCAAACCAATGGCATAACTTAATACATCTCCCTCACTAGGGATGCCAGATGGGCTCACACCCTTGGACGCCGATAGGTCTGCAACATTCTCAACCGTGCCATTAACGCTTACATTGTTGTTTGAAGGGTCGATGTCAATTTGATCCATGCTGAAACTTGATGGAGATAATACGTTTTCAAAACTATCTCCACTCATGCCAGAGGTAATTAAACATTCGAATGTAAGGGTCGCGCTTGAGTTTGAGCCTGCAACTGTTGCACTATCGAGCGTGCCTACCAACCAATCAAGCCCATTATAACTTCCCTGACTGGCCGTAAACGAATTGGTATAAGCTGTTGGTGTTGGGCAAGGATCAGTGAGTTTGATGCTGGTCGCTTGCGCGGGACCATTGTTGGTGACTGTCACTTCATAGGTCACAGCATCTCCTTCCTTAATTGGTGTAGATGGCGTTGACTGGGTTTTGGTGAAACTGATATCTGCTTCATTTTTAACTGTGTTTTCTACAGCGACTTGATTGTTGGCATTATTGGGATCAACTTGATCGGCATTGATATCGTCAGAGGTGATCGTATTTCTTAAAGTCACCCCGCCACTTCCCACATCTACCGTACAACCAAACGTTAGTGTGCTAGAGGCTCCATCGGACAAATTCCCTGCATCCCAGCTCACACCATCATAGGTGCCTTGCAACACACTATAGTTTGCAGCCCCTGCATCGGTTGCGCCTTGTGGACAACCATCCTTGAGAACAACATTGGTCGCCAAAGAGGGGCCGTAGTTGGTGACCGTAACTGTGTAATAATAGACCTCTCCTTCTTCCAGCGGATCAGTTGTAGATGTGGTTTTTTCCACTCCAAGATCAGCTGCGCCTTTTATAACAGTGGTTACAGAAGGTTGGTTATTATCAATATTTGGGTCACGCTGGCGGGCAGTGATGTCAGTGAGATTAATTTCATTACTGATGTCCGTGCCCCCGGTCCCCTCATTGATCTGGCATGAAAGAATGAGCGTCTCTTGGGCATCAAGGACAAGGCTGCCGACATCCCATACGCCACTGCTGTATGTGCCTAGACTTGCAACTGGTGATGAGACAGATGTTGTGCCTGCAGGGCAGGCATCTGCAATTTTAACTTCTGTGGCATTGACTGGACCTGTATTGATGACTGCGATCGTATAGACAATAATTTGGCCTTCGACAGCTCCACCTGGGAGGTCGGCTGTTTTTTCAACAGTAAGATCTGCCAAACCGTCCAATCGATTTGAGCTATCGGTTGTTAAATGGCTATTTTGAGAACAGGCCCCGAAAAGAAGTATAGAACCCAATAAAGCAAAAAATGGAGATAAAAATATTCTTGTCATGCAAGGCCATCCCAAAGATAAAATTGGTTATCAAAGAAACACCCTGCGTGTATTTACATCCAGACTCTGTAATTCTAATTTGGTTTTTGATTTAGATCAAATGAAAATGTTAATTTGGAAAATAAAGTACGTGTAACTAACTTTATTTACCTATCTTTGAACGCAAAAGTCAGGCCTGAGGCACTGATTACAACAAGCAAAGCATACAGTAATGGCATTTTGATCATCTCAGATGCAATAGCGCTAGAAAAGCTTGCCAGCACAACACCTATGGCAAGTGGGGTGTTCTGAATCCCGGTTTCAAACATGACGGCACGCCGTTGCGACTTCGGGAGTTTTAAAGCTTTTGATGTGACAAACCCCATCGCCATGCCAACCAGGCCAAGTAGCAAAGCAGCCAAAAACATATTCATACTGATGTCCAAAAATGCTTCTGCATTTTTCAAGACTGAGCTGACAATTAACAGAATCAGCACGGCTATGCCAGACCAGCTGCCTAAGGTTTCAATATTTTTTGCTACTGTCTTGTTTTTGCTACGGATAAACATGCCTATACAAAGCGGAATCAACATAATCAACAGTGTCGATACAATGCTTTTCACCGGCACCTCAAGCTCAGCACTTGTAAAAGACAAGGTATATGCCCAGACCAATAGTGGCATCACCCCCACCGCAACTATTGACGAAACCACGGTCATTGAAATACTCAGAGCCACATCTGACCGAATAAAATAAGCAAAAAGATTAGACGTCGTCCCCCCTGGCGTGCAAGCAATCAAAATTAGTCCAATGGCCAATACATCTGGCAGTGCGAAAACCTTGGCTAATAAAAGCCCAATCAACGGCATCCACCCAAACTGCGATAACAAACCAATAATGATACCTTTGGGTCTTTGCAAGACATCCTTAAATTGGCTGACCGAAAGTGTCGCGCCCATACCCATCATCAATACAAAGAGTAAAACAACCAAGAAAATTTTCTCAAAACCCGTAATCATAACCCCACATGTCTAATGCAATTGCACACATAGCGCAAACAACTCAGCAATGACTAAAAAAATAACTATCCCATTGACATCTTGATAGGGAAATTATAGGAGTACTCTCCAATTGGAGTTATTGCGGGGTGGAGCAGTCTGGTAGCTCGTCGGGCTCATAACCCGAAGGTCGTCGGTTCAAATCCGGCCCCCGCTACCAACTTCAAATATCAACTTTTATCTTCCCTTGCCAATCCAACCATTGAAACGACCTTCGGAAACACACCTCCCCATACCTTCACATCCACTTCCTTGCCCTGGATATCAACTTACCTCAAGGAGGTTTTAGCCGCGCTTTAAGTGGTACTCTGGGCTACCCCACATGAGCCTACTGGGGCATGGCAATTAAGGTTTAAATTTAAAATTTTTTGTTCGTGATAGTAACTTGCCCTGTGGAGACATTATACATCGCCCCAACCAGACCTATTTCTTGATTGTTCAGAAGCTCCTGGATGATAGGACTTTTTCTTAAAATTTCATCTATGCTGTGGTCAACATTTATGTGGGAGACCTTGTCGGGATCAACCTCTGAACCATCATCTGCTGTTACACGCGCAACCGAAGGTTGAATTTTTTGCAAAAGACCTGTTAAATTGCCCATCTCGACTTTTGTACATGCGCCCTTGACAGCGCCGCAACTGGTATGGCCCAAAACCATAACAAGCTTTGAGCCAGCTGCTTTACAAGCAAACTCCATACAGCCCAAGACGTCTTCATTGATGATGTTGCCTGCGATCCTGATGCTGAATACATCTCCCATTCCTTGGTCAAAAATTAATTCCGATGATGTGCGAGAATCAATACAACTTAGAATTGCTGCAAAGGGAAACTGTCCTTTTGAGGTCTCTTCGGCCTGTTTCAAAAGGTTTCGATTGTGTTGATTGGTTTTTAGAAAACGGGTGTTGCCCTTCACTAACAACTCAAGCGCTTGCTCAGGAGAAAGACGGCTCTGAGATTCTTTGGTCTGTGTTTGCATCATAGTCCTTTTTTTAAGAAGATAACCCTACAACGGTTACATCCATTTGGTTAATGTTTGCTTTTTCTTGAAAGTCTTGAATGATCTCGATTACGTCTACATCGATATAAACTGATTTACTGGCATCAATAAGAACATGTTTATTGTGCTCGATTGCATTGAGTTTTTTAAGCATGCTTGCTTTATTGAGGAATGTAACATTTTCAGCCAATGTGATTTCTATTTTTTCTTGATTATCACCTGTTACCTTCTCATGAAAATAATAAGGATTTTTCATATTCTGAATTAAAATAAAGAAGATCCCCACCACCAAGCCAATGCCAATGCCCATTAACAAATCGGTCAGCAAAATCCCCACAATGGTCGCTACAAAAGGTACAAATTGACCCCATCCCCTTTTATACATTTCACGAAAAAGTACTGGCTTGGCCAGTTTGTATCCCACAACAAGTAAGATTGCTGCCAGCGTTGCTAAAGGAATCATATTAAGAAGTGTTGGTAATAAAAGCGCCATAACAAAGAGCAATACCCCGTGTATGATAGCTGACATTTTTGTTCTTCCTCCAGATTGAATATTAGCTGAACTCCGAACTATCACTTGGGTCAATGGGAGACCACCGATCATCCCAGAGATAATATTACCTACGCCTTGAGCTTTTAACTCTCGGTTAGTAGGGGTTACGCGTTTAAACGGGTCCAACTTATCGGTCGCATCTACGCAAAGTGGACTGACCCCCAAAAAGTGGACGGTATAAAAGACTAGCAGCTCAGTAATTCATACTGAACCGGTGATAGATAATCAAGAGAAGA